>BNJU01000704.1_pt1 | contig 314676 bp, 568 predicted proteins | sample 8539281 | NCBI WGS metagenome assembly BNJU01 (sample SAMD00202456, study PRJDB9452) | human saliva metagenome | isolation source: human saliva | place: Japan
CGTCGTGATTCAGCGTATGCGCTCTTCGCGAGAGGGATGGACGCCATACCGCAAAGAACAAAGGCTTCATCGACGCGAGATGTTGCCAGGTCGCCACCTTGCCCTGATCGAGCAAAAGCTCTTCCCGATGCGCTGACCGCTCTTTTGCATGGCGTCGCATACATACGATGCATCAAATTCCTCGGTCAAAGGCTCGGGGCCATGCGAGGCAAATGCAGGAAACGCCTGCCGTTCCTGCGGCTGCAGCAGATGGATCTCGCCGAATGTCCGAACATCTTCAAAAAGAGACAGCTTCCATCATCAAGATGAAGACGGCAGCACATGTCTGCGGTCGGCGTGTCGGCATCGCGCCGATAAAAGCGTCCGTCATGCGCAGATGGAGCAGCAAGGTTCCCCGCTCTCCAGAAGCGGCAGAATACTGCCGCGCCGCTCCAAGCGAAGGATGCGCCGCCCGCACGCGCAGCGCGAACTCCCTCAACCTCTGGAATCTTATCGTTCGCGGCAGAAGCACATCGACTTCCTCGATGCGCCGTCCTGCCGCAGTCTTTTTCAAAAGAACGCCGTATGGTTTCAACTTCGGGAAGTTCGGCATTCATCTCATCCCTTATTTCGCTGCCGCCCAGTTCTCACCCGTATGAATATCGACCGAAAGCGGCACGGAAAGCTGCACGACATTTTCCATAGCGTCGTGCACAGTTCCGTAACCTGCTCTTTTTCGTTCTGCATGATTTCGAGCACAAGCTCATCGTGCACCTGCAGCAGGATGCGGCTCTTGAATCCGCCTTCTTGGAGTGCGCGATGCGTCTTGATCATCGCGAGCTTGATGATGTCGGCAGCCGAGCCTTGAATCGGCGTGTTCATCGCCATGCGCTCCGCCAACGTCCGCTGATTGTAGGTGGAGCTTTTGATGGCGGGCAGGTCGCGCCTCCTGCCGAAAAATCGTCGTGACGAAGCCGTCGCTGTGCGCCTTTTCCACAATCCCATCAATAAAACGCTTGATGCCGCTGCACTTTTCAAAGTAACTCGCAATATAGTCGGCTGCCTCCTGCCGCGAGATATGGAGATCTTTGGAAAGTCCATAGTCGCTGATGCCGTAGACAGATGCCGAGTTCACGTGCCTTCGCCTGCGCGCGCACCATCCGGCGTGACCGCTTCCATCGGCACGCCGAAGACCTCGGACGCCGTTCGCGCGTGAATATCCCTGCCCGTGCAGGGAACGCTTCAGAAATTCTTGTCCTCAGAAAGATGCGCGAGATGCGCAGCTCGATCTGCGAGTAGTCGGCGGACATAAGGGCGTCATAGCCGTCGCTCGGTTCAAAGAGCGCACGGATCTGCCGTCCCTCTTCCGTACGCACGGAATGTTCTGCAGATTCGGCTCTGAGCTGCTCAAGCGTCCCGTCGCCGTGACCGTCTGATTGAAACTCGTATGGATGCGCTTCGTGCGCGGAGAAATCAACCTTCCATGCTGTCAGAGATACGTCGACTGCAGCTTCGTCCAGAAGCGGTACGAAAGAATCTTTTCCAGAATCGGATGGTCGAAGCGCATGGCTGCAAGCACCTCGGCATTCGTCGAGTACCCGGTCTTCGTCTTCTTCTGTTCCCATGGGCGGCTGCAGGTCAAGACGCTCAAACAGCACGACAGACAGCTGCCTGGGCGAATTGATGTTGAACTCGCCCTTCGCCAAATCGCATAAATCTCACGCTGTCAAGTGGGCAATGGGCGGAAAATCTCTCGGGATTTTTCATGCAGGCACCCGATCGACATAGATGCCTGCCTGCTCCATCGCGGCGAGCACCTCCCGAGCGGAAACTCCATCGTCCCATAGAGAGAAAGAAGCTGCTGCTCTTCAAACGCTCCCTTCAGCACGGGATAGATCTTTTCTAGCAGCACCGCACACCATGCTGCTCCTACAGCTCCTTCCCGTGCAGCTTCTCAGCGTTCACAGAAGGAAGGTATGTAGCTGCGAGGCTTGCCATATCGTATTGCGAGGCGGCAGGAGCCAGCAAATATGCAGCAAGAGAAACATCGAAACGAGGGTGAAGCCCATGCCGCAATGAAGGAACGGCTTGTATTCATGGACAATCTTCTGAATGTCCTCCTTTTTCAAATAACGAAGAGAAAACAGGCCAATTCCGCCGCTTCAGCGAGCAGAACCTCGCCCCCGCGCATAAGACGAGATGCCGCGCCTCCATGTCAGGAACCTTTCCCTCGAAGCGCGGCAATCGAAAAGAAGCCTTGTTCTTCCGCTTTTCTGCAAAAGGCTTTTTGGCTTCTTCATCATCCATCGTATGCGAGGAAAGCTCCGGCGCAGTTTCTTCCCGCACTCCGTCTGCCGCAGAGAGGAAGCGAACGCGGTCAAAAGATTTCATCTCGTACCGTTGGAAAAAAGCCTGCAATTCATCACCCTTGGGTTTCATCACATACGAATCGGGAGCAAATTCCAAAGGCATGTCGCAGCGAATCGTCGCCAAGTCTTTGGACAGAAAGGCTTTTTCCCTATTTGATGCGAGATTTTTCTGAGCTTCTTGCCCGAGATTTCGGCCAAGCGTTCGTAAACGCCTTCCAAGGAGCCGCAGTCGATGAGGAGCTTCTTCGCCGTCTTCGGGCCGATGCCCGGAACGCCCGGGATGTTGTCAGAAGCGTCCCCCATCAAGCCCTTCATCATCAATGAGTCCCTTTGGAGGGAAGCCGTACTCTTCCAAGAACAGCTTCTCATCGTAAAGCAAAGATCCGTCATACCCTTGCGCGTAAATAGCACACGGATATTTTCCCGCACGAGCTGCAAGGCATCGCGGTCGCCCGTCACGACGAGGACGTCCACGTCTTCCCTGCGCTGCTTTCACGGCGAGCGTCCCCAAGATGTCGTCAGCTTCATATCCCGCCTCTTCAATCAAAGCGCGCCCAACGCGGCAAGAAACTCGTGCAGCATGGGAATCTGACTCAAAGCTCGGGCGGCGTAGCTTGCGCGTCCCTTTGTACGCTGCAAACATCTCATTGCGGAAGGTCTTCTTCCCCTTGTCAAAAGCGACGGCAAGATAGTCAGGCGCATATTCGTTCAGCAGCTGCTGCAGCATATTCGCAAAGCCATACCGCATTCGTGTACGCGCCCGTCCGCCGTCTGCAAAAAGCGGCAGCGCATAAAAATGCGCGGTAAAGAAGGCTGCTGCCGTCGACAAGGATAAATCGTTTGCTCAACAATGCTCACCTCATTGCAAATCGCGGCGGATTTTTTCCGATGGCTTCCCGAATAGGAGTCATTTTTGCAGAATCCATCGCATCCGCCTGTCCTTCGCGATAGATTCGCGTCGTTCTCGCTGCGACGACGGCGATCTGGCGCTGCGCTGCAGTCTCTCGCGCTTTGCCGTCTCATTTTCTGCGCCGCTCTTCATCGGCTCGCTCTCAACGCTGTCCTTCGTCTCGACGGCTTCCTCCTTCGTCGAAGCGGCGGGCGTCTCCTTATAGATGTCAGCTCGTAGACGCCGCGTTTGCTCAAACCGCCCTGCAGATGAGAACAATACGCCTGCATCTTCCGCGTTGAAGAAGAGCGACCCTTTCTTTTCGTAGCCGATCGCCTTGCCGTACTTCGTCCCCAACGTGGCAGACTTGGAATCCCATGTCACAAGCACCTTGAGCTGTTCGGCAATCTTGTCGGCCGGAAGATATACGATGTCGTCCCTGATCAGAGCTTTGTCGCTCATCGAGCTTTTCCGTTGACGGACAGATTAGTATACCCTGGCGACGTATGTGGGCTGACCGTCAGACAGTTCGATCTTCCGCTCGATTTCTTCGTCAGTTCAAATTTATCACGCCGTAGCCTGCAAGCCACTTCGCTACTGTCTCGACATCAGAGCGGCTGATATCCGTAACCGTCGGGATAGATATAGTAAACGATCATGTTGTCGCCCTGATCTTGTCGATGACGATGCGCTGATACATGATTTCCACGGGCGTGCCCGACGCTCGCATAATCATAGACCTCCTCGACGTCGGCCTCCTTCATGCGGATGCAGCCATTGGAGACGTAACTGCCGATGGATTCGGGATGATTCGTGCCGTGGATGCCGTAGTTTCCCCAGACTTGCATCCAACGATAGCCGAGAGGATTGCTCTCCCCGAAGGGATCGTGTTCCCTGAATCGCCGGGATCAGCCAGTAGGATTTTTCCTCCTTTGTCAAGACGGAAAAATAACCGACGGGCGTCGGCGTAAAGCTTTCCCAATCCCACGGGATAAAGTCGAATCTTTTCATTGTTCTTGTAAACGCCCGAGGAGCGTGCAGCCACATTGATGACGATCTTGCAGGGGATCTTCCGTCTTTTCGGCAGCGGTGGATTTGACTTCCGACGCATGCACTTTCTCAGGCTCCGGACTTTCCGCCGAAATATCCTTGACCCATGCGCCGTAGGAGACTTGCTCCTTTTCCGTAGCCCCCTGCCCATCCGGACACGCCGGCAAAACATCGAAAGACAGACAAAAAGCCGCGATTTGCTTAAACATCATTGCATCGTCCTTTTCTTCAAAGATTGCTTTCGCAAAGATGCTTTCATTATAGCACAACCGCGCCCTATTTTTCACTGCCACTGGAAAAAGCTTTACACAATAGCAGATCTATCTTCGGTAGCTACACGCACAAACGTCCGCTTTGTGGACATTGTGCGCCGCCCTTACAGAAAGTTACTCAATCAGTCTGCGTCCTTTGGGCTTGACTTCTTGACTTTCATGGTAAGAAATGATACGACATTTCTTCCGTAAATGGTGTATTATGTAATTTAGTGATTGGTTTATCAGTTTTACGGAGGTATGAACAATGAGTGCATTTCTAGGGCCGATTCATTTTTCGCATGTGAGAAAATCCAGTCACGGAAAAAGCTGACGAAGACGATTGCCAATCTTGCCGTTGAAAAAGGCTGGATGAGCGCAGAAGAGGCGGCCGCTTATGTGCAGGAAGAGTCGCAGCCGCTCGAAACGATCATCGATCCGGCGAACATCCAGCGGCTGGCTGCTGGGCAAAATCGAGGATGCCGAATCCCGCTATGCCGCTCTTGCAGACGAAGCTTCTGAAGCAGGATGCAGAACGCTTGGAGGACATGAAGCGAGCCGCCTTCGCCTTCGGGGCTGAAACCGCTGTGGAAGAGTCGCGGCCGAGCGCCTTGTTCAATGCCGTGGACAGCCTCATGCTCGACGGCATGCCGTGCGATCAGCAGCCTGCATGGTCATAGATTCGTCCGACGAAAGCTTCGCATGGAACTGCGTCTCGACGTGCACCGCGCTTTCTGGCGGGAAGCCGGCGGCGACCCGGCCAATTACTTTCCGCACTGCGCAATGAGGTCATTGCTGCTTCTTCAAACATGACAGCGCGTCGTGACGGAAGACGTGACACGCTTATCGCTTCGCTGTGCAAGACATTACAGTCGCGAATGTTTGCATCCATCATCCGCTACATGATATAATGTTTCGTATGGACAAGATTCTTGGCAAACCCGTACTTTTGCGGTATCGCGAGCGGATTTGCGGCATGCAATCCGCTCACTTATGACTTTTCTTCATCCAATCTGCACCATCTCCACGTCCTGCTCTTCCATAGCGCCGATCAGCAGGATTTACACGCGGGCGATCCCGCGTCAACTGCTCGTCTTCATGCCGCCGATCCGTGCTCTCGCAGCTCCTGCGGCAGTGCTCACGATTGCGGACACCGCCCCTCGTCGGACAGGTGCTCGGCGCACAGGGCGCTTTGCCGCCGTGGGCACGGCGAGCCTCGTCCTCCGTCATCGTCAATTTCTTCATCGGCTTCGGCGGGTCTCAGCGTCCTCGTCTCCCATCTCTACGGGGAAAAGGATTATGCGCGTCTCAGCGCACTCGTACAGAGCATCTTCATCACCGTCGCATTGTTCGCCGCTCTTTACGGCGGCCGGCATTATCCTGACCGAGCAGCTGCTCGCGGCACTCTCCACGCCCGCCGAACTCATCCCGGCAGCGAGCCTCTATCTGCGAACCGTGCTCTACGGTATGCTTGCACAGCTTCTACAATACAGCGAGCGCTATCCTAAGAGCGCTCGGCAATACGACGAGCGCTCTTCATTATCTCGCCGCCGCTGTCGTGCTCAACATCGCGCTCGACATCGTGTTGCTCATCGTCATTCCCCTGCGGCATTGCAGGCGCGGCAGCCGCGACCGTCCTCGCGCAGTATGCAGCGGCGCTGCTCGCCCTGTGGAAACTGTTCCATCTCCACGGCACATGGAAACTGCGCTTTAACCGCCCCTTCTTCGCTTTGGGTCATCTCCTGCCCATCCTCAGCACAAGCATTCCTGCGGGACTTCAAGCCGTCTTCATGAGCCTTTCCTCCCTCGTCATCCAGACGTACATCAACTCCTTCGGCTACGCGGCTATGGCAGGCGACCGTCTGCATGCACGCATCGAGGGATTCCTCTATTATCCGCTCTTGCATTCGGCATCGCACTCCACAAGTTTCATCGGGCAGAACGTCGGTGCACATGACCTTGCGCGCGTGCGTCACAGGGCTTCGCATAAGCCTTCGTCTCGCAGCGGGCGGGGCAATGGGCATGGCGCTCATCGCAGGTCTGGCTGCGCCCGCGCTCGTCGCGCTCTTCACCGACGATCCCGCCGTCGCTGCGAATGCGCTTGACGCCGTTTACTACACGTTCCCCTTCTACTGGCTCTACGGCGTCAATCAGATCTACATCGGTGCGATCCGCGGTTTGGGCGACACCCTCTATCCCATGATGACCGCACTCGCCGCCTACTGCCTCTTTCGCGTCGCATGGTGCTGGGGCTGGGACATGACCGGCATCCACCCATGCACATCGTCTACAGCGCCTACAGTGTCAGCTTCTTCGTCATGACAGGACTGCTGTGGCTCGGCTGCCGAAGAGCGCGTGTCGCGTCTCATGAAGAGCGACCTGCTGCTTTTCTATCAGCAAACAGCCCGACGGATTTTCGTCGGGCTGTTTGCTTTTTGCCTCCCAGCTCTTGCTACATTCTCTTTGCTACACTGCACGATGCTGCCGTCCTGCAGCAGATAGAGGCAGCGTTCCGCCACCTTTGCGGCCTAGAATTGCTCTCCACGGCTTCTGTATAAATCTCGATCTGCAGGCGGTACTTCTCTCGCACGGCTGCGGGACGCGTGTTCTTGTCCGTCTTGTAGTCCAAGAGCACGAGTGCGCCGGCTTCGTCTTCAAAGAGCACGTCGATGACGCCCTGGACGAAGATCCGCGCCTCGGGTTCGGCCTCGGGGAAAGCGGTGCGCTTCGAGGCGGCGGCTGAAGGGAAGCTCGCGCCAGAGGCGCTGCGCCTCTTCATGCGCGTGCCGAGCGGCGACTGCAGGGAAGGATGCGACGGCGTCGAGGCGGACGGCTTTTTGCCCTGTTCGGGCAGAAGCAGCTCCTTTTCCACCATATTCGCCAGCTGCTTTTCCAGACCCTCACGGCCAGTGTCTCCCGCGAGGTCGATATGCTGCAATACGGCGTGCATAAGCGTGCCGTATTCCGCCGCAGAAAGTCCCGCCTTTTTCCCGCATGAAATCGGGGCGTTTGAATACATTCTTGGAACTGCCATGCACTTCTTTCAACGGCGTATAGGCTTCTCCTCCGCCGCATCTTCGACGGAGAAGCGGCGCTTGAGTTCCGTGACGGAGAGCTTCGCCGGCATCGTTATCGACGCCGCGGCGCGTACGCCGCGCGAGCATCTGCTCGACATCATCCTTTCCTCGCTCGCTTCCAAAGGCTCTCCCCTGCGCAGTTTCTCGAATAATTCGTCGTCTTCGGCGACGGCGCTGACGCTCGCGACAGCAGGGGCCGGCACGATTTCCACCTGCCAGCGCGATTCGTCCTCGCCTTCGGGCGCGACGCGCGTTTCGAGGAGCGCGGCCTTTCTCCCGAAGAGTGCGCCGTCCGCATGGCGTGCGACGGTCATGCCGAGCCAGTCGAGGAAGGAGTTTGCCGCAAGCGCCGCATGGGCGGGAAGCGCACGCCCGTCTGCGTGACGAAAGTGCACCAGCCCTCTGCGCATGCAGCAAAGCTTCTTCGTCGAGCCGACGAGGATGAGCTTTTCCTCGCACGCGTCATCGCCACATAGAGGACGCGCAGTTCTTCCGCCTTTGCTCTCGCGCTTGATGCGCTCGGCGACCGCCTCCCGCGCAAACGTCGAGTAGCGAAGCGACTTCTCGCGTTCCGTGCGGTAGAGTCCAAGCCCCAGTTCACGGTGCATGAGGAGGTCTTGCGAAGCGTCTTGCATGTTGAATTTCGAGCCGAGTCCCGCGACGATGACGACGGGAAATTCCAGGCCCTTGCTCTTATGAATCGTCATGATGCGCACGACGTCCTCTCCTTCGCCGAGCGTGCGTGCGGCGGAGAGGTCGGTTTCCATCTGCTGCATCTTCTCAATGAAGCGCAGGAAGCGGAAGAGTCCGCGAAAAGTTCGTCTCTTCATAGTCGCGTGCGCGGTCTGCGAGCATGCGCAGGTTCGCTTGGCGCAGAAGCCCGCCCGCCATGCCGCCGACGTAGTCGTAGTAGCCCGTGTCACGGTAAATCTGCCAGATGAGTTCGGGCACGCTGACGCGCCGCACGAGGTCGCGCCAACCTTTGAGAAGCCGCAGGAAGGCATCGACCTTTTCACGCAAAGATGCAGAGAATTTCGCTGCAGGGTCATTGACGACGAGGAGCGCGCCGAAGATGTCCTCTTCGGGCGCGGCGAGCCGAAGCTCCGCCAGTTCGCTGACCGACAGTCCGACGATCGGCGAGCAGAGCGCCGCCGCGAGCGGCACGTCCTGACGCGCATTGTCGATGACGGCGAGCACGGCGAGCACGACGCGCACCTCCGTCGCCTGGAAATAGCCGGCATCGAGCGTCGCATACGCGGGAATGTCGGCATCGCGCAGCGTTTCGAGGAGAATGTCCGCCTTGGTGCGCACGGCACGCAGAAGGATCACGATGTCACGCCAGCGCAGCGCACGATAGCCGTCCTTGTCGGCGACGAGAGCGCCGCTCTCCATCAGCTCGCGCACGCGCCGTGCGATGAACGCCGCCTCCAGAGCGAAGCCCTTGAGTTCTTCTTCCTCCTCACCATCCGGCGTCTCTGCACCGCCATCTGCCACAGCCGAAGTTTCCGCCTTTTCCTCGTCCTCTTCTTCAGGCTCAACAGACGATTCGGCGTCGCTCTCGATGATATGCAGCTCAGCCGCACCCGCAAGGCTCTTTGGCGAATCTTCAGGATAGAGCGCCGCAAAGTGCAGCGCCGCGGCATCGTCGTATGTAAGCTCCATCGCCTCGGGCGTCATGAGCTGCGAGAAGATCCAGTTCACAGCCGCAAGCACGCCCGCGCGGCTGCGGTAGTTCTCCGAGAGGTCGATGCGTGCATACTTCTCGCCCAAGGTCGGATACTCGCGCTGCTTCTTGAGGAAGAGCTGCGGATCGGCAAGACGGAAGCGATAGATGCTCTGCTTGACGTCGCCGACGGCAAAGAGGTTGTCATCACGCGCGACGAGGGAGAGAATCGCCTCCCTGCACGCCGTTCGTGTCCTGATACTCGTCAACCATGACTTCCTCATACTTCTCGCGCAGGGCGAGCGCCTGCGCCGAGGGGCGAAGCTCTCCCTCCAGCGCATCCTTGTCGCAGAGGACGGCGAGCGCGAAATGCTCCAAGTCGTTGAAATCGACGACGCCGCGCTCCTTCTTCGCCGCCTGAAAAGAGGCGGTGAAATCCTTGACGACATCGACGATGGCATGAGCCATGCCCGAAAGAGCGCGAAGATCGTCGAGAGCTCTCTTCCGTCGCATGAAAAATACGTGTCCCTGAGCTTTTTGATACGCTGTTTCACGCGATCGCGCGGCTGCGTAAAGAGACGCTTCGCCTCCTCCTTTTCCTCCTCGTCCATGCCTTTTTGGGAAGCTCATCCTCGCATGAGCATACGAAGAGAACGCCTGCCGCAGTCCTTCCCAATCCCTTGCCGCCAAGGCGTCGAGCAGGTCTTTATGATTTTTCTCGTCCCCTCCAATGCAGCATGGCACGTCTCATAGCCGAGCGCCGCCGCCTCTCGACGAGCCGCCTCGATAGCGGCGAGACCGGCAGCAAGCTCAAAAGAAATCTGCGCGAGCACGGACTGCGCCCACGGCGTATCGAGAAGACGCTGCTGCTCTGCGAGGTCGAAGCTCTCAGCGAGCGAATCGAGCCAGCGCGAGGGAAAGGCTGACTGCACGAAAAGGCATAGAGGCGCAATACCATGGCATAGAGAGCTTCATCGCCGTGCTCCGTACCGTAAGCGGCGGCAAAGGAAAGGAAATCCTCCTGCGCTTCGTCATACTTTTTCAAAGACTTCTTCGAGCGCATCCTGTTGCAACAGACGCCTCCCTGCTCATTCGCAAGACGAAACTTCGGATCGAGGTCGATGACGGAAAAGTTGCGCCGAATGACGTTTCTGGCAGAAGGCGTGAAGCGTCGAAATCGAGGCGTTGGAAAGGAGCGCCAGCTGGCGCTCAAGCTTTCGGCGACGCCGTGCCCTTGGCGATTTCCTGCGCGAGAGCTGCTTCGATGCGCTCGCGCATCTCGGCGGCAGCGGCGTTCGTGAAGGTGACGACGAGAAGGCGATCGACGTCCGTCTCCCCTGCAGGATGCGGCGGATGATGCGCTCGACGAGCACCGAGGTCTTGCCCGATCCGCGGCCGCCGCGACGAGCAGATTCTTTGCGTTTCTCGATCGCCCGTAGCTGTGCCGCAGACCATTTGCGTGCGTCGCTCATTCGGCATCCTCCTGTCCTTTCAATTCCATGCTGTCCATCAATTCTGCATCCTCGTGGTTTTGCAGCCGCCGATAGGAAAAGCCCGGCACGAGCGTGTCGAAGCCGCAGACGGCGATGTACGGGCAAAAGCGGCATGCCGTCCTGTCCTTGAGGCGGTACGGCATGGGCGCGCACCTCGCCCGAGAGGATCTGCCTTCCCGTATCCTTGAGAATGTAGGCGATGTAGTCGAGCAGGATAGCGAACTCCTCTTCCGTCTTGACGTAATCGAGCTTCGCTTTGTCGATCTCGCCCTTTCTTCGTCAAGGCGACCTTCGTGAGCTGAAGGTGCTGTCGAGTGCGCGTATGACGTCGGCGTCCGCGAGCACCCAGCCCGGGCATCTTGAGCTGCCCTGCAGAAGCTTCTTCGCCTCCGCCGCATTGATGCGATGGGGCGCTGTGACGAGCGGATTCTTCAAGAAGCAGTAGAGCATCGCTGCGGGCAGAAGTTCCTTTTTCCTCGGTGTGCGCGAGAGGTTTCTGGCGACGAGCAGATAGGGTCAGAAGCTGCAGCCTCAGACCGTAGTACACCTCGACGAGGTTGATGTACGCCGCGCCCGTCTTGTAGTCGAGAATGAGGAAGTAGCGCCCCGCCTCGTCCATGTCAATGCGGTCGATCTGTCCGGTGATTTTCGAGCGAAGAGCCGTCAGCGAGCGCATACGTCAGCGGCGGCAGGCTGCCCGCACCGCGTCCGAAGGAACGCTCGAAGGCGACGGGCGGAACTCGCTGGCCGCATCGAGTTCGATGAGGCGCACGAGCGCCTTTTTCGCCGTCTCCTCGATGCGCACGAGGAGATTCTCGTACTGCTTCGAGCTCAGGAGGATTTCATTCTGCAGCCGCGGCGCAAGCAGGCCAAGGATCTCATGCAGGATCTCGCCGCACTCCTCTTCACCTACGTCACGCCAGCGTCTGCCGTCCTTTTTCAGCCGCTCGCCAAATTCGCGCAGGGCCGCATGAAGCAGCACGCCGAGGTCGAGCGTGCGAAAGCCATGCTCGGGACGCTCCGCCAGATGCAGGCCATAGCGTGCGAAGTGCTGGAAAGGACAGGCGCGGAAATGACTCAAAGCGCGTGACGCTGCCGCGCAGACGGCGATTCTTCGTGTAGAGCGCTGCCGCCAGCTCCTTGGGCAGAAGCTCCGCCGCAGCACGCGAAAATATGCCCTGCAGCACTTTCTGCAGGACAATGCTCATCTTTTTCTCCCCCAACGCCCAGTTGTAGACGTCGCACCAAAAAGGCTCAAGCGTCCCCTTCTCGCGGTAGCTGCGCAGCGCCGCCGCCAGAGCCGTCACCGCCTGACGACCGCCCGCAAAGAGGCGGCGCTCCGCCCCTCCAACGGAACGGTCTGCAAAGAGACGGCAGGCAGGACGGTGCGGATCTGCCCGAGCAGAGAGGCGGGCAGGAGAGCCTTTCCTCCGTATCGGCGAGAGCATAGGGAAACCCACAGATAGTCACGCGCTTCCGTGAATCCTTTGTAGAGCAGGAATCTCTCGTTGAAACTTCCCTCGACGGAGCCTTTGCGGAAGCTCCAGCCCGGCCTCCTTCAAATGCAGCCGGTCAGCATCGGAGAGCAGCCCCTTCTCCTGGCTGCGGCGCGGCATGACGCCTTCGTTCGCGCCGAGAATGTAGATGGCACGTGCATTTTCTACACTGTTCCGGTCGAAGTCGGCGACGGTCACATAGTCGAGTCCCGGCGGAATCAAGGAAATCTGCAGGGCGTCAAGCCCGTCGCCCAAGACGTCCTCAAATTCGCGCACCTTGATCGTCTCGTCGCCGCTCGTCTCTGCCATCTGTTCCAACAGGGAGATGACGTCGTCCCAGATTTGACGATGCTCGCGCGACTCAGCGAGGCGACCCGCCTTCGGCCTCGTCCGCCCACCGCTCCAACGTCTGCGGCACGTCGAGCGCGAGCAGCAGACGATAGAGCGCCTCAGCGTAGCCGCGCACCGTCGATGCCGCCTTCACCTGAGCCGCAAACCCTGCAGGGGCTCTGCCACGGCGCGGCGGCAGGAATTGATTCGACAGAGGCGCTCCGCTTCCTTCTGCGTCGCGCCCTCTTCTTCCTCGTCCAGACTGCGGCGGCGATGCCAATGCCAATCTCTTCCATCGTCCAGCGCGAGCCGCGAATGCCGAATTCCAGCACATAATTTTTCAAGCAGGTCGATCTGACCGCGCGTCTTTTGAAAAACCCGTCTTCAGTGCGCGGAACATGGCATCGTAGCGCCAGCCGCGCAGCACCTCGAGGCCGAGCGCACGAGCTCGGCGAGCGGATGATGGACGCTCACGCTTGTTGTCGCGAAAGTACGGGATGCCGCAGTCCTCAAGCGTCAGAGCGAGCATGTCGCCGTAGGCAGCCTCGTCGCGCGTCAAGATGGCGATGTCGCGCCAGCGCAGTCCCTTCTCGCGGCACAGGCGCACGATGTCAGCAGCCGCCGCCCCATTTCCAGCCGCCTCGTCGCCGCCTCGACGAGCGCGACGCCCGCCGCCCCTGCCTGCGGTACGAGAGGGAAGGAAAACGCCGTGCGCTCGATGGCGGCGAGCGCATCGCTTTGAAAGCGCCGCCTTCCTCCAAGCTGCGCACGCGCACGGGAATCTGCATCTCCTGCGCCAACCGCCGCAGCTGCTGCAAGGTCTGCGCCTGCCGATAGAAGAGGCTGCCCTCGCGCTGCATGGCCGCCTCGTCCGTCGGATCGAACGTCAGCGTGATATGCACATTCTTCGCTTTTGGAAGAGCGCCGCAAGAATCTTTCTTTTCCTGCGGATTGAAGAAGGAGAAGCTGTCAACCCATACCTCCGCCCTCCAAAAGGCGCGAGGAAGGAATCTTCTCGGCAAGCGCGTCGAGCATGTCGCCCGTATCGTTGTAGCGTCCCCGCCATCTTCTCTCTGATAGCGGCTGTAGATGAGCGCGAGATCCGCGAGCTTTCGGCACAGATCATCGTCAGCGAGCGCAGATTTCGCCCTGCATCAGGGCGTCGCCGTCGATGCCGTAACTGCGCATCTCCTCCATGGCTCTTTCCAGCGTCTCCGTAAAGCCGCGCTGCTTCGCCGCACGCGCGAATGCCTGCAGGCTCTCGCCTTCTTCGGCGAGGATGCGCTTCAGCAGCAGCCGTCTGCCCACGCTCGTGATGCGCGCGGCTGCCGCACCGCCCGTCTCCTGCAGCACATGACGCGCGAAAGCGCTTGAAGCCGAACACGAGACCGCGCACGAATCCCTCGCCCGCACCCGCCATCATGGCGGCGAGGCGGCGCTCTGCGCGATACGTCGCATGTTCGGGCAGGAGAAGCACGAGGGCGCTGCCCATAGGCTCTGCCTTCATGCGCTCCGCCATGCCGGAGAGGCAGGCGTGTGTCTTTCCCGTTCCCGCACGCCCCAGGATGAACTCGATCATATCTTCTCCCTCGTTTCCCATTCGTGCCAAAGAAAAAAATGCCGCGCGGCATAAAAAGATGCCCGCGGCATTTTTGTCATACAAACGGCTCAGCGCGTCAAGCCGAACGGCGTCGCGAGGCGCACGAACGCGCGGCCGCAGCCGCACGGCTCGTCGAGCCGCATGACCGCCCTGCCCCTGTGCGGTAGCGTATGAGCGGCATCGCCTCTGCAGCGAGCATCGTGACGACAAGCTCGCCCATGCGTCCGGACTCGTGAATGACTTTCGCGCCGCTGAACTCAATGAGCTCCGTGTAGCAGTAATCCTCCTGCACATGATGCCCCTGCCCCTTGCCGCACGGATAGAAAAGACCCGCCGTGCCCAGCTCCGTCGAAGCGAAGAGGTCATGCACCTCAGTCTGCAGCCGATCCGAGATATGGCGTCTCATCGGATTCGAGATCGCCTCGTTCAGACAGACGACCGTCTTGCATGGGCAAGGTCGACGGCTCGATGTTTTTCATCTGCGCGTGCACGATGAGCTGCATGACGAGCGGCTGGCTCGCCAAGAGCGTATCCATACCCGTCAGGCGCACGAGTTCGACCGCCGACTGCATGTCCTCGCCGAGCAGCACGGTCGTCGCGCCGATCACCTCCGCCGCCATCTGCAAATCGAGCAGCCGTCCGTCCGACATGTCGCCGAGAATGCCGACGACAGAAGCGCGATGGACGCCCGTCGCTGCGAGAGCACGCGTCAACATGTCGACGTTTCTCGCGATGTCGCCGTTCGTATACATCTTGACGACAGCGCCCGTATGATTGCGGCAGCTGATGCGCAGGACACCGCTCAAGGGAAGCGTGAGGAAATCGAACGGCGATGTCGCGAGAATGTCGGGCAGAGAAGTGAACGGCAATTTCTCGATGTCTTCCAGCTTCTCAATCTCGCGACGCGCAGCCGTTTGCAAACTTCGTGCAGTAAAAAGGCGCTCTTCACTCGCCCAAGAAACCGCCTTCTTCAGGCGCACGAGCTGCAAATCCCGCAAATCATCACGGCTCATGCACTCGATCTTCTCGTTTGCAAACACCTGCCCCTGCCCCCTTTCCTCAAAGATGCCGCCTCGCTCACGCCAGCGGTCTCTGATAAAAGAAAGGCTGGTAACTTGTGTAGCCGATCTTGCGGAAATTCAAAAATCGCCTCCGTCGCGCCGACGAAGAGGATGCCTCCGGGCTTCAGTGCGCGGAAGAAGTTCGTAGAGGTCGAACTCGCTTCCTCCGTGAAATAGATGACAACGTTGCGGCAGAGAATCAGATCGAAGCCCGTCTCAAAGGGATCCTTCAAAAGGTTGTGACGCTTGAACTCGATGAGCTTCTGATGTCCCTCATGCACGGCAAACGTACCGTCGCTTCCCTTCGTGAAATATTTGTTGAGGCGCGGACTCTCGACGCACTTGAGCTCGTTGTCCGTGTAGACGCCCCCTTCGCCTTGGCAATGATCTCGACGTCGAGATCCGTCGCGAGGATGCGATGCTGCTTTGCCCGGCGTCATCTCTTTCAAGATCATCGCCAGAGAATACGGCTCAGCGCCGATGGAGCAGCCCGCGCTCCAGATATTGAGCTTGGGCGAGCGCGTCAACAAATCGGGAATGACGTCCGTCTCAAGCTTCGAGAACTTCTCCGGCGTGCGGAAGAACTCCGAGACGTTGATCGTCAGATATTCGATGAAGAGCGTCAAACTCCGTCTTGTCCTGCGTCGCCATATCGAAATACTTTCGTATACGAATCGTAGCCCTTTGCGCGTCACAAGACTGCCGATACGCCGCTTCATCTGCGGCTCCTTGTAGAGATCGAGGTCGATCTCCGTCTTCGCCTTGAGCTTCCGCTTGAATGCGCCCCAATCCTGATCGTCCAACATATTCCTTTTTTACCTCCTGCCGGCGGAGACATCGCGTACGCCGCCTCCTCGTTTCGTTCTACGAAAAGTGCCCAGCCGCTTTTCAAAGCGAGATGACACACCTACTCTTTTTAATTCTACACAAAGGAAAGAATCCTGTTTTTCTCATGAACGCGCTAAAAGGCTGCTGCACTGAGCAGCAGCCCATGATGACCCTCAGCCTACTTGATCTCTATGCTGTTCTTTTTGATGTCCTCAACGCCGAGCTTCGGCAGGACAACCTTGAGGATGCCATTCTCCATCGAAGCTGCACTTTCCTCCCACTTGATGCCGTCGATGGCGAAGGAACGCTCGAAGCGACCCGTGCGGCGCTCGCGCATCAGATACTTCAAGTGGTTCTCGCGCTCAGGAACTTCCACGGCAATCGTCAGATACTTGTCGTCCTCGTAGGTCAGAGACGTCTTCCTTGAGGACGCCGGGCAGTTCTGCTTCAATCTCATAGTAATTTTTCTTCATCGAGGATGTCGCAGCGAAAAGAAGCGAGCGCCCCGTCACCTTGCCAATGGGATTGAGCGGCTGCTCCATGATGAAGTCCACCACGCGCTCCACCGTATCGCGCGTCTTCTCCGCATTGTTTCGGAAATTGAAAGGTATGCTGCGAATCATGACGTTTTCCTCCGATCAACACTCACGTCCTATTCTCATTTCTATATTATACGGTGTTTTGCTAAAAATTCAAGCGACGGACAAGGTGGTCGAGGAAAAAAATCAAGACGTCAGCTTCATGTGGCGGCGCAGCAGATAGAGAAAGTACGGCGTACCGATAAACGCCGTCATGATGCCCACGCGGATCTCCATGCCTTTGAAGCAGGGATGCGCCCCAGAGAGTCGCAGACGACGAGGAATATGCCGCCGGCCAGGAGGCTTGCAGGCAGCAGCTCCGATGGTCAGGGCCGATCAGGAGGCGCATCATGTGCGGCACGACGAGTCCGACGAAGCCGATGTTGCCGCTGATGCAGACGCCCGCCGCCGTCGTCAGCGACGCGAGCGCCAGAAACAGCAGGCGGAAGAAGGTCACGGGCATGCCTGCGGCAGCGCCTCGACCTCGCCGAATGCGAGGAGGTTCAGATGGCGTGAGAGGAGCAGCATGAGGAAAGACGCCGCCGCTGATCGGCGCGATTCCCAGAAGGACGTGATCCCAGCGGCGATAGTCGAGGCCGCCGATCGTCCAGAAAAAGGTACTGCTGCATCTTCTGCTCGTTCATGACCGTGAGAATCGCCGCCGTGCACGCGCCGAGGAACATGCCGACGACGACGCCCGAGAGCAGGAGCGTCATGACAGGAATGCGCCCGTGGCGCATGGAAAGCGACACGGTAAGCCCCACGGCGAGCATGGCGCCCGTGAAGGCGAAAGCAGGCAGCGAAAAGACGCTGACAGCGGAGACGCCGAGCGCGATGGCGAGCACAGCGCCGACGGAAGCGCCGCTCGATACGCCGATGATGCCGGGATCGGCGAGCGGGTTGCTGAAGATGCCCCTGCAGCACTGCGCCTGGAGATGCCCAGCCCCGCCCCTCACCATGAGGCCGACGAGCGTGCGCGGCAGACGGATGTGCCAGAGCACCGCCTGCTGCTCGGGCGTAACCGTGACATCGGAAAAGAATGGCAGACCCGCCGCGTGGGAGAAAGCCGCGAGCACGCACTCCATCGAGATGTCGTACTGCCCTGAGCTCATCGACAGGACGACGGCGAAGACGACGAGGCACGGCAGAAGAAGCCAAAGAAGAAGTTTTCTTCTCGCAGAATCTTTTTCACGACGCCGCCTCCTCCCTTCCCAAGATGACCTGCAGGAGATGTGATTTCCTGCCTGCACCCTTTCTCCGCCTCCGTGAAGACCTCCGCATGATTCGTCAGTGATTCTCCACGACTTTGATGGGCGCACCGTAGGCGCGTGTCAGAAGCTCTGCCGTCAGCACCTCGCGCGGCAGGCCGTCGGCGAGAGCGCACCGCGCCCGACGAGCAGGAGGCGCGAGCGAAAGCGTGCGGCGAGGGAAAGCTCATGCGCGACGAGCACGACGGTCTTGCCCGCTGCACAAAGCTCGCGGCAAAAAGCGGAAGATCTCCTCCTGATAGATGATGTCCAGTCCCGTTGCCGGCTCATCGAGAAAGAGCACGGGCGTCTGCTGTGCGAGCACTTGGCGAGCAGCACGCGCTGGCGCTGTCCGCCCGACATGGCCTGGAAGCGGCTTCTCCGCCAGTTCTGCGACGCCCGTGTACGCTATGCACGCCTCAGCGATGGCGATATCGTGCGCCTGCTCCTGCCGCCACCACGAGATACGGATAGCGTCCCGAGAGCACGACCTCGCGCGCCGAGTAATCGAACGTCATCTCCAGATGCTGCTGCAGATAGCGGCGCTTTTCGCAAACTCCTTCGCCGACAAATCGCCGATTCTCTGTCCCATGACAGAGATCTCGCCCGCGAGCGGCGCCAAAGATGCCGCGCATCGTCTTCAAAAGCGTGCTCTTGCCCGCGCCGTTCGGCCCGATGAGACCGACCATCTCGCCCGCTGCAATGCCGAACGAGACGTTTTCCAAGATCACCTGCCGCTCATAGCCCGCATAAAGGCCCGCAACCCGTATCATTTCCTGCAAATTCCACCGCTCCCTTGCTCGGAAAGCACGGATAAATCCAGTTGCCCTATCTTCAGGCATTCGGGCGACTTTATTTATCCGTGTTTCCTTTATGACATCTATAACATCCATTGTCGTCGCAGAATGTGACCGTTCCCAGCTGCTCCTCGATGAAGCGCGAGCCGCGCAGTCCCATGAACGGCGCATCCGTCAGCTGAATGCGGTCGAGCACAGGACTGGCGACGGGCAGGAACTGCGCGTGCTGCGGCGCGACCTGCGCCGCTTCGTTGCTGCTCGCAAGCAGCAGCCCGTTCTTCATGGAGGTGAGGAACTGCGCCAGCTCCGCCGTACGCGTTTCAGAAAAACCTCGTCAGCGATCCCAGTGGCATCTGCCGCTTCTGCCTCCGCCGCCACGGCGAGGCAGCGCACGTCCGCCCACCTGTGCAAGGCTCTTTGCCAAGCCCCCAGGCCATGGAGGATGGCGCACGCACGAGCGCCTCGTCGAACCAAAGCTCGCCCCCATGCTCTTTATTTCGTTCAAGCGCAGAAAATCTTCCTTTTCCACACGCGAAAGTTCTTCCCTGTGCCTCCTTTTTCGCGCGGCGCGGGCAAAGCGCCTGCGATCTCTTCGAGCCAATGCCGCGTGCCCGCCCCTGCCGTAAGGCGGCAGCGGTGCGACAAGGGCGTGCCGCTGCGCTCCGCGAGCATCTCTGCCGGAGCGAGTCCCAACTCCCTGTGCACGACGATGTTGAGCGCGGCTGCGGGCAGACGCTGCAGCTCCTCCGCCGTCTCGCCGCAGCCGAGGACGGCGTTCACCTCATAGCCCGCCAGATGCAAAAGGCGCACGAGTTCTCGCGCGTCGTTCGCCCCGTTGCAGTAGCTCGCCGTCATGCCGAGAAGGTTCACGCCATGCGGCTTCTCCGCCTTCTTCTCGGGCAGAAGCGCCTCGATTGCCGCACACGCGGCCTTTGCTCCAGCCTGCGGCGAAGCTGCCCGCAAGGCCGCTGCTGTCGACGGCGACGACGGGCGCTGCAATGCCCGCCGACCGCGCGATGGCGGCTACATCGTCGCCGATCAGTCCCTGCGGCGCAGCTGCTGACGATGGCCAAAAAGGCGCGGCGGCTCAGCGATATAGGGCTGCAGGGCTTCCAGCAGATAATCCTCCGCGCCGAAGACGATGGCATCGTTGTCAAGCTGCGTGCATCCTGTGCGCCGCACGGCATCGCTCACGCCATGCTCGACGTGACGCAGCGCGAAGTAATGGCACCACATGGGGCCGTTGACGATGACGGCCGCGTCTTGCCAGGCGGCAAAAAACGCCATCGCGCCCGCGAGCGCACAGCTGTCCGTCCAAGCGCAGACGTCATCGAAACGCCTTTCCTGCTCAGCCATAGATCAGACCTCCCCGGCTTTCGTGACGACAGACGATATGCACCATATCGTGCAGGAGCTTCTTTTCCATCGACCAGCCGACGGACGGCATGAGCGCGAGGAAGATCTGCCGCAGCCTTGCGTCGGTAAGCTCGTGCGTCGTCAGGACGAAATCCGCCGCTTTGAAAAGCTCCTCCGCCTCGCGGCTTCCCTCATGGGCGATCGGCGCATCCGTCAGACGCGCGACCTCTTCTTCCATGACCTCGCGCCGCCCGGGCAGGAACGAATCAAGGAGGACGACGCCCGCCAGTTCGACGCCCGCCTTCTTCAGAAGGCGCATGATGATCTTCGGCTGAAACCAGTCGAGGTCGCGCCCGATGGCGAATGTCACGCGCCTTTCTGCGAGCGTCGGGCGCACCTCGTCCACGGCGCGTTGAAACGCCGCTTCTTCCGCGCAAATCGCTTCTTCCGCTTCCCTTTCCCTGCCGCAAAGCCTGCCGACTGCACGCAGCCACTCCTTCGTTTCCTCCGAGCCGACCGCATAGACATCGGCAAGGTACGGCGTGCCGAAACGCTCATGAATGTGCCGCGCCAAGTCGACGAGAAGCGCCTGCTTCTCGTCGCTTCGCCACCGAGCACGATGAGAAGCTCCGCTGCCGGCACGACATCCATCTCAGACAGGGCGAGATACGACGAAACTGCCCCTCGACGCGCAGGGAAAGAAAGCCCGAGCAAAGCGGCACAATTCCTTCACGTACTCGCCGTGGACGCCGCCGCAGTCGCCGAGCAGCACGACGCTTCCCGCACAGCGCTCTGCCGGCTTCATGAAGCGATCGACGAGCACGCGTGCAGCGTCAAGGTAACCTGCATAATACTCGCCGTCGAAAGAGCCGTGCGCCGAGACGGCGCTGACGGAGCAGGCCAGCTCTTGCTCCATCTCCTCAGCCACGGCGCACGTATCGTCGCCGATGACGCCGCTCACACAGGAGTTGGCGATAAATATCGCTTGCGGCCGATACTTTTTCTGCGGCGAAGCGTATGCACTCGCGCAGACGATCCTCGCCGCCGAAAAATCGCCTCTGCATCCGACAACGAGCTTGTCAGAAGCGGCACGGGTGAAAGGCGCACCTTCGTTCCCGCCGCACGCAGACGGTGGAAGCTTCCACGTCCATGCCGTGGGCGATGTGAGCGCACGGACGCGGGCTGTGGAAGATGACGAGCGCCGCGCACGAAGGAAAGAGCACGCCAGACGCCCGGCATGCTGCAGCTGCACTCGTGCGGCGCATCACCACGCGTTTCGCTTCAGTTCCCATAGCTTTCACCAGATCTTCCAACTCTTCAAACGCCATCGGCTTGGGGATGACGAGATCGCATTTCCCTCAATCGCCGCCGCAAGTTCTTCGTAAACCTTCGCCTGTGCGGAATCCGGCGCGTAGGCGATGAGCGTCTGCCGATGGATCTCCGCCTCGTGTACGGCGGCAGAGCGCGGGATGTAGGCGATGAGCTTTGTGCCGAGGCGTGCGGCAAAAGGCTTCCAAAAGCTCCTTCTCGTGCGACATCGCGCCCGTTGCCGATGATGCCGCCGAGCTTCACGACGCCTCGCGCAGCGAAGCGGCGCACGCCCTTGGCGATGTTGTTCGCCGCGTAGAGCGACATGAGCTCCCCCGAGGAAACGATGTAGATTTCCTCGGCATAGCCCTCTCGTATCGGCACGGCGAAAGCCGCCGCAGACGACGTCGCCGAGCACATCGTAGATGGCGACATCGACATCGTCAAACGCATGGAGCGCCTTGAGCCTTTCGAGCGCCACGATGATGCCGCGTCCCGCGCAGCCGACGCCCGGCTCAGGGCCGCCCGCCTCAATGCAGCGCACGCCGCCGTATCCCTCATGCGCGATTTCTGCAAGAGAGAGCGCCGCGCCCTTCTTGCTGCGCTCCGCATCGAGCACGGTGAGCGGCGCGATGCGACCTAAAAGAAGCCGCGTCGAATCGTTCTTCGGGTCGCAGCCGATCTGACAGACCTTCTTTCCCCGCGCGAAAACGCCGCCGATACATTGGCGGCAGTCGTCGACTTGCCGATGCCGCCCTTGCCGTAAAACGCAATCTTCTTCAAGCTACAGCCCGCCTTTCTTTACATCTTTACTCCACCGCCGAGAGAAATTCCTGCCGTGACTGGCGAAAAGCGTCGCCGTAGAGAATCCATGCCGTTTCCTGCACGCCGAAGACGATGTTCTGTGAAGATTGTAGACGTAACGCGCCCAAGGATGTCCGATCTGCTTTTTCCCGCACGGCCGTCATCTGCTGAAGAGACGGATCTTCCATGTACTGCCTGCCGTAATTCTCTTCACGCGTTTCTGCGTCTTCGTAACTCGGCAGGAAGATGTAGTCGGGATTCGCCGCGACGAGCTGCTCCTTCGTCATCTCCTGTCCCATGCGGTTTCCTGCGGCGGCCTTTGCGTTAATGGACGCCGTATGGCTGCAAAAGCTCGTCGAAGGTGCAGCCGGCGCCGCCGTAGTTGGGCATGATGGAGATGAGCGCGATGCTCTTGTGCTTCTTTTCCTCGGGAACATCCTTCATCTTCTCTTCGATCTCCGCGAGCTTTTTCCTCCATCTTCGCGATCAGTCGTTCGCCGCGCTCCTTCTCATCGACGGCTGCTGCAAAGAGGCGGATGTTGGCATGGATGTCCTCCATCGTCGCCGCCGCACGGCAGACGACGACCGGCACGCCAAGCTCGCGCATGGCATCAGCGTTCTCGCTGGAAGCCACGGCGTGACGATGATGAGGTCGGGCGAGAGCGCGGCGACCTGCTCGACAGATGGACTGCGCGTGATGACCGCAGGGATTTTCTCGCGCACCCACGGCACATTCGTATGCTTCTCGTCCGCGAGTGAATCGTTTACCGCCGCCATGCGCTCCGGCTCGACAAGACCGAGCATCATTTCATCCGTGCCAGCGCTGATCGTCAAGATGCGCCGGGGCTTATGCGGAATCTCGACGACAGTTCCCTCCGCATCGGTCACACGGTACGCGCTCGGCTCCTCCTCCCTTTCGCCCATGCAGCCCGTCAGAAAGAGCGCAAAAAGGAGCGCGGCGCATGCGACGACTGCTGCAAATCGCGGATACTTCTTTGCCTTATACAATTTGTTCCGCCCTCTCTTCCAAATCGCCCTCGATGGAGAGGAACAGCTCGCGCAATTCCTCCTTCGTCTCCTCACGCGCTTTCCACAAGCCGCGCTGCTCCGCCTCTAAGAGCGTTTCCGCCATGCGGTGCAGCGCCCAGGGTTGACCTCCTGCAGCCACTCCTGCATCGACGCATCGAGCACATACTTGCGCATATCCTTCGTACATCCAATCCTCCATGACGGCGCTCGTCGCATCCCATTGATAGCTGTGCGCGAGATAATTCGCAAGGTCGGAAGCTCCCTTGTAGCCATGCTCCTTCATGCCCTCGATGAATTTCGGATTCATCGCCTCGCCGCGGAACAGCCGCTCGGCTTCTGCGGCGACGGTGCGCACACGACGATGCGCTGACGGTCGCTCGTATCGCCGCTGTCAGAGCGCGGCGCCTTGCCCGTGAGCGCACGCACGGTGGCGATCATGCCGCCGTGGTAGGGCGTTGTAATCGTCCGAGCTGAACATGTGCGTCTCGCGCGTGTCCTCGTTCTTGACCGTGACATCAAGCTCCTTCGTGCGCCGCTGGAAAAGCTCGGGATCGTAGCCGCGCGCCATGCCGTCCGCGCCGTAAGCCGTGCCCGAAAAGCGCGTGTGAGACGGCCGCAAGATCGTCGAGCGTCTGCCATGCCTTCGACTCCAAAGATCGCCGACGCCCGCGCCGCTAGGCGCCCGGCGGGTCGCCGAAGATACGGCACGAGGCGCGTTCCCCAGCGGAGTATGCTCTTCGCCCTGCTCTTCGAGCCATGCCGTGTCCGCGAGGATGTGCTTGCGCACGAAATTTTCATCTTCGCTCTCATCCTGCGCTGCTGCAAGCTTCACAGCCCTCGTCGACCCAGCGGATGGCGTTCGGCACAGCATCGCGGAAGAGACCGCTGATGCGCGCCGTCACGTCGATGCGCGGCCGCGGAAAGACTGCGAGAGGATGACCTCAAGCCCGACGACGCGCTGCGACGGTCTCTGCCAGACGGGGCGCACGCCCATGAGTGTAGAACAGCTCGAGCTATGCACTGTCCATGACTGCGCATGTTTGAGACTGCCCAGAAGACGATGCCGACCGCCTCCGGGTAGCGTCCCTCCTCGCTGATATACTGCTCGACGAGGCGCATCGCCCAGTTCCTTGCCGTACTCCCACGCAGGGCGTCGGCGAACAGCGCGGATCGAGTCCGTAGAAGTTGCGTCCTGTCGGCGGGACGTCTGCGCCGTTCGTCGTCGGCGCTCCCGCCCGGCCCCGGCTCGATGTAGCCGCCCGAAAGGGCACTGGAGCGTGCCGTCAGCTCCTCCTCCGTGCGCAGGAGGCGCGGCACGATCTTCTCCGTAACTTCGCCGAGCGCCGCCAGAAAGTCCTTCCCTGCCCGCTGCACTGTACGAGGCGAACGGTTCCAAAGCCAACGCTTCTCTCGCCGCCTGCGGCATGTAGGCGCGCGCGGCGAGGCGCACGAGAAGCAGGCGCATGAGGTCTTCCACCGCATCAGAGCTTTCTGCCGTACGTCATGCCGTCCTCCGTCATGCGTTCGCTGTGCTCCAAAAAGCTCTTCGTAATCGTAGCCCTCTTCCCTTGGCGATGAGACGCAGAGCGACGGCTCGCCGCCATGCTCGACGCGCACGAGCGCGAGCACGAGATCAAGTTTTTCAGCTTCCCGGAACTTGCCCGAGGATATGAAGTCCCCGTGCGGATCTGCATGTTCTTGATGTCCGTCACATAATTGTGCAGAGCCGCGACATAGGCGTCAAAGTCCTCGCCTTCCTCGATGGAATCCTCGAAATGGCAAAGCGCCGCCTTCTCGCGCACGATTTCCTGTACCGCTGCCAGATTGTCGGGCTGCGCCGCACGAAATGAACGTACTCGTCGAGCGCCTGCTCAAGCTCCTGCAGCTCGTCGAAAGCGCCCGCGAGCTGCATCGGCGGCGAAAGATGGCTGATGAGGCACGCTGCGCCGCGCCTTTTTGCCTGTATGCCCTCGCCGACAATCGTGATCCGTAGGGATAGCGTCGGGCAGATCACCGAGCGAGACGTCGGGATAGCATTCGTTCGAGAGCGCCGTGCTCTTGCCCGGCAGCCACTCCAAGGAGCCGTGCGTGCCGACGTGGACGACGGCGTCCGCCTGCCACAGATCGCGCAGCCAGTGATAAAAGCCGATGTAGTGATGCGTGGGCGCGGCGTCCGGCGAATGCAGCAGCTTGCCCGGATCTCGCCGAAAGCCGCGCGGCGCTGCACCGTGAGAAAGATATTGCCGTTGAGCGTGCCGGGCACGAGCAGCGTACCGTCGTAGTTGAACACCTCGCCCGGCGCTTCGCCCCAATCCTTCCTCAGATGTTCCTTGACCTTTTGCGGCAGCGCCTTGAAGAATCTTTCATGCTGCGCCGCCGTAAGCTGTCCGTCGGCATTCTTTACCTGCTCTTCACTCATGAAGCGGCGGTCATTCGTCGCGTGATTCGTAAGAATATCCGCGAGCTCTTGGCTGCTCTCCGGCACGAAATCGACGCGATAGCCCGCCTCGCGCATCCTCGCGAGCAGGCGGCGCACGCTCTCTGGGCGAGTCAAGCCCCGCCGCACTGCCGATGTTCGCATTCGTCGGCGGATAGTTGTGAACGATGGCGATCTTCTTCTCGCCGTTCGCCTTATGGCGCAGATTCGCCGCTTCTTCGCCTTTCGCGCCAGACGCTCCATGCGCTCCTCAAGCGGCGCATAGCGAGGCGTTCCCGTCTCATCGAGCACCTTCGCCGCAATCGGCACGGCATAGAAGGACGCCGTCGAACTCCGGCATACAGACGCTGAAGGACACCTCCATCGGGTCGAGGCCCGCAGGCGACCTTTCCCATTCTTCGCTGGGCGCAAGCACCGTATACGCTTCAAGCGGCACGCCGAGCGCATAGAGGTCTTCGATGCGCGTGCCGCCCGCTGATGGAAAAACTTCATCGTCGTGATAATGGCGTCGACGACGGTCTTCCCGTCGCGACAAGTATCGCTTCACGCGTCGAAGAGCGTCGGCGACTCCACGCGCTCGTCGCGATACGGGATGGAAAAAGACCGCGACGGCATTGAGCCCCTGCGCCTCTATCGCACGAATCAATGCCGTGTGATGGGTGAAGTCCCCTGCAATCCACTCCGAACGATAGAAGATGACGCCGATCGTCCTCCGGTCGTCACGACAATGCGCGGCATGATAGCCCTCAATGTCACGACAATCGCCATGCCAATCAGGGTGGTATATGCCGTGCCAAGGCAGCGTGCGCGGCGGCTCCGGCTCAGCGGAAAAGTCCGAACTTTTTGGCAAGATGCAGCAGGAAGTTTTCATATCTCCTCGCCGTCGCAGCGAAATACTGCCAGGCGAGGCGATTTCCTCTGCCGAGAAGCCACGGCTGACCTTGTCATGCTCGGCATTGTCCACGAGAATCAAATGCGGCGCACGGCTCTTCTGCAAACTGCGCGACGCCTGCTGCAGGAAGGATTGTCCAGCCCTGTGCCCATCCAGAAGAATAGACAAAGATCAGCCTTTTCCTCGAAACTGCGCCACGATTCCATGCCAGTCTGCCGTACGAACGGCAAGTTCAAGCGCAGGCAGCTGCCGCCAGCACGCTTTCCTGCACGCGGCGGACGAGCGCAGAGACGCGCTGAATATTCGTATAGACCGCCATCTTTCATTTTCGCTGCACCTCCTGCTTTCCCTCGTTCATGCACCGACATCCGCATGTGTTTCCTTCGACGCCGTTTCCTCTGAAAGCTTCGCGACGCTCGACGACGGCATGCACGAGATGCTCCATCGACTTCATATAGTCGTCCTGCATGGACACGCCTTTCTCTTCGACGAGAAAAAGAACTCTGCCATCTCTTTCAGCAGCTTTTCGGCTGCTTCCCAAGTCTCTTCCTTTTCCAGCAGTCCCCCAAAGATGCTCGTCATAGAGATGGATGAACAGCACGCCCAAGGGAAGAGCGACGGCACAGCGGTCATTTTTCCAAAGGCGGCGATGAATTGCGCCTTAATGAGGCATTTGCGCCCGCCTCTTCCTTATATCGCTGCCACAGCGCTTCTTCCGTGACGCCGAAGCGGCGCAGGCGGCGCAACAAGTCGTGCTGCTGCGCGGGCGTAAAGACCCGACTGCTTCTTGAGCGCTTCCTTGACCGCCGCCATGACGGCAAGTCCGATGAGCTCGCCGAGCTTGGAATGTTTGCCCGCACCCTCGAAAAGAGCGGCGACTCACTGTTGGCGACGACGATTGTCTGATCCGTGCCCGAACCCGTGGCGAGTCCCGTGGAATAGCGGCTCGGCGCCATGAGTTCCTGCAGCGCCGCCGTCTTCGCCTCCGTGCAGGTCACGAGAGCGCGCAAAGAATTCCGGGCGGCAGATCGGCGTCGATGACGAGCATGATGTTGATCGTGCCGCATTTCTTCTCCGCCGTCTTGTAGTAGGATGCAGGATCGCCGACGCGCCCGCCGTTCGTTTCCACGCCGCCCGTTACGATCGCCGTTACGGTCAGTTCCTTGTAGCTTCGCGACACGATGGAGGCGTTTTCCATGTGCGCCGCCGTACCCATGCCCGAGGTCAATTCCGGTGCAAGACCGAGCCGCTCCGCAACGATCTTCATGCTCTCGACGTACGTCGGTGCAAAGGACTCGCAGGGCATTCCCGATCCCTGCGTCACTATCGCGGTTGAACACCGCCTCGAAATCCTCATGGTAGCCGCCGTTGTAAAGCGAAGTGCTCGAGCACCTTGCGCCGCCCGCTGAAAACCAGCACGATGCTCTTGTCATAGCGATAAGCGATGTCGCCCGTCGTCAGTCTTGCCAATTCCATCTGCTCTTTGCTCCCTCCATCACGCACCATCACTCTTGCATATCGCGAAAAACGCCGCGACTTCCAATACGCCTTCGGCACAAAAGACGTTCCAGCGTGGCATATCCCGCATTCATGCGCTGCGCGATCTCAGGCGCCAGTCCCACCTTCAGAGCTCTTCTCCGTATCGAGCACGATGCGGTGCGCGTCTCTTCGCGCGATCTCCTCCGCTGCGCGCAGCGCCTCCTTCGCCCTTCCCCGCTGCAGAAACATTCGTCCTGCCGTCTGTCACGAGCATCGAGCACCGTCTCCGCGCCTTCCTTGCGACCGAGCTCATCCATCATCTTGAGCGCGGCGGCAAGTCCCTCCGCGAGCGGCGTCTTGCCGCCCGTCGGCAAAAGAGCGCAGCGCCTTTTCCGCCAGCTCCACGCTTCGCGTCATCGGCAAGACGTCTCGGCGCTCGTGCGCCGAAACGCAATCAGTCCCACGCGGTCACGCTTTTTGGTATGCTTCACGCAGGAGGGCGAGCACCGCGCCCTTCACCATCTTCATGCGCTCCTTCGCGCCCGCCGGAGCCGCTCGCATCGACGAGGAAGAGGATGTTCGCGGCGGCACGACGCGCCCGAATCCATACGCGCAGATCCTCAGCGCGTATGACGACGGCCTGCTCGCCATGCCGCTGCCGCTGATAAGGCGCCGCCGCGCGAAGCGTAGCGGCAAAGGCGAGGTCGATGCGCCGTCCGCTGCGCGGCGGCGATGTGCGCCAGGACGTCCCGTCGGCACGTCAAGCTGCACGATTGCGCGTCTGCCGCTCTTGCCCTTCCTCCCGCACACCGCCTCGCGCAGGAGAGAAAGCCGCGCCATAACCGCTTCTATGGAGTGCGTCTCATCTCTATCTTCGCCGCCCGAATCGCCGTCCGCAGGCGGCGTTTGCTCCTCGTCGGTCTGCGCGCTACTTCCTGCGCTTCTCCTGTATCAGCTTCCTGCTCTTTCGATTCTCCGCCCATCGCATCTCTCGTCAAATTATCGTCCGGGCGCTCATCCTCCGCCGCATCATTCGCCTCATCTTCCGACTCTTCCCTGCGACTCAGCTTGCGATTCCTGCAGTTGTTCCTCGTTCTGCAGCTCTCTGCGATCGCTTCTCTTCGCGCTGCTCCTTTTTCGGCTCATGCGATGCGCGAGCACGAAGACGCCGCCTCCTCGATGTCCTGCGGCATCACGCCAGATGCGCCCGGCGAGCGCCGCCAAGCGCGTGCCGCTTCCACGAGATAGATTTCGGCGCGATTTCCCACGCAAAGGCGCGTGCGGCGTACTGCGCAGCGAGATGCGGGATGGCAGGAAACCTCCACGGCAGGAAGCATCTCTCGCGCTCGTGCCGCCTTCTGCTGCAGCTCGGCTTCCTGCTGCGCATACGCGCGACGAAAGCTTCGCGCACGCGCTCAAAAAGCGAGCACGCGCCGCGTCGATCTCTACACGCTGTCCGTCTCTCCACATCATCCATCGCCGCGAACATGCCAGGCTGTCGAGCAGCGCAGGGCGAGCTACGCCTTCTGCGGGATCCATCGTCCCGACAGGGATGCAGCTTATCTCCTCAACCGCCGATACGCCGTCGCGCTCAAGAAAAACATCCCCGCCGACGCGCTCTCTAAGACAGACTTCAAGACCTCCTCGCGCAGGAGATTCACCTCGTCCATGTAAATGAGCGTATGCGCCGCGCGATGCAGGAGACCATGGCGCAGACGACGCTCGCCGTCCCGCAGCCGCATCCCATCATCGAGGCTGCCGAAAACCATGTCGTCCGTCGCGCCGAGCGGCAGTTCGACGAGACTCCCCGTCGGCGTGAACGGCGCTGCTGCACGCACAAGGACGGACTTCGCCGTGCCGCGTTTGCCTGAAATGAGCAAGCCGCCCGTGCACGGATTCACGAGCGCGAGAAGCGCCCTTCTTTGCCTGCTCCCTGACCGACGACAGCGGTAAACGGATAGCGCGGATATTCCATGCCCATCTCCTCAAGCCAGTATATCATCCACAGCAGACCAGTCGACCTCGCCCTCCTCGAAGGGGCGGCGGCGCAGACGATGCGCGAGCACGAGGCGGCTGACGGCCTTCATATCTTCCTTTTCGATCTCCGTGCGCCCCGAGAAGGCGGCATTCGCCATCGCCGCCTTGATGAGCGTAATGTCGGCGCGGTGCCCATCGACGCCGAGCGCGAGCGAGATGTGCGCCGCCTTTTCCAGCATTCTATCTGCCACGGCGACGCTTTTGAGGAGAGGCGCGCCCTTTCGATTCGCTCGCGCAATACCTCCTGCTGCTCCCTGTAGGAAGCGGCAAAGCCCTCGCATCCTGCTCATAGCGATGCGCCTCTTCACCACCTCGATGCGGTCATTCGCCTCGCGCTCGCCCGTCACCGTCACCGAAAGGGCGAAGCGGTCGAAGCAGCTGCGGGCGTATGTCGCCCTCCTCAGGATTCATCGTGCCCACGAGCACGAAACGTGCAGGATGCGCATAGGGAAATGCCCTCGCGCTCCGCTGTAGTGACGCCCATCGCCGCCGAATCGAGCGGGATGTCGACGATGTGATCGTCGAGCAAATTGATTTCATCGACGCAGAGAATGCTGCGGTTTTGCCTCCGCGAGATGCCCGCCTCAAACTCCTTCCTGCCATGCCGGATCGCCGCGCCTCGATATCAGGCGTGCCTGACGCGATCCTCCGTCGCGCACTGACGGAGGCTCCACGACGCGCATGGGACGCTCCCTGCCTTCATGTGCGCGCCCGCCGCAGCCTTCCTGCGGCAATCGTCGCAGAAAGAAACTCGGCGCCGCAGGAGTCGCAGCGGCACGCACAGCCGCCACCGCCCGCATGGCGGGCAGCAGTCCACAGCGGCGCGGACGGCGGTCGACTTCGCCGTCCCCTTCTCGCCTTGATCAGCACGCCGCCCAAGGACGGCGCTGACGATATTGAGCAAAAGCGCCTTCTTCGCTCTCTTCCTGCCCCACGATGGCAGAAAAGGATGCGTCTTTTTCATCATGCAGTCCCTTTCTCCGGGATTTTGGAGTCCATCTGGAGACCTTTCACTCCGCACGGTATCCTCCTTTTCCAAAAACCGCCAGCACTGCAGCCCTCTTCACGCACATTCCGCCGCGCGCTCTTCTTTTTCTCCATGCCCGTGAGCAGCGCGAAACAGCTGCCTCGCAGGCGTGAAATCGCGACATCGCCGGCAAAAATCATGCTCGCTGCATCTTGGTAGATACTTCCTGCTGCCGACGCCAAATTCCGCCCTGCTACTAACGGTGCTAGGGAAGAAGCGCCGCTCATCGCCAGCAACGGGAGCGCACGAGATGCCGCCATCGGCATCTGCGTGGACGCCTCGCCGTTCATTGCATGAGTGAGAAAAGTCGTCCCGCCGCGCCCTGCTGATGTCTCGCGCCGTGCTCCTGCGATATGGCGAGACGGCGCCCCGCTCAAGCGATAAAAGTGCATCGCGCCGAGCGAAAACCTCGCGCATCGCCGCCGCCATACATCTCGCGGCAAAGCGGCGTTCGTGCCGCGCCCCTGCGCACGCAGAGATCAAAGCCCAATCGATGGTACGCTGCCGTACTACCGCCATATCGACGACATCGGTCAGGCGATGGACATTCTCCGCCGTCACTAACGCACGTCGGTCTGATGCCGATGCCGCGACGCGCAAGCCGCTCGATGCCCGCCGCCCGTCAGCGGAGCCTCTGCCGTCCGACCTTGCCTTTTGGCGATCGCGTGCGCTGCCGGCGCCTGCCGTCAGAGGCTCACGCCGATGCCCATGTTAAAGACGCACGAACCGCCACCTCTTCCGTCAGCAGCGTGCCGTTCGTCTGAACCGCCATGCGCCTCGATGCGATGATCGCGCAGGCGGCGACGTACGCGCAGGAGCGGCAATGCAAGCAAAAGGCTCGCCGCCCGAAAAACTGCAGGAAAACGGCTCGCCGCCAGAGGCAGCAGATCGACAGCCCGCCGCGCCGTTTCCCCATGCCATCCGTGCGCCTCGCCTGACCGCTTCGCATAGCAATAGCGACAAGCGAGGTTGCAGTCTCCCGTCAGGCTCAGCACTAGCATCTTCACCCCATCGCCAGCCCCTTTCCGGCACGCTTGCACGTCAAGCATCAATCTCCTGCACTCGCGCCGCCTTCATCGGCAAAACGCTCAGGATAGACGGTCTTTGCCAGCACTCAGACAGCTTCGACGGCATTTTGCGAGGCGCTGTAGCGGTGCGTATCGCGGGCATGGTGAAGCGGTTCTCGCGCACCGCCTTTACGTGGCAGACAACGGGTCATTGCGCTTCTCACGAATTCTTCCGTCTTTTCTCGGCGCTCCATGACGGCAGCAGAACACGTCAGTCGAGGCGCGACGACCTGCTCCATGGAGATGCTGTTATCGTCGACCCGCCATCGCCGCGCGTTTCGAGGCGCGGCAGCGCTTGATCATCGAGATCGTCGCGCCGCCAAAGACGCCGCTGATGCAAAGCGACGACGATCGCCTCGTCTTCGGAATGTCGCTCCGTGCGCCAGCGTCACATCCGCCAAAGCGTTCATGCGGCCTTCCGGTCAGTGCCGCCGCTTCTCATCCTGCCGATCACCTTTGCGCGATGGACTCGATGGCGGAAAAACCGCCTCGATGCTCTTGGGCGTTTTTGGAAACAAAGACCGTCAGACCCAGATCGCATACTCGCTACGAGTTCCTGCGGCACGCTGTCCGTCGAGCACAAGGTCAGGATGCTGCGCGAGCACGCGTTTCGGGACTCTTGTCGTGCAGCTGACGGGTCGGCTTTGCACCGCCCTCTGCTGCACTGAAAGCCCCGCATCGTCCATGGGAGGAAAGCGCCGCAATCTGCTCGGGCGAGCGCAGCGCGAGCAGTTTCGTCCTGCCGAGATTGAGCGACACGATGCGCTGCGGCTTCGCAGTACGATCTCCGTCCCCATATCATCGACGCCGCGAAAAACTCGCCATCTTCCTTCTTTCTGCCGGCGTTCCTCCTCGCGCACAGGCACGAGAGGAAGAAACTCGCGGCAAAAAGAAGCAACAGCGCACCGCCGCGCCGCATGATGTCAGAACGCGCGCGCCAGTCAGGCGGAAGTTCAGCGGCAGATCGAGGTTGCCAGCAGCGATTCGAGTAGTTTTCTCCCTGTCCAAAGTTGTAAACGCCGAAAGCGTCACGGTATCGTTCTTGCCCGCCGTATAGATGAGATTCATATTGAGCTGCAGCGTATCAGGCACATCTCGCTAGTTCAGACGACGGCAGCGTTTCATGATCGCCGAGTTCGAGATTCAGATTACCTGCCATTTTATCCTTCTTGTAGTCGACACGAACAGGACCTTCGATGCGTCCCGCATCCTGCCATTCCCGTTTCTTACCGGCGGGATCCCAGCGGGAGATTGGAATAACCTGCGCCAACAGTGACGCTCCACGTATCGTTAAAGCGCTTCATGTATTCCGGCCTGAAACGTCGTGTTGGAAAATCGCCTTTATTTACTGCATAATAATCGCCTTTCGCATCCTTTGCGACCAACCGGCTTGTTTTCATATCCATATGATGAACGGCCGCTTTCCATGTATCGTTGCCATGGCGATGCTTGATGCCCTGTCTCATACGTCCAGCCGTTTTCCGGCAAGACCTTGCAGTTCATATTCTCTGCGTAACGAGAACACATCATCCACCGTCGGCATCTGAAACGCCTTGCCGACATTGATGTACTCACGTATCCTTGTCGAAAGCATGATCTGTCTGGAACTGCGGCATAAAAACGCTGATCCTTTTCGGGATCGCTCTGATCCACTCGCACGCGCAGACCGAGTGAAGTTGAGCGCGGCGTGAACTGTTTGCTGTAGGAAGCGTAAAGCGCATTGCCTCGCGCGTCGCATTCTTCTTTTCTGTGTAAGATCGAGCCTCGCGCTTCGGAATATCCCAAGATCAGAATCGGCTCCCATCTGCCAAAGTCTTCTGCACATCGAAGATTTCGCCATCTAGCAAGCATTAGAGTCGACCTTTGCAGCTTGACATAATCTATAGCCGTCAACCTTGCGATAGTTATAGCCAGAACTGCATGGATGCTCTGCCCTGATAAACGAAGATTCGCCGTATGCCGATAATCTTCGAAGCGATAGTCATATTTTGTCGCTGTCTTCACAAGATGATTCGGCCTTTTGTACTGTGCCACCGCGCGTAATATTGCCTTCCAGTAGCTGTAGTTCTAAAGGACAGCTCATCCGTGGGCGCAACGCTTCAAAGCGATTCTTCTGTCCTTTCCAACCCACCAATCGATCCCATGAAAACCTTATCCAGTCCGAACGCATTGAATGAGGGACATCCTTCGACCCTCCTGCTCACATCGGAGCATGGTGCGATCACCTTGGACCTGTCTTCTTGAAATAGTTCCCGCCGTCACACTCGCCTTGACAGCCTTCCTCACCGCCTTTGGTTTCTTCAAAATGATATTGATGACGCTGCCCATAAGCTTCGCCGCCGTAGAGCGTGGAGCTGCACCCTTTGACAATCTCAGTGCGATCAACCATGGCGGCGGGGATGTTTCCGTGCTCGGATAATTCTTGAGATTCATCGGCACACCGTTGACCATGACGAGCGTGCTCTGTCGCTAGCCGCGCAACGTGATGCGTCCGCGCGTAGAGCGAAATCCTGCCCTGCCCATGCCAGGGATGTACTCGTTGAGCCGATCTGCTGGTCGATCGCCTCAAATACGTTGCGATAAAGCTGCCCTTTTCGATGTCCTTCGCCGTGATGATTCGTCGTCGTCGCGGGCGTATCAAGATCGACTCTTCCGCCTGCGCTGTGCCGTCACGAGCGTATCAGGCAAATCGCATGCCACTGCTTTCTGCAGTTTCCGCACTTTTGTTCCTGCACCTGCGTCGTTTTTCGCTGCCGCCTTTCCGCCGCCGCATTTTCCGCCGCATACGCCTCGCCCGATAGCTCATGCCCACGACTGCCGCAGCACCGCCCACGTCAGATGTCTCGTTTGCCTTTCATCTACATCACCCTTTCCCAAAAATCAGCGCCCCTCCTGCCGGCAGAAAAAGGCGCGCAGGCGGCAAGAAAAATTCCCGGCAGTTTCGCCGGGGAGGATTATGTTCGTGCAGCCGAGAGAAACGCCATACGGCGCTTCCTTAATCCTTCCCATCACTCGCGGTCAAATGGCGATTGTCCATCAGGCAGTTCTCTGGCTCAGCTCATCGCTCGTGCTCCCAAGGCATTCGCCTCGAGGTGACATTCCTTGCAGGGGTTGCTCTGCTGCAGTGGCGGGGTGCCCGGCTTCTACCACCGAATTCCTATTAAGTCTTGCGACACCTGATCAACGATATGAAATTCCTATAAAAGAATAGCATTGATTTATTCCTATGTCAAGCATAGAATTCGATAAGAATCATTCTCTTTGAAAAATTCCCTATTCAACATAGTGGCTAAAACTGCCAATGACGAGCGTCGGAAAACTCCTTCTTGAGGCGTTCCAAAAACTTCCTGCGCGACCGCTGCCGCCCTGCGCCTCGGGCATGATTCGAGAAGGCATCAGGGATCGACGTGAGGTTGCGCACCTCGCATCACGCGGACGGGCAGCTCGCGGAAGATACCGCGCCACGCTCGAGTTCCTCGGCGCGGTCGTTTAAAGCCCGGGGAAGAAGAGCATGTTAAGCGACACGTATACGCCGTGCGAAAGCGCGTAGCGAATAGACTCCTTGACGTCGGCGAGCGTGTAATTGCTGCGGTAATACGCCGCATGCGCTCCTCGATGGCGCTGATGATGCTCACAGCATGGAGTCCAGACCGGCATCGACGATCTTTTCGGATGCCCCTCGGTATGGCCGGCATTCGGTGTTGATGGTGATCGCGCGCTTCCGTCTCAGCACGAATCAGACGCTCGGCTGCCGCGATCGCGCATCCGCCTGCAAGCGACGGCTCGCCCTCGCACCCCTGCCCGAAGCTCACGATGGCGTCGGGCGCAGTCGAGGTGGTAGATGCCGACCTGCGCGATCTCCTCGGGCGTCGGGCGGAACGCGATGCGGCTCTGCGCGGCGAAAGGACAGCGCTCGGTGGCTGCGGGGAGATGCAGCCGAGCAGTTCGCGTTGCAGACAGGCGACGTCGGTATGCCCGCTGCAGCGACGGTAAAGAGATTCTGCGCCGCAGTGATAGCCGCTGAAAGGCGTGCCGCCACCTGCCGACGATGCGGTTGCCGGCCGATCCCTTCTCGACGCGGCGCACGGGTTTCTTGAACCCTCGCGTGTGTGTAGTATACGGGATCCCACTTCGTATCTCATCCGTATGAAACCGCCGCGAAGATCGTCTTGTAGAGCACGACCGCGTGTAGCCGTGAGAGCGAGTCTGGCTCTGCGCGCTGAAAGGCAGGCAGAAAGAGCCGCGTATAGCCTCTGCAGGCAGAGGATGGCGGCGACGGCGCGTCCCGCCAGAGGCAGCATCCGTCAGCCGCCGTCATTCCCATCGCCGCGCGATCGGGCAGGGAACATCAAGTCCGCCGACTCAGGCAGAGGAATAAAGATCAGCAGGAGTAAGCGGCAGAGCGTATCACCCGAGCGCCCCGAGTCCCGCGATGCCCGGCGCATCGAAGATCGTCCCATCCTCATCGGCGTAAAGCGCACGTATTTCCGCCTTCACCGTGCTTCGCCCCCTGCCCTCGGCTTGCGGTGCAGCGCTGCCCTTTCCGCGCTTTCCTCTCGTCCTGCTTCCTGCTTTTGCCGCTCTTCTTCCTGGGTCGCGCGTCAGCGGTTCATCGCCATCATCGATGCCATCCGTCACGATGCACTCGACGGCGGGCAACAAATAAGAAATCGCATCTGCAGAGTCTTCGGCGCGTCATCCGCGAAACGGTGTGCAGCACATGCCTGACGACCGTCCAGCCGGGCAAGGACGCCCGATGCCAGTGCGTGCGCGGGGAAATCCTCCGAGCCGATGTGCGCGAAGCGACTTGATACCGTTGTGACCGCCCGCACTTCGCTTGCGCCGCGGGACGGATCGTGCCTGCCGCGATCGTCCATGTCGTCGTGCGCGACGTCAAATCCTCAGGAGTGAGCTTGTACCAGTCGAGCAGAGGGCCTACCGCGTCCGCTCTCATTCATATGTGTCAACGGCTTCGACGAGCGGCACCTTCTGCGCCGATGCGCCCTTCGGCTGTGGGTGCGGTGAACCTTCTCACGCCACATCGACGCCGAGTCTTTCAGCCAAGGCGTCGACAAACGCACAGTCAACACTGTGCCCCATAGCGTGCATACTCCCGCCCCAGGATTTCCGAGGCTGGCAATGATCTTCATCGTATTCCTCCGAATCGTTTTCTAAAACCTCGCCGCAAAAGCGCTGCGGCAAGTCTGCTACCACGATTCTACCGCACGAAATGCCGCCTTGTCAAAAACAACCTTTGCGCACGAGGGTAAAAGCGTAGAATAGAGGCAAGTGATAAATGGGCGGCTGAAGATGCGTGATCTTTGCAGAAAATGGGAAAACTCATCGCAGATATCATCTGGAAGAGGCAAAACTTACGACAGGAGCCGGCGGACGTCACTACAACTGTGCGCGGTCGCTCCTCGTTCCTTGCTGCCGAAAATCGGCATGGAAAAAGAAGCAGCCGACGCTCTCGGCGTTCTTCAGCGCAGGGCATGATGCACGGCTCCGCCTGCAGCACATATGACCGCCGCGTGATGATCGGCAAAAGCGGGCAAGAAATAAAAACGGCGAAGAAGCTTGTTGACGACTTCCTCACTGCCCACGGCGACGGACTGCCGATGTCTTCTCGCCGCCGCAGAAGAAAAAGGCATTGCGCAAAGAAAACTGTGACGGACTGACATGTGACATAGCTTGCGGCACTTCTGACTGAAAACAAAGTGACCCGTGCCGCTCATCCGTATCGCGGCGCAGAACCATGACCAGGAGGAACTTCGATGGCAAAAAGACGCAGGAAAACATCTTGAAAACTGCCGACTCTCGACGAGATCAGCCGAGCCTCTCTTGCGCTGGTTTTCAGCAGCGAAAAACGCGCACTGCCGTGGCGTGAGGGAGCCTACACCACCGCTGTGGGTGTCCGAGATCATGCTGCAGACAGACGCGCGTCGAGGCGAATCGACCGTACTTCGAACGCTTTCGTCGCCGCGCTGCCCGACGTACGCGCTCTCGCCCGAGCTGATGAAAACACGCTGATGAAACTATGGGAAGGTCTCGGCTACTACAGCCGCGCGCGCCATCTGCAATCTGCCGCGCGTCTCATCTGCAGCGACCATGGCGGCAGATCCCGCGCGCTCGACGGCCTGCTCGCTTTGCGCGGCATGAGGCCGCTGCACAGCAGGTGCCGTCGCTATCGCCGTCGGCGAGCGCCGTCCCGGCGTCGACGGCAACGTGCTGCGCGTCATCATGCGCCTCCTCCGCCTGCCCGGCCGACATCTTGAAAGAGAGCACGAAAGCGCGCTGTCGAGGAAGCACTGATCACGCGCTCTGCCCGAAGATGCAGGAAACTTCAACCCAGCCTTGATGGAGCTGGCGCCCTCATCTGTTCACTGCGCGCTGGCGCAGCGCTGTCCCCTCCTGTCCGCTTGAACGCCTATGTCTCGCCAAGGAAGCCAATCTGCAGGCGGAATTGTTCGCACGCCGCCCAAAAAGGCGGCGTACGGAAAACTCTCGATCTTCCTGCTGTCGAAAAACGGTGAAAATCGCCCTCAAAAAGCGTCCTCTCATACGGGACTTCGCGGACTGGGGCTTTTCCCGCCATGAAGGCCACTCAAAAGAACGGGTGGCGGAAGACGCTGCCGGCCCCGGACTTATCCCTGCAAAACTCCACGCGCGCGCCGCACAGCACATCTTCTCATCACATGGCAATGGTCGGCTGGCACGTCGAACTGGCGGAAACGTCGAGCGATGAACCATCCGCTGCGACGAAATCCTCGCTCTGCCGCAACCGAAGCCGTCGTAGGCCAATGCATCGCCCTGCTCTTGCGCCTCCAATGAAGCCACCGCATCCTACGACAGCTCGGTAGACAAAATCGCCGCGCTTCTTCCAGCGACGGCACAGGAAAATCGCACGACATTTACAGCGTGCGCCTGCTTTCGCCTGCGCAGCCAGTTTCTGTCTTCAAGCACCGGACGGGCGTCGTCCTGATTATTTCGGCAAAACATCCTAAGCTTTCAGGCGGGTTCTGGCTAATATTTGCCAAGCAGCTGATTCAGCCGGCTGCACGTGCTCGCCCTTCATTCCGTACGAAGACAGTCCGCACAGTTAGTAGTGATCGCTCTGCGCCGCTCATGCGTCAATCCCCGAGGCAGATGGTACGTCCGCGGCACGCATCGCCTACATGGCTGCACGCTGCGGACCATCGCCACTGAAGAAGACGACGCGATGCTCCTGCGGCATCGATATTTTTCAAACGACGGGTTTCTTTCTTTGAGGCCCATAGTCGCGCTTCACTACCGCTGGTCTCATTCTTCTCGGAGCAGTAGGGCTTCGCAGCCAATTCCAGTGCGACGCAGTCTCGCGACCCAGCACACGAAAGATTTCCTGTAGCGATAGCGCACGCGCGCACGATTTCCGAATGAACTTCACGACCGCCCGCGTAGTTCCACCCCTCCAAAAAGCGTGCATCATCTCTATCGATTCGGCAGCTCTCAAGAAGGAAGACGCGCCGAATGTGAATGATTCGACAAAAGGACATGCCGCATGACCGTCTGCCGCGTAAGTTTTTCAAATCTTCTTCTCTCCATCGACGTTGCGGTCAACAGGAAGCGCCCCTTTCCTTCGTAATCGTTCCGTCGAGGTCGGTAACAACTTTGTCATGACCTCAATCTCCCGCCCCTTTCTCATATTGCCTTTCCAGCGGTAAGCTATCGCGCACGGAAAAGCGTGAATGGCGGAATCAGCGCTACGTCACAGGAAAGTCTTTAGCACGATCTCCCACGCAAAGGCAGCCGCGAACACAGCAGAGAGAATGGGCGCTCAAACGTTTACAGACATATGTCTCCATGGTATGCTAAGCTCATATATTGATCGCGGAAGAAACGTCAGCAGGAGGGACTTCGGCACGTTTTGACGAGAGCGATTGCGCTCAGCGCCTATGTAAAGCAAAAGCATACCGGTATGAGATCGATTACAGCGGCAAAGCAGCAGTGCCGAAGAACCGTGCGCCGCAGGATGCCGGGCACTGCAGACGACGAGCAGCGGCAGAAGAGTCGATGGGCGAGTTGCGCTATGCGCCGCATCATCCAGCGGTAGCTCTTGAACGGCGACGAACCTGACGGCGGACGAGATGCCTTTTTGAAACGCTCTGATACGGACTTACACCGCGCGAGCTGCGCAGGACGCGCGCGAGGCGCTCAGAAAGCTCGAAGCCGCGACCTCAGGGAGGAGGCGAGCTGAAGCCTTTCCTATCGCAAGCGGCCCGTGAATGGCGCTGGAACGCCGCACGTCGAGCGGAAGCGGCAGAGGAAAGTGTCCGGCGCACTCCTGCCGCCGAGACGAGGACGCCGGCAAAAGACTTCGCCTGCGGTGATTCATTCGGTGCTGACCGCGCACGCGCTGGAAGCTCGATGCAGCGAGCGCGTCGGGCACGACTACTGCAAAAACCTCAACGACGACGAAAAACCGCCGCAGCAGCAGCCTGCGCATTCTGCAGCCGTTGCCCCGCTGTGCAGTACGCGAAAGAGCGGCACGGCAGCGCCCGCCGCCCAAGACGAGTTCCGCTCGTGCAGCAGCCCGAGGACACGACGGTATCGAATTCATCATATGCGCGCCCTGCAAGCAGCATGGCGAAATTCACGCAAACGCGAAATATCGGGAACTCATCAGAGCACAACAGAGCGCCCGTCGAAAAACCTCGACCCTGCCAGCATGACGGTAGCCACGCGTTCTTCAGCGCATCACGCGCCTACCGTAACCTGCCGAAGCCTCGCAGTAGTACCGATGCAGTCGTTCGACAGAAGTCTTGACAGAGCGCCGCCCCGCGCGGGCGGCTTTTCCTCTGTCAACGGCACAGCGAGATCACGGCATCCTCCAACAATTCCCGGGCACCGCCCCGTCTCCCTCGTCTTGAGCAGATAGTCGGCGTCGATGAGCGAGAGCATCGCCCGCTTCAAAACAGGCTCGAGAACCATGCTCGCGCGTCCCAGCTTTCTCCGCGATGAAGGGATTGAGCTCATCTGAAGGCCCAATGCCCTGCCGCGCACGCCTTGCGCCAGAAGGAGCTTGCCTGTTACACCGGCGCACTGGCGCACCATCAGGGCAGCAGCACGGGCGCATACACGCCAGTCCGCCGTCTGGCGGCTGCAGGAGTGTCAGAGCCTTCTTCACGTCCTTCGCTCACCGCGTCCATCATCGCAAACGACGATACCGGGCAACCCTGAGAACACAGCGGCAAGCCCGGCCCCGCGATGCGCTTTCTCCGCGGTATAGAGCGCGAGCTTTTCAAACCTTGTCGAGATACGAGAGCGAGACTTCATGCATCATGGAGACGGCGCTCATGAAGTACGCAAATGCGCCTCGCGGTCAAACCCTCGTAGAATCTCTGGCGAGCTTTTCCCGTGAGCCAGTCGCCGATCTCTCACGCACGGTATCGGCATCGAGCACCGCGCCCGCCGCCTCAACCGCTTGTACGCCTTGTGCTCGCTTGTCCGCCTTGCCCGCGCAGAGGAAGACCACACAGGCGTAGTCGGGCATGTCGGCAAGAAGATGCAGCAGGCGCTCTTCCTTCTGGTCCGCGCCGCCCTTCTTCCTTTTCGCCGCCTTCGCCTCCTCGCCGTCCGCTGCCTGGGCTCGTCGAAAGCTGTCCCGCACGAGCACGACATGCTTGGGCACGAAGAACGGCACTGTTTCCAAGAGGCCGCCGATCAGCGCGTCGGCATCCATGTCGGGCGCGGCTTTCTTCCAATGCGTCCCGCAGACCCTCGCCCGCGGGAAAGAGGCGCTCTAAGATCGCCGCCTCGCCTTTCGATATAGTAATGCCTCACCCGCGAGCAGTAGACATGCTTCGGCTCTCCCTTTGCGGAGCGCCGCCATGAACGGCCCGTACTCAACTGCCTCACCCCATCTCGTCAAAACAGAAGCTATGGCAAACCAAAAGAGCCATAGCTTGGCACGCTTCCTATAAAAATCTGCTAAAAATCTGCGCCCTTACATCGCCGTTCTGCGGCTTGCCCGCAAGGTACGCCTGCACATTCTGAAGGCGATGACGGCATCGCTCCATCGCCTCCTGCGTCGCAAAAGCCGACATGAGCGCGAGGATGACGTTCGGCGCATGAAGCAGCGGAGATCGCCCGCGATCGGCGGCTCGCCCTCGAAGACGTCGATGCCCGCCTCGCGATGCGACCTTCCTGAGGGCGTCTGCCAGAGCCTTGCTGTCGACGACGGGCCGCGCGCCGTTGATGAGGATCGCCGTCTCTTCATCTTGGCAATTTTCTTCGCGATCAGACCTCTTTCGTCTCGCCGTCAGCGGCACATGCAGCGAAACGACGTCCGAGATCGATCAGCTCGTCGAGACTCACATACTTCGGCCCCGTCGATCTCGCTGCCTTGCGGCTAGTAGCACACCACCAGCCGAACGCCTGCGCGAGCGCGATCGTGCGGCCGCCGATGGCGCCTGCACGACGACGCCGAACTTCTTGCCCGAAAGCTCGATGTCGAGGGAGGCCGGCGCGCGTCTTGCCCGGCACGCACCGCCTCATCTGCAGGCAAGATCTTTGCGGTAGAGTCCGGATCGCCAGCTGATGGCAAGCCTGCTGACCGCCTCATTGGCGTAGCCCGAGCAGTTGGAAACGACGATGTCATGCGCCTTGCAGTAGTCCATCGCACATGGTCGACGCCCGTGAAGGCGACGCTCAGGAACCTGACGTCCGAAGCTCCTGCAGGACGTTTTCCTCGAACGGCATAAGTTCGCGAGCATGACAAGCTCCGCCTTGGCAGCGCGCCGCTCTTTTCGCGTCGTTCCTGCGGCGGCGTATTGCAGCAGACCATTTCAAGGTCTTGAGGCAGATACCCTTTTCAGCGCCTGCCTGCGCCTCCGAGATCCCCAGCGGCCCGTGATTACGAGTTTCATGCGAATCCTCCCTTTTCGATCGCCAAGAATGTTTGATGCTCTCTCTTCGCATCCATGATATTGCGCCCGCTTGCAGCATATCGGCCTGTCAACCATCCCATCGGCGTGGAGCGCGCATAACCTCTGCTGCCCGGGTTTCACGGCATCATTTCATCTGCCTTCCAGCTTCCTAAAACCTACGCTCTGCTTCTGCTCCTTTTGCCCCCAGAAATGCTATAGTCAGAGACGAAAACGAAAGACAAGGAGCAATACCACGAATCCATCGAAAAAGGCGCTGCGCTCGTGGCGCTCTGGCACGCTGCTCTGGGCGGCTCGTCGCCGCGCACCCTTGCTGCAGCAAAGGATTTTCCACCGAATGGCTCGTCGCGATGCGCATGACGCCTGCAGGCATACTGCTTCTGCTGCTCGATGCGGCAAAGAACCGCGAGAGCATCTTCCGTTTGGCGAAACGGCACGGCGGCGAAGCGGCTTTTCTTCAGCCTGTTCGGCATGCTCGGCGTGCAGTGCACGTACTTTTCTTCCATCGAGCACGGCAACGCGGCAGCGGCGAGCGTCCCGCAGTACCCGATGCCGATCATCGTCGTCCCTCTGGCTCGCTCCTTGAAGAGCCGCAGCTCGCCGTCGCTGCGCGAGAGCGGGCTGCGTGTTGCCTCGCTTTCGTCGGCATCGTTCCTCATCTTGACGCGCGGCAGTCTCGACCTCGCCATCCCGCCCATCGCCTTTTCTGGGCGTCGCTTCCGCTTTCTGCGCCGCCATCTACACCATACAGCCCAAATGGCTGCTGGATCACCTGCTCGCCTCGTCATCAATGGCTGCGATGCCTCGGCAGTTCTCGTCGCGTGCGCTCGCGCATCGCGGAACTTTCGCTCGGCGTTCTTGGACGCCGCCTCCGCCGCCGTGTTCATCTATGCGTCGTCCTCTTCGGCACGGTCATCGCCTTTTGGTCACATCTCGAAAGCCTCAACAGCATCCAGCCGAGCACCATCGGCATCCTGAGCCCCACGGAGCCTTTGTCCGCCGTACCTTCTCCACTGTGGTGCCGTTGCCGTCCCTTCGGCCTCACCCTGAATCGGTCGGCGCGTGCTGATCCTGTTCTCCATCGCGCTTTCTCAACAAGCGCTGACGACAGTATCTTGCAGCATGACTTTTCTGCAAAACTCTTCCTCTCTGCGCCATACATTTCCAAACAACCGCGTATGATGAAAGAGGTCAACAAACGACGATTTCAAGGAGGAGAAATCGAGGTTAACATCGACACCACCTGTGTGAATGCGATCCGTGCACTTCGGCGGATCGCCAGTGCAGAAGGCGAACCCCGGCCATCTCGGCTCAGCCGCCTGCGGCGCGGCGGATCGCTTACGAACCTGGGCAGCACCATACAGTTACCGTCGGCAAGAATCCAAACTGGGCGAACCGCGACCGCTTTCATCCTTCCTCCGGCCGGGCACGGCTCCGCCATGCTCATTCCCCTGCTGCACCTTCGGCTACGGGGCTGACGCCCGACGACCTCAAGAACTTCGCCGCCGACGGATCCTTGACGCCCGCCACTCCCGAGTACCGTCATACGAAGGGCGTGGAAGCCACGACAGGGCCTCTGGGCGCAGCACATGGCATGGCGGTCGGCATGAGCTATCGCTGAAGCGCACCCGCCGCCGTTTTCAACAAGCCGGATTTCCCATCGTCGATCACTGGCTACATTCGCTCGGCGGCGATCGGCGGCACGATGGAGGGCACTTCCTCCGAAGTCTTTTCGCTCGCGGGCACGCTCGCGCCTCGACAAGCCCATCGTGCCTCACGACAGCAAACAACATCTCATCGAGGCGGGCGGCACCGACCCCGCCTACCGCGGAGAACGCGATAGTGGGCGGCGGCCTCGGCTTCCAGACGCTCACGGTCGAGGACGGTACGGATCTCGCCGCCACGCCTGGCAAGGCGATCGAAGAGGCGAAGGCAGACAAGTTAGCGGGCCAGTCTTCATCACGATCAAAAACGAAGATCGGCTTCGGCCGCCCCGCCATAGCTGGCAAGCGAGCGCCCACGGCGAACCGCCCGGCGAAGAGAAACCTGCGCGCGTCAAGCGAAAACCTCGGCTGGGAAAAATCCTGCCGAGAGCTTCCTGCGTCCTGCCGTCGTCGAACACACATGACGAGAAGCCGCCGCCGAGGGAAGCGGCCTTTGGAGGCGAAGTGGAACGAGCTTTTTGATGCCTACCGCGCGAAAGCCCCGAGGAGAAGGCTCGCTGATGAGCGTTCCACGCGCCCGTCGATGCCGCGGCGCTGCTCAAGAGCGAGGACTTCTGGGCGTACGAGGACAAGCCCGCCGCGACGCGCGCCTTGTCAGGCAAGATGATCCAGCGTCTCAAGGAGATCGTACCGCAGCTCATCGGCGGCAGCGCAGATCTCGGGCCGTCGAACAAGACCGTGATGGACGGCGCAGGCGATTTCAGCCGCACGAATCGTGCGGGACGCAACCCGCACTTCGTCGCGCGCGAACTGGCATGGCAATCGCCAACGGCCTCGCTGCTGCAGGCGGCGTCCCTGCCTTACATCGACCTTCTTCGTATTCAGCGATTACACGAAGCCCATGCGCCTCGCCGCACTCATAGGGGCTGCCCGTCGTCTACGTGCTCACGCACGACAGCATCGGCGTCGAGATGCCTGACACGAGCCGATCGAGCAGCTTGCCGTTGCGCCGACGCCGAACGTCAACGTCTTCCGCCCTCCGACGCGACGGAAACGGCCGCCGCTGGCAGCGCCGTGACGAGCGCGATGCGCCGACCGTCCTCGCGTCTCACGCGCCAGAATCGCGCAGCTTGCTAGGAAGCTCAAGGAAGCCCTGAAGGGCGGCTACATCACTTTCCGAAGCGAAAAGGCGCCGCAGGGCATCCCTCATCGCCACCGGTCTGAGGTATCGCTCGCCATCGAGGCGCAGGAAGAGCTCGCCAAAGACGGCATCGCCGTGCGCGCCGTCTCTCTGCCGTCCGTCGAGCATCTTCTTCGAGCGGCAATCCGCTGAATACAAGGGAAAGCGTCCTGCAGAAGTCCACCCGCGCCCGCGCCGTGCCGCTGAAGCGGCGCGCCGGCTTCGACTGAACGCCAACTACGCTCGACGGTGCGACCGTCACGATGCGCGGCTTCGGCGCCTCCGCCCCGCCGGCGTCCTCTTCAAGAAGCTCGGCGTCACGAAGCGAAAATTCGTCAGTCGCGACGATGAAGAAGGTCTGGAAATGATCGCATCAAGAGGAGCTGCCCAGCGCAGCTCGCTGCGATGCGTGCATCAACGAGCAGGATCATCGGCCCACGAAATCCCACATGCCTTCTTGACCTTCGCGGCAAGCCCTCGATCTTCTTCGTGGCGACACCGGAGACGGCGATGCGCACGCCGCGCTTCAAGGGAGCGGCAGACGAGATCGTCGTCATGCAGCTTGTCCGCCACAGCCTGCGTGATCTTCGAAGGCACGGCGAGGAAGAATCCCGCCTTAGCCACGGCAGAGCCTGAGTCCGCAGGCCTGCGCCTCCTTCGCGAAGAGGCGCACCGCGCGAGCGCCACGATCTGATAGGCGCGTCGCGCTCTCTCTGCATGCGGCGAGTAGCGCCGCATCCCGCTGAATCGTTGCCAGGAGCGCCATCGCGCACGCGATTGATGTTCGACCATGTCGCACGGCTGCCTGGAAACATCGCTGACGTCCGAAAATTCGCCACCGACGGCGCGGCTTGCGGAAAGGACTCCTGACGGCTGCCCTGTGCGCCGTCCGTGGAACGTATACTCTGGACATGCTGAAAGCGGGCATGACGAATACATTCCTCGGGAAGATGCGCCGAACTTCTCCTTGAAGCCGCGCGCGCCATCCCTTCGTGCCGCTGTGTCTCTGCGCGTAGGTCAGATGTCAACGAGACATCGCCTATGCGCTTGCCCTTCTTGCGCATGAGAGCCTTGACGAGTCATCGTCAGAACCGCATCCCAATCCTCATCGGAAAGCGGCATGGCCTGTCCGGATTGTGCGCAGGCGTGTAGGATGATGAGGAGAGAATCCGTGTTTTCGAGAAGCGCCTCCACCTTTCGCCGTGAAAAGCGGCGGCATTGAAGGAATGCCCCTCGTCGAAGAGCTGGAATGTCTCCAAGCGCCGTCCGATGTTCTGACAGAGCGCGTCGTCGGACAGAACCAATCACCGGCAGTGAGCACGGCTTCGCCGATCTCCGAGTAATTTCTCGATCGTACTATGGTGGACGGCGCCCGTGCCACCCGCCGTCGCGACGGCTCCTCGACATAGCCTTCCGGCCGATGGATTGCCGAAGACGATGTACCTTCACGCTCTCGCTAAGATATGTGCAGGCAGGCCCGCGCGACGGGCGCTAGGCGATGATTTCGAGAATCGGCAGCTCGCGCAGCACTGCTTCTCGACCGTCGGCATGCGGGCGAGCGTTTTCCATCCTCGCCAAAGATCGCACCCGACGCGGCGTTCGTGATCTCTCTGCCCCATGCTCCTTCGCTGCCGCCGTCGCCAGCGCCGCTCCGCGGCGAAAAATCACGTCGTTCAGAACCTTGTTTTCCGTATGCGATGCCGCCATCTTCGTGCTCATTTTATATAGAAGCCTCCCACTCAGCCTTTGTTTCTTGCGGAATCACCGGACGCATCGGCGCTCCTTATTTCTTCATCGAATCTTTCCCGCCCAATCGCGCGGAAAGAACTCGTCGTGGATCGCGTTCGCCGCTTCGCGAGGCTTGTCCTTCGTGATCGAAGCAGGAAAATGCCAGTGCGACGTGCTGATGATGTCGATGCTGACGTTCGCCTGCTGCAGGGCGCCGAACATGCGCGCCGCGATGCCGTTGCCGAGCGTGCCGACGCCGACGATGGAAACCTTCGCGACGTTCTCCTCGACGAACCGACACGCGTTGAGCTTCTCTTGACGTCCTCGACGATCTCACGCGCCGTCTCGAGATCGTCGACGGCGACGTGAAGACCATGTCCGTTATGCCTCGATGTGCGCACGCTCTGCGATCATGTCGACGCTCACATTGGCGTCAGCAGCGCAGAAAAGAGGGACATGTGCGACGCCCGGCTGGTTCAGCACAGCCCACGACGGCGAGCTCACTTATCGTCGTGCGCCAGCCCCCTGATTTCAAAATCCTTCCTCTTCCATGTATAAGCCTCCTGATCATCGTGCCGGTCTTTTCTCGGTAAACGTCGAGCGTACGTGGATGGGGAATGCCGGTGCTTGCCCCATTTCCACGGAGCGCGGCTGCACTGACGCCCGCGCCGAGACGCCATCTCCAGCATCTCGTCGTGGGTAATCTCCTGCATCTTGCGTGCACCTTGGACGAGGCGCGGGTCGGCAGGTAAATGCCGTCCACATCCGTGAAATGTCTCGCAGCTGCGTTGCAGAGAGCGCCCGGCAAAACCACAGCCGAGGTATCTGAGCCGCCGCGTCCGAGCGTCACGGGATCGCCGAAGGAGTCAGCGCTCGGAAGCCTCGCGACGACGATATTTCCCTCATTGAGCGCTTTCTCGACGCGCTTCGGCTCAATGCCCGACGATGCGCCCCTTCGTATGCACGGAGTTCGTGCCTGCCGACCATCGCGCCCGTCAAGGAGATCGCCTTATGCCCCATCGAGGCAGAACGCCATCGCCAAGAGCGCGATGGAAACCTGCTCGCCCGTCGTCAACAGCATGTCCATCTCACGCGCATAATGGTACGGATTCTTGTCTGTGCCCGCGCGCCAGCTCAATGAGATCATCGTCGTGTCTCGCGGGCGGAGACGACGACGACGACCTTGCATCCTCGGCTGCATGCCCGTCGAGGACACGCCGCGTCCACCGCTGATTTTCCGTAGTGGCAGCGAGGCTGCCGCCAAACTTCTTTACGATCAGAGCCGCAACTTCCTCCCAGATTTGCCCGTCGACAAGAAAAATGTCACGAGCAAAAATGTCGCTGAGAATGGTCATTCGTTACAAAAATCTCAAGAAATAGGGTTGACCGCCTTATATTATACAAGAATTTCATGTCCACGTCTGGCGAGAAACATACAAAATGCAAAATGGACAAACCCATGCTTCTCCATGCTATATTGCTGGAAAAGGAAGTGATTGCATGGGACAGACGCGGCTTATCGTGCCGGAAGGACTGACTTGTATGGCGCTTCGGGGTTTCTGCAAAGTGCGGCTTCTCCACGACGCTCTGGAGAAACTGCGGCGTTCGGGCACGTTCTCGCTGAACGGACTCCCCGCCAACGCCGCACGAGATCCGCATCAAAAGCGGTGATGAACTTCGCTGGCATCTGGCGGAAGAGCCGCATCGCGTCCGAAAACATTCCGCTCGACATTCTCTATGAGGACGCCGCTCTTCTCATCGTCAACAAGCCTGCAGGCATGCTCGTTCATCCGACGGTGGTGAGTACGAGTCCATACGCTCGCCAACGCCGTGCTCTTTCACTACGAAGCGCACGGCGAAAAGCACGCCTTTCATCCGTGCACCGCCTCGACCGCCAGACGAGCGGACTCGTGCTCATCGCCAAGGAGGCGCACGTCAGCACCCTCTCTTGTCCGCACATAATGCAATCGAGCGCATCTACCTCGCCGTCATCGAAGGGCAAACTGCCCGAGCCTTGCGGCACGATCGCCGCGCCCATCGCGCGCCGCCCGGCAGCATCATCGAGCGCATGGTTTTCCCCTGCGGGAAAAATGCGCCGTCACGCACTATGAAACGCTTGCAGAGCGCGGCAGGCTTTCGCTGCTCGCGCTTCGCGGCGACGGGACGCACGCATCAGATCCGCGTCCACCTCGCGCACCTCGCTCATCACTCCTCGGCGATGACCTCTACGGCGGCAGAACGGATCGCATCGCCCGTCAGCGCTGCACGCCCATCGCCTGCGCCTTCGTCACCCGTCGAGTCGGCGAAAGAAATCACTGTGCATCACCTCTGCCCGTGCAGATATGTCCGTCTTTTTCCCCAGAAATCTACGGTAATTTTTCTCTTTTTCACGAAAGATTCATGACGCTTTCATTAGATTATGATATAATAGAGCGGTAAACGAGTATCATCTATTCATAGGAGGTTGAGATCATGCCACTCATCGGAACAAAAGAAATGTTCAAGAAAGCCCACGAGGGCGGCTACGCCATCGGCGCTTTCAACGTCAACAACATGGAGATTGTTCAGGGCATCACCGAAGCGGCGGCGGCTGCGAAGTCTCCCATCATCCCGCAGGCTTCGCCGGTGCGCGAAAGTATGCGAAGCCCGCCTACCTCAAGCACCTCGTGCAGGCTGCGCTCGAATGCGAGGATCTGCCCATCGCCCCTGCATCTCGACCACGGCCGGATTTCGAGACGTGCAAATCCTGTATCGACGACGGCTTCACCTCCGTCATGATCGACGGCTCGCACCTGAGCTTCAAGGAGAACATCGAACTTACGAAGCGCGTCGTCGAGTACGCCCATGCGCATGGCGTCGTCGTTGAGGGCGACTTGGACAGCTCGCGGGCATCGAGGACGATGGAAAGTTGCCGCTGAGGATGCGCGCACGCGTCGAAGGTCGAGGAATTCGTCTCGGTACTGGTGCGTCGACTCCTCGCCGATCGCCATCGGCACGAGCCACGGCGCCTTCAAGTTCAAGCCCGAGCGGTGCGAGAGAACGCCGGGGGCGTACTCGTGCCGCCCGAACTGCGCTTCGACATCCTGGCGGAATCGAAAAGCGCTTGCCGGGCTTCCCATCGTGCTGCACGGCGCCTCGTCCGTGCATTCCCAAGTACGTCAAGATCATCAACGACAACGGCGGCAACCTCGCTGACGCCGTCAGCATCCCCGAGGATCAGCTGAGGAAGGCGGCGAAGTCGGCGATCTGCAAGATCAACATCGACTCCGACCTGCGCCTTGCCATGACGGCGGGCATCCGCGAGCACTATCAGCATCCCGAGCACTTCGATCCGCGCCGGTACATCGCACCGGGACGCGACTACGTCCGCGAACTCGTCGAGCACAAGATCAAAGTCCTCGGCTCCGACGCTAGAGGCCACCAGAGGTCGTAGCGCTCTTGAAGTAAGCTCAGACGCTTTACGAACTGTGCACCGCCTCAATAAACGTTCTTTCAAAATCGTGCGAAAGCTGCTTTCTGCACGATTTTTCTATATTCGATATTTATTTTCAATTTCGTTTACTTTCTGCACGCGTAGAGGTATAATAGAACTGGAAACGATTTAAGGAGGTATGCAAAATGAATCAAGAGCAGCTCAATCGCATGACCAGCGGCAAGGGTTTCATCGCCGCCCTCGACCAGAGCGGCGGTTCGATTTCACCGAAAGGCGCTGAAGGCTTACGGCGTCGATGAGAGCGCCTATTCCAACGACGAGGAGATGTTCACGCGCGTTCGTGAGATGCGCACGCGCATCATCAAAAAGCCCTCGTTCACAAAAGAGCAGATTCTCGCGGCCATCCTCTTCGAAAACACGATGGATCGCAAGATCGACAACCTCTATACGGCAGACTATCTGTGGGAGAAAAAGGCATCGTGCGATTTTGAGGTTGACAAGGACTCGCCGCCGAGAAGGACGGCGTACGAGCTCGATGAAAGCCCATCGACGGATTCTCCGCCCTCCTCGATCGCGCCGTAGAGCGCCATATCTTCGGCACGAAGATGCGCTCCGTCATCGGGAGGCGAACAAAGAGAGCATCAAGGCTGTCATCGAGCAGCAATTCGCCGTCGGCAAAGAGATCATCGCCAGGGACTCGTCCCCATCTTGGAGCCGAGGTCGACATCCATTGCGCCAGAAGGAAGAAGCGGAAGCCATCATGCTCGAAGAAATCAAGGCGAACGTGGCGAAGCTTCCCGCTGCTGACAGATCATGCTCAAAGTCACGATTCCGACGAAGGAAAATCTCTATGAAGAACTCATGAAGGATTCGCACGTCCGTGCTATCGATCGCTTTGAGCGGCGGCTACCCGCAGGATGAGGCCAATGAAACTTGCCAGAATCGCGGCCTCATCGCCCGGCTTCTCACGCGCCCTCGCCCGGGATCTTCGCGCAAGCCAGAGCGACGCCGAGTTCGACAAGGTTTTGAAGAGCGCCGTCGACGGCATCTACAAGGCTTCCATCACCTAGAAAGCGCAGATTGTCTTCAAAATCCTGCAGGCGGGACGGCAAACGACGCTGTCTTGCCTTTTTCTGCAGGGTTACTCAATCTTGACAGAGACCCCCTGCTATGATAGGGTACTGGAAGGTATCGCATACGAACCTCTCGTGACCCCCTATATCACTACAAACCAAGGACGTGTTCTCATGCATACTTCAAAGATTCTTGCCATCATACTTTCGCTCTTCGTCTTGCTCCTCGCTGCAGCGTACCTATGCTCAACCAGCTTCCAGGCGGCGTTCCCGTTCTCAACTATCACCAGATCAACGACCGTGACCACAACGCCCTGACGTTGAGTACGCCCGAGTTCGAAGCGCAGATCGCGGTATCTCGTCGAAAACGGCTACCATCCCATCACGCCGAACGAACTTGCCGATCACCTCGAAAAGCAGCGCCCCTCTGCCCGAAAAAGCCCATCCTCCTCACCTTCGACGACGGCTATATCGACAATTACAAGAACGCCTACCTATCACTGCAAAAATACGGGCTTAAAGGTTCTCTTCATCATCACGGACTATCTGAACGTCTATCCGAACCATCTCACATGGAAATCTGCCAAGAAATGCAGGACTCGGGCATCATCGACATCGAGTGCCACACGATGACCCATGTCGCGCTCAGCGAGCTTTCCTCTGCTGAAGAGTTTTGCAGCACGAAGCCGTCGACTCCAAAGAAAGCGATTAGATCGCACCTCAATAAAAGGTCACTTCCATCGCTTTCTACCCCTGCGGCGCTTACAATGACGAAGTGCAGCGTGTCGTAAGGAAGCCGGCTACCGCACGGCGTTCACCGTCAACTACGGGCTCGACCATCCGGCGACGACCAATATGCGCTCAACCGACGCGCAATCTTTGGCTCCAACTCCCACTCCTTCCTGCGCTTCAGCTGCCTCCTCTTCCTCAATCTTCTCCCGCCTGCAAAAACGTGCGCGCGGAACTTCTAAGCAGTGGTCACGATACCTGTGCACGCTCGATTTCCTACACCCCTGACACCATCACGCTTCCCCGTTCCGGGGGTGTTTTTCATCAGTGAATCTAATATCGCAAACAGTAGACGAAACAGTCGTAAAAATGATACAATCCTTGTAACCTAAAAATAACGATTCAACGGGAGGCACTTCATGCACCAATACTTGTTTTTCATCGGCGACTTTCCCGTGCGCGCTTACGGGCTGATCCTGAGCCTCAGCATCATCCGGCGACGGGCGTCGCCTACTTCCTCGCCAAACAGGATGGACGCTACCACGGTCACATCGTCGACATGGGAATTTACTGCGGCATTGCAGGGCTCTTACGGCGCACGGCTCTGGGACGTCTTCTTCTTCGATTGGGATTACTACCAGAACCACCTGACGGAGCTTTTGAACGTCTGGCAGGGGCGGCATGGCGATCGGGCGCGCGTGCTGCTCGGCGCCATCGTCGGCATCCTCTGACACGCGCGTCACGGCATCGACACGTGGGCGCTCCGCCGACATCGTGGCGCCTGCCATCATCCTCGGACAAGCGCTCGGCCGCTCGGCCAATCTTCTGAACGGCGATGCCTTCGGCGCACCAACCAGCTCCTCTTTCGGCATCCTCTATCCCGAGACGACGCTCGCCTTCCATACCTACGGCAGCCAGCCCCTGTGGCGGCGGAAATCTGGAATGCCAGCGATCGTCATCTTCGCACTTCTCCTCATCTTTCGCGCGACGAATCATGCGAAGGACAGGCATTCGCCCTCTACATCATGCTCTACTCCGCCGCACGCTTCTTCCTCGAATACCTGCGCGGCGAGCTACACGCGAACTCGTCGCTCGGCCTGTTCAAATCCGCACAGATGACGAGTCTCGTCGCCTTTGCCATCGCACTCGCATTCTTCCTCTGGCTCGGCTTCAAAAAGCATACGGCAGACCCGCCGAAGAAGAAAAATCGCAAACGCACCGCTCGCACATGAGCGTCTCATCTCAGTGAAACGGAGTCCCTGCCATGCAAAAAGACAAACCATACGCTTCAAATCGGCTGTCATCTCTCGTCCGCCGGTGGCTATCTCGCCATGGGAAAGGCCGCAGTGAACCTCGATGCCGACGTCTTCGCCTTCTTTCACGCAACCCGCGCGGTGGCAGGGCGAAAGCCGCTCGACATGGACGACGTACGTGCCTTCTGCAGCTACCGTGAAGGCACGGCATCAGCACGCTCGTCGCCCATGCACCCTATACGATGAACGCCTCGCGCCGCAAGGAAGACTTGCGACGCCTTCGCACGCGAAGCGATGGCAGATGACCTCGCTACGCCTCGAGCATATCCGGACACGCTCTGACAATTTTCACCCCGGCAGTCATGTACAGCGGGGCGCAGAAAAAGGCATCGAACTATCGCAGACCTTTTGAACGACGTCCTCAATCCGGCGCAGAGGCGATCGTGCTCCTGGAGACCATGGCGGGCAGAGGAACGGAGATCGGGCGCAGCTTCAGGAAATCGCCGCCATCATCGAGCGCGTAGACTGCAAGGAACGGCTCGGCGTCTGTCTCGATACCTGTCACGTTTGGGATGCAGGATATGATATCGCAAACGATCTCGACGGCGTGCTGAAGAACTTCGACCGTGTAATCGGCCTCCCCGCCATGCCGTCCATCTCGACGACAGCCTCAACGTCCTGTGCCGCAGGATCGCCATGCGCACGCATCGGCGAGGGAGAAATCGAGCTCGAAGCCCTGACGCGTCATCCGTCGCGAAGATTCGCCATCTGCCTTTCATCTTGGAAACACCGAACGACGATGCAGGATATGCAAAGAGATTGCCCTGCTCAGAGAGCGCTCTGAATAAGCGCCCCTTGACAAGTTCCGCTAGATAATGCGCCGTCGGCGCTGAGCGCAGCAGGGTCTACGCAGCTCGGATTGTGGATGGCAGCGATAATCCCGTTCCAACCAGCATCGAAACAGCCCGGCACGTTCTCCTGATAGAAAGGCAAAATCCCTCGCCACCCAAAGATTTCGGGCAGACACAACCTGCAAATCACACGCCTCTGCCACCCGCTGAAAACGATGTCCAGAAGGCATCGTTCGCCGTCGCTAGCGGCCTTCGTACCAATCCGTCACTACCTCAGCACCATGCGCCTGTGCCAGACCTTCGACAAAGCGCGCAGACGCGCTTACGAATCAAGGCGCGTTCTTCTCCGTCCATGCTGCGTCGTTCCTTCGACGAGCGCTTCTTCAGGGATGACTGTTCACGTATTTCCCGCGGCGACAGCGCGTGACGCTCTGCAAGCCCTGCCGAAAACGGATGAAGGTTGCGCGCGACGACGGTCTGCACTGCACGGATGAATCCCGCCGCCAGAGAATCGGATCGATGCCGCGCTGCGGATGCGCAGCATCGTCCCCTTGCCGATGAAGCGAGATACGAAGCGGTCGACTGCCGCCGAGACAGCACTCTTCCGATATGCCGACCGTGACCCGCCGTCAAAAGGGGCGACGCGTGAAGTCCGAAAAATTGCCTGCACATCGCGCAGGGCTCCGCCTCCGCAGGTACCTTAGCCCCCGCCAGCGCCTCCTCTGCCGGCTGGAAGAACAGGCGTACGCGCCTTTCAGCTCCATCTCGCTCTCTTTGAGCAAGCGCCGCACCGAGAACGGATGCTGTATGAAAATCATGCCCGCAGGCGTGCATGCGTCCCTCATTCTCCGAGCGGTACGGCGATCCGTCTGCTCTTCGATGGGCAGAGGCGTCGATATCAGCACGCAAAGGCAACGACAGGCTCGCCCTCGCCCACTTCCCGCACACTAATTCCTGTCGAAAGCGGCAATTTGAGAATGCGTATGCCCGCACGTTCCAAGGAAGCACGGATGCGCTTCGTCGTTTCCACTCTTCATGAAAAGCTCCGGATGGCGGTGAAACCACTGAAATTCTTCCTTGATATATGCTTCGATGTTTTCGATAGCTGACATATGTTTTTCCTCGCTAATTCATATATGTTTAGTATAGTTATCTGACATTATATAGTGACTGCTCCATTTTGTCAACAAAGCTTCTCGTCCCGCTGTATCATCTAAGACATCAAAAAGTCCACACACAGCACAGCCCTACAGTTTCTGCAGCAAATAATCTGCACATGCAGCAAATTTTTGGGGCATGAATAAAAACCGGCACCCGTCGAGGACAGATGCCGTATTCATGCCTGCAGATCATCGACGTCCACGCGGCGCGTGCAAATGCGCCGCGCTAATCACTCGTTGTGCGTGATGGCAATGAGGATCATATCAGTGTCTTTCGACTTCCTGTCAAGATGACCGACCAGATCTGCGCCTGTGTGATGGGATCAGGCTTGCGATGATCCGTCGACGAGCACGCGCGTCTTGGGACTGAGCGCGCAGAATCGACAGCCGCTGCAGCTGACCGCCCGAGAGCTCGTTCGGCCAGCGTGTGAGCCAGTCAGGCTCGGCGCCGATCGCTGAGGAGTTCATCCGGCACATCCATGCTTCGCGCAGGGAATCCTTCATCTTCCAGCGCGGATCCATCGCCTTTTCCGGATGCTGATAAATGAGCTGGATGGGATTGTGCGCCCTTCGGCAAGGCTGCACCGTCAATGCAATAGACCCTTACTGCGGCGACGATAGCCTGCGAGCAGCGCGAGCGTGCTCTTGCCGCGCCCGCTTGATCTCAAAAGGCGAGCCGCTCCCCGTCTGCGATATGCAAAGATATATTCTGCAGAAACGGGAGCGTTCATCCCATAGCGATAGGAGATTCTTCCGCATCGGCATCTCATGCCTCCCGCTTCCGTCATCTGCCGCACTCTTGCGCCGAATAGACCTTGAAAGCTGTTCGCGGCAGGCGATAAAGCGCCTGTGTATAGGGATGCGCAGATCGCTCGCCGTCGCCGCAAAAATGCAGCAGCCGAGCGGTCCGGTTCGGCCTTCGCAGAAAACGGCAACCGTGTCGGCAACTTCGACGGCGAGATCGATGTCGTGCGGATGAGCAGAATGCCCTTTCCCCGCATCGGCAAGCTCGCGCAGAAGCCGCAATGCCTCGACGCGCCTTGATATCCATGCCGGGCGTCGGTTCATCCGCGATAGCGAGGAGTGGCGTCCGTGATGACCGCCGTCGAAAAGAGGACGCGCCGCGCCATGCCGCCTATTGAAAGCGGACCACGGACAGAAGGCGCTGGTGCTTTTCACTCCAAAATGCAGGCGATGCAGGTCGCCGCCATATCGGCGAGGCGAAACCGAGGCCGCATACACTCTTTGCCGACGCGCATGAGGTGGGTCGAGACAATATGTCACAGACTGCGGGATCAACGCGCGGCTCGATCGCGCAGCTCTCCTGACGCGCCGCATCGAGCACGGTCCAAGCGATAGATCATCTCACCGACTCGTCACGGCATTGTACGGAAGGATGCCGAGCAGGGCGCACGCCAAAGGCTCTGGCCTGAACCGCCCTGCGCCGACGACGGCAAGGACTTTCTCCTGCACCGGGCTGAAAGTGACATCAGCATCCCATCCCTGCCACCGGTGTATGCTTCCAGTGCGCTCCTGATACATGCGAAACGACACGGACAGAGATTCGCTACTTCGAGGAGTGCTGTCCCATAAACGCTCCTATTCCTGTGCTCCGCTGGACTGCGGTACGGAGAATATCGCGCAGCGCTTCGCCGAGACGATCAAAAATCAGCATTGACACGCAGCAGCAAGCAGAAGCCCGCGCATGCGCCAGCCACCACAAAGCCGAGCGCCAGATAGCGCATGGACTCGCAGTGATGATGCCGATCGCCGGCAGATCGAGCGGCAGGCCGTAACCGAGCTGATGAAGCTTGACTGCGCCCGCATCGATCACGCGCGGAAAGAGCGAAAACAAGCCCGATGATGGATTGCGGCGGCAACGTGGCGGCACAAAGTGCCGGCGACGATCGAAAGGCTCACGAGCGCCATCGCCTGACGTGCCGCGGTGACAGGGCCGCGAGCGCAGCGCTGCATGACTTCCGCACGGACGACACGCGTCGGCCGCGGCCAATGCGTGACGATGACGCCGATGGATACGCCGAGGATCCGCCGCCATCATCACCAGAAATCATGAGGATGAGGAGGATGTGCGGAATTCCCATGCAGAGATCGACGAGCCAAAGAACGAAGCGATCCACCGCGCCTTGCCGCCGAATGCCGCCGACAACGTTCCGCTGGAGGATGAGCGCGATGCAGGAGCTGAAAACGCGGCGGCAAAACCGATCTGCAGACTGGATCGACATGCTCTTGACAGAGCTGCGCAGAAACATGTCGCGCCCCATGTTGTCCATACTAAAGGATGCGGACGGACGGACGCAAGACCCACTGCTTTCGCCCGAAGTCGACGCACCTTGAACTCTCATCCATCGTCGTACTCCAGAGGAGCGGTCCCAAAATGAACTGGATCGCAAACACGGCGAATGAGACGGCGCTGACGGATCACTCAGACCCGCTTTATGCGAAGCGCCTTGTTCGCTTGTCTCCCTCTGCGCAGCTGCGGATCCATATGCATGTTTGAAGCAGCATGGCTGCCGACAAAGGATATGAGTGCACGCTGGAAGACCGCAATGCCGGAGCGGCAGTGCGGGAATCGCCGCAGCCCCGCCAGCGTGACCGGCCTGCCCAGTCGGGGAGAGAAACGCACTGTTCGAGAATCGCGCCGCCGAACAGCGGTGAGGACGCGAACTGCGGGCAGATCGCGAACGCACGGGATGCGTTGCGCAAACCATGCCGCCGCACGCGCTGCCAGATTCTCGCCGCGCGCCGGCAAAGAGACGTGGTTCGTCCCCATCCCTCGATCGTCTTTTTCGCGCGTCTGCAGCGTAATGGAAGAAATCCCCGTGACGCTGAGCGTCCGCGCCGGCAAAGATCAGACGATGGATCTGATCTGCCGAAGCGTATCTCCTCATGCAGCTTTCCGATGGGGCGGCAAGTGCGAGCGGAACCACTGCAGCGCGAGCGCGAGACATGAGGAACAAAAGCCCGTAGCAGAATACCGGGCACGGATGACGCAGAAGGAAAAATCCCTGAATTGCCTTGTCCAGGCGGCTGTCACGGTGCACATTCCGCGAGCACGCCCAGAACGAAGCTGGGTGCGCCCGACACGACGTCCACGCCGTGATCATCCAAAGAGAAGCGTGAGGCTGAGACTTTTCTCCGGTGACTTTCAGCGAACGCAGGGCGCGATAGATGAAACGATAATGCCGAAATCACCATGCAGAATATTCCCCGCGCAGCAGGAAGCGTTCGAGCGGCGGCTTGTCAAAGCCCCAGCCGAGAGCAGTCGAGCGGCGTTGCCCGCCGATGCCGCGTCTGTATTGATAAAGTACGCGTCGATGGGATCGATGGGCGAATTGGCGAGACAGGATAAAACTGATGACGCTCACCGCAGCCGTGAGGAGGCACAAAGCCGAAACAGATTGCACGAAAGCAGAAGTCTCTTATCCACGTGCTTCTTCCACTGCCCGTTCGTCGGCGTTATGTAGCGATCCCCATGCTGGTCCGGCGCTCACCCGCACGCAGCTGACCGAGATCGAGGCTGATTGTTGACGAAATACGGCACCCGGAACCAGTCGCTGAGTCCAGATATGAAGCACGGTCCGGCGCCGGTCCCGTCACGCCGTCACTGCGCCGCCTTGAGATCACGCAGCGCTCCTCGTCGAGGTTGCAGCGAGCGCCCGGTCAATATGCGCATCGACCCGTCGGGCTGCGGTAGATCACAGGATGGTACTGACGACATTCACGCCGATCTGCGAGCGAAATAGTTGTAGAGCGCTTGCGGCGTATGACGTCGCCGATCGCCCTTACCGTCGGGATGTTGGTGCGCTATCTTTGCGGGCCTCCGACCATGGCGTCGACTTTGCGATGATGTTGATGCCGAGACTTCTTCACATCACTGCACAGCGCCACCGCTGTACTGTTAACGCTGCAGGTCATTGGAACGGCGTGATGACGAATTCCGCCTTCTGCCCGTTCTTCTCGCGAGATGCGGTCGCCGTCCGTATCCGCAGCCCGCAGCCTCAAGAATCTTCTACGGCTTCGTCTACGCGGTTGTCCGATTCCTGCCGATCGTTATTCGCGAGAAAGGGCCTGCGCCAATTCATGGTCGGCTTTCCCAGGCCGCCAGCGCGTTCTCGCGCGATCGCGCGCGGTCAATGCCGATATTGGAGCGCCCGCGGATCGCCGGATCGCTCGTCACATTGTTGTCGAATCAGCATGCCGTTTTCGTCGTGCTCCGGCCCTGCGGCATGTTGACGCAGCAGCTGGCCAATGCCGTCCATCACTACGATTTCATGTTCGGCACGCGCGCGCGGCAAATTCCGGGCGGTGCAGACGAGATCGACCTGCCCGGACCGCGCTGCCGCAAGCGCAGCATCATCAGCAGATTCAGCGCCGTCACCTTTTCAGCTTCGGCTGCCGTACACATCGTTCGGCTCCATCACAAAAGCTGCTGTTCCTTTTGGAGACGGCTACGACCTTCCGTGTGGACCGCTGCTGCCGACCGGCGCCGTCGTGGACCTTTCTTTATAGGCGTGCCTGGCGCAATGCGAGAGAGGCCGCCGTCGAGGAAAAACGAGACCACGGGCGGCGGTACACAGCTTGAACTCCACCTGCGTCGGGGACAGGGCGCGCGCACGACCCAGTATCGCGGTCAGATCCACGGCACTGGCCGCCTTCTTCGCCGTTTCGTGCAAGACGACATCTCCTGACCGTCGGCGGCTGGACCGTCGGAAAGACTTCTCTGCATCATCCCGGATCGTAAGCGTATATTTCAGCCCGTCACCTGAACGCTCAACGTCGTAGCCAGATCACCCGGTGAGCTGATTCTTTCATCATGTCCCCATCAAGGCCAGCTGTGGAACTGGGCCCCAGAGCCCGCAGCCCTGGCGAACAGGATCCGAACTTCTGCCTACCATATACTTGCAGCGACTGAGATCACGACCTCATCCTTCTCGGCGCGCCTGTTCTTCGCCTGATCCGTGCCTCCGCAGCGACGGTGAGCATCATCCATCACGCACGCCAGCAAGAAACCATACAGACTTTCTCTCACTTCATGCCTCCTCGCGCTATAAATCCAATACACATAACATCTCTTGCGTAGATGCTTTGTCGTTTTGCGCCTTCCATCCGGCCTCCTCGGCGCTCGCGAGACATAGCCTCTTTGCTGACATAAAAGCACACGAAACACGCGCGTCACGCCTCCCGTCTCTCGCCGAAATAGTCACAGCGCCGATCGCGCGGTTCTTCTGGCTCACCAAATGCATCCCTTGCCTCCTCGCCTTCCCGGTTTCCCGAGTGACATCGCGAGGTCGACTCTGCATTACCCAGCTGCGGGACAGCGCGTCTTCACCCGCTACTCTATTGAGCGCCGCGCACGCCGATCGGCTAAGCCATGCAAGTACTTTCGAGTTCAGCCTATCATAGAATAAATAGTAATGTCAATGGGCATTGAGGAACCAAAACGCTCATGCGCTTTAGTGCTACTGCAATTTCTTGCGCTCCTTGGCCTTCTGCAGAGCAGCGCCACGCCTCTTCAAATGCGTCGGGCAGGTGGTCCTCTCCCACCTCTCGACCGCACTTTCTCCCATGCCTTGATTTCCTTCCGTTTCCTGTCGGTGGCTAGCACGCTGACGCATCCTTGACCGAGCTTTGCCGAGTCACGTGCGGATGGCGGCGCACCATCTTCTGCAGCAGCCTTTGGCCACATCCTCAACGTGAAACTAGTCCTCTTTCTTCGGTACAGCTGCGCATGGCAGATCAGCGTGACGTCCCGAAGCTCCTCAATGCAGATTTTCCGCCGCTATCCCAGCCTCTTCAGGATATTGATGCCGCAGAGCACCTCGACCGCTTCCCTCTATGCAGCTCCGCGGCTTGATGCTCGCACGCGCCTGCTCCGATCTATGGGCAGCCATGTTCTGGAGCGCGGCGTGCGCACAATATCCTGCAGTCGCCTCAACGTGTGTCATAAATCTTCCGCGTTCAACACGAAATCCGCTCACAGGAAAACCCCGCCGCAACATGCGTTGCGGCGCAACAGCGATCTCTCAAAGCCAATCACGCAATCATCCCCACACCGGCTCGCTCACGCGACGCGCCGAAGGCTTTGCATCTTCGGCTGGATAGCCGACGCGGGAGAGATCGCCTGGCTCATCAGTCCGCCATCTCGGGAAAAGTACTTTGCAGGCTTCGGCGACTCGAAATGCCGACCCACGTCGTCCCCAGACGACGCTTGATTTCCAAGCACTGCGTGCGGTCGCCGCAGTGCTCGCTATCCAGCATCCGCGAAGTTTTGTCTTAGCGAGAACACTGAACTTCCGCCTGCTTCCACACGAAGGCAACGGGCGCGCCGGAAGATGGAAGGAGGTCGTCTGCGAGACTTTCTCGCATCGCCTCTTCGCTCTTCAAAGCCAGATGTGGTACGGCTGCTTGTGCCGACCGCCGCGAGGCTGGATTCTGGCTTCCAAAGATCTTTTGCGGCTTCTCCTCCTCCACGGGCTGCGCCGAAAGCTTGCGGCAGAATGCAGCGCTCGCCGATCGAAGGCGACGACATAAAGAACTCCTCTCTCAGCCGATGCACATCCATACACTTTGATGTATTCTGCACAACTTCCTGCAGACTGCAAAGGAGACTTAATTTGATCGGGCCAGTTTTCCTCTCCCGTCCTACGCCATGCTCCACGCGTCTCATGCCACGCCTGCCGCCCCTCGCGGTAATAAAATACCTGCAAGCTTCCTGCTGGAGAGACGCGCGGTTCTTCCTTTTGCCACTCTGTTGGAACATCTGATGATAAAGCGCTTTGTCTCGTGCGCGATGACTTCCCTTCGCGCCGCGCTTTACCATCGCAAGGACGTTTCCGGCCAGACCTCGCATATTGAGCGAAGAGCTGGAACTGCGGCAGGCATTCGGCAAGAGTTTCGGTGGAAGCCTCTCCTTCAACTGCTCGCAGCACAGCTGCAGGCGACGAGAATTCGCTTTGGCGAGGGCTTCCGCTTCCTTGTCGACCCATCCCACGCTCCGCGCTCGCCAGAAAGCTTCCATCTGGTCTTTCAGCAAAGGCGCATCGAGTGCGCCCGTGTGTGCCCAATCCTTTTCCATGCGGCGCGAATGCAGCGAAACGGTTCCATCTGGCCCGCCAAGCCGCCGTATTGCTCATGCGGATAGCGGTATGCTGACTCTTTCCGCATCATACGAGGCCGGAAGCGTAGAGGCTCACTCTGCGCCCGTAGCCAGGCATGATAGACAGCGAAGAGATAGGGCTCCATCGGATTCATCAAAGAAGACGGGCGCACGCCCGCCACGTTTCATCCAATCCCTGTATGCCATGACGCGGTTTGCCCGGCAAGTAATCCGTCACTGGACAGTTCCACCAGATGCCGAGCGTCCGCCCATAGAGGCGCTTCGAGCCTCTGTCATATCTTTCGGCACTTATGCGCTTCAGCGCGACGCCTTCTCCCTGTGAGCTGACGACGATGTCGTCATCGAGGCCGCGTGGCACCAAATTCGCGTGAGGCTTCGCCATACGCCAGCAGTCTCCATATCTTGCAGAAAATATTCCGTCGGCACGACAAACAGTGCTTTTCCGTGTGAGGTGACGGGCTAAAAGCTCCTCGATGCAGGCGATTCACGAAGAGAGTCCAGGCGCCCTGCCGCCGATCCTTGCGTGCTCAATATCGTCGAAGAATATGGCGAAGCGCTCTACGCCCATCTCATGAACGAGATTCCTGCCGCCGCATGGTCTTTCATCCGCCCTCGCCGCCCAACCCGGCGCGTTGGTCGAGTCCCGGCGATACAGCGAAGACCAACTCCGCGCCCGGAAGTGCGCGCCCTCGGCGGTAAGCCTGCTTCAGCGCGAGCATCTCCTGCGACGGATACGGCTCACGCCGCTTCTCGCGATAGGCTACGGATCGTCCTTCGGCGCGTGAGACGTAGAGATTCCATGCCGTGTTCGCCCAAGAAGTGCAGCATCATGCGCCGACTCGGCTTCCGTCCACGGTCCGCCGTAAGCCCTCGACGACGCCGCTCTCCGGCGCTTAAACCTTGTGCTATCCAAGTGTTGCGCCCTGCGTCGAAGCGGAAGCAGCGTTCTCCGAAAACGGCGGCGCTGCGGAAAAGCGCCGCCAAGAGCAACGTCATCGAAAGATCCTCCATTCACCAAGAGCCGCCTTTCACGAAATCACGAGACAGCAGATGCGGATGATTCGAGGCGCGATTTCAGCTCGAGATGGAACTGCGAGCCGGGCTGGAAACCACGGATGGTTCTCTTGACCTCGACGATCTCGACAAAGGCTGTCGTCCGGGCAGCGCGTTCCCGCAACGGCAAGCCCTGCACGCTCCAGCTCGGTACGAAAAGTCGTTGTTGAACCTGCAGGGTGGCGACGTGCGCCTCGCTGATTTCTTCCTCTGCGGCGACGGCAAGGCTCTTCCGAGCGCTTTCCTGCGGCGGGTAAGCCTCACGCGCGTGTCCCCTTTGTCCTCGGCGTCCTTCTGCGAGACGCGGGTCGATGACGAGATGCTTCGTCCTGTGATTGAGTCCGTCGAAGGAGCGTCTGTCGCATGCCGCCGGGCGTGGACGCGCAAACTCGATGACGGCGCACTGCATGCCGAGCGCAGTCCGAGAACGGAATCGCGTTCTCCCGCGCGCGTACCGCACAGCGCGCGAATCTGCCCTCTGAACGCCGCGGAAGTCGCCGAGCCGCCCGGCACGAGTATTCCCTTGCACCCTGCAAAGACCTCAGCTGAGCTCGACGTCCGCCGCACTCGATCGCCTCCGAATTGACCCATGCGATCTTGACGTCGTATCGCTCGCGATGCCCGCAGCGGTGCAGCGCCTCCGTCACTCGACATGTAGGCGTCGCGCAGATCCACGCGCCCGCGCCGACGACGGCGGACCTGACTTTCTTCGCGGGATGCTTGATCTTTGAAGACCATCTTCTTCCCACTCTTTCCACAAGTCTGCAGGGGCTGTAATCCGTGATGACTTTTCGTTACACGATCTTGTCGCGCGAGTCCTTCCTTCGCCATCATCAGAGGATCGCTCGTAACCTCGTCGGCGCCGTGGTTTTTCAATGACCGGCGCTCTTGTCCACATCGCAGAAGAGCGGCAAGCTTTCCTGCATATCGCCTTTCCGAAATCTCTTTTTCCGCGCGTGGCAGACACAGGATGTCGGGCTGAATGCACCCGATGCCGCGAAGTTCTCAGCGACGCGTGCTGCGTCGGCTTCGTCTCTTCAGCTCCCGCCTGCCGCCGCAATGTACGCGGCACGAGCGTCCCCGATGGATGCGAGCACTATCGTGGCGTCCAGCCTCTTTCCTTGACTTGGCGGAGTCGCTTCGCGAAACGGCGAGTCTCGATATCGCCCACCGTGCCGCCTATTTCCGTGATGACGCGACGTCGGCGCCGTCCGCGGCCGCAACATCATAGACGCGCTGCCCGATCATGCCCGTGATGTGCGGGAATGACCTGCACCGTTCGCCCGAGATGAGTCGCCGCCGCTCCTTCTGTCAGCACGTTGTTATAAACCTCCGCCCGCCGTGATGTGGAGTTTTTCGTGAGGTCGATATCGATGAAGCGCCTCGCGGTGTCCGAGATCGAGATCAAATGTCTCGACGCCATCGATCCGTAACGAACACCTCGCCGTGTCGCGGTATGGACTCATCGTGCCAGGGTCGATGTTGGATATATGGATCGAACTTCTGGATTGTGACCCTGATGCCGCGATTCTTCAAAGGGCCGCTCCAAGGAAGCAGCCGTGATGCCCTCTTGCCGAGGAGACGAAACGACGCCACTTGTAACGAGATGCCCGATACTTTGCCATACTCCTCCCGCCCTGTTTCCGGCATATCCTGCGAAAAAGATCGACTTCACCTGCAGTCTCGGCCAAATGCCTGCCAAGCTGCATCCACGAAAGCTGTATTCTCCTGCCATGCTGCAAGAGCTTTTGAGTGGCGGCGCGACGTCTTGGGACTGGAAGAAGCAGCGCCGCGCGCGGGCATGCGTGCGCTTCACCTCGGGCGGATTCCTCCGCGTCTCGCATTTCTCTCCCTCATGGTGGAAAGCGACTGTCCATGTTGATCAGCGCAGACCTCGATCGTATGAGAAAGCGACCGCACAGGTTTTCGCTTCTTGTCGATGACCTCCATGACGAGATCCTTGTAGCACATCGCTTGTTCTTTTCACTCAAAATGTCATGCGCCATCATCCGTCTCCGAGCGCTTCGCGTAATCCGTAGTTTTCCAAAAATCATGACCTCCTGCTTCTGTCACATCTTCTCCGGCGCGAAATGCCGAGAATCCCCAGACGCATGGCGCAGGACATTCTCGCGACCGCCACGAGCGCCAAGCGTGCGCAGAGCGCAGGCTCCACGCCACGATGCGGCACGTTTGCTGTAAAAGCTGTGGAACAGCCCCGCCGTATCGTAAGCGAAACGCGCGATGTGATGCGGCGCACGCTCTCTCTCGCTGCACGCTCGATCTCTTCCGCATATTCCTCGATCTTCTTGATCAGGGCGATTTCGTCTCATCGACGAGCCGCGAAAACTCGGCGCGTCGCCCGTCCCGATTCCAGCGTCGGTCGCCGGCGGAAGATGCCGTCCGAAATGCGTGCGTGCTGCACGATGCAGTAGACGGGATTCTCGTTGGAATGCGACTTCGCAAGGTCGAGATCGAAGTCGGCTGACCGCTGTCCAGCGAGCGCATGAGGGAAGTAGCGCGCTGCGTCGCATCCTGCGACCTCCTCGATGAGCTCTTCGAGAGTCACGCCCTCGCCCGTGCCTTCGACATCTTCACGAGCTTCGCCGCCGCGATACAGGCTGACCATCTGCGGAGGAGCACTTCCAACTGCTCGGTGCATAGCCGAGCGCCGCGAGCGCCGCTTTGACGCGGCAGACATAGCCGTGATGGTCTGCCCCCAGATGTTGATGAGATGACCGAAGCCGCGCTCCAACTTGTTCCGATGGTGGGCGATGTCCGCTGCAGTGCACGTCGGCACGCCGTTGTCACGTATGACGACGCGATCGTCGTCGCCGTAATCCGTCGAGCGCAGCCACAGGCGCCGTCCTTGTCGTAGACCTTTCCCTTCTCCCTGAGCGTCGACAAGCGTCGCGCACGGCCGACGGAGCGCGCTCGCTGAACCATTCGTCGAACGTCACGTTGAACGCGGCGAGATCCTTCTCAGCTGTGCAAAGCTTTTTCCTTCAAGAGCGATTTCATGAGGCGGCGAGGCGTTGCCTCGCTCAGTGAGAGATACTTCGCCGTCCGCTTCCACGATGCGCTTCGCCGTGTCGATGATGTCCGCGCCATGGTAGCCGTTTTCGGGAAAGGCCGTCTCCTGCCCAGCAGTTCCATGTAGCGCGCGTCTGACCGATGACGCGAGGTTGTCGATCGATTGCCCGCATCGTTGATGTAGTATTCTGCTGAACAGGATAGCTCGCCGCTCGCAGGAGATTGACGAGGGCGCTGCTGACCGCTGCGCCGCGTCCGTGCCCGACGTAGCAGGCCTGTCGGATTCGCACTCACTATTCGACCGCGATAGCGCGCCGTATCCTTTCCTGCGGCAGGTTGAAACACGCCTCGCCCCTTCATATATAAGTGGCGAAGCAGATCATAGAGCACATTGCCTTGAGGTAGAAATTGATAAGCCCGGCCCTGCGATCTCCGCACTGATCGAGCCAGTCGCCCTCGATGGCGCGACACAAGCTCCTCGGCAATCTTCTTCGGATTCATGCGAAAGACGCGCGCCGACTGGCATGGCGAAATTCGTTGCAAAATCGCAAACTTCTGTCCGGCGGCACTTCGAGCAGGATCTCGGCAAGCTCTCCGCCGGAAAACACACCGTCGGCGATCGCCTGTTCCGCCGCTCTGCCGAATGGCTGCGTCAACTGTTCCTTGACGTCCAAAAATCCTCCTAATCTTCTCCGTCGAAAAGGCGTCTCAGTTCAGCTTGCAGTTCCGATGCGTCCGCCCCCAACCCTCGATGTGCAGTTCGTTCGCCGACCGCCATCTGCCGTTGATGCGCATGTCATGGAGACGTCGATCCGACCTGAGACGGAGCCGTAAGCGATGTCGAGCGCGCGTCGCAACGCAAGATCGAGATCGCCGAAGGGCGTGCGGTAGCGGCTGCGGCCTCGCCTGCGGCGAAAGCGCTGCTTCTGCTCGACGGCGCCGCGCCGCGTCAGCGTCAGGAATCCGCCGCAACCTTGAGCATCGTCGAGGCGGGCGCGCCTTCGGCGATGTGTCCTCGCAGATGATGTAGTGCTTGCCGTTGCGTAGCAATGCTCGCCTATGGCCGTCTGTATCCGCGGCTGACATCGCCTGCCGCATCCTTCTGCTCTCGCCCGCGACTTTTACGATCACCCTGTTCACGCTGTCGCTCCTCTTCCCGTCGATTCGTAAACCAAGTATAAAGGCTACCATGTCTGCCAGACTTTTTCCATAAGACTACGAAGCACTTTCGCCTCCGCATCGATTGTGACCGCATTCTCAGCGCCGCGTGCAAGCTCGTAACGGTCCTCGATGTACTGGCGTGCGAACCAGCGCATCATGCCGCACCCGGCAGCTGCGATTCCCTGTCCGATGAATGGCACATACTTCGCCGTCGTCTTGCTCGAGGTAGCGCTTTGCCGAAAGCTTTCAAAACGATCATCACGGCCCTCCTTCGTCGCGAAGTCGAACACCTTCTTGACGAGCGGCACGAGGACGTCGTAGTGGCGCAGCTTGCTCTCGGCGTCTCGACAATCCGAAACGCGCACGCACATCCGCCATCATGCGCAGGCAGAGTCGCATCAACGCCGATGTCGAGTCCGGAATCGGATTGACCGCATTCGCCGCACCCAGCACGGCATACCGCCGGACGCCCCTATGGCAGCCTCGCGAATCTCTTCCAAAGTTTCCATGCGACCATTTCAGCCATGAACATCGCCTCCCGCCTGTGCCGTTTCCTGCGTCCGAGCTGCTCCCCACGGCGTATCGGTCGCGTTAGCCTCGATCGCTTCCTTCGCCTGCGGATACTTTTGCCAGAAGCCTCACGCCGCCAGACGCGGATTCCCGCCGTCTCGAGGCAGGGAATCGTCATGCAGCTGGATGAAGCTGTAGCCCGCAGGAGTCCACGTTCTCCGCCGCGAAGATCTGTCCGAATCAGAACCATCGGCATAGCCGCGCCCGCCCACGCTTAAGCTCGAAGGTGCACCGTGCCGTCGGCACCTGGCACCGCTCGCCTCATGCCGCAGCCTTCATGAAGTACCCATACCTCATCGCACGTCAGGACTGGAAGCGCAGGTTTTCCGAGCCGGCGAGCAGGAAGTATTGCTGCCCGCCGCCGGGCGGCTGACAGCTCCGCCGTCCACGTCGGCGACGTGTAACCAGTTGCGGCGCTTTCGCGGATTGCCCGGAGTCGGAACTTGCATGATTTCCTGCACGCGCGCGGCGCATTCGATTCACGCCGTCGTCTGCTTTGCGCCTGAACCTCGGGCGGCGTCTGCACGACCGCGCTTTCGCTGCATCTGCTGCACGTCGCTGCGCCTCCACTCGGGCGTCAGCGCCGCCTCGCTGCATCGCACTTTTCATCGCTGTCGGTGACTAAGCAGGACATGCTCACGCGCGAGCTGCTGCGCCCGTATTTTCCGCGGCGCAGCATCCGCCTTGCGCAGCGGCTCGCGCATCCGGCGTCGCTTGCGCTGCAGACCGGATCGGCGTCACTGTCCCGCACGGCGCTGACTCGCGCCTGCGAGCGCAAGGCGGCTTCCCGCCGCCTCATCCATCGCCGTCCCGCAGTATTCGTCTCGCCGTCCGCACCTTGGGCGGCGACGGACGCCGGCGGTTTCGACCTCGAGCCCGCCGCATCAACCGTCTGCACCGTCGGTGACATCCCTGCCAAGATTCCCGTCAGAAGCCAGACCACGGCCCTTTCCATACTGCATGCCGCCTCCACCTTTCACACAAATTCAAAAGCGCGGCAGCAGAAAAGCGCCGCCCGCCTCATTTTTCCGTCAAAAGCTCCACGATCTCACTGCTGTTGCCTCGGCTTCGCGATCTCCGTCCGCTTTGGCCTGCTTGAGGAAGTCCCCTTCCTTCGCCTTGACCTCCTTGATCTTATCACCGATGGGGCAGCTTACGACGCCCCCTCCCTTCATGAGCTTCTGAATCAGGTCGACCATATCGCCGTAGCCTTCCTTCATGCGCTTTTCGACAGCGAGGCGCGTGGAATCGACACAGCCCGGCGATCGGAGAAATCAGGGCGCGGCGCTCGTCATCTTCGCGTCGGGATAAAGGTTCTTCTGCACAGTGCTCCTCTGCGACAGGTGCAGCGACGAAGATCAACCGCACGCCCGCCTCGTAGACGGGCAGGAGCGGCGAGAGATCCGTGAAGCCCTCCCAGAGCACGACGCCGTTGGAAAACGCAGCTGTGAGCAGAGAATCGGCAGAGCGTCGCCGCCGTCAGAAGAAACCTTTGGCATCTTCTCGGGTAGCGCAGGACATCGTCGTAAGAAGGCTCGACCGTCGGAAACTTCGTTGTCTGACGAAGATGTGCTCGATAGTTTCACGTACCTTGAAAGATCCAGATGCTCTTTCCAAGAACGTGGCGAAGCTCTTTTCATCGAAAAAGACCATGCGCCCGAAAGAGTGCGAGAAACTGCTCGAACGATACGCCGGAAAGCCCACTCGTCACGATGATGTCGTAGATCCTCGAGCTTCGTGATCGGCACGTTGAAAATCTTGAGCTTTGCGGCATTCTGCCACATGCTTTTCCGCCTTCTCGTAACCATCGCTCGCGAACATCATGGCGTTCAGTGCACCGAAAGACGTTCCGGAGACGACACTGACGGAAGACCTGCTCGTAGCTGCGCAGCGCCTTCCATGCGCCCATCTGATAAGCGTTGCGCGTCGTTGCCGCCGGGCAAACACCATGCCCATCTTCTCATGCTCATCGCCTCCGGCTACTTTCTTCTCAAAAACGCGCCCGGCAGCCGATGCCGTCGCCATAACCGACGCCGACGAGAACCGGCTCGCCGTTCTTCGCCTCCACCTTCACCTTTTTCCACGCGTCGTTGACGAGGACTCGATCTCATCGCCCAATGCCAGCGACTGCAGATGTTCATCGCCGATCCTCGAAGTAACGTGATGGCATAATGATCCTTCTTCCAGAGGATTTCTCCTTCCATGATGTTCCCTCTCCTTCTCAGCAGTCTCCTGTATCAAGGAAGCACGATAACATGCAGCCGCCATCTCATACATCGCGCTTCCTCAAACTCAAAGATCTTTCAAAAGCTCCTGCACCCTTCGCCAAGCACCCGCCTTCGTCAGTCGCAGCTCGCCCGAGCGGCGCACCTTTCAGCTCGATCTTTCCCTTTCCAAGGCTTTTCGGTCCGATCGTGATGCGCAGCGGATAGCCGATGAGGTCGGCGTCTTGAACTTCACGCCCGCGCGATCCTTGCGATCATCGAGAATCGCGTCGACACCTGCGGTCAAAAGCGTCTCAGTACACCTCTTCGCAGACGCCAGCTGCTCGGACGCCTTCGCATTGACGGGAACGACCACGACCTCGTAGGGCGCAATGGCACGCGGCCAGATGATGCCGTGCTCGTCAGTTGTGCTGCTCGATGGCCGCCGCCATCGTTCTGCCGACACCAATGCCGTAGCAGCCCATGAAGAGCGCCTTCTCCTTGCCGCTCTCATCGAGGAAGGTCGCGCCGAGCGCCTTTCGCTGTACTTCGTGCCGAGCTTTGAAGACCTGTCCCGCCTCGATGCCTCTCGTCGAGTCTCAACGGCGCACCGCAGTGCGAGCAAGGATCGCCGCCGTCATCGCGGATATCTGTGGTGAGGACATCCGTGAAATCGCGCACGGGATTCACGCCCGTGTAATGCACGTCGACCTCGTTCGCACCTCGCAACGGCATTCTTTCATCTTCGCGACCGTGCTGTCGACGACGATCTTCGTGCCCTTCTTGATGCCGATGGACCTCATGAAGCCCGCAACGCCGCCCGACGCCGAAATCGCCGCCTCATCCGCCATGCGCGCAGTTCAAGCGCCCCCACGGCATTCTGCAGCTCACGTCGTTGACTTCATGATCGCCGCGCACGAAAGCGAGTACACGAGGTCGTCATTTTCATCCTGAAAGGCGACCGCCTTGATCGTCTTTTTCGAGCGGCACGCGCAGGAAATCGGCTACGCTCGATGGTCTTGCAGGCAGGCGTCTCGACCTTCTGCAAAGGCTGCGCCTCTTCCTCGGACGCGTCGATAGGAAGAAGCTTCCGCCTTTCCACGTTCCGCGTAGTCGCACGCCTGCAGCACGCAGCTTGACTCCGCCGGCGGCGAGCACCGTGAACCTCATGCGTGCGATTGCCGCCGATCGCACCCGCGTCCGCCTCGACGGGACGGAACTCCCAGCCACAGCGCGTGAAGATGTTTGTATAGGCGTCGCACATTTTCTAGACACATCGTTCGAGCCTCGTCCTTGTCAGAAGGAATAGAGATCCTCATGATGAACTGCGGCTGCGCATGAGTCCGGCGCGGACGAATCTCGTCGCGATACTTGTTTTGAATCTGGTGACAGAAGGAGCGGCAGCTGTTTGAGAGCACCTCATCGCGCACGAGCGTCGCGATCATCTCGTGCGTCGGGCCGAGGCAGAATTCACGGCCATGGCGAGTCCCTTCAGGCGGGAACATCTCCTGTCCGAGACACGCTCCAACGCCCCGACTCCCGCCAGATCTCCGCCGGCCGCACATCAGGCGCGCACAGTTCCTGCCCGCCCGCCGCATCCATCTCTCGCGATGATCTGCTCGATCTTTTTGATCGTGCGCCACGCCAGAGGAGATACGCATAGACGCCGCCTGCCGCCTTGCGGATCATTCCCGCACGCAGCATGAGACGATGACTCGTGATCTCAGCGTCGAAGGCACCCTCGCGCAACGTCGGCGCGTATAACTTCGATGTAAGCAATGAAAACTTCCTCCTCTAGGGCGTGCGCTCGTTCGCTGCATTCCCCATCTATGAAAAAGCACTTTTGCCGCTCAAGGCAAGCGGACGCTTTATTCAAACCTGCTCTTCCTCCAAGATACCTGTCTATCTCGCGGAACAGTTCTTCAACCAGCTCTTCTTCCTTGACTTGCCGCACGACCTCGCCCTTTCTGAAGACGAGGCCGACGCCCTTTTGCCGCCCTGATGCCGACTATCGGCGCCGCGCGCTTCGCCCGCCGTTGACGGCGCACGCGACGGCGACCCGGATGGGACGCGCGATGCCGCGCTGAGCCTTTCTCTCATCACACGCCTCGGCAACGAAGGAAGGTCGATGGGCCGCTTGCCGCACGTCGGACAGGAAATCAGCGTCGGGCGACAATCTCGAGCCCCAGGGGACTTTAAAATCTCTCTGCGCGACGCGCACCTCGACTATCGGATCGCCCAGTCAAAGATACGCGCAGGGTGTCGCTGATGCCTTCAGCGAGAAGTGCACCGATGCCGATCTGCCGATTTGATGATGCCCGAGCGTACGGTGCCCGCCTCCGTGATGCCGAATGCAGCGGAGGTCGCATCTCTCGCTCATCAGGCGATATGCCGCGAGCGTCAAGGGTACGTCATGCGCCTTGAGCGATTTTCATCATGAAATCCTGCTCCAACAGGCGCACATGCTCCAATACGCGATTTCTACGAGACTTCCGCCGACGCCATCCGTTTTGCGGAAGACGCTTTGTCCAACGAACCGCATTGACGCCGATGCGGATCGTATGCCGCGCGCCTTTGCCGCCTCAGCGACGCGGCGCACGTCCTCCGCTCCCGCCGATATTGCCGGGACGAGCGGAGCGCATCAATGCCCCTGCTCGATGGCTGCAGCGCCGCGATAGTCAAAATGGATGTCGGCGACGAGCGGCACCTTCGTCTGCGCCTGATCTTCCGATGTTCGCCGCCGCTTCCTTGTCGGGCACGGCAAGGCGCACGATGTCGCAGCCCGTAGCCGCGAGCGCCCGATCTGGCGAACCGTCGCCTGTGCGTCCTGCGTCTTCGTATTCGTCATGGATGCAGACGGAGACTGGAGCCCCGCTGCTGATGGCGACAGCGTCGATATGAATCTGCTGCGTGATCTTCCTCTCGCATGGTCTACCTTCTTTTTCAACAAAATATCAACCGCCAACGAAGATGCGCATGATGTCACCTCTTCGTCGCGTAGAGCATCAAGAGCACGAGAGCGATACACCAAACATCTGTGCGCGTGATGCATCGCCTCGCTGAAAGGGGCTTGCTGCGCACGGCCCGACGACGAGCGTCGAGGAAGTGACCGCCGTCGAGCGCGAATCGGGAAACTAAGTTGATGATCGCGGATTGAGGCTCAAGAGGCCGTGAGACTCAAAAGCGGCACGACGCCGATCTGCGCCAGCTCGCCTGCGATCTGCGCGACACCGATGGGCCCTGCGAGATCGGGCCCTGCTGTGCGCCCGTGACCATCTGCCCGAGCATCGAGAGCATCATCGCGAGCGTCGTGCCCGTGCGCGTGACGGCAGCTCAGCGGCTTCGAAGAAGCCCGGCATGGCGCGTCGTGACGGACGAACTGACGCCGATGAGCGAGCGCCTCTCCGCGCCAGCGCAGGAATGACGCTCACCGTCCGATGCTCGCCTGCGCGTTCGTACTCGACGTGCAGGACCTGCCGTCCGCGTCCTTGATGAGGCTCGTGATGTCCCTGCTACGAGTTCACGGGCGCACCGATGGCGACGATGCGATCGCCTGCAGCGAGTCCCGCGATTGGCAGCAGGGATGCCCTGGTACCACCGTGCCGAGCATGAGGCTGCTCTGAAGGCGTAGAAACGCTGGCGAAAAGAAATGCCGAAGAAAAGGAAGATCGGCAGGGATGAGATTCATGAAAGAGCCGGCAAGGATGACGAGTCATGCGCGCGGGAATCGACTTCGCGCACAGCCGCGCTTCACCTGCCGTATTGTTCGCGGCATCCATGCCCGCGATATCGTTGAAGCTGCCCAGCGGAAGCGCACGCAGGAGTATTCCGTCTCGCCGTGCGTGTACTTTGACGATCCCCGGCCCGAAGCCAATCGCGAAACGATCGACGCGCATATCCGTGAGCTTCGCCGCCACGAAATGCCTCGACCTCATGCACGAGGACAAGGATGCCGAAGACGAAAATGGATGCTAGAAGCGTTACGACCATCTCAACCCCTATTTTCCTGCAGTGAAGCCCTGCGCCACGCGCCGCGCCTCGCCATCGGCGGCGAAGAGATCGTCCAGCGTCGGCGCCTTCTGCACGGCGCATCTTCTCCATCGTGCGCCTGATGATCGCATAGATGTCGAGGAGCGGATTCTCCTCGCCAGAATGCCGCGGACGGCCACTCGTTCGCTGCGTTCATGATGCACGGCATCGTGCCGCCCGCACGCCCCGCCTCGTAGGCGAGAGGAAGTCCGCGAAACGTCGCTGTCGGGCTTTTCAAAAGAGATGCGCGAGCTTGGAAAAAGTCCAACCGCTCAAAAGTCGAAGACCGACGCTTCGGATACGTCAGCGCGTACTGGATCGGCAGGCGCATGTCGGCCGGTCCGATCTCAGCAGTGACGGCGCCGTCCTTGAAGCCAACCATCGAATGGATGATGCCTCAGGATGGACGACGACCTCGATCGCATCGTATGGCGCATCGTAGAGCCAACGCGCCTCGATGACCCTCAAGCCCCTTATTGACGAGCGTAGCAGAGTCGATCGTGATTTTCTGCCCCATCTGCCACGTCGGGTGCGCAAGGCACTCCTCGACCGTCGCCTTCTTGAGCGCGTCCTGCGTCTTTCCTCGGAAGGGGCCGCCCGAAGCCGTGAGGATGATGCGTCGACGCATCTTGCCTCCTCGCCCTGCAGGCACTGAAAGAGCGCCGAGTGCTCGCTGTCGACGGGCAGGATCGCCGCGCCCATCTCACGCGCTCGCCATGACGAGTCTCGCCCGCGACGACGAGCGTCTCCTCGTTCGCGAGCGCGATATCCTTCCTCGCTTCGAGCGCCTTCATCGTCGGTGCAAGCCCCGCAAACCCCATCATGCTCGTGACGACGATGTCCGCCGCCGGATATGCTGCCGCCTCGATCGAAGGCGTCGCGACCACCTTCGATGCGCGTCTTGCCGCCGTGCACGCGCCTTGAGCCTCGCCGCCGCCGCCTCATCGGCAAGCACGGCAAGCTCAGGGGAGAGCGCCTCGATCTGCTTTCTCCAACACCTCGTCGCTGGCGTCTCGCCGCGAGCACGGAAACAGTAAAAAGCTCCGGATGCAAGCGCCACATCAACCGTCTGGCGTCCAATCGAACCCGTAGAACCCAAGATTGCAATATTCTTCATACATCAAACTCCTGCCGCTGAAGACCTGAATAAAATACAGACGAAAGGCGCTGCGAACATCACGCTGTCAAAACGGTCGAGGACGCCGCCGTGCCCCGGGATGAGCCGCCCCGAATCCTTGACGCCCGCATAGCGCTTGATGATGGATCTGGCGAGATCGCCGACTGCTGCCACGAGCGCGAGAAGCACACCGAGCAGCGCCATCAACGGCACGGAAAAGCCAAGAGCACAGCCGAGCGCCGCGACGACTGCCGTCGTGCCGACAAGGCCGCCAAGAAATCCTTCGACCGTCTTCTTCGGACTGATTGCGGGCACAGTTTACGCCTGCCGAAGAACGAGCGGCGAAGTAAGCGAACGTGTCGCTCGACCATGTGCCGAGGAACATGATCCAGCGAACGCGCAGCCATGCGTCATATCGCCGGCGGGCGCAGTGAGAACGACATCCTGCGCCGTGAGAGCAGCAGGATCAGATGCGCGAAAGAAAAGCCGACATGACGATCCCCGCGATGGAAAAAGCAAGCCTCGATCGACGGCAAAAGCCTCATGGCGAAAGACAGCCTCGGCAAAAACGAGGAGCACTGCAAACGTCGCGATTGCGTGACGAGCCACGCGCTTCCCCACTGCCGTGCGGCAGTGCCGAAGAGCGAGATGGCGACGAAGCGACGAGCCTCGCGAGCGGCATTCCCAGATGGTCGAACGCCGACGCATACCATGCCATGCGGCAAACGAAAGCGCGATGGCAAAAACGGCATAGAGCCAGCCTCCTGCATGATGACGAAGGCTGCGAGCGCTATGCCGACAACGCCCGTGATAATTTCTGTAGGCAAGTCAGCACCCTCTTGTTGGGCGATCCCTATCTCTTATTTTTCCTTGATTCCACCGAAGCGCCGCTCGCGGCTCGCTATAGTCGCGGCGCTTCCATGAAGCTATCTAGGCTGAAATCCGGCCAATTCTGTTTCCGTGAACCAGAACTCCGCATACGCCGCCCGCTCACAACAGGAAAGTTGCTCAGACGCACGTCGCCGCTCGTGCGGATCACAAGGTCAACGGGCGGCACCTTCGCATCGCGCGATGCCTGAAAAGCTCCGGGCGTGATTTCCTCCGGCGAAAGTTCCCCCGCCTGTACTCTTCCCAGCCAATCCTGCACGGCACGGGCAGATCTCGTCCTGCCCGCTGTAGCTGACGGCGACGCAGAAGTGCACGCCCGTATTGTTCTTTCATCAGTTCGGCATGGCGCACGCGCCGAATCAGCTCGGGCGTCAATTCATCGACGCGCCCGATGAAGCGGATGCGCACATTCTTCTCGTGCATCTCCCTTTCTTCCTTATCGAGATACTCGGAAAGAGCCGCATGAGGAAGTCGACTTCGTCGCGGTCTTCCAGTTTTCTCCGTGGAAAACGCATAGACCGTCAGGAACTTCCAGCTTCAAATCGATCGCTGGATCCAAAATATCATGCAGCGTATCTACACGCGCGATGACCGACCGTGCGCAAGAATCCTGCCCCTTCGCTCAGCGTCCGTTGCCGTCCAGCGATGACGGCAACATGGCGGCAGGCGCGAGCGCCTCGATATCGACGGGAGTCACTTCATTCTTTCTTGCTGTGACTTGCCAAAATCTTCTTCCACATATACGCCCCTTACTAGTCATGGGTTCTCACTCATGTCCAGATTTTTATTACAGAGATCCTCTACGAAATCATTATAGCATGGAATCATTATAGCATGGAAAAAGAAGCATATCCATAGTATATTTTAGCAGCTGTCAGTGAAAGGATGCAACCAATGAGATCACGATGTTATCGTTCTGCGCTTTCGACAAATATGGGTTCTTCTGAAAAACTCTGTACATGTAGCCTCTTTTCTGATCGTCTGTACGATCTCATTTCATATATCAAGTCTCTCATCAATTATCAAGTTTCTATCACACAGAACAAAGCATCTGCCCAACGATTTTTCTTCCGCACTCTATCCCTTTCCGCCCTTCCTATGGTATGCGATGAGAAAAACCGTGTATACCTCGACAAAAGGAGGATGTCACGACTGAAGATCATCTGAACTCCTGCGCTCCAAAGGCTACAAACCTGACTCGCAGCGGCGCGCCGTCCTCGACGCCTTCCATGAATGCGATCCCTTCCCACAGTGCAGCAGCTTCTTGCCGCCATGCGCAAGAAGCATTCCAACGTTTCCCTCGATACGATCTATCGCAACCCTCGCGCTCCTCTCGAATCTCGGCGTTATTCACGAAATCTACCGCGCAGCGGGAAACGTCTACGAGATCGTCGAGCGGTCATCACCATCACCACCTCGTCTGTACGGAATGTGGCAAAGACGGAATGCATCGACATCTGTCCCATGCAGGAAGCCTACACGAAGGAAGCTGAGGCAAGAGGCTTCCTCATCACGGGACACATCTTGAATTCTACGGCATCTGCCAAGAGTGCCGTGAAAAAGAAAGGCCTTGAATCCTCTCTTCCAACAAAAATAAGCTTTGTCAAATGAAATCTCCTGTGCTATTCTATCAACTAGTAAAATTACTCACTCACGGGAAATCGTTCATGACGTTTCCCATGCACAGGAGGTCATCATTTTGAAAACGCAAAAACATGCTCTTTGCTCTCGCCTCCTGCCTCGCTCCCTCACGGGATGCGGCAGCACGAACACGGCGGGAGGCGGCGAGGACGGATCTTTCCACATCGTCACGTCCTTTCCACCCCATGTACGTCGCCACCCATCAACATCACGCAGGGCGTCGACGGCGTGACCGTCACCAACATGACGGAAGCCGCAGACAGGCTGCCTGCACGACTACCAGCCCGCGACCGAGGACATGAAGACGCTCGAAAGGCCGATGCCTTCGTCATCAACGGCGCAGGCATGGAGAGCTTCCTCGACAAGGTCGTCGAGCAGCAGAAGAACCTCAAGATCATCGACGCTCCAAGGGCATCGAGCTCTGAAAGACGACGATGAAGAATCCGCATGTTTGGCTCAGCGTCGTCGACGCCATCCTGCAGGTGAAGAACATCGCCGAGCAGCTCAAGGCGGCTGATCCCAAGCACGCCGACGCCTACGAGAAGAACGCCGCCGCCTACATCAAGAAAGCTCGAAGCGCCTCAGGCGTCGAGATGCACGCCGAACTCGACACGGTGCCGAACAAGGACATCGTGACCTTCCACGAAGCCTTCCCTACTTCGCCAAGGAATTCGGCCTCAACATCATCAGCGTCGTCGAGCGCGAGCCGGGCACCGAGCCGACGCCCGCCGAACTGCAGGCGACGATCGAACAGGTCAAGAAACTGCCCGTCAAGGTTCTCTTCACCGAGCCGCAGTACTCGCCGAGCGCCGCTGAAACCATCGCGCGCGAGACAGGGCGCGAAGATCTACACGCTCGATCCCGTCGTCACAGGGCGAGGCGAACGAGCAAGCGCTCAACGCCCACATCGACACCATGAAGAAGAACATGGAAACGCTGAAGACGGCGCTGCATAGCCTGCCGCTGCAAAAGAAGAACCTGATTTCACAACTTTCCGAAGAAAGCGGATGCACTCGAAGCTCATCGAGCTGCATCCGCTTTTTCCATCTGGATCCAAGATTCCTTTGTATAATGGTGATACTGCTGAATGAATTTTGACACATGAGGTGTTTTGTGATGGATGTACGCGACGATTTCCTGCTCGCCAAGAACCAGCAGGTCGAGCAGAACGAGAAACTTTCCGCCAAGAGCAAGCGGCGCATGCAGAAGAGCAAAATCGTTCAATACGATCAGATCATACGCGAGCGATTGGAACGATTTTCGCCGACTGGTGCGAGCATCACCAGACTGCTTCCCTGCCCGCAGAGCCCGAGACCATCGTCAACTACATCAATGACCTCGCGGACAATGCGAAGGCGAACACGGTCTCGCGCCGCGTCACCGCCATCTCGGAGAACCACATCGCCGCCGGCTACAAGCGCGACAATCCCGCCCACTCGGGACTCGTGCGAAACGCCATGTCCGCCATCCGCAGGGAGAAGGGAACGTTCCAGCACGGCAAGGCGCCGATCCTCTTGGAGACGCTCTATTTGATCGCCGACGGCTTCGGCACGGACGAGGCCTCGATTCGTGACAAGGCGCTGCTCCTCCCTCGGCTTTGCAGGAGCGTTCCGCCGCTCGGAACTCGTCGCGCTCACGGTCGAGGATGTCAGTTCTCCGCCGAAGGCATGGTCGTCTTCATCGGCAAATCAAAGGGCGACCAACTCGGCAAGGGAAGCTATATCGGCATCCCCTATGCGCCCGACAAGGAAATCTGCGCGTGCGTGCTGCGTGCGTCGGCTCTCCTCAGCGGCATCAAGAAAGGGCCCGCTCTTCCGACCCCTTCAAGCGCAATCATGAACTGCGCGATACGCAGCTTTCGGACAAGTCCGTGGCGCTCATCGTCAAGAAGTACATCAGAAAAGCCGGCCTCAGCGAGGAGGATTTCGCGGGCACAGCCTGCGCCGAGGCTTTCGCGACGAGCGCCGCGCAGCTACGACGTCGACGCCCTGACCATCATGCGCCAGACGCGCCACAAATCGGAGAAGATGGTGCACCGCTACATCGAGCAGAAACATCTTCAAGGACAATCCGCTCGCTCGCATGTACGGCAAATGAGGAGCAGGCGCGTGCAAGGCGATGCTGTAGATACGATACGAAAGAGAAGAGGCTGCAGGCAAGCGCTGCAGCCTCTTCTTCTTTCCATATACGGATGTCACGCCTCCTGCCTCTCGGCAAGCACGACGCGCTCTTTGCGTCGTGCTTCGAGCATGACGCGAATCTCCTCCTTTGAGGAGGTCGGCACGTTCTTTCCCACGAAGTCGGCGCGAATCGGCAGCTCCTCGTGGCCTCGGTCGATGAGGACGGCGAGCTGGATGCTCTTCGGCCGCCCTGTCGATCAGGGCGTCGAGCGCCGCGCGGATCGTCCGCCCGTGTAGAGCACATCGTCGACGAGCACGATGGTCTTTCCCGTGATGTCGACGGAATTCCGTCTCGCGCACGACGGGCTGATACGCGAGGGTCGAGAGATCGTCGCGGTACAGCGTGATGTCGAGGACGCCGATGGCAGGCCTCGCTCCTCAATCTTCTCAATCGCCGCTGCGATGCGCTCCGCGAGCGGAATGCCGCAGCTTCGTATGCCGACGAGGACGATTCCCGCCGTCCCTTGTTCCTCTCCACGATCTCGTGCGAAATGCGCGTGAGTGCGCGGCGAATCGCATCTTCATCCATCAGAACCGTCTTATCGACTAAGGTCGCCATATCATCCCGCCCCTTTCTGTCCTTCGATGGCGTTTTCGTCCATCAACTGCCCTGCCTTCTCCATGTGTTCAGCCACTTTCAGCGCCCTCGCCGCAAGGCATGAAAGGATCGCTTTCATATCCTCGGGCATTTCTGCCGCGAATGTCATGCGCTCTTTCGTGCGCGGATGCGTGAACGAAAGCTCGCAGGAATGAAGCGCCTGCCCCCGCATATCGGGCGTCTTCCTGCCGTATTTCGGATCGCCCGAGCAGCGGATGGCCGATATGCCATGTGGACGCGAATCTGGTGCGTGCGCCCCTGTCTTCAAGCGGCACTCGACAAGCGTGGTGCGCGGGAAGCGCTCCACGACGCGAAAGAGCGTCGTCGCTTCCTTGCCGCCCGGCACGACTGCCATCTTCTTGCGCTCTGTCGGATGGCGGCCGATCGGCGCATCGGATTCGCCCTGTCTCGGCAATCGTGCCGCAGACGATCGCCCGATAGATGCGCTGCGCCGTCTTTCCCGGAATCTGCTCGGCGAGGTCAACCTGCGCCCGACTCGTTCTTCGCCGCCATCATGACGCCCTGACGTCATCCTTGTCGAGCCGGTGCACGATGCCCGGCCGTATGACGCCGTTGATGCCCGACAAGTCCTCTGCGTGATGGAGCAGCGCATTGACGAGCGTGCCGTCCGCTGCTCCGCGCCGCCGGATGGACGACCATGCCGCGCGCCTTGTTGATGACGATGACGTCCGAATCCTCGTAGAGGATGTCCAGGGATGGCTTCCGGCAGGATCTCCAACTCCTGCGCTTCGGGAAGTTCCGTCTCCACGGCATCCCCTTCGCGCAACTGGCGTTCGCCTTCGCCGTCCTGCCGTTGACGAGGACGCAGCCGCTTTCGATCAGCTTTTTGGATATGGGAGCGCGAAAGCCTCAGTTCCCTGCCGGCGAGAAAGCGGTCGAGACGTTCTCCCCTGCAGCCCCTTCGTCGACGATCAGCCGTTCCTTCATGTCAGGCGTCCTCCGCAGGGTGCATCTTGAAAGAGGATGGCGTAGATGATGGCCGCGACGCCGACGACGATGGCGATGTCCGCGATATTGAAGACCGGCCAGCATACGGAAATCAAAGAAGTCGATGACATGCCCGAAGCGCACGCGGTCGATCAGATTGCCCAGGGCGCCGCCGAGCAGGAGTGCCGTGCCGCAGCGAAAGATGCGGCACTGGCGGCGGATGTAGGGCGAGAAAAGGCCGCCCAAGATGACGATGACGATGCCCATGACGATAAAAAGAGCGCTGATGGGCGAGGATGCCGAAGGCAGCTGGGATTCAAAACGAACGTGATATGAAAGACATCTTGTATGACGGGATTGACATTCCCGGAAACATCTCATGGGCGACAAGGAATTTCACGACTGATCCAAGACTACGATGCAATGCTCATCGGCACGAGAACCGCCTCAGTCCTTTCTCTTAGAGAAACCTCGTTTCGTCATCACAGATAGCGGTGCAGGAGCACGCTGATGCCCCTTCTTCGTCTGACCGCGAATCTCCTTCACTTCAAGCCGTCCCCTGCCGCGCATGGAAAGCACATCGCCCTCCCTGACGGCTTGGGAGGCGCTCTTACGGACTGCCAGTTGAGCTTGAGCTTTTTCCGCCGCGATGTCCGCTGCAGCCCGGCTGCGCGACATGCCAGCCCGCCGCCGCAATCGAGTCGGCGCGCAGGGAGAGCGACCGTCGCGCGAGATCTCTCGCAGCGCTCCTCGCGCGGCAGGAGGGCGAAAGTTCGCCGAGCGAGCACGTCATACGCTGCGCCGGGACTGCGCAGTTCGTCAGCAGAAAATCCGCCATGTCTCTGCCGTGACGATACGCGCCGCGCCCTGCTGAATCTGGATGTCGCCGATGATCTCGCGCTCGACGCCGAGACCATGATCGCGCCGAGAGCGTCTCGATGCGAGATGTGCGCGAACGCATCCTTCCATACCGCCTCCACGACGGCGATTTCCCAAGAGGGCGTGCCGCGAAAATCTTCATGCTGAAAGACGGCACGCTGGCGCTCCGCCCCCGCATAGCCGCCGTTGAAAGAGAGACGGCGAGACCTTCAAGTTCGCCGCCACGACCTCGAGCGATTTCCCTGCCCGAAGGGTCGAGGAACGCCGTCAGGCGGAACTTTGATTCTTCATCGCCTTTTCTGCGGCATCGACTAATTTCACCGCCGTTTCTTCGCCTTCCGAGCCGCGAGTAGAAACGCAGGATTTTTCCCGATTCGACATAGTGCTCCTATTCCCCAAAGACTTTCGATTTTTCCGCCGCGCTCAAGACGCGCGTCAAAGGGAATGCGCCGCGCACGGCACGCTGTTCAGCGACGCGCAGTCCTGCGATGGTCGTCCCGCAGGCGACGTGACCCTGATCGCGCAGCTCGTCGGGATGCCCTGCCCGCATCGAGCGCCATCTTGGCGGAGCCGAGCAATGTCTGCGCCGCCAAAAGACGCGCGTCCTGCGCGAGCCCCGCCGCCACGCCGCCATCCGCGAGCGCGTCGATGACGAGGAAGGCGAGCCGGTCCGCTGCTCGAAAGCCCCGTGACGGCGTCCATCAAAGGACTCCTTGACGCAGACGACCTTCCCGCCGCCGCGAGAATCGTGCGAATCGCTTCCTCGTGAGCTGCGCCCGCACGCGAGCCGAGCGCGTAGGGCGAGACATGCCCTCGCCCACGGCGAGCGGCGTATTGGGCACGACGCGGATGACGGGCTGACCGAGCAGCGCTTGAGCTTGGAAGCGGCAGTCCTGCCACGATGGACTTTGAGGACGGCATCCGAGCGCAGCCCCGCGAATCTCCAGAGAGCCGCTTCCGCCGCATTCGGCTTGACGGCGAGAATGACGACGTCCATATCGCCGAGGAACGACTCGCGCTGCAGAACGCCTGCAGCCGTACGTTTTCTTCAATTTCCTCGGCGCGCGCCAGCTTGTGCTCGGAGACGAAGACCGCCTCCGAGGAAGCGACTCTTCGCGCAGGACGCCGGCGATGACGGCCTCCGCCATCATGCCGCCGCCGATCAATGCAAGTTTCATCGCCGCCGCCCTACTTCTTCAGCCACGGCATCTCCGTCGACACCGACTCTTGTCCTCCGAATAGGAGATATTGACGTTGCTCGGCGCACAGAAGAAGACGTTGTTGCTGACCTTCTGATCTCGCCGTTCAGCGCGTAGATCGTGCCGCTGATGAAGTCCGTGATGCGCTTGGCGTCCTCTCGATGGTGTTCTCAAAGTTGATGACGACGGGGCGCTTCTCGCGCAGACAGTTCGCCACCTGCTGCGCATCGTCGAAGGACTTCGGCTCGATGACGACGACCTTCATCTTGTAGGCGGCGACATTGTTCATCGCAGCGTTCGCCGCTGCCGCTTGGAAGTTCACGACGTTCGACGCCGGCGCTTCTCGCGCTCCATCTCGTCAAACTCTGCAAAATCGTCGTCTTCGTCGCGCAAATCCCTTTTTATCGTTGATGTCTTCCGGATCGATCAGGCCGATTTTTCCGCACACCTTATCAATGAAGCCCATCTTGTTCCCTCCTCAATATTGACGTGGCCCGAAAATGGCCGTGCCGGACACGAACGATATTGGCGCCTTCTTCCACAGCGATCCGATAATCATGTGTCATACCCATTGACAAATAATTTATATTCGCCGTTTTCCACGGAAAGTCCTTCGTCCTTTGAAAAATTTCATACATGCGGCGAAAGAGCGGCCTCGTCTCCTCGACCTCGTCGTAGTTGGGCGCTATGCACATCAGACCGCGAAGGCGCAGATGCGGCAGTGCGTCGACAGCTTCGAGCAGGGGCTGCAAGTCTTCTTCGTAAATGCGGGACTTCGACGCTTCTTTGGCAAGGTTGACCTGCACGAGGGCGTCCTGCCGCTTGCCGATCTTGCCCTGCTTCCTTGTCCAATGCCTCGGCAAGCTCCAAGGTGTCAACGGAATGAATGAGGTCGAAGAGCTTCACGGCGTACTTCGCCTTGTTCTTCTGCAAGTGACCGATGAGATGCCATACAGCCGTGCGCTCAAGCGTTTCGAACTTCTCCCGCGCTTCTTGTATGCGGTTTTCGCCGATGTCCGTCACGCCATGCGCGATCGCCTCGCGCATCTCGGCGACGCCGTGATTCTTCGTCACCGCCACGAGGCGGACAGGCTCTTTCGCGTCGGCAATCGTCCTCTTCGCCCTGCTCTCCTCGATGGAGCGCAAAACTTCATGCAGATTCTCTTCGATCAACGCTTACCTCCTGCAAACTACTTCAAAGGCGATCACGCGGCGAAGCGTCCCGTCGTCCCGTGCTCTTCGCGATAGGAAAAAGAGTCCGGCATTGCACTTCGTGCATACGTCAGCGCTGTCGATATGCGCGGGAAGGTCCCGCCGCTTCGAGCTGCAGGCGGTTGGCCGCCCACAGGTCGATCGTCCGCTTTCCCTCGGGCGAGTGCGAAAGAAGCCCGAGGCGCTTCAGGAAATGCCGCGCGAAAAGCCGCCGCGACCTCCTCGCCGACCTCGAAAGCAGCACGCGCCGATGGAAGGGCCGATGCCCGCGAGGATGTCCTGCGGGCGCGAGCCGAACGTCTCGGCCATGCGCTGCACGGTCTTTCGCCCGATCTCGGCGACCGTCCCCTTCCAGCCCGCATGAGCGGCGGCAATGACGCGGCGCACGGGATCGAAGAAGATGAGCGGCACGCAGTCGGCGAAGCACAGCAGCAAGGGCAGTCCCGACTGCGCCGTCATCAGGGCGTCGCAGGCGGGCACGGACTCGTCATAGCGGCTCGCGCCCATGCCCGCATCGCTGGCGCGGACAAGGCGCACTTCCTCGCCGTGCACGGCGCGGCGTGACGATCCGCGCAGCGTCAAGCCCCAGAGCCTCAGCAAAGAGTCGGCGATTCTCCAAAACGTCCGCGGCGCGGTCGCCGACGTGGAGCGCCATGTTCAATGCGGCAAACGGCGGCTTTGAGACGCCGCCCAAGCGCGTGGAAATGCCGTGCGCCAGACCCCTCCTCGGGAAAGAGCGAGAACGAACCGCGCCAAAGGCCGCCGCTATGTCTGAGCTGAAACATGTCTCTCCTCCATTGTATCACAAACGCCGCAGCGTGTGCATCCCGAAAGCAAGGTTTCGTATATTGCAGCGCCGCCGCCCTCTGCAGTTCGCGGTGAGAGGTACTGCTTGGGAAATCCATGTCGAGCACATCCCACGGGAATACCGCATCTTCTGCGTGCCGCACCTGCAGAAAATCCGCAAAGAAAGCCCCTCTTCCTTCAGCGCACGCTTGAACGATTTCGCGCCGCCCGCGAGGAAGGCGCGGTGCGAAAACGCGAGAGCGACGCGGCGGTCGCCGCGCGAGCACGCCCTGCACATAGGCGCTCTTGGGCGATTCGGCGATGATGCGGATGCTCCTGTAGGCGCCAGCCCTTGCGGATCGTCTTCATCGCCTCCTTGACCCATTTTTTCGTCCGCCATCGGCAGCCACTGGAAGGGCGTGAACGGCAGGGATGAACGGATTGATGCTCAAGGTGATCTGCGCATGCTCCTTCTTCGCCCGGATATTGCTCATGCAGGCGCACGGTCATATCGACGATGGCCTGATGTCCTCTTCCTCCTCGTAGGGCAGGCCCGATCATCAAGTAGAGACGGAACTGGCGGATGCCCGCCTGCAGAGCAAGATCGACCGTATGGCGCAGATGCTCCTCCTCGATGCCCTTGTTGATGATCTTCCTCATGCGCACGCTTCCGCCTCGGGGCGAGCGTGATCGTGCGCAGACCGCTCCTCGAAAGGGACGCGACAAGCTCCTCGGTCACGGAATCGGCGCGGAAGGAGGCGACGGACATGCCGAGATTTTCTGCCAGAATGTCGCGGCACAAAGCGTCGATCTCGGGATAGTCCGAGATGGCGGCTCCCATGAGTCCGATGCGCTTTTTCGTACTTCTTCGCCTCTTGGACTTCCTTTTCCAAGACCTTCAGCGAGCGGTTGCGCGGCTGTCGAAAGCAGTAGCCCGCCATGCAGAAGCGACAGTGCCCTGCCGCAGCCGCGCGCCGTCTCGATGAGTAAAGGTTGAATTCCGTATCGTCGGTGACGACGACGGTGTGCGCGGGAAAATTCATCGAGATCGCGCACCCATTGGCGCGTGACGCGCGAAGGAGCGCCCGCCGCAGGGCGAATGGCACACAGATGACCCGACTCATCGTAGTCGTGCGCGTAGAGCGAGGGCACGTAGACGCCCTCGACCTTCGAGAGGGCGCGCAGAAGCTCAGCACGCGAAAGACCCTGCCGCACGGCGGCGTCGTATGCGTCCATCAGAGCCGGCATGACGACCTCGCCCTCGCCGATGACGAAAGGCGTCGACGAAGAGACTCAACGGCTCGGGATTGAACGTGGCGCAAGGCCCGCCCGCGAGGACGATGGCGTCCTGCTCGCCGCGCTCCGCCGCCAGAAGTTTGACCTTGCCGAGCTGCAGGATGCGCAGCAGGTTGAAGTAGTCCATCTCGAAGGAGACGGCAAAAGCCGATCAAACGAGAAGCGATGGAGCGGCTGCTGGTTCTCCAAGCTCAGAAGCGGCGTGCCCGTACGCTCATGCTCGCGCTGTTCCTCGTCGCTCGGCAGGAAGAAAGCGCTCGCACGCCGTGTCGCGGCGTCGGTTCAACAGGTCGTAGATGATGTGCAGCCCGAGGTTCGACATGCCGACGAAGTAGGAATTCGGGTATACGAGCGCGAAGGAGCGCCGCGTGCCCGTCGGAAACGAAAAATAGCCTTGCTCGCGTTCCAACTGCTCGCGCAGACGCTCGCTGATCTTCCAGCTCAGACGGGTTCTTCTCCCTGAGCAGCGCTTCCAACTCCTCGCGGAAAGCCGCTGATGTCGGCAAACTTGCGGTAGACCGAGGCGAAGCGGATGTAGGCGACCTCGTCGAAGTTCTTGAGCTTCTCCATCACGAGTTCGCCGATGTCGCGCGTGTAGACCTCGCGATCCATCGTGTTGCGAAGCTCCCTTTTCGATCTCATCCGCCAGGGCGACGATGCGCTCCGTCGGAATGTCGCGCTTGTCGCACGAGCGTATGAGTCCGTTCAGCAGCTTGTTGCGGTCGAATACGACGCGCCTGCCGTCATTTTTAATAACCATCAGCGGAATCTTCTCCACTGTCTCGTATGTCGTGAAAGCGCTTGCCGCACGACGTGCACTCCCTGCGGCGGCGAATGGTATTGCCGTCGTCAGCAGCACGCGAGTCGACGACGCGCTGTCCTCCTCTTTTGCAAAATGGGCAACGCATCTATATCCCTTCTCTTTCCTTCGGTTTTCTTCTCGTTTTTCTACCGTCTCGCGCCTCTTCGGACGCAGCAGACACTTCTTCCCGTAGCCGATGAGGTCGCTCCTGCCCGCCAGATGCAGCGCCTTTCGCACGATGGCGTCGTTCTCGGGCAGCCAATACTGCAGAAGCGCGCGCTGCATCCTTCTCCTCCGCCTTCTTCGCCGTATAGACCTTCTCGCCCGTCAGAGGATTGAGTCCCGTGTGGTACATGCAGGTCGAAAGCGTGCCGGGCGTCGGGATGAAGTCCTGCACCTGCTCGGGATGGTAGCCGCGCTCATGGATGAACTCCGCAAGCTCGACGGCATCTTCGGGTGCGCGCCCGGGTGGCTCGACGCTGAAGTACGGCACGAGGTACTGCTTCTTGCCGAGCTTTCGGTTCATTTCCTCGAACGCCTTGACGAAGCGCAGGTACACGGATTTTCCGGGCTTTCCCATGAGTCGCGTGACGCGCCTCGACACATGCTCGGGCGCGATGCGCAGCTGTCGCTGATATGATGGCGGCACAGCACTCCAGAAAATCATCGTGCGCCTGCTGCAGGGTAGTCGAAGCGAATGCCCGAGCGGATGAAGACCTTCTTCACGCCGGGCAGGGGCGCGAAGGCTCTCTAGGATGAGACAAGTATTCTCTGTGATCGGCTCGCAGGGTTCTCGCACAAGGGCGAAAAGACACGCCTTGCCGCGGCACGTCCCGCGCACGAGCTGGGCGCTGCGACGGCTCATCGAAGTTCGCCGTCGGCCCGCCGACATCGTGAATATAGCCCTTGAAATCGGGCGGGGCGATGAGCCGCTTCGCCTCGCGCAGCAGGGACTCCTTGCTCCTATGCTGGATGATGCGCCCCTGATGCGACACGATGGCGCGAAAGTGACAGCCGCCGAAGCAGCCCCTCTGGCTGACGAGGCTGAACTTGACCTCGGCGATGGCGGGCACGCCGCCCGCCTTGTCGTATACAGGATGCCATGTATAGCGATACGGCAGTTCGTGATCTCGTCCATCTCTTCCGTCGTCAAGGGCAGCGCCGGAGGATTCTGCACGACGCAGATCTCTTCGTTCTGCTGGATGAGCCTGCGCCCGCGCAGGGGCGTCCTGCTCAGATATTCGACGCGGAAGGCGTCGGCAAACTGCGCCTTGTCCTTCGCGACCTTCTCATAGGGGCGGCAGTTCCACATAGTCCCATACACAGTCGCGGTTCGGCACGCGGTAGCAGGTACCGCGCACATCCTGCACGTTCTCGATCGCGACGCCCGCATGAAGCTCCGCCGCTATCTCGACGATCTGCTTCTCTCCCATGCCGTAAATCAGAGAGGTCAGCGCCGCTCTCTGGGAGGATGGACGGGCGCACCTCATCGCGCCAATAGTCGTAATGCGCCATGCGGCGCAGGCTCGCCTCGATGCCGCCGATGATGACGGGAATCGCGCCCCAAAGCCTCACGCAGCCGCTTCACGCAGACGCTGACAGCGCGCTCAGGGCCTGCAATTCATGCGTCCGCCGGGTGAATAGGCGTCCTGCCGGCGCAGTTTCTTCGCCGCCGTGAAGCGTGCGAGAACGGAATCGAGATTGCCGCTCGATACAAGAAAGGCAAGCCGAGGCTTGCCCTAAACGTCGAAAAATCTTTTGCACTGTGCCAATCGGGCTGAGCGATGATGCCGACGCGATAGCCGTGCGCTTCGAGCACGCGGCAGATGATCGCAGTGCCGAAGCCCGGATGGTCGACATAGGGCGTCGCCCGAAACGAAGATGAAATCAAAGCTCGTCCCAGCCTCTTGCCTCCATGTCCGCCCGGCTCATCGGCAAAAATCCTTCACGCTTCCAACCATCGATCACTTCGCCGCATTCTCTTTGGTAAAGGTCTTTTCCACCACTTCGCCCTTCTGTCCCGATTGCGCCCATGTCGCCCTGCCGTTCAGGGAATAGTGGAGCGCTCCGGCATTGCCCGCCGTGATGCGCACCTTGTCCTTGCGCCTTGAGGCGTCAAGACCTTGCCCTTTTCAGCCGTCCCTCGAACTCCGTCTTGCCGTCAGCGACGACTTCCGTCCAGCAGCGATCGGTGAAACTGAGCTTCACCTCTACACCATCGACTGCCCGGCTTCGGTCCGCCTGCCTCCGTCTCGCTTCTGCCCCTGCTGCGTCTGCGTCTTTGCACGCGGCGCGGGAGCGCTCGGCTCTTCGTCCCGCCGAAGGCGATGAGGCGCCGCGAAGGCGACGACGAAGACGGCGCCGCCACCATCAGAGCGTTGCGAACGCCATGCGATTTCTTCTCCATCGGATAACTTTCAAGCGAGGTGATCTTCGGCCCTCGGTATTCTTCCCTGTTCCTTTCTGCCGACTGCTCCTGTCTCGCTTCTTCCGCAGAAGAAGAGCCCGCCGACTCCTGCAGCTCTTCCTGCGGGTGCATCTCTTCATTGAAAGCATTTACGATCTCGTTGGCATTAAGCTTCAAATAGTTTGCATAATTGCGGACAAATCCCTTCGCATAGACCTCGCCGGGCAATGTCTTGTATTCGCCTTTCTCGATTGCATCTATATATAAAGCGCGTATGCTCGTAGCCTTTTCAATATCCTTGATCGATAAATTCTGCCTCTCGCGTTCCCTGCGCAGAAGATCGCCTATCATCGAAATTCATCCTTTCCGAAAGCTTCCCAATAAAACTTCCCATTCCATTATACCGTCATGAAGAGAAAAGACAATAAGCGCGAAAAGCACGCGGTGCAAGAATAGGAATTGAGTCTCAATAAAAGACTCGCGCCGCAGCAAGCAGCGCGAGTCTTCGATTCCTATAATCAGAGAAGAACCTTGTGCGAGAGGTTCACACGTCCCTGCTTGTCGATCTCGACGACCTTGACTTCAAGCTCATCGCCTTCATGCACGACGTCCTCGACCTGAGCGACGCGATGGCGTGCGAGCTGGGAGATGTGGCAAAGCCCCTCCTTGCCCGGCAGGATCTCAACGAAGGCGCCGAAGTTCATGATGCGCGTGACCCTGCCCTTGTAGACACGCGCCGACTTCCACATCGCGCACGATGTCCTCGATGATCTGCTGCGCCTTCTTTGCGCCCTCGCCGTCCGCCGCCGCGATGAAGATCGTGCCGTCCTCCCGGATGTCGATCTGCGCACCCGTCTCGTCAATGATCTTCTTGATCGTCTTGCCGCCCGAGCCGATGACCTCGCGGATCTTGTCGACATGGATCTTCATGACCGTGACGCGCGCGCGCATAGGGCGAGAGATCGGCCGCCGGCTTGTCGATGACGGCGAGCATCTTCTCTAAGATGAAGGCGCGGCCGCGCTTCGCCTGCGAGAGCGCCGAAAGGAGAATGTCGCGCGTGATGCCGGCAATCTTGATGTCCATCTGGATCGCCGTCACGCCCTTCTCCGTGCCCGCGACCTTGAAGTCCATATCGCCGAGCGCGTCCTCCATGCCACGGATGTCCGTCAGGATCGTATAGTGGTCGCCGTCCTTGACGGGTCCATGGCAACGCCCGACACGGGACGCTTGATCGGAACGCCCGCGTTCATCAGAGAGAGCGTGCTGCCGCAGACGCTGCCCATGGAGCTTGAGCCGTTCGACTCCAAGACCTCCGACACGAGGCGGATCGTATAGGGGAACTCATCAAGCGAGGGAATCATGGGCAGGAGCGCACGCTCCGCCAGAGCGCCGTGACCGATCTCGCGCCTGCCGGGACCGCGTGCGGGACGCGCCTCGCCGACGCTGTAGCCGGGGAAGTTGTACTGATGAATGTGGTGCTTCGACTGCTCGGGACCAAGACCGTCGATGATCTGCTCGTCGCCGACAGAGCCGAGCGTCGTGATCGTGAGTACCTGCGTCTGCCCGCGCGTGAAAAGCCCCGAGCCGTGCGTGCGCGGCAAAAGGCCGACCTCGCAGCTCACGGGGCGCACCTCATCGAGCGCACGCCCGTCGGGACGGATCTTCTCGTGCGTGATCATGCGGCGCACGCTCTCCTTGACGATCTTGTGCGTGACGGCGGCGATCTCCTTGGCGTTCTCAGGATAGTCCGCGAAATGCTCAGAACCTCCGCGCCGATGGCGGCGATATGCTCGTCGCGGTCGAGCTTGTCGGGATTGCGCACAGCTTCGTCGAGACGCGAAGAAGCGTAGTCGCGAATCGCCCGATCGAGTTCTTCCGGCGCGAGGAAGAGCTTGACTTCGCGCTTCTCGCTTGCCGCAGGCAGCGGCGATCTCCTGCTGGAACTCGACGATGCGCTGAATCTCCTTGTGCCCGAAGAGGATCGCTTCGAGGATGACTTCCTCGGAAGCTCGATCGCTCCCGCCTCGACCATCATGACGGCGTCGTGCGAGCCGGCAACCGTCAGATTCAAGTCGGAAACTGCACGCTGCGCCTCCGTCGGATTGATGACGAGTTCGCCGTCGACGCGGCCGACCTTGACGCCTGCGATCGGTCCGGCAAACGGGATGTCCGAGACGCAAAGAAGCGCACGAAGCGCCGATCATGCCGGCGATTTCGGGAGCGTTGTCCTGGTCGACGCAGAGCACCGTCGCGATGATCTGCACATCGTTGCGGAAACCCTCGGGAAACAGCGGGCGGATCGGACGGTCGATGAGACGGCTGCAAAGAATCGCCGATTCGCTCAGGGCGGCCTTCGCGCTTGATGAAGCCGCCGGAATCTTGCCCGAGCGTACATCTTTTCTTCGAAAGTCAACCGTCAGCGGAAAGAAGTCGATGCCCTCGCGCGGCTCTGCCGACGCAGTCACCGCGACGAGCACCGCCGTATCGCCGTAACGGACAAGAACGGAGCCGTTCGCCTGCTTCGCCATCTTTCCCTGCTCGATGATCAGCGGACGGCCTCAACCTGCATTTCAAAACTCTGCATTTGAGTTCCTCCTAAATTTTCACTCTTTGATTCATGACCTTATTCGACAAAAACGCATTATCCTTGCCACATGCAAAAAGGCGGGAAAAATCCCCGCCTCTCTTCACTTTCCTCAAGTTCAGTTTTGCGATAATCGCGCGATAGCCTCGATGTCACTGTTGTAGAGGTAGCTCAGAAGCCTCCTGCGATGACCGACCATCTTCAAAGGCCGCGTCTCCGAATGGTGATCCTTCTTGTGCTCTTTCAGATGCTCCGTGAGGTAGACGATACGCGCCGTCAAAGGCGCGATCTGCACCTCAGGCGAACCCGTGTCGCCTTCGTGTGCGGCATTTTCCTCGATGATCTTCTGCTTTTGCTTCCTGTGTCAGCATGAATAAGCCCTCCTAAGCGTCTTTCTTTTCTCCTGCAGCCACGGCGTCGTCGGAGAAATCGGCGTCGTAACTGCGGAATTACCTACGGAATCACTGATAAATTCAGCTGCCATCTTCCACATCTACGCATCACTGTCGTCGTCGACAAATCCTCGACGTAGCCACTGCTACGCCTGCGGTTTGTCTCCTTGCTGAAGCCGTCCAGAGCCAAAGGTCCGAAGGCGCAGGCGATTGAACAACAGCTCGTATGCGAGCGTCCAGAATGCAAGCGCGAAGTGCGCCGCATGATTGAGTCGACGTTGACCGCTACAGGAACAACGTATCTGTGCAAATCTGGGCAACTTCATTTTTATCAGCGTTTCCTTAAAACATCTCTGGCATTATAGCACAGTTCCTTCGCCCTTGCAAGCCTTCGACATGCACGTTCCGGCATATATCAGCCTCAAAGACCGAGTTTCCTGCTGTAGTCTCGAGGTAGCGCTCGAAGTTGACGCCGTAGCGGATGTCCGTGACCCGCCTCCTTCGTCCGGGCGATGCACTCCACCGTATAGTCGACGGCGATGCGTGCGGCCTCCGCGATCGGCTTGCCGCCGACCGCCCGCGCCGACGAAGGCGCTGCCGACACATCGCCCGTGCCGTGGTAACTGCCCGGAATGTTCTTGCCGAGGACATAGCAAACATCGTCCGCCGCCGCATCATAAACCGCCGCGCCAAGTTCCTTGTCGTCAAAATAGACGCCCGTCAGCACGATATGTGACGGGAATCGCCTTCGCCGGGCGGCGCAGCAAACCTTCCACATACTCGCGCGTGTAGGGACCCTCCGCGTAGTCCTCGCCGAGCATGAACGCCGCCTCCGTCATGTTGGGCAGAATGATGTCCGCCTGGAGCAAAGCCCTTCATCGCCGGCGGAATGTCTCGTCGAAAAATGGAATAAAGCTTGCCGCCGTCCGCCATCACAGGGTCGACGACGAGCAGCGTATCCTTGTCCGCCAAGGCGGAGAAAGCATCGCCGACAAGCTGATCTGCTCGAAAGAGCCGAGAAAGCCCGTGTAGATGCCGTCGAATTTCAGACGAAGCGACTGCCAATGCGCGACCATCGGCGAGATGTCCTCGGTCAAGTCACGATAGGTGAAGCCCGTGAAGCCGCCCGTATGCGTCGATAAGACCGCCGTCGGCAGCACCGAGCACTCGACGCCCGCCGCCGATATGATCGGCAAAGCCACCGTCAGCGAGCACTTCCCGCCCGAAATATCATGAATCGCCAAGACTCTCTTCTGTCTTTCCATTTTATAGCCTCTTTTCAATCTTCAAGTGGGAAGGTATTTTGAGGAAGCACTGATAAATTCAGCGCTTCCCCATGACTCTTCCACATCATCCCCCTCAGGTCTTTTCATTCTCCACGAAACCCCCGAAGTCAAACCCAAAGGTGCAGACCGATTAGCTGGGTTTCTGGTAAAGGGCGACACACAATGTCCACAAAGTGGACGTTTGTGCGTGTAGTTCGCCGTGAACGTCCATGAAGTCAAGCAGAAGGCGCAGATCGTCGCCTTATTTCAGGCAGGGAGCATGGAAGAATCGCTCTTCTCGCTCGGCTTGACGCAAGGAAACGGAGAATGATATACTCAAGAAAACGAAAGATTCTCTGGAAAGGAGCTTGATTTCCATGACCACGCTTGCCATACAGATTGATGATGCCAATGCCCGCATACTGGAAGATTATGCACGATCGAACAAGATCACGATTGACAGCTGCATCAACAAATTGATTGCCGAACTTCACCAGCGAGAAAGAACCGCCTATCTCAAGATGCTTGAAGAAAGCAGCCAAAGCGCTTCGCGAAGGCCGCACGATCACGAAGACGTTTGCTGAGCTTAAGGCCATGGAACATGAGTAATATCACCTTTACAGAACCCGCATTTGCACAATATCTCTATTGGCAAACGCAAGACAAGCGTACGCTGAAAAATCAATCAACTTCTGCAGAGCATCGACCGCGACGGCGTCTTGAACGGACTTGGCAAGCCTGAAGTGCTGGAAGCACCTCGGCGGCGATTTCAGCAGACGCATCGACGAACAAAATCGTCTCGTATACACCGTCGAAGGCGATAATATCATCGTAAAAAGCCTGCAAAGGGCACTATTGAAACCAAAGAAAAAAACTTCAAACACATATCGAAAGAGGCAGCACCGACTCACAAAGGGATCGGTTGCTGCTCTTTATTCCTTATCTCACACGCCGAAATGCCCGATCCTTACGCCGATTTTTCTGCGCAAGCTCTTCTATGTCGTCGGTGCCCGTTTCCATGCCTGCAAAAAGCGGGATGGCGGCGCACGTTCTGGCATCGTCCGAGGCGCGGTGGTGGCGGAAGTTGATATTGAGGTGTGCGCCTACGGTGTTGAGCTTGTGATCGTCAAGAGCAGGCCAAACCTTGCGTGCGATGCGCACGGTGCAGCATGTGCGAAAAATCCGGCGCCTGCAGGCGATTGGCAGGGAGCGACGCCTTGAGCACGCCCATGTCGAAGGACGCATTGTGCGCGACGACGATCTTGCCGGCAAGGCGCTCCTTCAGCTCTTCCCAGACCTCGGCGAAGGTCGGCGCATCTGTCACATCCTTGGGGCTTATGCCGTGGATGCCGATGTTGAAGCTGTCGAAGCGAAGTCCGGGCGGCTGAATGAGCGTCGTCCACCCTTCCTTTAGCTGTCCGTCCCGCACCTCTACGGTAGCCACGCTGCAGGCGGAGTTCGTGCTGCCCGTCGCCGTTTCAAAATCAATCGCGATATAGTTCATCATGGCGATCACCTCGCAAAACACTTTCGCGGCACTGCCGCGCCGTACACACGCCGAGGGACGCCCTTCCCGCGTCCTCGGAAACGCCTGCCGCTTCGGTCTTCTTCAAAGCTCAGGCGTTCTTTTTCTTCTGCAGATACTCGTCGATGGCGGCGGCCGCCTTCTTGCCCGCGCCCATCGCCAAGATGACGGTCGCCGCGCCCGTCACGATGTCGCCGCCCGCGAACACGCCTTCCTTCGTCGTAGCTCCCGTCTCCTCGTCGGCGACGATGTTGCCGCGCTTCGTCGTATCCATGCCGGGCGTCGTCGTCGCGACGATGGGATTCGGCCCCGTGCCGATGGACATGATGACCGTATCGACGGGAAGCTCGAACTCCGATCCTTCGATGGGCACGGGACGACGGCGTCCCGAATCGTCCGGCTCGCCAAGTTCCATCTTGATGCAGCGGATCGCCTTGACCCAGCCGTCTTCGTTGCCCAAGATTTCGACGGGATTGTTCAGCAAGCGGAAGTCGATGCCCTCTTCCTTCGCATGGTGCACTTCCTCGCGCCTTGCGGGCAGTTCTTCCTCGCCGCGGCGGTAGACGATGTAGACTTTCTCCGCGCCGAGCCGCAGCGCCGTGCGCGCTCGCGTCCATGGCGACGTTGCCGCCGCCGACGACGGCAACGCCCCTGCCGACGTGAATCGGCGTCGCAAAAATCGGGGAAACGGTATGCCTTCATGAGGTTGCAGCGCGTCAGGAACTCGTTGGCGGAATAGACGCCGTTGAGGTTTTTCGCCGGGAATGTTCATGAAATGCGGCAAGCCCGCGCCCGTGCCGACGAAGACGGCGTCGAATCCCTCTTCTTCCATGAGTTCGTCGATCGTATAGAGCCCTGCCGACGACGGAATTCAGCTCGATCGTCACGCCGAGCTTTCTGAGGTTTTCGACTTCCTTCTGCACGACGCCGTCCTTCGGCAGACGGAACTCGGGAATGCCGTAGGAGAGCACGCCGCCCGCGACATGCAGCGCCTCAAAGATCGTCACGCGGTAGCCCTTTTTCGCGAGATCGCCGGCGCACGAAAGTCCCGCAGGACCTGCGCCGATGATCGCGACCTTCTGCGCGTCCGGGGCGAACTCGACGGGCTTGACCCTTCTTCCCTGCGCGAGCTGCCAATCCGCCGCGAAGCGCTCAAGTCTGCCGATGCCGACAGGCTCGCCGCGCTTGCCGAGGATGCAGAGCTTCTGCACTGGTTCTCCCTGCGGACAGACGCGGCCGCAGACGGCGGGCAGCGCATTGTCGCCCTTGATGATGTCGATCGCCGCCGCAAAATCGTGCGCCTTGATCTTCTGGATAAACTCGGGGATGCGCACGGACACAGGACAGCCCTTGCGGCACTGCGGCACCTTGCAGTTGAGACAGCGCTCAGCCTCGGCGATCGCCGTTTCTCATCGTAGCCCAACGCCACTCTTCAAAGTTGTGGGCGCGAACCTTCGGGTCTTGCTCAGGCATCTTATGTTTTTCCAGCACCAACGCCATGTCAATTCCTCCCCAGCCGATGTTGCAGATGTGATCCTTCTCCTTCGCTTCCTGCGTGCGGTACATCCTGCCGCGCGCCATCAATCCCTCGAAATCGACGAGATGACCGTCGAACTCAGGGCCGTCGACGCAGGCGAACTCGTCTCCTCGCCCACCTGCACGCGACAGCCGCCGCACATGCCCGTACCGTCAACCATGATGGGATTGAGGCTCACAACGGTCTTGATGCCGTAGGGCGCGTGGCTTCGGCGACGCTCTTCATCATGACGCCCGGGCCTATCGCCGTGACCTGGTCGATCTTCTCGCCGCGCTTTATGAGTTCTTCGATGGCGTTCGTGACGAACCCCTTGATGCCGTAGGAGCCGTCGTCCGTCGTGATCAGAACCTCGTCGGAAATCGCCCTCATGCGCTCTTCAAAGATGAGGATGTCCTTCGTCTTCGCACCGAGAATCGAGATGACCTGTTGCTAAGTTCATGCGCCGCGCGTGCGATCGGATAGACGGGCGCGACGCCGATGCCGCCGCCGACGAAAACGACGGTTCCCATGTGATCGGAAAGCTCCGACGGCTGCCCCAGAGGCCGACGAAGTCAAGAATAGAATCGCCCTCCTTGAGCGAGGCGAGAAGCTCGGTCGATGCGCCGACGACCCGGAAGAGGATCGTGACGATTCCTTTTCGCGGTCGAAGTCGGCGATCGTCAGCGGTACACGCTCGCCTTCCTCATTGACGCGCAGGACGATGAACTGCCCCGGCAGAGCCTTCTTCGCCACGCGGGGCGCCTCGATATCGTACTCAAGGATGCCCGGTGACAACTCTTGCTTCTTTAAGATTCTGTACATTCCAATGCCCCTCCTCTGCATTAAAAACAAAGAATCAGATTTCTGACACGCCCTTTATCCTTCGGCAAATATGCCGCCCAAATACTCGTCAATCTCCGTGCGAATCGGCATGAGATAGACGTGTTCGCCCCTTTGCCCGCGCTTCTGTCAAAAACATCGCGCGCGAACGCGATGCTCCATGCAAGCGTCGGTTCGAAGTCCTTCGGGAACACGACCTGATTCTTCGTCTCCCAATAGCTCTCAGAGCGCTGCGAGGTCACGGGCGAGAGCCCCCAGTAAACCTCGATGCCTTCGAGCATGTCCGCATACATCGCGAGGAAGCGGCGATCGAAAACGGCTGTGTGAAGAAGCCGACAGCGCCCGCCTGCAGTTTGCGGCGGATGCGGTAATCTTCCTGCCTCATGCTGCCGCGATACTGGTCGATGCCCGCAAAGACTCGAATCTCGGGCATTTCGCGGAACTTTCCGCATGACGTCGATGCTCTCCGTCGGATAGACGGTGTGCGCCATGTTCTGCGGCGCATCTCCTCGATGACGAGGACTTCTCGAATCGCATGTTCGCGCAGGTAGTCCGCCATGGGCAGCGGCTTCGTGATGTCGATGTCCATGGCGCGGATGTGGCACAGCGGGGAAAAGTCTCGCCCGCAATCGCCGCGCCCTCCCAACTGCGCACAGGAAGCCGCAGAAGGTCGGGGACGTTGATGAGATCGATCTTTCCCTCATATTTTTTTCGTCTGCGCGAGTTCTTCACGCAGCGCCGCTTCATCGCGCGGCACAAGTTCAAGCGACACTTTGCTCATAAGAACACCTGCCATTCCTCAAAACCTCTGTTCAGAACAATCCCGTGATTCTGCCGTCTTCCGTGATGTCCATATCCATCGCCGCCGGATGCTTGGGAAGCCCCGGCATCGTGAGGATGCTGCCCGTCAGGGCGACGACGAAAACCCGCACCCGCCGCGAGGCGAAGCTCGCGCACCGTGATGCGAAAGCCCTCGGGCCTGCCGGAGAAGCGCGGCATCGTCGGAAAGCGAATACTGCGTCTTCGCCATGCACACGGGCATCTTGTCGAAGCTCAGCGCTCCAAATCCTCAAGTTCTCTTTTGCGCTTCCTTCGTGAAAAGTCGACGCCGCCGCGCCGTAAATCTCTCGCGCAATCTTGCCGATTTTTGAGGAATCGTCTCCTTCTCATCGTAGATATAGCGAAAAGTCCGCCTTCTTTTGAAGCGCCGCCTCGACCTTCTCGGCAAGCGCCTCGCCGCCCTCGCCTCCCTTCGCCCAAACTTCGGACAGAGCGACCTCGCGCCGAGCGCCTCGCACTCGCGGCGCACGAAAGTCAGCTCTTCGGGCGTATCGGTCGGAAAGGCGTTGACGGCGACGACGGCGGGCAAAGCCGAACTTCTGCATCGTTCTCGATGTGCTTGGCGAGATTCGCCATGCCCTTTTGAGCGCCGTCATGTCAACCTTCTCCAATTCCTTCTTGGAGAGTCCGCCGTGCATCTTGAGCGCACGCACCGTCGCGACGATGACGACGGCGCGGGCGAAATCCTCGCAAAGCGGCACTTGATGTCGAGGAACTTCTCCGCACCGAGGTCGGCGCCGAAACCCGCCTCCGTCACGACGATCGTCGGCGAACTTCAACGCGAACTTCGTCGCCATGATGCTGTTGCAGCCGTGCGCGATGTTGGCAAAAGGACCGCCGTGGATGAAGACGGGCGTGCCTTCGAGCGTCTGCACGAGGTTCGGCTTGATCGCGTCCTTGAAGAGCAGCGTCAGTGCGCCCGTCGCGCCGAGCTCGTCGGCACGCACAGCTCTGCCTGAGCGCGTGTAACCGATGACGATGCGTCCGAGACGCTCCTTCATGTCCATGAGGTCACGCGAGAGACAGAGAATCGCCATCATCTCCGACGCCACCGTGATGTCGAAAACCCGTCTCACGCGGCACACCGTGCGCCTTGCCCGCCCCATGCCGATGACGACATGGCGCAGTGCGCGGTCATTGAGATCGAGGACGCGCTTCCATGTGATGCGGCGCACGTCGAGATCGAGCGCGTTGCCCTGCTGGATATGGTTGTCGATGATGGCAGCGAGGAGGTTGTGCGCCGTCGTGATGGCGTGGAAAGTCTCCCGTAAAGTGCAGGTTGATGTCCTCCATCGGCACGACCTGCGCATAGCCGCCGCCCGCCGCGCCGCCCTTCATGCCGAAGCACGGCCCCATCGACGGCTCACGAGCGCCGCCGCCGCCTTGCGGCCTCGGCGAGAAAGCGCGTCGGCCAGCCCGACGCTCGTCGTCGTCTTGCCCTCGCCCGCCGGCGTCGGATTGATCGCCGTGCAGAGGATGAGCTTGCCGTTCGGCCCTGTCCTTGACGCGCTGCCGGCGTCAAGCGTGACCTTCGCCTTGTATTTGCCGTAAAGCTCCAAATCATCAGGCGCAAGGCCGATCTTCGAAGCAATCTCCTCGATCGGCTTCATCTTCGCCGCTTGTGCGATTTCCACATCAGATTTCATGGCTGCTCTCCTCACTTTTTCCACTCGCATCTTCGCCGCCTGCACCGTGTTCGCCATGAGCGTGGCGATGGTCAGGAGTCCGACGCCGCCGGGCACGGGCGTGATTGCCCCCGCGACTTCCTTTACGGCATCAAAATCGACGTCGCCGACAAGCTTCTTCTCGGCGATGCGGTTGATGCCGACGTCGATGACCGTCGCGCCGGGCTTCACCATATCCGCCGTCACGAAGCGCGGCTTGCCGACGGCAGCGACGAGGATGTCCGCCTCGCGTGCGACAGCGGCGAGATCTTCCGTGCGAGTGACAGACCGTGACCGTCGCATTCTCTGCAAGCAAGAGATGGCTGATCGGCTTGCCCACGATATTGCTCCTGCCGATGACGCAGGCGCGTTTGCCCGCGACGGGAATCCCCGCGAGCTTGAGCATCTTCATGCAGCCTGCAGGCGTGCACGGCACGAGCGCGGTTTCCCCGCCACGAGGCGGCCGATATTGATCGGATGGAAACCGTCGACGTCCTTTTTCGGGTCGATGCGCTCGATGATCTCCGCCGCGCTCTTCGCGAGGTGCGCGGGCAGAGGAAGCTGCACGAGGATGCCGTCGATGCGGCGACTCGCATTGAGCCGGTCGATCTCGGCGAGAAGATCCTCCTTCGTCGTCGTTTCGGGCAAGGCGATCAGAGCGGAAAAAAGCCGAGCGCCTCGCACGCGCGCCCTTGTTGCGCACATAAACCTCGGACGCCGGATCTTCGCCGACGATGACGACGGCAAGCCCCGGCATCCTGCCGAGTACGGTGCGCAAAGCCAGCGCCTCCTCCCGCGCCTCGTCCTTGATCTTTTGGGCAAAGACCTTGCCTTCGAGCAATCGGGCTGTCATATTTCACTCCCCATCAAACGTACAAGCTCGCCACGGTAAAGATGAGCATGGCGATGGAAACGATGCCGTTGCGCATGAAGTAGCGCTGCGTGACGCGGCTGTAGTCGTCAGCACTCACGATGCGGTGCTGATAGACGAGCGTTCCTGCCGCGACACCGACACCGATGAAGTACGGCCACCGCAGTTCCATGAGGATGCCGAGCCCACAGAAGCACGCGATGCTCGCGGCGTGCACGAAGCGACAGATGACGAGCGCACCATGCGCCGTGAACTGCGTCGCCAGCGAGTGAAGCCTCCGAGCGGTCGAACGTCCTCATCCTGCGAGCCGTGAGACGGCATCGAAGGCACCGATCCAGAGCGCCACGGCGACGCAGAGGGACAACGGCGGGCAGAGGAAGCTCTCCCGTCACCGCGACCCAGCTGCCCGCCGGCGCCATGGCGATGGCGATTCCCAGCACCCAGCGACACAGGAATGTGAAGCGCTTCGTATACGGATAGATCAAGAACGGCACGACGGCGACGGGCAGAAGCCAAAGACAGATTGGTCTGAGCTGCGCCACCGCCAAGATACAGACGATGAGATAAAAACGATTGAGAGCTTTCGCCTCGCGCGGCTTCAAGTCGCCGCGCACCATGGCGCGTGAGGCGAGCCGCGGCTGCTTCTTGTCGTACTTCAAGTCGGCGAGGTTGTCCAGGCGAGCGCCGCGTCCTCGCGCCTGCGATGGCGACCGTGATCCAGACGAGATCCATCACGGGCGGCATCCCTCCCGCCGCCAGAAATGCGCTCATGTAGGCAAAAGGCAGGGCGAAGACGATATGATGGAGCGCGATGTTGTTGATGTGCGCACCGAGTTTAGCCAAGTCCGAGTTCCTCCACTTCGCATCGACACGCGCCTTGACCTCGTCCGTCATGACGATCTCGTCAGGCCATTCGCGCGTATGACCCTCTTCCGGCCACGACTTCGTCGCATCGATGCCGAGCTTCGTGCCCCACTTCGCCATCGGCGAGGAGTGATCGAGCACGTCGAGAGGCCCTTCGACCATCTCCAGATCGTATTTCGCGTCGATGTTGCTGAAGACGCGCCACCAGACTTCCTTCATATCCTGCACGTTCATGCGCGTCGACGACGATGATCATCTTGCAGAACATCATCTGCCCCATGCCCCAGATCGCGTGCATGACGCGGCGCGCCTGCATCGGGTACGTCTTCTTGATGGAGACGACGCAGCAGTCATGGAACACGCCTTCGAGCGGCATATTGATGTCGACGATCTCGGGCACCATCTGCTGCAGGAGCGGCAGGGAAGATGCGCTCCGTCGCCTTCGCGAGGAAGCAGTCCTCCATCGGCGGCTTGCCGACGATCGTCGCCGGATAAACTCGGGTTCTTGCGGTGCGTGATGCAGGTGATGTGAAAGACCGGGTAATCGTCCGCCAGAGAATAATAGCCCGTGTGATCGCCGAACGGCCCTTCGCGGCGGCGTTCGCTTTCCAGCACATAGCCCTCCAAGACGATCTCGCTCGTCGCAGGCACCTCAATGTCGACCGTCTTGCACTTGACAAGCTCGACCGACTTGTGACGCAGAAAACCCGCGAAAACCATCTCGTCGATGTCGCGCGGCAGAGGCGCCGTCGCGGCATACGTGAGGACGGGATCCGTGCCGATGGCAACGGCGACCTCGATGCGGTCCTTGCCCTGCTCCTTTTCGCCGCGCGGAAGTTCTCCGCGCCGTTTTTATGAATATGCCAGTGCATGCCCGTCGTATTCTTGTCGTACTTTTGCAGACGATACATGCCGACGTTGCGCTTGCCTGTTTCGGGATTTTTTCGTAAAGACGAGCGGCAGCGTGATGAAGGGGCCGCCGTCCCTCGGCCAGCACTTCAAGATCGGCAGGATGTCGAGCGACGGATTATCCATCTCCACGACTTCCCGGCACGGCGCTTTCTTAACGTACTTGGGAAGTTCACCGCCTTGCGCATCTTCGGAATGAGCGTGACGAGATCCATCTTGTTCGCGAGCGAGATCTTCGGCAGACGCATGAAATCGCGCAGATCATCGGCGATCTCGTCGAGACTCTCGACACCCAGAGCGATGCTCATGCGTTCCATGCCGCCGAAAGCGTTCATGAGCACGGGCATGTCGTAGCCCTTGACGTTCTCGAAGAGCAGCGCGACGTTCTTCTCGCCCTCCATCTTGGAAACACGGTCGGTGATCTCGGTGATTTTCGAGTTCGGCGTCAACCTCCGTCTTGATGCGGCGCAAAGCCCGCGCGATTCCAGCTCCTCGATAAACTCGCGTAAATCCTTGAAAGCCACGAATATTCCTCCTTATTTGCGCAAAAATAAAACGAACGATGACGTAGCTAATCTCATAGAGGAGGATCGCGGCACGGCGATCATCGTCTCGAGAAAAACATCGGGCGTCGGGGAAATGACAGCGCCGATGACGAAAGACAGAAACACCACGATGCGCTGCTGCTTCCAGAGAAAGGCAGAGCCGACGAACCCGAGCTTCGCGAGAACCACGATGATGAGCGGCAGTTCAAAGATGCAGCCGAAAGGCAGGGATGAACGCCAACACGAAGTCAAGGTACTTTTCCCAAGGAAAAAGCGGCTCCAGATTGTCCGTGCCGAAGCCTATGAAGAAGCGGATGGCGGCGGGCAATACGAGGGTGAAGGAAAAGGCGATGCCGACGACGAAGAGCACGACGGAAAGCGGCACGATGAGGAGCAGCGCCTCGCTCGCGCACAGTCAAGGCCGGCAGGATGAAGCGCCAAATCTCGTAGAAGATGACGGGCAGAGCGAGCAAAAAGCCGCCAAAGACCGCAATCTTCAGATAGGTGAAGAACGCCTCTGCCGGCTGCATGTAGTAGAGTTTTTCCGCAGGCGCCGTCAGCAGCGCATGATCTCGTCGATGTGAAGTAGGCGACGCCGCTTCCGACGGCGACGGCGGCAATCGAATAGATCAGCCGCTTCCGCAGTTCTTCGAGATGCGCGATGATGGACATGCTGCCGTCCCTGCGCTCCTCCGCGCCTGCTGCCCCGCTTGTTCTTGCGGCTCAGACAGCTGCTGCATCGACGGCTCGTGCCCTGCCCCCTGCCCTGTCCATCGTTCAAGCCTTGCGGCTGCTCATGTTTTTTCGTATGTCATTTTTCGCTCTTCTCGTCTTTTTAGCAGGCGTCGACGACTCGGGCGTGACGTCGACGGTGCTCTTTTTCGACCTCGTCCTTGCCTTCCTTGAACTCCTTCACGCTCCTGCCGAGCGCCTTGCCGATCTCAGGCAGTTTGCGCGGGCCGAAAATGATGAGTGCGACGAGGAGGATGGCTCCAAGCTGCATAAAGGCTCAGCATTTTCTATCTCCCCTCGCTTTCCTGCTTCTTCGCTGCATCGCCTTCTGCGGCAGTCGTCTGCGCCCCATTCATCGGCTCCGGTGCAAGCGGCTGCTGCCCTGCCGGCGGTTCGGCGATCGTCTGCATCGGCGGCTGCTGCACTCGGCGGCGCGGCGCTTTCGATCGGCTTATTCACGTCGGACATCAGATTGTTCGTCGCCTTTTTGAACTCGCTGAGACCCTTGCCGACGGCGACGGCCGATCTCGGGCAATTTGCCCGACCGAATACCACGAGCGCGATGACGAGAATGAGGATGAGCTCAGGAAAGCCCAAGTTGAACATAGCTTTTCCCCATCAAAAGAACTGCACAGGCAGCCCTTGCATACTTCAGCAAAACTTACGATCTCGCGCTTCGCGATGTAGTCCGCCCAGCCTTGCAGAAGGTATCGCGCACCTTGTCGGGCAGAGCGGCAGGCAGAGCCTCTTTCGCTTCGGTAAGGAACTCGCGAACCTTGGCACGCGCATATTCGATGCCGTCGAAGCACGCACGATGACGAGCGCACGCTCGACGTCTTCGCGCGTCATCGAAGGATTCGTCACGATGGAAAGAAGTTCTTCGCGCTCGAGCTGACCTCAAGCGCACGAATCACGGGCAAAGTCACGATGCCCCTCGCGGATGTCGTTGCCCGCAGGCTTGCCGATCTTCTTCTCGTTCGAGGTCAGGTCGAGAAGGTCGTCCGTAATCTGGAAACGCCATGCCGACGTAGCTTGCCGTAGGCACGAAGCCCCCGCTCCGCCTCCGCACCGAGATTCGTCGCGATGGCGCCAAGCTCACAGCAGATGGCGAGAAAGTTCGCCGTCTTCTTCGCGATGCGCTCATAATACTCCTCGACATCGCGCGAGGCGCAGTAAAGTTCCTTGTTCTGGATGATCTCGCCCGAGCTCAGATCCATGATGAGCTGCGCGACGCGCCCGAAACGCGCTCGCCGAAGCCGTTCTCGACGATGAGCAAAAAACGCGCGCGAAGAAGTAGTCGCCTGAGAGAATCGCCTGCTGATTGCCCCACTGGCGTTCGCCGTCACCGCGCCGCGCCGTGTATCGGCGTGATCGAGCACATCGTCATGGACGAGCGGCGCCATGTGGATCAGTTCGAGTGCAACGGCGAGCGGCATCATTTTTTCGCGTCAAAAATCCTTGCTGGAGCGTGCCGCAAGCAAAAGAGCGCAGGGCGCAGCCTCTTGCCGCCGGACTTCACGAGATGCGTGCCGATCTCCGTGATGCGATCTACAGGCGAGACGACCGCCTGCAGAAGCTCCTCTTCCAGCAAGGCAAGGTCTTTCTTTATCAAGAGAAACATCGAATGGATGAACATCCCATCACCTACATGCCTACAATTTCATAATGCTCTCATAAGTGTACACCATTCAAGCATTTTTGTCGCGAATTTTTCTTTTTGGGAGCAGTGCTAATCGATTTTCTCATCGAGTTCCCTTTGCTTCTCGATGAGATCGGCAAAGCGAGACATGATCAATGACGTCCTTCATTGCCTCATGCAGCTTTTGCCACAGAAGAAGCGTTGCACATCGTTCGTGCCTTGGACAGTCATTCTTCTCCATATCCATACGAGGCGACGGGGCGAGACTGTCCCTCAATTAAATGCAGGATGCTGCCCGCCGTATATTCCTGCGTGTGAACGCATCAGGCGATAACCGCCCTGCGGTCCGCGGCTGCTCTTGACGAAGCCCCGCTTTGTTCAGCACGGAGACAATCTGCTCCAGATACTTTTTTCCGAAATCTCCTGCCTTCGCGCAATATCCTTGATGCGCACAGGCTCGTTCTGCCCGTTCATGGCGATATCCATCAGCGAGCCGCAGCGCATATCTCCCTCTCGTCGAAATCTTCATTTCTTTTTCCTCCGCTTGGATTTTTCCTGCGTTTCTCGTGGAAGCACGGATAAACTCAGGACGCTCTTGTATATCGTTCCTATATGATATGTTTATGCACGTACTATTATAGCGCATTTTCTTCTCGCTGTCTCCCTTTGCAAATTCCCTGTGCATCCCTTATAATATTCTTATGAAACCATTCCAAGGAGGAATCCATCATGCCAACACCACACAACCCGCTGAAGTCGGCGATATTGCCGAGCGCATCCTGCTGCCCGGCGATCCGCTGCGTGCGAAGTACATCGCTGAAAACTTTCTCACGGACGCCAAAGAATACTCGCATGTGCGCAACGTGCTCGGCTATACGGGAAGGCTACAAGGGCACGCCCGTTTCCGTGCAGGGCACGGGCATGGGCATGCCGTCCATCTCCATCTATGTGCATGAGCTGATCGACGTCTACGGCGTGAAGAAGCTCATCCGCGTCGGCAGCTGCGGCGCGCTCGCCAGGATCTCCACATCCGCGATCGTCGTCATTGCGCAGGAACGACGACAGACTCTTCCATGCCGAAAAACATCTTCGGCACGTCCGTCAACTTTGCACCGCTCGCCGATTTCTCGCTGTTGGAAAGTGCCGTACACCATGCGCGCGAAAAACGATCTGCCCGTGCGCGTCGGCAACGTGCTGTCTCAGGATCGCTTCTACGACGACGAGATCGACTTCGCCAAACTCTCGGCTACGGCGTGCTCGCCGCCGAGATGGAAACGGCGGCGCTCTACCCGATCGCAGCCAAATTCGACGTGCAGGCGCTCGGCATCTTCACGGTCAGCGACCACATCACCTGCGACGAAGCCGCGCGCGACGCCCGAAGAGCGCGAACGCTCTTCAACGACATGATCGAGCTTGCCTTGGAAAGCATCATGAAGAATGAAAACAGAAGCCGCACGGCAACATGCTGTGCGGTTTCTTTCGCTCTCACGCATAAAACCGTCCGCCATGTTCAAAAGGCGGACGGTTTTGTGTGCTGCAGCTCACTGATGCAAAGAGGCGTACGACCAATCATCGACACCCAACATGCGGATGGAGGTTCTCGTGCCGGCAGTCGTCGGATGCAGAGACAGCGCGAAGTATTTCTCCGTGCCGTGGTCGTTGATCTTGAAGATGCTGTCGAAGTGGTTTCTACGCCATAGAAACTCAGGAACGTCATCGGATAGGGTGTTGAACGTGCCATTGCGGAAAAAGGCGACAAGGTTATTATCCGCGTCGTACCAATGACCGTCAAGATAATCATCAGGCGCTGTCGGGCGACTGGAACCATTCCTTGTGGACGTTGACGCCGTTCAAGTGCACCGTCGGGCGGAAGAACGGGTTGTTCTTCTCCTTGTCGCTTTGCCGCCGCATTGGAATATTCGACGGGCACGTTGCGGAAGCCGTTCGGCTCCTGTACCTGCACGGCCGCAGCGAAATTGCCGGGGCTGCCCGCCATCGTGATCATATCCATGCGGAAGGTATTGAGCCTGCCGTCGCGCACGATGGCAAAGAGATTGCCGTTGTCGTCGTACCAGTTCCCCTCAAGGAGATCCAACTCGGAATATGCGTAGCGCCTGCGGCGTCGCCAAGAAGAGCGAACACGCGAAAGCGCAGCAGCAAGGAATTTTTCATGTTTTCTGCCTCCTGATTTCAAAATGATTGCCTGCATCAAATGTTCTTATTCTTCATCAAGACTTAAACTCCCTGCTTCTTTGCCTAAACTACCCAAATTTTTAAGGAACCGCGGATAAGACGAAATCGCCCGCTTTTTGAAGATGGGCGGCTGAATTTATCAGCGATCCCTGAAGGAAGGGGCTTTGTTCAGCAAAAGAAGCGGTCGATGCGAATCACGGGATGGTAGGCGGGATGACGTTCCTCGATTGCCCGCGCGAGGAAGAAACGCGCATCTTCGTTCGTCATCTTGCATGCGGGCGCGACCTCGACGTCAGAAAGATGAGTTTTTGCCGCCGCCCTTCGCCGTCGTCATGCGGAAGTCGTGGATGGATTCGCCCAGCTTGTTCTCGTGCATGATGGCTCTCCACCTCCGCGCGCGTGTACGCTCAACTCAGGATCGTCCGTGACGACAGGATCCATGTGGACGGTCACGATGATGTGATACTTCCTGCGCAGAAGTTCCTCGATGCCGTCGATGATCTCATGCGCTTTGAGGAAGTCCATCGAGGCGGGTACTCGGCATGTACCGAAGCGAAGATGCGCCCGGGCCGTAGTCGTGGATGATGATGTCATGCACGCCTCGTGATCGCGCGGTGCTTGAGCACTGTCTTCTCGATTCCCTCGACGAGCGCGGGATCGGGCGGCTGCCTGAGGAGCGGCTGCAGCGTGTCGCGCGCCGCCTCCCAGCCACTGTGCAGAATGAAAGAGCGCGACGAGGACGCCCGCCCAGCCGTCGATGTCGATTCCCGTCGCATAATGGAACGCGAGGCTGGCGACGACGACGACGGTCGCGATGCAGTCGTTCAGACTGTCCGCCGCCGCCGCACGGATCGCCGCTGAATCGATGCGCTCGCCGATCGTCTTGTTGAAGCGGCCGAGCCAGAGCTGCAGCGCGATGGACGCCGTGAGGATCACGAGCATCGAAACGCTCACCCAGGCGGCCTGGGCGCGAGATCTTCTCGACGGAAGCTTCCAATAGTTTGAAGCCGATCAGAAGGATCAGCCCCGCGATGCAGAAGCCCGCAATGTACTGACCCTGCTGTGCCCAAAGGGATGTTTTCGAGAATCCGCGGGCTTTCGCCGCGAGACGAAAGCCCAGGAGCGTCGCAATGGACGCCGCTGCATCGGCGAGGTTGTGCACGGCGTCGGCGACGACGGAGACGGCGCCGCCTAGCGAGGCCGAGCGCAAGTTTGATGGCGCTGAGGAGGAAATTGACCGCGATGCCGACGCGGCTGCCTAGATTCCCGTAGGCAAAGCGCACTCGGCAGTGCCGTCTTGTCATGGTTCTTGACGAAACGGCGGAAAAGAACTTCGTACATGCTGCTTTACGCCTGCGCGAGAAACGCGGCGTATCCTTTCTTCACTTCGCAGACGTCGACCTTGCTCGTGACTTCCCCACGGCGCATGCATCGAGAGCACCGCGACGCCGCTGTCGATGACCTGCATGCCGTAGAGCGCCATGATGTAGGCGATCGTGCCGCCGCCGCCGAGGTCGACTTTGCCGAGTTCGGCGGACTGCAGGCGCACGCCGCGCGCATCGAGCATGGCGCGAAGTTCGCCCAGATATTCGGCATTCGCGTCGTTCGAGCCGGACTTGCCGCGCGAACCCGTAAACTTGTTGAAGACCATGCCGCGCCCGAGGTAGGCGACGTTGCGCTTTGTCGAAGGCCTCGGCGTAGAGTGCGTCATAGCCCGAGGAAACGTCGGACGAGAGCATCTTGGACGAGGCGACGCACGGCGCACGGCAAGTTCCGAATATTGGCCGAGCGCATTCATGAGTTCGGCGAGCATGTTCTCGAAGAGTGCGAGCGCATGCCCGTCGCGCCGACGCCGCCGATCTCCTCCTTGTCGACGAGCAGGCAGCACGCCGTGCGCTTCGAGGGGCTTCGTCTCAAGCATGGCAGCGAGCGATGTAGGAGCACACGCGGTCGTCCTGCCCGTAGCCGAGGATCATGCTGCGGTCGAAGCCCATCTCGCGAGCCGCACCTGCGGGTACGAAGGAAAGCTCCGCCGACAGGAAGTCTTCTTCGATGCCGTACTTTTCCTGCAGCAGATGAAGCACGTTCTTCTGCACAGCCTCCTTTTCCTCGCCCGCAAGCGGCAGCGTGCCGACGAGCACTATCGAGCTTCTCGCCCTTCGACGACCTTGTCCGCCGACTCTTGAGCTGCTCCTGCGACAGGTGCACGAGAAGATCGGTCACGCAGAAGGTCGGCTCGAAGCATCTTCGCCGATGACGATGTCCTGCACCGTGCCGTCCTTCTGGCGACGACGCCGTGCAGCGCGAGGGGAACCGTGACCCACTGATACTTCTTGATGCCGCCGTAATAATGCGTATCGAGGTAGGCGAGACCGCTGTCCTCATAGAGCGGGATTCTGCTTGACGTCGAGGCGGCACGTGTCGATGTGTGCACCGAGAATCGCCGGCCGTTTTCCAGCGGCTCCGTGCCTACATGAAAGAGCGCGATCGCCTTCTTCATGTAGGCGCAGTAAACCTTCGCCGGGTGCGATCTTCCTTCCGAACGCACGATTTCTTCAAGATCCTCATAGCCTGCCGCCTGCGCCTGTCGGATGATCTCGCGCACGCTCGCGCTCCGTCTTGCACTCGTCAAAAACTCGATGTAGCCTCTGGAAAGCGCTCTCAAGTTCCTTTTTCTCAGCTTCGAGTACGCACCCAAGGCAGTTCCTTCTTCTTGTCCTTCGTTTCTGCCATAATATCACCTTTCTATAAACGCCTTATGCCAATTCTTCCAAGATCGCGGCGAAATCCGCTCTCGTTTCCGCGCGATTGAAAAGCTCTCTGAGACGCGCACCGTTCTTCATGCCGCGCGTGTACCACGTCGCATGCTTTCGCATCTCGCGCGGCCCGACGTGAGTCGCCCTTCGTTTCGAGCAGCATGTCGAGGTGGCGCAGGATGAGCGCACGCCGCTCGGAGGCCGTCGGCGGCGCAGCGACCTCGCCCGTGCGCAAGAAGCCCGCCATCTCACGAAAGAGCCACGGATTTTCCTGCGCGGCTCTGCCGACCATCACGCCGTCGGCGTCCCGTCACCTCAAAGATGCGCACGAGATCGACGACGCTTCGACATCGCCGTTCGCGATGACGGAATGGCGACGCGCTCCTTCACGGCGCGGATGATTGCTCAATCCGCCTCGCCGCTGTAGAACTGCTCGCGCGTCCTGCCGATGCACGGCGATGGCGTCGACGTCTCGCAGCTTCGGCGCGCGCGGCAATCTCCACCGCGTTGACGTGCGCCGCGTCCCAGCCCTTTCGGATCTTCACCGTCACGGGCAGTTTGACGGCACGCTTCAATGCCTTCAAGATGCGCTCGGCACGCACAGGATCGAGGAGCAGCGCCGATCCCTCGCCGTTCTTGACGATCTTCGGCGCGGACATCCCATGTTAAAGTCGATGACGCCGGCGACGCCGAGGCTCTCGACATAGGCGGCGGCACGCGCCACGGCTTCCGGCTCATTGCCGAAAAGCTGCATGGCCATGAGGACGCTCGCGCGGATCGGTCTGAAGCATTTTGAGCGTGCGCTCGTTTCGGTAGTTGATGCCGTTCGTGCTGACCATCTCCGTGTAGACGAGCGGGCAGCCCATCTCGTGAACGAGGATGCGGTACGCCATGTCCGTCACGCCCGCCATCGGTGCGAGAAAGACGGGTACGGGAAAAATCGAGCCTGCCGAGCCTCATTCAGCGTTCCTCTCATAGAGGACGCGAAGTCCCGTGAGCGTCAGGAAATGATCGATCTTGTCGATCGTCTTCGATTCGCGTGAAACCATGCGTGCGTAGCCGCCCGTCGCGACGACCTTGATCTCGTCGTAGCCCATCTCCTTCTTCATGCGGCGCACGATCTCGTCGATCTGCCCGACGTAGCCGTAGATGATGCCAGCCTGCATACCGCTGACCGTGTTGCGGCTGATGATGCGCTTCGGCGTCACCAGCTCGATGCGCGGCAATCTCGCGGCACGCTGGAAGAGCGCGTCCGCAGAATCTCGACAGCCCCGGCGCGATGACGCCGCCGAGGAAGTCGCCGTTCGGCGCGACGACGTCGAAGGTCGTCGCCGTGCCGATGTCGATGACAATCAAGGCCCGCCGTACTGCTCGAAAGCACCCGCGACGTTGACGATGCGGTCGGCGCCGATCTCGCGCGGATTCTCATAGGAAATGCGAGCCCGTCTTGATGCCCGGCCCCACGACGAGCGGATGGATGTGGAAGTAGCGCTCGCACATCTTGATCATCGGCACCATCAGAGGCGGCACGACGGACGATATGATGATCGACCCTCACCTGCTCCAGTGCGGATGTTCTGATACGCGAAGAGGTTGTTGATGAGCATGCCATACTCGTCGCCCGTCTTCTGCCTGTCCGTCGAGATGCGCCAATGGCGCAGGAGCTTCTTCCCCTCGTAGGTGCCCATCACGATATTGCTGTTTCCTGCGTCAAAACAAGCAACATTCTCCATCCTCCCAGACTGCGCGCCCCCTAGGCAGGCTAGAAAAGGCACATTCCTCACGATCTACGCCTCTTCGGGCGAATCGACGTCGCCCGCGAGCACGCGGCGCACGCCGCCCTCCGCCCTCAACGAGCAGCGCACCCTTCGTCGATGTCGACCGCCCTGCCGTCGAAGCTGTCCCTGCCTATGGCGCCGATGACGTGAACCTCCTGCCCGAGCGTCACGGCGTACTGCGCCAGCGCGCGACGATGGGCGCGAATCCGTCTTCTTCCAGCACGATGCAAAGCCTCGTCGAGCGCTTCGAGAACCGCTTGGAAAGAAAGGCGACGCGCGGCAATCTCTCCCCTTCATGGCAGAAAGCGACGTCGCCTTGTCGCGCAGTTCCTCGGGGAACTCCTCCTCCTCAATATTGACATTGATGCCTCGTGCCGATGACGATGTAATTGATGCGGTCGATCTCGGCGCTCATCTCCGTCAGGATGCCCGTGAGTTTCTTCCCCTCGTGCAGGATGTCGTTCGGCCACTTGATCTCTGCCTTGAGGTCAAAACGCTTCATCGCCATCGCCACAGCGACGGCGGCAAGAAGCGTGCACTTCGGCGCTTCCTGCGGCAGGATGTGTGTGCGCAGGATCACCGAAAACCAGATGCCCTTTGCCCGCAGGCGAGAGTACGAACGCTCCAAGCGTCCGCGCCCCTTTCCCTGCGACTCTGCCACGACGACGGTGCCTGTCGCTGCGCCCTTTTGCGCGAGCTGCTTCGCCACTTGATTCGTCGAATCGATCTCTTCAAAAAAGACGATGTCCTTGGCGATGAAGCGTGTCCTAAGGCCGTTCTTGATCTCCCCGGGCAGCAGGCAGTCGGGCGTCTCCATAGTGTAGCCGCTTCTCGACCGACTCTTGATCCCATAGCCTGCCTCACGAAGCTCCTTGATATGCTTCCAGACGGCGGTGCGCGAAACGCCGAGCCTCTTGGCGATCTCCTCGCCTGACATGTACTCTTCGCCCGCCTTGCGCAAAAGCTCTAAAATCCTGGAGCGCACTCATCCCTCCTGACGAAAAAGCGGCTGTTTCCCGAAACAGCCCTCTGTCCTGAAGTGCAGGAGCGTCCTGACTTCTCCCATCCGTCATGCCGCGTCACATTGAGCTTGGGCGCGACTTCCTTCACTTCCACTTCCTCCGCCGCCTCTTCCAATCGGCTTTCTAAGCTCGGCGTCCGCAGGACGGTGCAGCGGCTCAAGGATCACACCGTCGTGATCGTCGGGTTCGTTCACATCCTCTTCGGGCTTTTGTCCTTTTCCGTGATCTTCCCTGTCTCGACGAGTTCCTCCAGCTCGGAAGCTTCGAGCGTTTCACGCCTGATCGAGAGCCTGTGCGATGAGGTCGAGCTTGTCGCGGTTGTCGATGATGATCTTGCGGCACGCTTCGTACGCCTCATCGATGTAGCGGCGCACCTCCTTGTCGATCTCGCTCGCGACCTCTTCCGAGTAGTTCCTCTGATGATTGAGATCGCGTCCAAGAACACCTGATGCTCGGCACTCTCGCCGTAGGAAATCGGCCCCAAGACATCGCTCATGCCGTCACTGCGTGATCATGCTGCGCACGATGCGCGACGCATGCTGATGTCCTGCGAAGCGCCCGTCGAAATCTCCTTCAAGACGACCCTTCGGCGACGCGTCCGCCCATCGCGACCTTGAGCTTGTCCATGAGTTCCGAGCGCGTCGCGTAGAGCTGATCCTTCCCGGCAGCATCAGCGTGTAGCCGCCCGCCCCTGCCGCGCGGAATGATCGTGACCTTGTGCACGGGGTCGGCGTTCGGCAGGAGCATGCCGACGAGCGGTGACCGCCCTCGTGATACGCCGTCAGTTCCTTCTCCTGTCCGTCATGACCTTCGAGCGGCGCTCCGTCCCGCCATGACGCGCTCGATGGACTCTTCCAGCTCGTTCATGCCGATACGCTTCGTCGCGCCGCGCCGTCAGAAGAGCCGCCTCGTTCACGAGGTTCGACAAGTCTGCTCCCGTGAAACCCGGCGTGCGCGCTTGCGAGAATGTCGAGATCGACGTCCTCGTCAAGGGCTTGCCTTCGAGTGAACCTTCAGGATCGCGAGCCTGCCGCGCACATCGGGCTTGTCGACGACGATCTGGCGGTCGAAGCGGCCGGGGCGCAGAAGCGCGGGATCAAGGATGTCGGACGGTTCGTCGCCGCCATGATAATGATGCCTTCATTGGCCGCGAAGCCATCCATCTCGACGAGCAGCTGGTTGAGCGTCTGCTCGCGCTCGTCGGACCGCCGCCGACGCCCGCGCCGCGCTGGCGGTCGACAGCGTCGATCTCGTCGATGAAGACGATGCACGGCGCGTTCTTCTTCGCCTGATCGAAGAGATCCGCACGCGCGAGGCGCCGACGCCGACGAACATCTCGACGAAATCCGAGCCGCTGATCGTGAAGAACGGCACGCCCTGCCTCGCCTGCGACGGCGCGTGCGAGCAGCGTCTTGCCCGTGCCAGAGGGCCGTAGAGCGCACGCCCTTCGGGATGCGTGCGCCGAGGTCGTTGAACTTCTCGGATGCTTGAGGAATTCAACGACCTCCTCAAGCTCCTGCTTCGCCTCGTCTGCGCCCGCCACATCCTCGAACGTGACCTTCATCTTGTCGCTCGCCGTCACGCGCGCGCGGCTCTTGCCGAACGACATGACGCGGCCGCCGCCGCCCTGCGTCTGCTGCATGATGAAGAACCAGACGCCGATCAGCGAGGAGGATCGGCAGGATCGACGAGAACATCGTCGACCACCACGGCGTTTCGGGCGGGACGCTCCGCCTTGATCTCGACGCTCTTCTCCTGCAGGGTCTTGAGGAAATTCGCATCCTGGTTCGGCGCATCCGGCGTGATCGTCAGAAATTCCGTGCCGTCCGTCAGCGTTCCCTTGACGATGTTGTGCTCAAGCGTGACCTCGCGACCTCGCCCTTCTGAACCTGCTCCAGAAATCCGAATAGTTGACCTCGTTCGTCGACACCTCGCGCGTCTGAAAATAATCAATCGCGGAGATGGCGATCAAGATGATCAGCAGATAGAACACCACACTGCGAAAAAGTTTATTCAATCGGTCATCCTCCTGTTCCAAAACAATGCTTTAAGGAAACGCTGATAAAATGAAGTCGCCCAGATTTGCACAGATGCGTTGTTCCTATAGCGGTCAACGTCAGACGCGCATCTGCGCCCTTCGGGCTTGATTTGCGGGACGTTTTCGCATACGAGTTATTGCCCAATCGCCCTGCGTCCTTCGGACTTGGCTCTGGACGGCTCAGCAGGGGAGACAAACCGTAGGCGTAGCGGTGCTACGTCGAGGATTTGTTGACGACGAGAGGACAGTGCAGATGTGTGAAGATGGGGGCTGAATCTATCAGTGTTTCCTTAAGAAAAACGCCGGAAAGTCACGGCATTTCACCAAAATCCCCATATCATGTTTCAGCAAAAGGCGTCGAAAGCGCCTTTTGACTCACACAACAAAAAACCTCTACAGCGTTTCATTATAGCATTAAAACAGGTGTTATACAAACCCTTTCGCACGATATTCGAATATTTTCACAGAAGGCGCACGCCGTCTCATTTGCTGTAGATTTCAGGCTTCAGGATGCCGAGGTACGGCAGGTTCCTGTACTTTTGATCGTAGTCAGCCCATAGCCGACGAGGAAGGCGTCAGGGCACCTCCGCACCGCAGTAGTCGACCTTACATCGACCTTGCGCCGCGACGGCTTGCTCAAAAGCGAGCAGAGCTTGACGCTCTTCGCCTTTCGATGGCGGGAAGTTCTCCATCAGATAGTGCATGGAAAGCCCCGAATCCACAATGTCCTCGATGAGCAGGATGTTAGCGCCCCGCGACGCTCTTCGCGAGGTCGAGGAGAATCTGCACATCGCCCGTCGAACTCGTACCGCTTCCATAACTCGAAAGCTGCATGAAATCGAGCGTCACGGGCAGATCGATGGCGCGCACGAGGTCGGCGTAGAAGAGCACGGCGCCTTCAGAATGCCAACGGCGTAGATCTCTCGCCCGCATAATCGCGCGTGATCTCGCGCCCGAGCTGCTCCACCATCTCGGCGAGCTGCGCCTCATCGAAAAAGAATCTTCTCCAAATCGTTGTGCATGATCGTATGCTCCTTCTTCAAAAATGGCACGAAGCCGTACCATCGATTCATCTTCCTTCACCAGTGCGGACGAAAAACGCCCGCACGCCCTACCGCCCAGACGACCTCCCCTCGCAGACGACGAGCGGCACGCGATCGCGCGGTGCGCGGCACATGCTCGTCGATGAAGAAATCCTTGAGCTTCTTCTGCCGCAGGAAGGCGCACGCGGTCGCTCGCGCGGCGCGTGCGCACGACGGCTGCGGCAAGGACACGACGGCAGATAGACTTCCGAGCGCCCGTCCGTCTGCGTGCGCTCGCGGGCAAAATCCGCGACGAGCGCGACGCCGAGCGCGGGCAGACGTCACCCCCAGCGCTCGAAGCGGCACGCCGCTCAAAAGCTCGCTCTCCGCCATGCCGCCCGCCGTCCTGCGCGTGGAAGCCGACCTGCCTCCTGCACCGCCTTCCTTATGGGCAGTACGAAGCTCATCGACAAAAAGACGCCCTTTTTCCATCGAGGAAAAACTGCACGCGGTCGGGCAAGTCCCACGAGAGGCCGCCCTTCCTTCCACCATCATGCGGCGCACTTGCTCGACCTGCCGCCAGCCCCAATCGTGCGACTCATCGACGAAGGCGCGCGCAGGCAGGCACGATGCGCCGCTGCAGGCGAGCGGCTCGGCGCGAAACGCCGTGCGCGAAAGCGCAAGGCTCTCGTGCGCCGCGCCCGCTGCCCGCCCTCTCTGCAGACGACGCGCGAAAAATGCCGCTTGCGCCATCTCATCGAGCAGAGCGTCGTCCGCGCGGGCAGCCTCCGCGAGGCGCACGAGCGCCGCGCCCGCCGACGCGTTGACATGCGCGGCGAGACGCGGCAGGATCTCCAGCCGCAGATAGTTGCGCCGCGCATCCGCCGCATCGTTCGTCGCATCGTGGCGCACCTCGATGCCATGCGCTGCGCAGTAGCGACAAGCTCTCCTTCGTGCAGGCGAGCAGGGGGCGCACGACATCGCCCGTGCGCGGCCTCATGCCCACGAGGCCGTGCAGCCCCGCGCCGCGCAGGATATGCTGCAGCACCGTCTCCGCCTGATCGTCTGCATGATGCGCGACAGCGATCATTTGCGCGCCGACACACGCCTTTACGCGGCGCAAAAAGCGTAGCGCAGTTCGCGCGCCGCACGTTTCCCAGCGACATCCTGCGCTCTTTTCGCATACTGCGGCACATCCGCCGCCTCTACGCTGCAGGCAACGCCCCTCGTGCACGGCAGAATGCAGCGACTAGTCCGCATCCTCGCGCGACGCCTCGCCGCGAATGCCGTGCTCGAAATGCGCGACATGCACGGAAAGCGCCAGCCGCTCCTGCAAATGCACCAGCAGATCGAGCAGCGCCATCGAGTCTGCGCCGCCCGAGACGGCGACCACGATGGAAGAGCCATGCGCCAGAAGTCCATGCTCCTCGCAAAAAGCCAAGACCTTATTCAGCATGATTCTCCCATCTGCCGCCGTCCGGCAAGCTCTGCACTGCTCTTCCCCATACGTCTCTCAAGACCATAACAGGAAAAGCACCTTGCAAGAGTGCTTTTCTCATGTCGTCAATCCCTGCGCGAACCGCGGCCGCCGCGCTTTGAATCCGTCTTGCGGCGCAAGTCCGTCAGCCTTTCATCGCTGTCCTTGAGGAAGCGCGACAACTTGTCTTCAAAGGAGGCACTGCTGAGACCGAAACGCCCCTGCCGCCTAAAGTCCCCTCCTGCACCGCGGCAGCGCTGGCATCGGACGGCGCGGAACTTCGCCGACCTTCTTCTCCATCGGTTTCTTTTCCTGCAGTTGCTTGATGGAAAGCCCGATCTTGCTGCGATCGTCGATCGTCAAGACCTTGACCTTCACCCTTGTCCTTCTCCTTGAGGAAATCATGGGACGTCCCGCACATACTCGTCAGCGACCTCAGAGATATGGACAAGACCGACCTTCCCTCAGGCAGCTCGACGAACGCTCCAAAATTCGTAATGCCCGTCACAACACCCTCAACAATACCGCCTACTTCAATGGACAACTATTTCCTCCTTAATTATACTGTGGGAATCGCCGACTGCGTCAGCACCCACCATCCCAGCGTCTTCTCCGCGCTGAGCGTGCTTTATTATACTCTGCGCCTTTTGCGCTGTCAAGAAAATCCGCGCGTGAAACGAGAAAACAAAGAGACCGCTGCATGCGTCTCAGCGACTCATGCGGCAGCCTCTTCTCACTTTTTCGCGATATACGGCAGCTCGCCCTCGTGTGTCAGTGCCGAGTTCTTGCGTGCCGTCTTCTCGATGTAGACAGGATCGTCGAGCTTTGCCTTGAGATCCTTAAGCTCTGCGTTCTCCCGCTGCGCTGTTTCCCAGACGTTGCTGCGCCGCCGCACAGTCGCGGGTCAAGCTCGTTCAGGTGAATCTGCGCGATCGATCATCGTGAGGAGAAGTACCCGAGCACGCAAAGGATGACGACGACGAACCAGTCGAGCCGGTGTCCCCTGCGCTTGCTTTCCGTTGCCATCTCCATCACGACCTTCCGTGCGCATCGATGCGCTTCTCCTGCCCGTACAGCTGCACGGAGCATCTTCCTCCCTGCGATTGGGGCAGCTACTTCTCCGCCCACTGAAAATATTCCGTCGTCGCTATGCGCCGAAATATGGAATCGCAGCTCGCACAGCGAAAAGTGCGACGAGACGTTTTCCATATCCGCCTTGCCGTCCACGAGATGAACGGGCTGCCATTCGACAAGGTCAGGCTGCCCGCCGCAGCGAGGGCACGGCGCGTGCCCCTCGGCGTCAGCGCGCAGGATCGTCGGCGCGAGATCGCCGACCGCCTTGATCTTCGGCATATCGAACGCATCGTAATAGCCCGAATTCAGAAGCTCGCGATAAAACACCCTGCAGTTGTCACATTCGTAGCGCGGCTTCACGCCTTCCAAATCCGCCTTGCCGCCCCGGATCATGACCGTGCCGCCCTCAACCGTGCGAAGTGGCCTGCCGCACTGCGGACAGAGAAACGCGCCGTTCGCGTCCTTTTCCAATTTCGATACTGCCACAAAAACACCCTCGCCCGAAATCGTAAAAACCATATTCGTCAACCGACGCTTGTGCCCGCTGTCTGCAGAAAGCGGGCGATCTCCTGCGCCGCTGCGGGCGGCTCGCGAGAAGCGCCGCCTCGCGCATGGAGGCGAGGCGCGGCGCGTCTCCCAGCAGCCCCATGACGAGAGCCGCCAGATTTTCGCCCTTGCCGAGCCAGACCGCCGTGCCGCGCTCGCTTGCAATCATCGCATTCTCAAGCTCCGCCCCGGAATCGGCTCGTGCGGGATCAGCGGCACGCCCATCGCCCACGCCTCGCTGATGGTCAGTGCACCGGGCTTCGATATGAGAAGCGCGAGGCCGCCATGAGTTCGGGTACCGCATCGGTATATCCCCAGGCGCGAACCGCATGGTGCGAGCGCACGGCATGTTCCTTGACCCAAGCGAGAAGGCGCTCGTTCTTCCCTGCGACGACGAGGATCTGCAGCTTTTCCGCGACATCCTCAAGCTTCTCCAGAGAATGAGCCACATCGCCGAGTCCGAGGCCGCCGCCCATGACGAGGATCGTGGGAAGCGACTCGCTGAGTCCAAGCCTTTCGCAAATCGCCGCACGGTCAAAACCCTGCCGGGAAAGCGGCAGGGATCGGAATGCCCGTCGCATGAACCGCCGTCGCCGCACAGCCTTCCTTGACGAGACTGCGCTGCATCCTCTCCGTCGCGACGAAGAAGGCGTCGACACCGGATAGAACCACATGCGGTGCACGCTGTAGTCCGTAAGAACCGTGGCGAAAAAGAACTCTTCCTCGCCGCTCTCGCTTGAGACACGACGCCGCACCCTCGGGAAACGGATGCGTGCAGATCACCGTGTCCGCTGCATGACGACGCACAAGGCTGCGCATGTTGCGCTTCGTCAAGGAAGCGATGAGCTTCTGCACGGGCGAAGCGCCCTGCCTGTGCCCCGTGAAGCGATAGAGCAGCTGGTAAAGGTTCGGCATGAAGTGCAGCATCTTCAGGTAGACCGCCTTCATGAACCAAGTGACCCACGCCGTATCGCGCTCGTGAAGTCGACGACCGCCACATGCGCCTCCGGCTCCGCCCGCAAAGAGCCGCCGCCAGGGCTTCCGCTGCCTTCATGTGTCCCGAGCCGATCGACGCCGCTACGATCAGATAGCTGCGAGCCGCCATGACCGACCTTCCCTCACTCTTGAAAATGAAATAATCAAACAATTCTCCTTTGTCATGCCCTCTATTTTAGCACAAGCAAGGAGCAGATACAACGAAACAGACGTTCGCTGCCGCCTGTCTCCTCAAGCCGTAAGGCCGCCGTCCACGCTCCACGCCGCGCCCGTCACGAAGGAAGCGGCATCGGAGGCCAGATAATATCGGCGACTTCTTCCGCCCGCGCGATACGACCGAGCGGATAGACGCCCGACATCTGCCGCAGAGCCTCTTCACGGTCAGGAGCATCCTGCAGCTGCGCCTCCGTCATCGGCGTTGCGACGTCTCCGGGGCACACGCAGTTCACGCGCACGCCGAAAGGCGCAAGCTCCAAGGCGAGGGATTTTCGTGAAGAGCGTCACGGCGCCCTTCGATGCGCAGTAGGCCGTGCACAGAAATTGCCGTGAATTCCCGCATCCGACGAAAGATTAACGATGCTGCCGCGACTCGCCTTCAGCGGCGCAAGCGCCGCCTGCGTCGTGAGCGCCCTTGACGTTCGTGTCCATGACGTCCTCGAATTCCTCTTCTGTCAGATCCTCCAGCGCACGTTCCAAATAAATCCCCGCCGAGTTCACGAGAACATCGAGGCGCGAAAAGCGTTCGCACACCGCGCCCACGAGCCGCCCTCGCCTCATCGGCGCGGCGCAGGTCGGCAGCGAAAGAAATGCGGCGCGCCCATCGAGCGCCAATTCACCCAACGAGGCGAGCGCCGCCTCGCCGCGCGCGGCCGAGCGCCCGCCAGTGCGACCGTGCTGCCCGCCTGCAGGAAAAAGGCGCGCTGCCGCAGACCGATGCCCGACGTGCCGCCCGTAAGAAGAACAACGCGCTTCATGCGAACCACCTCTCGAAAACTGCAAAACGCTACGAAAAAAAGGCTGGGTAAAAACCCAGCCCTCGGAGAGCCACCGTGCTCACTTGTTGTTGACAGCGTCCTTCAAAGCCTTGCCCGCCTTGAAAAACAGGATTCCTCGAAGCGGCAATCTTGATTTCCTTGCCCGTCTGCGGATTGCGGCCGGTACGGGCAGCGCGATCCTGACCTCGAACGTGCCGAAGCCGATGAGCTGAACCTTGTCGCCCTCGACAAGAGCCTCTTCGATGCTCTCGATGACTGCGCCCAGAGCCTTCTCGGCATCCTTCTTCGACAGACCTGCTTTTTCCGCTACGTTAGCCACTAATTCCGTTTTGTTCACGTTTGTAGCCTCCTTTTGAATTTGTTACGCTACCTTTATTCGCTGTAGTTGCCTAGAATCCTCTTTCTCACCGCGAAAAAGTGCAAAAAACTTGAAAACCGCCTTCGCAGGCTTTTTTAATCATCCCTGGAAGCTATCGCAGGAATGAAAAGGCTCGTCAGATGATCTATGTCCGTCTGCCTGTCGATTTCATAGAGCGGCATCGGGCGCACGGATTCATCGGGCAGCGCAATGTTGTGCAGATAGATGACTTCCTTCTCGTCCTTCATTCGCTCCATCAAGGCGAGTTTCAACTCGGAAGCGATCTCGCGGCTGTAGACCTGCGTGAAGAGCACCCCGTCGAAAAACGAAAGGTCATGCCCGCCGCATCCGATGCGTCGAGGATCGTAAGGCCTTCGACGGGATCGATGCCGAGACTGCCGTAGAGCGTCTCATGCAGCTCATGCCCGGCAGAATAGAAAGCTCAAGCCTTCCCTTCGCGCACAAATCACGCAGAAAAATGACCGTGCGCTCCGCCACAAAAGGCTGCCGGGCACGGCGTAGGGCGATCTCCTCGCCTGCGCGCGCCCTCGCGGCGAGATCTTCCGCAATCGCATGGTAAAAGCTCCCTCAAAGCTTTGCGCCTTTTCATACCGAGAATCGTAGCTCGTGAAAGGAACGCCGCTGCTTAAGTTCCGCCACGGACGGATGAACCGCCGTGCGCAGCAGAAGGCTTCGCCCGCTCGTCATCGCCTCCATGCTTTCGAGCGTGATGAGTCCGAAGCGGCCGGGGCCAAGTCCCACGACCGTGATACTTCCCGCATCTTTCATCTGCGCCCGCCTCCTTTCCCATTTGCCTGAACTTTTCGCCGCCGCCCCTCGCCGAGAAAGCGTCCTGCTCGCCCTTCCAGCAGCATCAGAAGGCGCGTGATGAAGTTCGTGATGTTCTTCTTGTACTGCGCGGCCAGACGTATGCGAAGCATCTGCTGCGGCGGCGGCAGCATCTTGGCATTCCTGCCGAAGAGGCCGAGGAGCTTTCAACAGCCCGTCGGGATCGAGCGTCGGTTTATCGACGAAAGAGATTTCCAAGAACATCGGCTTTTTCCACGACGGAACGTATGCCAAGTTCTCGCGCGTAATTGCGTATGCGTGCGACTTCCAGCAGACGCAGCACGACGGGCGTCGGCTCGCCGAAGCGATCGATCAATTCGTCGAGCAGTTCCTGAATCTCCGCATTCTTGCGAATCGCTGCAATACGCTGGTAAATCTCGATCTTGTGCATGGGATCGCTGATGTATTCGCCGTCGAGGTAGGCTTCCGCCTCGATGTCGACGACAGGTTCAAGCTTCTCTTCAGGCGGCTTTCCCGTGCGCCTCTCTCGATCGCCTCGTCAAGAAGCTTCGAGTACATCTCGAAGCCGACGCTCACGATGTGACCGTGCTGCTCTCGCACCAAGAGGTTCCCCGCGCCGCGAATCTCAAAGGTCGCGCATGGCGATCTTCAAAACCCTGCGCCCAGCTCGGCAAACTCCTTCATCGCTTGCAGACGCTTTTCCGCCATCTCGGACAAGACCTTGTCGGCCTGATAGACGAAATAGGCAAACGCCATGTGATTCGACCGGCCGACGCGGCCGCGCATCTGATAGAGCTGCGACAGACCGAAGCGATCGGCGTTGTATACGATGATCGTGTTCGCGTTCGCCACGTCGAGACCGTTTTTCCACAATGCTCGTCGCAAGCAGGATGTCGTAGCGCCCCTCGTAGAAATCGACCATGACGCGCTCCAAAAGCTCTTCCGCCATCTGCCCGTGCCCCTGTCTGAATCCGCGCCTCAGGCACGAGCTCTTCGAGCCGTCGGCGCATGATGTCGATGCTCTCGACGCGGTTGTAGATCAAAGTAAACCTGCCCGCCACGTCGAAGTTCGCGGCGAATGGCATTCTTCAAGACGAGCGCCGTTGTCCTCGATGACGTAGCTCTGCACGGGGAAGCGCTCGGCGGGCGGCGTCTCGATGATGCTCATGTCACGCGCTCCGACGAGCGACATGTGAAGCGTCCGCGGAATCGGCGTCGCCGAAAGCGTCAGTACGTCTACGCCCGCCGCGAGTTTCTTGATCTTCTCCTTCTGCTTGACGCCGAGCGCTGCTCCTCGTCGACGATCAGAAGCCCGAGGTCGGAAAAAAATGCACGCGCTTCGATTCAGGATGGCGTGCGTGCCGATGAGACACGTCGACCTTGTTCGCCTCCAGACGCTCGATCGTCGCCTTCTGCTCCTTCGCCGAGCGAAAGCGGCAGATGACGTCGACGCTCACGCCGAAATCAGCGAAGCGTGCGGAAAACGTCTGGAAGTGCTGCTGTGCGAGCACGGTCGTCGGCACGAGCACGGCGACCCTGCTTATGATCCATAGACCGCCTTGTAGGCGGCGCGGATCGCCACCTCCGTCTTGCCGAAAGCCGACATCGCCGCAAAGCAGGCGATCCATCGGCTCGGGCTTTTCCATATCCGCCTTGATCTCCTCAATGGCGCGGCGCTGGTCGGGCGCCTCCTCGTAAGGGAAGGCGTCCTCGAACTCCCGCTGCCACGGCGTATCGGGGAAAAATGCGAAGCCCTTCGCCGCGCGGCGCTTCGCGTAGAGCGCGATGAGTTCGTCGGCGATGTCCTCGACGGAAGCGCGCGCGCGCCTTCGCCTTGACCCACCCGTGCCGCCCATGCGGTGCAAACGCGGCGTCTCGCCCTCCGATCCGATGTATTTCTGCAGGAGTCCCACCTGATCGGTCGGCACGAAGAGCTTGTCGTCGCCGCCGTACTTGATGTGCAGATAGTCTTTCTTGATTCCGCCCACATCGAGCGTTTCGACACCCAGATACTTGCCGACGCCATGATTCACATGGACGACGTAATCGCCGACGTTGATCTCGCGGAAGTGTGCAATACGCTCTTCCTTCGAGGCTTTCTGCGCGAGTTTCTTCTTCTGCCTGCCGAAGACGTCCTTTTCGGACACGACAACGAGTCGCGCCCCGGCAATTCAGCCGTTCGAGAGCGTGCCCACCACGATGTTCAGATAAGCGTCGCTCAAAGGCTCGTCGCCCGCTGCGACAGCAGATGGTATGCGCGACTTCGCGAAAAACTCGCGCAGGAAGCAGCCTTCTCCGCCTCGCCGACGAGAAGGACGACGTGCTGCTTTGTTGAAAGCCAGTTTCGCGCCTCATTCTTCAAAAGATCCATCTGCCGTTGGAAGGGCGCGACTGCCTGCACAGCCAGAGCTCACGAGACTGTCCGGCTCGCGCCGTGAATCTTCTGCAGCATGAGGGCGGCGAAGAAGGTCGCATGTGCCTTCAGCGCCCGCCACAGTTCTTCCCATGAGAAAAGCTTTCGACCTCAGCTCAGGGCGTCTCCTTGACGAGTTTTTGTGCACTTTCACGCGTGCGCAAAGGTTCGTCGAAAATGACGCGCCCTCACCCTCCAAGTAGGAGAGGAATGTCGCAGCCTCGCCGGATTCCTCGGGGGTAGCGACGGGCAGCACCACCGCCGAAGGCACATTGCGCACGGAGCGCCGCGTCGCTGGATCAAACTCGCACGAGTCGATCTCATCGTCGAAGAATTCCAGACGAAGCGGCAAGGACGCATTGAGCGGATAGATATCGACGATACCGCCGCGCGCGCTGAACTGCCCGAGGGCATCGACCTCGCCCGCCGCCTCGTAGCCAAGCTCGACGAGACGCGAAAGAAGCGTCTCGCGCGAGAGCGTCGCACCAACTTCAAGGCGCAGGCTCATGCGCTCGAAATCTCGGCGCGATACGCCCTTCTGCACGGCGGCGGCGGCGTGAGCGAGCACGATGACAGGATTCTTCTTGAGCAGCCTGCCGAGTACGCCCATGCGCAGAGCCGTGCGTTCCATGCCCTTCGCCGTCGCTTCCACCGTCATCATGTCGACCTCAGGGCAGTTCCAGAGTTCGCGCGTCGGCAGAAGAGCCGTCAGATCAGCGCGCCACGCCTCGATCGCCTCGCGGCTGTGCGTGACGATGACCACGGGCTTTCTGCGGTGTTGCAGGCGGCAGCGAAGAGCGCGTGCTTCTGCGAGCCGCTGAGACCGTAGACGAGCGTCTTGCCGCGCGGCGCGAAAAGGCCTCGACAATCTTTCGAGCCGGCCATCCTGCATCATTTGTTCAAAAAGTGCTTTCATGATTCCACCATTCGGCAAAGCGCGAAAAGGAGCTTGGCGAAGCGCCAGCCCCTCTGCTGCAGTGCATCGGAAGGAGCACTCCCGGAGCACTTGCAAACGCTTTTTATTGTTCAAAAAAATTCATTTGACAACGATGTTGACGAGCTTCTTCGGCACGCAGATGGCCTTGACGATCGTCTTGCCCGCCGTGAGTTCGACGACCTTCGGCTGCGCGAGCGCCAGCTTTCTCCATCTCCTGCGGCTCCATATCCGCTGGCACCGTCAGCTTGTCGCGCACCTTGCCGTTGATCTGCAGGACGATCTCGACCTCGTCCTCGACGATAGCCGCACGGTCAAACTTCGGCCACCTGCATCGTGAACGCTTCCCTTGCCCTCCATGCGGCTCCAAAGCTCCTCCGTGATGTGCGGCGCGAACGGGCGCGAGCATCTTCACGAGCGCAAAGGAAATCTCGCGCACGAGTCCCGGATGAACCGTCTTGTCCTGGAACGCGTAGAAAGCGTTGACAAGTTCCATGACGGCGCTGATCGCCGTGTTGAACATGAAGCGCTCGCCGACGTCCTCCGTGACCTTCTTGATCGTCTGGTGCAGCGTGCGGCGCAGCGACTTTCTCCTCAGCCGTCAGCGTCGAGTGATCGTAGTCGTCAATGCCCTCTCGGATCGCATCCTCGAAATGCGCGACGATGCGCCAGACGCGGTTCAAAAAGCGGAATGCCCCCTCGACGCCCTGGTCGCTCCACTCCAAGTCACGCTCAACAGGTGCGGCGAAAAGGATGAAGAGACGCGCCGTATCAGCGCCATACTTTTGGATGATCTCCTCGGGCGAGACGACGTTGCCCTTCGACTTCGACATCTTCGCGCCGTCCTTGATGACCATGCCCTGCGTCAGGAGATTTTGGAACGGTTCATCAAAATCCAGAAGCTTCTCGTCGCGCAGCACCTTCGTGAAGAAGCGCGAATAGAGAAGGTGCAAAAATCGCATGTTCGATACCGCCGATATACTGATCGACAGGCGCCCAGTAGTTCACCTTGTCCGCCGCAAACGGCTTGTGCGTGTTGTGCGGATCTGTGTAGCGCATGTAGTACCACGACGAGCAGATAAAAGTGTCCATCGTGTCCGTCTCGCGCCTTGCAGGACCGCCGCACTGCGGGCATGTGCAGTGCACGAAGGATTCGCTCTGCGCCAAAGGGGAAACGGCGCCTTGCTCGAAGTTCACATCCTCGGGCAGCTTGACGGGCAATTCCTCTTCGGGAACGAGCTGCTCGCCGCATTTGTCGCAGTAAATGACGGAATCGGCGCACCCCATAGCGCTGGCGCGAGATGAGCCAATCGCGCAGACGATAGTTGACCTTGCGCCTGCCAAAGCCCTCCTTGACCGCCTTTTCTACAATTGCCACGAGCGCCTCGTGCATCTCCATGCCGTCGAACTCCGCCGAATTCACGAGGATGCCGTCCTTCGCCGTATAGGCTTCCGTCATTTCTTCAAGCTTTAGCTCACGATCCTTCGGGCGCAGCGTGACGATGATCGGCAGGTCGTACTTCTTCGCAAACATCCAGTCACGCTGATCCTCCGACGGCACGCCCATGACGGCGCCCGTGCCGTACTCGGCGAGGACGTAGTTCGTGATCCAAAGCTCGACCTTCCTGCCGTTGAAGGGATTGACGGCGTAAAGCCCCGTGAACATGCCCTCTTTTTCCGACTCGCCCGACGTGCGCTCAAGCTCCGACTGCGCCTTGACCTTGTCGGCGAAGGCGCGAAGCTCCGCCGCCTTCGGATTATCCTTCAAGATCTTCTCCATCAGAGGGTGCTCCGCCGCGAGCGCCACGAAGGTCACGCCGTACGCCGTATCGGCGCGCGTCGTGTAGACGGCGATCTTCTCGCCGAGCGCGGGCACGTCGATGTCGAATTCCAAGCCCTCGGAGCGACCGATCCAATTCTCCTGCATCGTCTTGACGCGCTCGGGCCAGCCCTTGAGCTTGTCGAGGTCGGCGAGAAGTTCGTCCGCATAGTCCGTGATCTTCAAAAACCACTGTGAGAGATCCTTCTTGTGCACCTCGGAGTCGCAGCGCCAGCATTTGCCGTCGATGACCTGCTCATTCGCGAGCACCGTGCCGCATGTATCGCACCAGTTGACCGACGCTTCCTTCTTGTAGGCAAGCCCCTTCTTGTAGAAAAGCTCAAAGAGCCACTGCGTCCAGCGATAGTACTCGGGACGACAGGTCACAGCCTCACGGCTCCAATCATAGGAAAGCCCCATGCTCATCTGCTGGCGCTTCATGTTCTCGATGTTGGAATACGTCCAGTCGGCGGGCTTCACACGTGCTTGATCGCGGCATTCTCCGCCGGCATGCCGAAAGCGTCAAAGCCCATCGGGTGCAGCACATTGCAGCCCTGCATCTTCTTGAAACGGGCGATGACGTCGCCGATCGAATAATTTCGCACATGCCCCATGTGCAGATTGCCCGACGGGTAGGGGAACATCTCCAGCACATAATATTCAGGCTGCGTGCGATCGATCTCCGTCTTGTAGACGTCGTCCCTGCCACTCTCCCTGCCACTTTTTTCGACTTTCCTGCGGAGCATACTCTCCATACAACAAAGTCCTCCTGAGAAAGAGGGGCGTGCGGGTCTCCCCGTGCGCCCCAAAAAAACTTTACGGTTTACAGATACCTGAGCCAGACGTAGACGCTCGAAATCGCAATCGAGAGCGTCATCATCGGCAGAGCGATCTTCATGAAGCTGATGAAGGAGATCGGCTTGCCGCGCTGCGCCGCCATCGAAGCGACGACGACGTTCGCCGAAGCGCCGATCAAGGTGCCGCTGCTCGCCGAGGCAGGCGCCCAAGGCGAGCGACCACCATACAGGGGTCGAGGTTCGTCATGCCCATCTGCCCCATATCCTGAATCAGCGGGATGAGCGTCGCAACGAACAGGGATGTTGTCGATGAACGCCGAAGCGTAGGCGCTCATCCAGAGAATGAGCATCGACGTCGCCGTGAGGTCGCCGTTCGTGATCTTGATCGCCTCTTCCGCGAGCATCTTGATGACGCCCTGTTTCGACGAGTGCGCCGACGAGGATGAAGAGATCGGGCGAAGAAGAAGATGGCGAGCCATTCGACCTTCGACAAGACCTTCGCGATCATCGCTTCCTTCTGCGGGAAGCTGATGAGCAGCAAGAGGCCTGCGCCCGTCAGTGGCGGCGGTCGCCGTGTCGAGGTGGAGCTGGCCGTGCAGCACGAAGAGGCTGATCGTGACAGCGAGCGCGAACAGGCACTTCTTCAAGAGGCGCGGCTCGACGATCTGGCTCTTCTCATCGAGCTGCATGACCTTCTCGCGCAGCTCGTCCGTCGTGTGAGCTTCTGCCGTAAATCACGATCAAAAGAGCGATCGTCACGATGAAGATCAGGATGCAGATCGCCGTGAGGTTCGTGATGAAGTCCATGAACTGCAAGCCGACGGCGCTGCCGATCGCGATGTTCGGCGGATCGCCGATCAAGGTCGCCGTGCCGCCGATGTTCGACGCAAGGATCTGCGCGATGAGGAACGGCTTGACATCGACGTTGAGCTGCTTCGTGATGCTGAACGTGATCGGCACCGTCAGAAGAACCGTCGTCACGTTATCGAGAAGAGCCGAGCAGACGGCCGTGAGAGCGAGAGGGCGACGAGCAGGGGAGATCGGCTTCGCCTCGACCTTCTTCGCCGCCCAAATGGCGAGGTAGTTGAAGAGCCCGTCTCGCTCGTGATGTTCACGATGACCATCATGCCCATGAGAAGGCCGAGCGTGTTGAAGTCAATGTGATGAATCGCAGTCTCTGATTGATGATCCTGAGAAGGATCATGAGCATGGCGCCGCAAATACCAATGATGGTGCGGTGAATCTTTTTCTGAAATGATCAGCGCGCAAGCCGCGACGAAGATCACGATAGCAACAACTGTGCTTGTTTCCACTGGTTACACTTTTTCTTCATAGATGGGGAGCGCATCGGTTTCGTCCGTGCTTCCTCTGATGATAAAACCTCAAAATGCCTTTCTCGTGGAGCCCGCCCGCAAAGAAGCCGCCTCACCTCCCCTTTCGTTTCTTTTCGGCGCAAGCATCGATCGTCGCCCGCGCGCTTGATGCCTGCGATAATTCTTGATGCCCCTCGGCGAAGAGATCGAGTTTCAGCTGCAGAAGCTCCTCGCCCAGCCGATCGAGAAGTTCAGGCGTGAGTGCCGCTCGCGAAAGATCCGCTTCCTTTTCGCGCACAGCGCGGCGGCGCTTTCTCCTCGTGCGCTTCATGCGCGAGGAAGCAGCTTCGAGCGTCGCCTCTTCCTCGAAGCCTTGGATCATCGCCTTGTCAGAAAGCCCCTTCGGTATCTTGCCCATGTCAACCCTTGACCTTTTCCCCACGAATCCTTGAGTCCGACGACGCGGTTGAACGACGAGCCTGTCGGGACGCGTATCCTTGTCCACGACGAAATAGCCCGTGCGCAGGAACTGATAGTGCGTGCTTCCGCCGTGCGTGCAAGACTCGGCTCGACCTTTCGCCCCTTCGATGACTTCGAGAGAATGCGATTCAGGACGCGATGAAGTCTGCCGTCGTCTCCTCATTGTCCGTCTTCAAAAGATAGTCGTAGAGGCGCACTCGGCATCGAGCGCATCGTTTGCCGATACCCAGTGCAGCGTGCCCTTGACCTTGCGGTTCGCCGCACTGCCGCCCGACTTCGACTCGAGATCATAGGTGCAGCGAAGCTCTGCTGATCTCACCCTTTTCATCCTTGACGACTTCCTCGCACCCTGATAATGTAGGCGTGCTTCAAGCGCACCCTCGCCGCCCGGCGCAGACGGAAGAACTTCTTCGGCGGCTCTTCCATGAAATCCTCGCGCTCGATGCAAAAGTTCACGCGAGAACGGCACATAGCGCTTGCCGCCGCGCGTCGGATGGTTCTCTCACAAAGTTCCTCCGACTTGTCCTCGATAATTCGTCAGCACGACCTTCAAAGGATGCAGCACCGCCATGACGCGTGCAGCGCACTCATTGAGGTCTTCTCTCACACAGTGCTCAGCCATTGCCACGTCGACCGTGTTGTTCGACTTCGCGACGCCGATGCGCTCGCAGAAGTCGCGGATCGAAGCCGGCAGTATAGCCGCGCCGCCGAAGCCCCGAGATCGTCGGCATCCTCGGATCGTCCCAGCCGCGCACATGCCCTCCTCGACGAGCTGGCGCAGCCAGGCTTGCTCGTGATCGTATTCGTGACGTTGAGCCGCGCGAACTCGATCTGGCGCGGGCGCGTGTTCTTGTCGAAGCCCAAAACTTCAGAAGCCAATCATAGAACGGACGCGGTGATCCTCAAACTCCAAAGTGCACAGGGAATGCGTGATGTTTTCGATAGCATCCGACAGAGGATGCGCGAAGTCGTACATCGGATAGATGCACCAGCATCCCCCGTGCGATGATGCACGGCATGCGCAATGCGATAGATGACGGGATCGCGCATCGTGATGTTCGGCGACGCCATGTCGATCTTGGCTCGCAGTACGCGGCTGCCGTCGGGGAACTCGCCCGCCTTCATGCGCTGGAAGAGCGCGAGGTTTTTCCGCGACGCTGCGACTGCGGCAGGACTCCTTGCCCGGCTCCGTCAGAGTGCCGCGATAGGCGCGGATCTCCTCCGCCGTCAGGTCATCGACGTAGGCAAGCCCTGCTCGATCAGGGCGCACGCATACTGTAGAGCTTTTCAAAGTAATCCGACGCATAGTGGCGATCGCCCCAGGAAAGCCCAGCCACTTGATGTCCTCCCCGGATCGAGTCGACGTACTCCGTATCCTCCTTCGTCGGATTCGTATCGTCAAAGCGCAGGTTGCAAAGCCCCGCGTACTTCTCCGCCGTGCCGAAGTTCAAGCAGATCGACTTCGCATGACCGATGTGCAGATAGCCGTTCGGTTCGGGCGGAAAGCGCGTATGTATGCCCTCGGATGCTTGCCGCTCTTCAAATCTTCGTCGATGATGTTATAAATGAAATTCGATGATATCGCTTCGCCATATTTGCAGCTCCTTCTGGCGCATCCGATCGACGCCCCGCCGTCTGCGCCGGAAATTTGAGGAAGCGCTGATACACTCAGCATTTCCTCAAGAAAAATTTAACGCCTCTTTATTCGAGGCGCAAAGCGGAAAATCCTTCTGCTCGCTGAATTTTCCTGAAAAACATTCGATTGAGACTTCTGGCGAAGATTCTCCCGCAGACACAACCCTCCTGCGGCTCCCCTGCAATGCCGTCATCACTTCCCGCGCTGCAGAACCTCCGCCGGCGCCGCATCCTCCCTCAGCGCACTTCTTTCTCCACATAGGCGTGCAGCCGTTCGATGCCGAGCGCCATGCGCGAATCCTCAGGCAAGTGCGCGATGATGTCCTCGATGTAGCCGCGCTCTTTGACGCGCTGCAAAGTCCAGCTGAAATTCACGTCGTAGACCCACATGAGGCGCACGAGCTTTGCGAGTCGTCCATCGTGCGGATCTTCGTGTAGTCCACTTGATCGCCCGCGATGAACTTTTTCGAGGAAATCGGGACTGACGCCCGTGCCGTCGGGCGGCGCAAGAAACAGGGCGCAGCACGCGGAAGATATCGAGCTTGTCGGCGTCGCGCAAAAGCCGCGCGAAGAAAAGCTGCCGCGCATCTTCCGTCGGCGCGATGACCTTCTTGTTGTGGTTCAGAACAGAAAAAGCGCACGAGAGCCTCGTCCTCCGGGCACAAGACGCGAAAGGAACGGCAATTCGTCGAGCACCTTGAGTCCGAGCGCCGCATGATCCTCCGATACGGCGCGCTCGTTGAACGTGCGGTAAAGCGTGAATTGGCGAAAGCGCCCCACATCGTGAAAAGAGTCCCATGATTTCCGCCAGCTGCACATCGTGTGCAGCGAGATGCAGATGCTTTGCAAGCTCCACGGCGATCGAGGTCACGATCCCCGTATGCACCTCCTTCAGGCGGATCGCCTGCTGCACCTCCTCGTCCTCCGTATAGAAGGAACGCATGTAGGCCGCCATCCAAGCGTGCATCTCACGCAGTAGTTTCTCCAAAAGCGTCGCCTCCGGTTATGTGCTTCAATTCTCTGCTTCTTCGCTAAGACAGCGAATATTTTCAGTTGTTCGTCCGTTAGCTCAGGGCACCCTCATCAAAGGCAATCGGCTGTTTTGCAGCAGCACGCACCTCTTCCAACACCTCTTTCGATGGCTTCTGCCCCGGATATACGATCATGCTATGTACCGCCATAATATAGCCTCGTTTTTCCAGTGTGAAAACTCTTTACCATGAAGCCCCAAGAGGTCAAGCCGAAGGCGCGGACCGATTGGCTAGACTTCTGTAAGGGCGGCGCATTTTGTCCACAAAGTGAACGTTTGTGCGTGTATTTTATACAGTATAACACAGCGCTCCGAACAACAATTTCTCATGCGCCTTTTTCTTCTTGCCCGGCAGAGATCCTTCCAGCTCGATAATCATGTCGCGCAGTTCTGCGGCGCGCTCGAATTCCAAGGCGCGTGAAGCCGTCTGCATCTGGGCGAGCAGCGTGCGATCAGAGACTCCTTCTGCTTCTTCGTGAGCTTCTTTTTCTTTCCGTCGGACTCCTCGCCGTAGGAGGCGCGGCTCTCGGCGACAAGCGTCGTTTTCGATCAGCGGCACGACGGGCTTGACGATGGTCTTCGGCGTGACGCCGTGCTCCTTGTTGTACGCCTGCTGCACTGTGCGGCGGCGCTCCGTCTCGTCCATGGCGCGTTTCATCGAGTCCGTGATGCGGTCGGCGTAGAGGATGACCCTGCCGCCCGCATTTCGCGCCGCACGCCCGATCGTCTGTATGAGCGACGTGTCGGAGCGCAGGAAGCCCTCCTTGTCGGCATCGAGAATCGCCACGAGCGACACCTCGGGCATGTCGAGTCCCTCGCGCAGCAAATTGATGCCGACGAGCACATCGAACTTGCCCGCACGCAGATCGTGAATGATTTCGGCACGCTCGAACGTCGCTATGTCCGAATGCAGGTAGCGCACGCGCACCTGCATGTCCTTGAGGTAATCCGTGAGGTTCTCCGCCATCTTCTTCGTCAGCGTCGTCACGAGCACGCGCTCGTCCTTCTTTGCACGAATGCGGATCTCCGACAGCAGATCGTCCATCTGCCCTGTCAAAGGCCGCACCTCGACGATGGGATCGAGCAGCCCCGTCGGGCGGATGATCTGCTCGACGACCTGCTGCGCCTTTTTCCAACTCATATTTCGCGGGCGTCGCCGAAAATGTAGATGATCTGATTGATGCGCTGCTCGAACTCCTCGAAAGAAAGCGGACGATTGTCAAAAAGCGGACGGCAGACGAAAGCCGTTTTCCACAAGCGAAATCTTGCGCGAACGGTCGCCGTTGAGCATCGCCTTGAGCTGCGGCATCGTCACATGGCTCTCGTCCATGACGATGAGGAAATCGTCGGGGAAATAATCGAGCAGCGTATACGGCGCCGCCCCCGCCGGTCGATGCGTGAGGTGACGCGAATAATTCTCGATGCCCTGAGCAGTAGCCCATCTCCTGCATCATTTCAAGGTCGTAGTTCGTGCGCTGCTCGATGCGCTGCGCCTCGATGAGCTTGCCCTCCTCCTTGAAATGCGCGACCTGCGCGATCTTCTCCTCGTCGATCGCCGCCATGGCGATTTCCATGTCCTCCTTCTTCGTCACATAGTGCGAAGCAGGAAACACCATCGAATGCGTGCGCTCGCCGTAGATTTCTCCGGTCAGGACATCGAACTCAGCGATGCGCTCAACCTCATCGCCGAAAAGCTCAATGCGCACGGCGCGGTTGTTCCAGCCCGCAGGAAACACTTCGATGACGTCGCCGCGCACACGAAAGCGGCCGCGCTCAAAGGCGATGTCGTTGCGCTCGTACTGAATGGCGACGAGCTTGCGCAAGATGTCCTCACGCGCCACCGTCTGCCCCTTGTGCAGCGACAAGACCATCTCGTGATAGCTCTCCGGCGAGCCAAGACCGTAGATGCACGAAACGCTCGCGACGATGATGCAGTCGCGCCGCTCGAAGAGCGAGCACGTCGCCGAGTGGCGCAATTCATCAATTTCGTCGTTGATCGACGCATCCTTTTCGATATAGTGTCCGTCGAAGGAATATACGCCTCAGGCTGGTAGTAATCGTAGTAGCTGACAAAGTAGCCGACATAGTTCTTCGGGAAGAACGTCTTTGAACTCGCTCGCGAGCTGTGCCGCCAGCGTCTTATTGTGCGCGATGACAAGCGTCGGCTTTCTGTACGCGCTCAATCGTCTTGGCGATCGTGTACGTCTTGCCCGTGCCCGTAGCGCCGAGGAGCACCTGCGCCTCCTGCCCATTCTCGATGCCCGCCGCCAGATCGCGGATCGCACGCGGCTGATCCCCCATCGGCTCGAAAAGGCGCCCGGAAACCTCAAACGGTATCTCCTTGTCAAACTCCATCGTATTGAGCTTAGGCAAAATCGCCATGCGTGCGCCTCCCCTGTGCAATCTATTTCAACTGTCCATAATATCCAAAAAGCTGTTTTGGTGTAACGATATATGGCCTTTCAGGAAAATGCTTCATGTTTCCAGTAACGAGATATGCTCCATCCAAAGCGCTTTTCCATGACGACTTTATAAAAAGGTATATCTTTCATATCGGGCAAAATAATATCAATCGGCCTTGCCTGTACCAAGATGCCGAATCGTTCCATAAAAGACAGCAAATACTCTATCTTCTGCGGAGAAAAATCCAAACTTCTTGCGTTCTAAAAACCTCTCGATACTCTTTTCATGATTGCATCGCTGTACAACGGAACGATTTCTCCTGTAATCATCCTGCCAACAACCTGCACAGTAGCAGCGTCCTCTTTAGAAGACAGCAACGCAGACACCAGTACATTCGTATCAATCACAGCAAGGCAAGTCATTTCCTGCTCCCTGTCGAGCCATTTCAATCTCTCGATTGATTTCTTCCAACGTCATATCAACCGCACCGCTCTCTTTGCTTCTTGGCGAAGAGTCATGAACGCCTGCATAGCGCCCTCCTCGTCAACTCCGTCTCCAACGAAGAGATTTCAAAAGGTATCCTGCGCTCTCGTACCACGGCTCTGACAAACACATGGATAGCGGTCGCCATATTCATCCCAAATTCCGGCACAATCCTCAAACTGCCGCTTGAGCCCCTCTTCCATCCGCACGCTGAATGTCGTCTGCGCCATATTGAACACCCCCTTGAATATCCAAAAGCATACATCTATTTGCCGCACCTGAGCGGCTCTGCTCGTCGAATATCTATCTCCATTATAGCGAACAGGCGAAAAAGCAACCGCGCCAAAGAGGCGAACCATCTCCTCAGGGCGCGGTGCATCCTCTACGAATCCATATCCAGACCTTCATTCTGACTGCCCATGCGGTAGCCGCGAAGATCGAGCGTCACATAGGCGAAGCCTGCCGACCGTACAGCATCTTCCACCTCTTCCCGATGCCGCCAGAAAACATCGAACTCCGCCGGCTCGATCTCGATGCGTGCGAGCCTGTCGTGGCAGCGCACGCGAAGCTGACCATGAATGTAACGGCGCAGGGCATTTTCTGCGACTTCCACCGCACGAAGGCGCTCCTCGTCAACTCGACGCCATACTCGACGCGCGAGGCGAGACAAGCGGCACTGGGCTTCGACCACACGGGGACGCCCCACGCTTTCGCCGCTTCGCGTATGTCGCACTTCGTCCACCGCGCTTCCTTCAATGGCGAGGCGACGAAAGGAGCAAGCTCTTCTATCGCGGCGAGTCCCGGGCGATAGTCTCCCGCATCATCAGCATTCGTGCCATCGAGAACGCGTCGGAAGCCATGTTCCTTTCGCCCATGCGATCAGCATTTCAAAGCGGTGCTTCTTGCAGTAGTAGCAGCGGCGCTCGTCGTTCCTTGCGACGTCGGGCGAGGCGAGGTCGTCCGCCGGCAGAATCGTCAGGGGAACGCCCGCAAGAGATGCGCATCGCTTCGCGTCCTCTAGCTCCCCCTCAGCCAAAAGCTCGGACGCAGCGGTGACGGCGGCGACATGCGCCGCGCCGAGCGTGCGCACCGCCGCCATGAGCAGAACGGCGTTGTCGACGCCGCCCGACAGGGCGACGGCAGCAGAGCCGTAGGACTGCAGCAGGGAGGAGAGTGTTTCTCCTTTTCCTTTTCCATCATTCGCCGCCGCTCGCGCAGATCGTCGAGCGCTTCTGGCGCACGCGCTTCAGAGGAATGCCCTCACGCGCAGCAATCTCGCGGCAGTCGTCATACTCGGGCGAAAGCGAGACAATCTTGCCGCCGTAGGCACTGACCTTGCAGCGCACCTTGCCGTGCGGCGTATCGACAAGCGCCGTATGGCGCACAGCCCTCGACGCGCTCATCGATGTGCAGCACGCGCATGCCGATGCTCGTCGTCTCCGAAAAGAGCAGAGAAAGGCACTGTGCCTTCTTGTCTTCCGCCACGAGGACAGACAGCGTGTGCGCCGGGCGGTTCTTCTTCATGTAGATGGGCGTCGTCCAGACGCCGAGCGCACCGAGGGCGAAGAGGCGCTCGCTCACATAGCCGAAGAGCTGCGCGTCCATGTCGTCGATGTTCGTCTCGATGAGCGAGAGATCGCGCTTGCCGCCGCCCTTGCACTCGCCGATATAGAGCCGCACGACGTTCGGCAGTTCGAGATCCCATGTGCCCGCACCGTAGGCGATGCACTCCGTCAGAAGATCTGTGGGCACATGGTCGGAGAACTCAGCGAGCGCGGCGAGGACGGCGGCGCCCGTCGGCGTCGTCAATTCCTTCGCCGCACCTTCATGGTAGGTGGGAAAAGCCGCAGCAGTTCCGCCGTCGCGGGCGCGGGCACCATCATAAGCCCATGCTGCGTATGCACGGTGCCGCTTCCCGTATTCACGCGGGAAACGAAGATCTTCTCGATTTCAAGATAGTCGAGGCAGATCGCTGTTCCCACGATGTCGACGATGGAATCGACAGCACCGACTTCGTGGAAAATGCACGTCCTCGGCATCATGCCGTGCACCTTGCCCTCCGCCTGCGCGAGAACACCGAAAAATCTTGAGGCTCGTCTCCTTGACTTCGGCCGAAAGCGACGAGCGTTCAAGAATCGCACGCACATCGCGCATCGTGCGGTGATGGTGTTCATGGCTGTGCTCATGCAAAGGCACAGCTCCTTCATTTGCATGGCCATGCTCGCAGCTATGCTCATGCGCGTGTTCGTGTTCATGACCTTCGCCCAAAGCTCGACGTCGACATACGTCGCGGCGATGCCGTTCTTCTTCACGGAACTGACCTTCAAACGAAACTCTTCCGCCATCGGCAGGCGGCGCAGTTCGGCTTCCAGCGTTTCCAGCGGCATTCCCGCCGCAAGGAACGCGCCGAGCAGCATGTTGCCGCTCAGTCCTGAAAAACAGTCCAAATATATCGCTCTCATATTTCACCTCGTCTCGATTGATGCGGCTCGCCATCGCGCCCGCACCGAAGCCGTTGTCGATGTTCACAACGGCGACGCCCTGTCGCACACGAATTGAGCATGGAGAGAAGCGCCGTCAGCCCGTGGAACGATGCGCCGTAGCCCACGCTCGTCGGCACGGCGATGACGGGCCGCGCGACGAGACCGCCGACGACGCTCGCGAGCGCCCCTCCATGCCGGCGACGACAATGACGACGTTCGCCGACATAAGTTCCTCCTTATGGGCGAGCAGGCGATGGATGCCCGCGACGCCGACGCTCGTAGATCGTTCTGACGTCGTTTCCCATGAGCCTTGCCGTCAGCGCCGCTTCCTCGGCGACGGGGATATCGCTCGTGCCCGCCGTGAGGACGAGGATGCGGTGCGCTGCATCCTCGCATCGCGCCTTGCGCTCGACGTAAACGATGCGCGAAACTTCGTCGTAGTGTGCTTCAGGCAGGCGGCAAGCACCGCCCGCGCCTTTTGTGCGTCGACGCGCGTCGCCATGACGTTGCCCCTCGCTCTGGGCGAGCAGCGTCTTCAAAATCTCGGCGATCTGCTGCGCCGTCTTGCCCGCGCCGTAGACGACCTCGGCGAATCCTTGACGCTTCTCGCGACCCGTATCGACAGCGGCGAAGCCCAATTCCTTCTGCTCCACAAATCTCACTCATAGCATGGATTTTCCCTGCACAGAAAGCCTCGCAGGAAAATCTGCGGCTTCTCCGTCGCATAGACAAAAGGCGCTGTCTTGCACAGCGCCTTCTTCTCCGTTCGTCAGCCTCTGGGACCGTGGTTCAGATCGTCCTTTCGCCTGCTGCACGACCCTGCAGCGCGTTGCCGAGGTTGCCGATCAGATGATCAAAGACCCGGTTCGCATATTGGTCAGCATCGTCCCGAGCTGCTTTTGCATTCGCCATGGTCTTTTCCATGATCTCGCGCTCCCTGCTCCTTCGTCTGCTCGCATGATCGCCTTGGCCTTCTCCTCCGCCTGCATGACGATCTCGTTCTTGTCGACAAGCTCCGCCGCGTACTTCTTCGCCTTCGATGAGTGCCGCCGCTTCGTCGTTCGCACGGTCGAGGATCTCCTGACGCTCCTGCATGACCCGCTCCGCCTTCTGCAGTTCCAACGGCACTCGCGGCGCAGCTCGTCGACGAGGTGGATGAGATCCGTCTCGTCGATGAGGCTCTTATTCATCAAAAGGCATGCGCCTCGACTCGACAACAAGGTTTTTCTATAGAATCCAAAAATATTTTTTTACAGCCATATTTCTGCCCGCCTTCTTTTTAAGAAATATTGATATGAGGAAACATTTTCCTTCAATGAGCTGCCTCTTCAAAACGCCTATTTATAGCTAATTCTACACACTCGGCATAAGTCCTGTCACGCGCCCGTGAAAATTTTGCAATTTCCCGCACGCCCGAGGAACTGACGAAGGAATAGCGCGGATCGGTGAGCAAAAACACCGTCTCGATGTCGGGCGCGATGTACTTGAGCATCTGCTCCTGCTTTCTGCTCATACTCGTAGTCCGTGACGGAGCGCAGGCCGCGCACGATGACGGTCAGCTCCAACCTCGCGCATGTATTCGGGCAGCAGCCCTTCGAATGCGACCGACGCGCAGGTTCGATATGGCGCGTCGCCTCTGCCAAAAGTTCCAAACGCTCCTCCACCGTGAAGAACGGCGTCTTTCGGATGTTGTGGAAAACACCCACGATAAGCTCATCAAACATGCGGCTCTGCCTGCTCGAAAATATCGACATGACCGTTCGTCACAGGGTCGAAGCTCCCTCGAGCATACAGCCTTGATCATCAAGACTCGCCTCCTCGATCTTCACCGCCACGCCAAAAAGCGCAGTCGCGTCGTCTTTCCATACCTTCCTCACGCACGCAGCGAAGGTTTTTAAGCGCCGGAAGCGCTTCTTCCTCCGCACCGTGCTCCACGATCATGCAGCCGTCAGGGCGCGAGCAGTCCTTCTCTATCCACAGAGGAAAGAACCTTTCTCCCAAAGCCCCCTGCCGGTATGGCGGATCGCAGAAAAATCAAGTCGAAGGAACGCCCCTGCGCCGCCGAGGCGCGTCAAGAGGCGCAGGACGTCGGCGCGCACGATCTCAGCGCGCTCCAAAAGCCGCGTCTTGGCGGCATTCTCCTCGATCAGAGAAGCCGTCCTCTCATCGACAAAGAGCGCCGACGCCGCGCCGCGGCTCAAAGCCTCCAGCCCGAGCGCCCCCTGTCCCCGCAAAGAGATCGAGCACATGCGCCGCTTCGACGCGCCGACCGAGGATGTTGAAAAGCGATTCCTTGATGCGGTCAGCCGTCGGCCGCGTCGCCTCGCCCTTGGGCGTCTTCAGGCGACAGCCACGCGCCGTGCCCGTGATGATACGCATAATCCCACCCTCGAAGTCAAGCATAACATTTTATATTCTATCATATTTTTCGTTTCGTGAACCGCGCTATGCTATAATATTGAAAAATCAAATTGTCTTAGGAGGAACTTCCTTGAAAAAGCGACTGCTGTATCTCGCCGTCCTCGCGCTCTGCGTCCTTTCACTCTTCCACGCTTTCTGCGCTCCCTTCTACGGCGGCACACCGCTCAGCGCCGTGCGTGAAAAAGACGGGACGCATCGTGCTCGTGCCGCTCGACGGCAGACCGCCGTGCCGCCAACTCGTGCTCGACACCGCCGATGTCGCAGGCACAGAGATTGCTGCCCCTGCCCTACGAGATGCAGGACTACTACACGATGCCGGGCGAAACGAAGGAGGCGCAGAAGTGGCTGCGCGAAAATCTGGCACAGAGCGACGCCGCCATCATCTCCATCGACCAGCTTCTCTACGGCGGTCTCGCTCGCGGCGCGTGAGGCGAGACAAATCGCCCTGACGAAATCGAAGCCTTTCATCGCCTATCTGCGCGAATGCACGCCGCACATCCGACGGTTCCCCTCTACGCCTTCTCCATCCTGCCGCGCATGATTCCGCCCGCGAGCATCGACGACTACTACGACAACAAGTACCTCTCGCCTACTCGCGCCTCGCCGATCGCTATGCGCTCTGCGGCGATCCTGAGGACGCGGCGAAGATGCAGGATCTGGAAGAAAAGATCAACCCTGCAAGCCTCGCGCAGTACCTCGCGCTCTTCGAGCAAAATGAACGTCTCTCCCGCGCCCTCATCGAACTCGTCAAGGAAGGAACACTGGAACGACTCTCATCGGACAGGACGACGGCGAAAAGTACAGCATCCCCAACATCGAGAAGCGCCATCTGCAGGCTTTTTCTCATCGAAGAACAAATTCCCAGCGAAAAAGCTGCCATCGTCCACGGTGCAGACGAGCTCGCGCTGACGCTTCTCGCCGCCATCTCTGCCGCAAGAAACGGTCACCGTCCGCAGATATTTCTCGATTGGAATGACGAATCAGCACCCGACGAAATCCCTGCCCTTCATGGCGATTTCCCTACGCGAAACGGCGCGGGAAAAAAATCGCGGTTTTCGGCGGCGAATGCATGGCGTCCGCCGCGAGCGCCGACTTCGTACTCTTCATCAGCGCAGGCTCGGAAGAAAACCCTCTCCTCGCGCCGAAAAAGCGTCGAGCGCATCGAAAGGTACCTCGCCTCGGGCACGCCCGTCGCTCTCGTAGACCTCAGCCGCCACTTCGCAGCCGAGGAAACGCTGCTGCCGCTCCTCATCGAGCGCGGCACTCCCATCGAAGGACTTCGCCCTATGCCGGTTGGAACACGGCGAGCAACTCCGTCGGCACAGCGCTCTCACAGGCAGCGATTTTTACCGCCGCACGCGAAAAGGCGGCGACGCGAGATGAAATCCTCGCACTTCACGCAGCGAATCTCAAACTGCTCAACAATCGTTTCTTGGAAGACTATTTCTACCTCAAAGACGCCATCACTCTCGTCAATACGAATCTTAAGAAAAACGGCACAAAAAACGTCTACGACCTCGACTTGGAACGCGACTACCTCGCGGCGACCGCGATGCTCCGAAAAGCGATGGGCGATCGCCTGCAGACCTTCAAGAGTACGAAAGCCTGCCGCCGCCCTTCCGCATCCATCTGCCCGGCGGCGAAAGCGCCGAACTCACCGTCTATGACCTCCAAACCGACATGAGCTTCCCATGGCCGCGCACCTTCGAGATTTATCTGGAAACGACGCCCTTCATCGCCGTGCAGTGACGGTTCAACGGAACGATTCTGCATGAAATGTCAAACCTACGGACGATGACAAAGGGCCGTCGCATGAGTCGAATTTGACTTATGCACAGCCTCTTTTTATTGCGTGAATCAAATATTCATTTCGATGAAAAAGAATCTCGAAAATGCGCAGGAAAGAACGCTGTACCATGCCAGCTTTTTTTCCTGCGTATTTTTTTATGCTGCAACGTCTACTGGGAAGAGATGTTGCCCGCCGCATCCTCGTTGGATCTTTTGATGCAGTTTCCCGAGTTATGTGCCATCGCCAGAAGCATCGTTTCCACAAGCACATTGGCATTGCCCTCGACTGAGGAAGCGGCGAAAGCCCATGTCCGCCTTGATGTTGGCGAAAACTCCTTCCGCTTGGATGCTTCGATTGACCCTTAACTGTATGCCTTCCTCCGATGTCAGTCGCGCCTTCGACGCGGCTCGTTCCTCATGGAATGTTTTTGCCACTTCCAAGCTCTTCGTCCGCTCTTCCAATGGCAGTTTTCGATCTGCTCTGCATGCACTCGGCTTTCCTTTCGCAACCGCTGCAATCTTCTGCCGTGTAGCAGGTCTTGACGCTCGCATAGCCGGGTCTTGCTTTTTACCGTCTTCGTGCCCGTAACCGTGAGTTTCCTGCCGTTGGCACAGAGATAGGCGTCTTCGTCGCTGAGATAGGTCATGTTCTCGAAACGCCCGATGTCATTCTTCCAAGCGCGGGTCTTTGCTCGCTCGTAGTTGTTCGGCTTGATGTAGGCCGCCTGCCCGTTAGCCTTGAGATAGACGTAGTTTTCTTCGCTTTCATATCCAGCGTCGGCAATGACCTTGGCATAGCGTTCCTTCACATGTGCATGGAAAATCCTCTAGGAACGGGATGAGCGTTGTGGTGTCCGTCGGTTGCGGCCCCACCGTTGCCCATGTGATGAATTCTGCATCGACGCCGCATTGGATGTTGTAGGCTGGTTTCAGTTGTCCGTTCTTCATCGCATCTTCCTTCATTCGCATGAAGGTCGCATCGTGATCCGTCTTGGCAAAGCTGTTGCGCGTGCCCATGATGCGGAGCTTTTTTTCTGGTAATCTTTCCAGCGCGCGATGAACTCGTCCAGTTTTCTCCAACGCCTTTTGCAGCACGCTTTTTCGCCGTCCGCTCCCATGCACGAAGACGAGGCCTTGCTTTTTCTGCAGACGTTTCAGCTGCGTTTCGCATTTTCTTGAGGTGGCGCAAGCGGAGATCCTTTCCATGTCGGACGGATATGGATAGCTGCTGTTCTGCTTGCTCGATGAAGACGAGCAGTTTTTCCAGCAGTTTCGCTTGATTTTTCAGGACGGTCTTCTTCCAGACGAACTTGTATTTGTTAGCGACAGACTCGATCTTGGTTCCGTCGATGAAGATGTGCTCAAGCGATATGACGCCGAGCGTTTGCAGGAGGATGTCCATTTGCGCGAACAGTTCTTTGATGCAAGATGCCGGTGTTTTGAGCGAAAGCGTGAGATGGTTGCGTGATCGGGCGCGGGTTTTCCCTCCAAAAGATAGAGGAAGTTCACGTCGCGCCGACAAGCCGTCTCGATTCTTCGGGAGCTGAAGAGATGGTTCATGCCGGAATAGATGAGAATGGCGAGCAGTTGCCTGGGGACGCCAGCTTTTTGTCGATACGTCCATAGGTGCGATAGAGCGCGGTCAGATTCATCCCTCCGATACATTGGCGCAGCAGGCGAACTGGGTCATTCTTGGGAATCTGCATTTCAAAAATTCAGGGGCAGGCAGGGTTGATAAGTTTCGCCCCATGCGGTATAATCTGGTTGTAAAATTAGTTTTTTTGCATAAATCTATTTTACACCAGCCTCCGCCCTTTTGCTAGGGTGGAGGCTAGCATGAAAAGCTGTCGCACATGATTTATGTGCGACAGCCCCTATTTTTCAATGGCGGAGTGAGAGGATCTCGAACCTCCGCTGCAGTTGCCCACACTAACGATTTAGCAAACCGTCCTCTTCAGCCTCTTGAGTACCACCCTGTATGCATTGACGCGCGTTACGGAAAATCTGTCCGCAAGCTAGCGACATAAAATATAATAACAGACCCATGCCGCCTTGTCAACTGAAATTTTCCGTAAGCTACATGATCTCCTTGTGGGTAATTTCCAAAGTAAATCCCACATAATAGGTCACTAACGGATTTACTCTAAGAAGAATTTATAGCTGAATTTAGTGTGAGAAATCTCTCTACACAAAGGAGGCTGTCATCATGAAGCAAGCAGACAACAACAAGAAGAACAAGCACCTTACTGCACAAGACCGCCAGAAATCATGAACGAGCTCGACAGGAGATTGTCCTTCACAGGATCGCCCTGCTCGTTCAGAAAAGATCCTACCACCATATCTTACGAAGTGAAGCGACATCGCAAAGAGCACCGCACTGCAGCCCGTGCAAACAGACGAACTCTGCCCCTTGCTCGCAAGGCACCCTTCGTCTGCTAACGCCTGCCCCAAGCGCCGTTCTGCTAACTGCCGCTTCCTCCGCCTTCTCTATGTCGCTCCGCAGGCACATGCCGAATACGAAGCGCTCCTGCACGATGTACGCGAAGGCATTCCGTTGAACCGTGCGTCTTTTACAAGCAGGATCGCATCATTTCCTCTACATTGAGAAGGGCAGCACATTTTATCATATCGTCGCTTCTCACCCAGAGCTCAACGTGTCTCTCAGCACAGTTTATCGGCATTTTTCCAGTGATATTATTCGGCTTTTCAAGATTCACCTTCCACGCGCCGTAAAGTTCAAGCCTCGCAAAAGAAGCGGGCGGATGTCGTTCCTTCTGCCATAAAGAAGGAACGCACTCATGCGATTTCCTCGCTCATATGGAACGGGAAGGGCTTAACGCACATACGCAGCTTGATACCGTTATCGGAGTTTCAGGCGGCAAAGTCATCCTCACCGTCCACTTCACTGCGTTCAATTTCAGTTCAGGCTTCTGCTCGAAAACAAGACGGCTGTGCAGGCTGCCTTGAAGTTCCAAGAGGTCAAACGAACTTTGACTGCAGGCGTTTTGCTTTTCCTGCCCTTATGCCCGTGATGCTTACGGACAACGGTGGAGAGTTCTCCGATGTTTTCGCCTTTTGAGAACAATCTTGAGGGGAAAAAGGAGGCTCCCTTTTTCTGCGATCCCATGCAGTCTTGCCAGAAGGCGCAAATTGAGAAGAATCACACGCTTTTTCGCGATATTGTGCCGAAGGGTCTTCTTCGACCATTTCACACAGGATACCGTCAATTTGATTTTTCGCACATCAATGGCGTCCCGTCGCAACATTTACAGCGGCAGTCTCCCGCGAGATGTTTACGTTCGCTTTTTCCGAGGAACTGGCTGCTCTTTTGGGCATCTCGTATGTTGCGCCGGAAGATGTCGTGCAGTCTCCTAGACTTCTAAAGGGCTGATCTTGCGCTGTACATCTTTTCTCATAGTAAATCCTGCTGTGGTGGAACTTTACTCTGAAAAGCCTCGCTGGAGTGCGAAGCATGTCCTTCTTTCTAGATTATCCCTTATGGTTCGGTCGCTTTTAAGACGATATTGTGCTCAGGTCATCCATTGCATACAAATTCTGATGCTTCTCGCACTTACTCTATCGGCTTTCTTAGATTAAATCCCATAGACTTACATCAGCGGAAGTTACTTTTATGAATTTACGCGGATAAAATGAAGTCCCCTATTCGCCCTAAACTTATCCGTACCGCCATGAAGTTCGACAAAAATTCCGCTGTCATTATAACACATTCATTTTTCCCTGTTCTGATAAGAAAACAAAAACCTCATTTCCAAGAAATGAGGCCAATATGACAATGGCAGGGGCAGTAAGACTTGAACTCACAACCTACGGTTTTGGAGACCGTTGCTCTACCAGTTGAGCTATACCCCTAAGATGGGGCGACTGCGGGGCTCGAACCCACGAATGCTGGAGCCACAATCCAGTGTGTTAACCACTTCACCACAGCCGCTATAGCAGTATGCCACCGCAAAAGCGGTGGCATGTCAGAACCAGCAGCTTTTCTATCCTCCCTGTGTCGTCTCCAACCAAGTACTTTCGACGTATGAGTGCTTAACGACTGTGTTCGGTATGGGAACAGGTGGATCCACTCAGCTATCGCCACTGGATTTGTGAAGGTGTTTGTTGCAGCCTCAAAACTATACAGAAGACTCAATGGAACATTTTAGAGGCGAAATGTACGCGCTGTCTCACGCTTCTCCCTGCCTTGAGGCAGTTAGCAGCGGTCAACGTCGGCCAATCGCGCTGCGCTTTCCGCTTGCGCCTTGGGACGTTTTCGCACGCTAGCTTCTTTGCTCAATCGGCTGCACCCTGTGGGTTTGCCTCTTGATGGGCTATGCGAGTCAAGCCCTCGGCGTATAGTACGGGTCGGCTGCACGCCTTGCGGCGCTTCCACTCCCCGCCCTATCAACCCCATCGTCTTTGAGGCGCCTCACCGGATTGCTCCGTGAGAAACTTCATCTTAGGGCTGGTTTCACGCTTAGATGCTTTCAGCGTTTATCCTTTCCCGGACGCAGCTACTCAGCTGCACGGCTGGCGCCATGACTGGTACACCGTTGGTCCGTCCACTCCGTCCTCTCGTACTAGGAGCAGCCCTCAGGTTTCTTTCGCCCGCGATGGATATGGACCGAACTGTCTCACGACGTTCTGAACCCAGCTCACGTACCACTTTAATGGGCGAACAGCCCAACCCTTGGGACCCGCTTCAGCCCCGGGATGTGATGAGCCGACATCGAGGTGCCAAACCTCCCGTCGATATGGACTCTTGGGAGAGATTAGCCTGTTATCCCCGGTAGCTTTTTATCCGTTGAGCGATGGCAATTCCACTCTCATTCCACCGATCACTAAGCCCTCATTTTTCGTACCTGCTCGACTTGTCGGTCTCGCAGTCAAGCTCCCTTCTGCCTTTATGCTCTTCGCGCGATTTCTGTCCGCGCTGAGGGAACCTTTTGGACGCCTCGTTGCTTTTTCGAGGCGACCGCCCCAGTCAAACCGCCCACCGCACTGTCCCGAGTGTCGTAACTATCCGGTTAGATGACCAGCGAATGAAGGGTGGTATCCCAACAGTGGCTCCGGGCGTCCCTGCAGGCCGCCTTTTCTTAGCCTCCCACCCATCCTGTACATCATTCGCCGGGCATCAATGCCAAGCTGCAGTAAAGCTCCATGGGGTCTTTCTGTCCAGTCGCGGGTAACCTGCATCTTCACAGGTATTTCAATTTCACCGGGCCCCTCGTCGAGACAGTGCCCAAATCGTTACGCCTTTTCGTGCGGGTCGAACTTACCTGACAAGGAATTTCTGCTACCTTAGGACCGTTATAGTTACGGCTGCCGTTTACTGGGGCTTCAGCTCTAAGGCTTTGGTTTCCCTGACCTCTCCCCTTAACCTTCCAGCACCGGGCAGGCGCCAGCACCTATACGTCAGATTTCTTTTGCAGGCACCTGTGTTTGTGGTAAACAGTCGCTTGGGCTTTCTTTCTGTCGCCGGCCCCGGCTCCAACCGCAGGGGGTCTTCACCAGTTCCGCCATCCTTTTCCCTGAAGTTACGGATGCACTTGCAGAGTTCCCTAACGAGGGTTTTCCCTGCGCACCTTAGGATCCTCTCCTGCCTGCCTGTGTCGGTTTTCGGTACGGGCGCAGTTCGTCCTGCGAAGCTTTTTCTCGGCAGTGGTTCGTTGCTGGCTCACCCATAGGTTTGCCTCCCTGTCACGTCTCGGCTTTTTACAAGGGGATTTGCCTCCCGCAGCTCATCGCTTCGACGCGTCTTCCATCTGCGCGCCCAAGCTCCCTCCCGCGTCACTCCATCACTCAAACGACTCCCTGCGGTACTGGAATGTTTGCCAGTTGTCCATCGCCTAGTGCTTGCTGCCCTCGGCTTAGGTCCCGACTGACCCCTGGACGACGAGCGTTGCCCGAAACCTCAGGCTTTCGAGGGCCCTAGACTCTGCTGGCCTTTTGCCACTCATACCGGCATTCTCACTGCCATGCGCTCCACCGCTCCTTACGGCACGGCTTCTCCGCGCATGGTACGCCCCTCACCCCGCATACTTATGTATGCAGCCGCAGCTTCGGTTCTGTACTTGAGCCCCGGATATTTTCGGCGCAGGGACTCTCGACCAGTGAGCTATTACGCACTTTAAATGGTGGCTGCTTCGAGCCAACATCCCGTTGTTTCTGGAATTCCTACATCCTTTTTCCACTTAGTACAGCATTGGGGACCTTAGCTGGCGGTCTGGGCTGTTTCCTCTTGCGTACGGGTCTTATCACTCGCACGCTGACTCCCTGAGCTTGACATGCAGCCATTCGCAGTTTGACTGCGGGGTCGGTAGGCTTTTACGCCCCCTGCCCGATCAGTGCTCTACCGTCTGCATGCATCACTCGAGGCTAGCCCTAAAGCTATTTCGGGGAGAACCAGCTATCTCCACGTTCGATTGGCATTTCACCCTATGCACAGCTCATCCCAAAGTTTTTTCAACACTCACGGGTTCGGCCCTCCGCTCAATTTTACCTGAGTTTCAGCCCCGCCATGCATAGATCACTGTGGTTTCGGGTCTGCCCCGTCGAACTAAGCGCCCTCTAAGACTCGCTTTCGCTTCGGCTCCGCGTCTTCCGCTTAACCTCGCTCGACAGGACAACTCGCCGGTTCATTCTTCAATAGGCACGCCGTCGCGCATATAAAGCGCTTCGACTGCTTGTGGACATACGGTTTCAGGTTCTATTTCACTCCGCTCCCTGCGGTTCTTTTCGCCTTTCCCTCACGGTACTTCTCCTCATCGGTCGTCAGGTAGTATTTTGCCTTGATGGTGGTCCACCCGCTTCCCACAGGGTTCCTCGTGTCCCGTGGTACTTGATTCCAGCCTGTTCTTCAGCCTTTTCGTGCACGAGGGTTTCACTCTCTCGCCCGCCTTCCCATGCCGTTCCACTAGACTGCTTTCCCTTTGTGCTGGTCCTCAACCCCGAAAGCCCGAAAGCTGGTTTGGGCTCTTCCCATTTCGCTCGCCGCTACTGAGGGAATCTCGTTTGATTACTTTTCCTCCGCTACTTAGATGTTTTCAGTTCACCGGTTTGTCTCCCTTTCGGGTAGTGCGACATGACTCGCACTGGGTTGCTCCCATCTCGGATATCCGTGGATCGAGGGCCTATTTGCGGCTCCCCACGGCTTTTCGCAGCTTATCGCGTCCTTCTTCGACTCCTGACGCCAGGCATCCACCGTATGCCTTTTCGTAGTTGACTTTTCCACGATTTTCATCGTGTGTTTTCGCCTCAAGGCATCATTTCGATGTTCTTGGTTTGGTTTGTGATCCTAAAATGTTCGAAAAATCTTTGCTGCATTTCTGCAGCGTTCGATGATTTTCTTCATTTTGTCTTCTGTAGCTTTTTAAGGTACATTCTGAGAGATTTGTGTTCCTCAAAAACTAGACAATGCAGAAAACCTGATGCCTCGACTCTAAAGTTTAGCTGCTTCTGTTCAGCTTTGCTCTGCGACTTGCTTCACGAACAGCTCAGCACCTTAGAAAGGAGGTGGATCCAGCCGCACCTTCCGATACGGCTATCTTTGTTACGACTTCACCCCAGTCATCGCCCCGCCTCAGACGGCTGCCTCTTGCGGCTTTGGCCCACCGCCTTTGGGCGTGAATGACTTCCGTGGTGTGACGGGCGGTGTGTACAAGGCGTCCGGAACGTATTCACCGCAGTATGCTGACCTGCGATTACTAGCAGATTCCGACTTCATGCAGGCGGGTTGCAGCCTGCAATCCGAACTGGGGATGGTTTAGGTCCGCTCGCTCGCGCCTTCGCTTCCTCTGTCCATCCCATTGTAGTACGTGTGTAGCCCAGGACATATAGGGGCATGATGACTTCGACGTCATCCCTCGCCTTCCTCCGCGTTCTCTGCGGCAGTCTCCCTTTGAGTTCCCGCCATTACGCGCTGGCAACAAAGGACAGGGTTGCGCCTCGTTGCGGGATTCTAACCCAACATCTCACGACACGAGCTCGACGACAGCCATGCACCACCTGTTTTCGTGTCCCCTGAAGGAGGAAGCTGTCTCTCAGCTCTTTCACTCAATGCAAGCTCCGTCAGGTTCTTTTCGCGTTGCGTCGAATTAAACCACATACTCCACCGCTTGTGTGGGCCCCTGTCAATTCCTTTGAGTTTCAGTCTTGCGACCGTGCTCCCAGACGTGAATGCTTATTGCGTTAACTCCGGCACAGGAGGGGTCGATACCTCCACACCCAGCATTCATCGTTTACGGCGGACTCACCGGTATCTAATCCTGTTCGCTCCCCCTGGCTTTCGAGCCTCAGCGTCAGTTACAGTCCAGAAAGCCGCCTTCGCCACTGGTGTTCCTCCCAATATCTACGCATTTCACCGCTACACTGGGAATTCCGCTTTCCTCTCCTGCACTCAAGGCTACAGTTTCCCATCCCTCACGTTGAGCCCCTGCACTTTTAAGATGGACTTATATGTCCGCCTGCGCTCCCTTTACGCCCAATAATTCCGGACAACGCTCGCCACCTACGTCATTACCGCGGCTGCTGGCACGTGAGTTAGCCGTGGCTTCCTCGCCCGGTACCGTCACCCAAGCTCAATATTCTCGCTCGGCTTTTCGTCCCGTGCAACAGAGCTTTACGATCCGAAGACCTTCTCACCACGCGGCGTTGCTCCATCAGGCTTTCGCGCCCATTGTGGAAGATTCCCCACTGCTGCCTCCTCGTAGGAGTCTGGGCCGTGCCTCAGTCCCAATGTGGCTGTTCATCCTCTCAGACCGGCTACTGATCGTCGCTTTGTGGCCCTGTTACCCCGCCAACTGGCTAATCAGACGCAGGCCCATCGACAGGGCGATAGCATTGCAAAGAGGCTATTTTGAGCCGAGGAGGATGCCCTCCTCGGATTTCATTTCGGTACTAGCATTCCTTTCGGAATGTTGTCCCCATCCTGTCGGCAGGTTGCCTACGTGTTACTCACCCGTTTGCCACTCAGTCTGAAAAATCACCACCAGGCCTCAGCCCCTGTGTTGGACACTTTTTAACGCGTGATGGCCACTCGTGTCCATGACGCTGCTCGCCCACTGACTAAGATCTCAGTGGTACTTTTAGACCCGTCTCGACTTGCATGTGTTAAGCACGCCGCCAGCGTTCGTCCTGAGCCGGGATCGAACTCTCCGAAAAATCTGATCTTTTTCCGCTATGCTGCGTCACGGCTTTTCGCTGCGTCCTCGACGTACACGAGTACGTCTGCAGGACGCCGCTTCGCCGTTCCTTGCCCAGCGATTCTCTGCGTTTTTCTCCACTTCGACTGTAGGACAGTCGCGGCAGAGAAAATTGCTTTGTAGTTTGCAGAGAGCCGAATTGGCTTTTTTATCTTTGACACGATTCTCTTGAATCGCACAAAGAAATTGTCGATTGCTTTTTACAAATGTAGTTCTAATCGATGTTTTCATCAAGATTCCTCTTGATGGACATCTGGCTTGAATCATATAGATGATTCATTTCGCATTGTTTAGTTTTTTCATGAACACCGCCGAATCGCTTCGGCTGTTCGCCGCCCAGTTGAGCTAGCTTTATTTAGTATACCTCGCTTCAGTGAATTTTGTCAAGCACCGTTTTTTTCATGTCCGCCAGGACTCAGGAGCTGTTCTTCTCCGAACCTTTCACTTGCTGTCCGCTCTCTTCGCGACTTTCGACCTGTCCTACACGAAGACTTCGCGCCCTGTCATCATCCCTTTTTCTTGACTTTTGTTAATTGTCCATGGACATTTGCGGTTACGAATGCACGCTTCACAAACTTCAGATGAAAAGCTCGATCGCACGCGGCACAACCTCGACGTGCATGGAAGAGGCGGCCCTGCTCGCCATCCACATCGCTCAAAAGCGGTGCATCCGCCGCGATGCGGAAACTCGCTCGCCCTGCAAATACAGCACGTTCTTCTCCGAGATTCCCCGCCCGAAACGATCTCCGCCGTCAGAGCTGACGAGTCCGCAGACTCGCACTTCTTCACTGAGCAGCAAATCGAACTTGCCGTCATCGATGCTCGCGTGCGCTGCCACGTTGTTGAAAACTGCCGGACGATGCTGCTGTTGGCGATGACGAAGAGGAAGCCCTCCTCTCGCGCATCTCGCCATCCGCCCTCGATGGAAAACTTCACCGACCGGAATCTCTGGCAGTTCACTGATGCCCTTCAGGTAGTACGCCATCTTGCCCAGCGTGGTTCTTCAGCCGCACATCGACCCCTGCGCGATATTCGTCATGACGCCCGGCGCTCGCGACGTTGATGAAGTACTCTTCCCCTGATGCGCCCTGAGATCAACGCGCATCGTCTTGCGCGCGAGGATGCGCTCAATATAGGCTTCCAAGCCATCTGCAAGACCGAGGTACGTCGCAAAATCGTTCGACGTGCCGCTGCCGACGATCGCGAGGGGAACCGCAAGTTTTTCACGCACGATCACGTTGACGACCTCGTGCACCGTGCCGTCGCCGCCCGCGACAAGCACCCCTCGGCCTCGGATTCCTGCACATAGAGCGCGAGATTCTGTAAGCTCGCGATCCGTGCGGTAGAGGACAAGCATGCAGCCGAGTTTCTGGAAGCGCCAGATCATTTCATCGAGCCGCTGCTTGAACGATGCATTGCCCGAGACAGGATTATAGACCAGCAGAAACTTTTCTCATCCCTTCGCCCCTCAACGCTGCGGAAAATGCCAATGCGGCGCAAAAACGAATGCTCAAAGAGCCGATGAACGGAATGCGCGCCATATCCTCTCGAGCAGTCCGCACGAGAATCAGCGCCGCAACGTAGACGATGACGCTCGACGAACACCGAGCCGAAGGTCGCCACGGCATTGACGGCGAGCGTGCTCGTGACAAAGCTGTAGAAGAGATCACAGCGCCCGCCATGAAAGGCAGCCGCCGCCATCGTCTTAAAGAGCTGCAGCAGCTCCATGCGATAGCCGATGTAACGCCAGATGAAGTAAAGGTTGATGACAGCGGCAACCCCCTATGTCCGCTCGCCGTCGCCCAAGCCGCGCCCATGATGCTGAGCCAGGGATCGCCGTCAAAATCCAGTTGAGGGCGACCTGACGGCAGCGGCAAGAATCATGTTGATCATCGACTTTCGACGCCCGAGTCCTCGCAAGACCGCCGTCGACACTTGATGCAGGCCGAGGAGCACGATGGAATGACGAGACGAGCACGGCGGGACCCGCGCCCGCGCGTTGTAAATGAGTCGTCGAGATCGGCGCCGCGAGCACGAACACGACGACGAACGCAGGAAGCAAACGAAGTTTGATATGCGCACGGCGGCCGCCGTTTGATTGTAGACGCGCTGCGTGTCCTTCAAGGCTCGCGCCTCCGAAATCGCCGGCACGATGCTCACCGCCAAGGATGCCGTGAGGATTGTCGCGAGGTTGACGAGCGGCACCGCCATGCCCGTGAGGTAGCCGAACAGCTCCGTCGCCTGCGGCACCGTACAGCCCGCGACCTCAAGACGCTGCGGCACGATCAGCAGGTCGAGGTTCGACACGATCGGCAGTATGATGCTCGCCGCCGACACGGGCAAGGCGAGCGAAAAGATACGTCGGACAATCGTTCCGAGAGGCGCCGGCGCTTCCCCCGGCGGCGGCGCGAGATTCGGGCCGTACTCACGCTCGATGTCCTTGTCGAGCTTCCAATGATAGTAGACGAGCACGAGAAGTCCGCCAATAGCGCCGGCAAACGCGCCGAGGCTCGCGCCCGCCGCCGCATAGTCGAGTCCCATCGGCAGGAGAAGACCTCGCGAAGAGCACCATCGTGAGCACGCGAAGATCTGCTCGACAATCTGCGAGACCGCCGTCGGCGTCGCTGCGCCGCCAGCCTTGCAGATAGCCGCGCGAGCTGGCGAGCAAGGTCACGAAGAAAATCGTCGGCGAGAGCGCCACGACTGCCAGATAGGCGCGCGGATCACGAATGAACTGCCACTCGATGAGCCAGCCTGCGCCAAAGCATCGTCAACAGGGAAAAACAAAAGCCCCGTAAAACCATCAAGGTCATGGATATGCGGAATACGCGCCGCGCCGAAAACGTCCTTCACAGGCTGACGCGCTCCGCCGTGATGATCGATATGGCGACAGGCACGCCCGCCTGCGAAATACCTGCATGGCGATAAATTGGGAAAGCCATCTGGTGAAAGCCTGATGCCCTCGCCGCCCAAGATGCGCGAAACGAAAATCCAATCATGGAGCCGATGACCTTCACGACGAAGCTTGCCACTGTCAAGATCAAAGTTCCCTTGAGGAAACTCTCCGCCTTTGCTCTTGCCTGTAGATTTTTGACTGCTGATACGAAACACCGCCTAACTGCCCAATTCCCCTCGTCGATTTTTCCCCGCAATCCGAGATATGGAAAAGCTGCTTTGCAAAAATGTACGAATTTCTATATAATAAGGGAATGATGCATCTTCTGCACCCTAAGGCTCAACGTAGGAATTATACCATTTCTGCCGGAAATATACTAGGTCGATTTTTGTTACAAAACTTGAGGTGTCTTCTATGGAAATCAATCTCATCGGTTTCAATACGACGCTCGGCAAGAAGAAGCCGGAAAATATCATCAATAAGACCGCTCCGTGTCCTTTCTCGTGACTGTGAAAAATCTCTCGGGCATCGTCGATACGGACGGCGACCCTCGTGCTGCTCAAGAACAAGTATAACGTCATCGAAGACGCTGACCAGTTCGTCTCTCATCGAGAGCAAAGTCTGCCACTCTCGACATGCCCGACTATTCTGCCGAGCACATGCGCCGCCCTCATTCTGTTTCTGGCGTGCATCACTGGCAGAAGATGCAGAATTCGGGAAAACATGAGACCGTCATCTTCTTCAAGAATTTCTGGTCCCTCTCGGGCGGTACGCTGCGTCACCCCACATGCAGATCGTCGGCTTCCACTCGCTCAACGAAAACCTGACCTTCGACCCCGAATTCGAAGGACTGACCATACACGAGGAAAAACGACGCTCGACTTCAACATCGCGACATGCCCGCGCATCGGCTTCAGCGAATTCAATGTCGTCCCAAGACGAACGAACCTCTGACACCGTAGCCGACGACATACAGATTGCCGTCGACTATCTACATGCACCACTTCAACAAGCGATGCAACAGTTACAACATCTTCTTTTACCAGGAGCGGGTGTCCTGCGCGCCAAAAATCATGCCGAGATTCGCTACCTCCCTCCCTCTTCATCGGCTACAACATCCGCTTTCGCCCTGAGCAACTTGGAGGATCGGCGAAACAATGTGCGGAAAAATCTATTTCAGCGAAAAAGTAGCAAACGAAAACGACAGCGATTGCAGCGAAGCCCGCAGTTCCGACAGACTGCGGGCTTTCACTCCGTATCAAAAAGCAGTGTCACAGGCCCGTCATTAACCGATGCGACCTGCATATCTGCGCCGAAACTGCTATGCTCGACGCAAAATCCCAGAGCGCGGCAATGTGCCATGAAACTCTGTAGAGCGGCTCGGCAATCGCGGGCTTCTGCGGCCTTGGAGAAACCCGGCGGCGGCTCGAAAGGTCGGCGTAGAGCGTGAACTGCGGAACGACGAGGAGCGCGCCGCCGACATCTTCGAGCGCGAGATTCATCTTGCCCGCCGCGTCGGAAAAGACGCGCGTACGGCAGATTTTTCTGCGAGGCGCTTCGCCTCTTCTTCCCCGTCTGCCGTCCCACGCCCAGAAGGACGAGAGCCTCTCTTGATCTCGCCCGTCACTGCACCGTCAATGGAGACGGCGGCCTCCTTGACCCTCGTCACGACCGCCCGCATACGCTCATTCCTTCCTGCGGCAAACGCCGCGCAAACAAAAACATCAAACGCCCGGAAAATTTTCCGGCGCTGCCGCACGGCATCAATTCGTCCAGCGATCGGCAAAGGGGAAGACATGCCCAAAATACCGCTCAGGATCCTTCGCCTTTCGCCGCCGCGTGCCATGCGCCCCTGATGGTCAGCCCTCCTTCTGCGGGCGCCGTCGAGGCTGCGGCAAGCCCTTCCATCATGCTGTAGGGAACGAGCAGGTCGGAGTGCCGTGGATGAAGAGTGTCGGCGTCTTCGAGTGACGCACGGCGCCGATCGCCGACGCTTCGAAAGCGCGACGCCCGTCTTCTCACGGCTCGCGTAGTCCACGCCGCGCATGATGATCCCTGCGGCAGGTTGAAACTCTCCATCCTGCGCACGAACATATCCTCGGCGCTCGTATAGCCCGAACTCGATGACGGCGACAAGATCTCGGCGGCGCATCGCTTCGTCCTGCCACGAGGAGCGCCGTCGTTCCGCCCATGGAAACGCCATGCAGCACGACGCGACGCCGGATCGACTCGGCGATGCGCGAAACCCACGAGGAGATCGCCGCGGCTTTCCAATGTCCCCATCGTCACATAGCGTCCTTCACTCTTGCCCGAGGCGCGTGAATCAGGCGTCAGGACGTGATAGCCGTGCCTGATGTACGCTTCGGCATAGTCCCGTGTGTCCGCCCGGCTGCGTCCGTAGCCGCGCAGCAGCACGACCCAACGGTGGCTCGGAACTGCAGGCGAGAAATGCGTCGCCGCAAGACGCAGCCCGCTCGAAGGAACGAAGCGTCCAAGACTCGCTGTCGGCTTCCGCTCCCGCAAGCTGACATTCGGATCGGAAAGGCTCGACGCGATGACGGCGGCGATATCGGATCGCCGCCGCCGCCGCGCAGCAGGGCGAGGTCTCACGAAGCAGCCGCCGACGATATAGACGGCCGCGCCCACCCAGTGCGCTGCCAGCGTCGTCACAAAGACTCGTGAGGACGATCGTCGCCAGCGTCCTCATTTGCCCGCTTTCATGCGGTTGATGGCGCTGACGAGCGCCATCGCCGACGCCGTGATGATATCCGTATCGCCCCGCGCCCCGCGACCTTGCCGCCTCCGCCGGATGCTGATGTGCGCCATGGCGCGCGAGGTCGAGCCGATTTCCAGCGCGTGCTCGCTGTACGTCAGATTTTTGTAGGAAATGCCAGATTTTCCTGCAAGGCGTTGCTGATGGCGCCGAGGCGGCCATTGCCGCGCGCCCGGTACGTCACGGGCTTGCCATCGACCTCCATGTGCACCTCGCCCGCACGCACGCCGTCTGGCGCCTTTGCGCAGCAGGAAGTCGACGAGATGCACGGGCGCATCGACATTGACATACTCTCTGAACAGCTCATGCACCTCTTCAGGCAGAAGCTCCCTGTGCCCGCGGTCGGAAACGCCCTTGACGAAGTAGCTGAGATCTTCGCGCATCTTCTTCGGCAGATCGAGGCCGAACTTGCTCCGGTGAGATAGCCGACGCCGCCCTTGCCCGACTGGCTGCTGATGCGGATGACGTCGCCGTCGTACTCTGCGCCCGACATCTTTCGGATCGATATAAAGGTACGGCACATTCCCAGAACTGGCTCGCTTTCTCCTGCGCCACTTCATGCCCTTTTGGCGATCGCGTCCTGATGCGAGCCGAGAGCGGCGCGAAGACGAGCTCGCCCGCAGATCGGCTGACGCGCGTGGACGCTCATGCGCGTCACGCGCTCGTAAAGCTCGACAAGCGCAGGCATATTGGAAAGTCCAGCTCGGGATCGACGCCGAGCGCGAAAAAGGTTCATGGCAAGCGTCACGATGTCCGCATTGCCCGTGCGCTCACCGTTGCCGAAGAGTTGTCCCTCGATAGGCCCGCGCCCGCCAGAAGGTCTGCTCCGAATCCGCCACGCCGCAGCCGCGGTCGTTGTGCGGATGAAGCGACAGCTTGACGGCGCTCGCGGTACTTGAGGTTCTGCGAAACATAGGCGATCGACACCGTAGACGTGCGGTATGGAGAGCCGCACGGTCACGGGGATGTGTGATGATCGCAGGTCGATCCGCTTTCGGCTGCCAGACGCTCGAGCACGGCATTGCAGACTTGATCGCATCTCCGCTCCGTGCCCGTGAAGCCTCGGGCGAATACTCGAGGCGGTAGTCGGCGCCTGCCTCGCTGTAAGCTCCGCAAGGAGTGCGCTCCCTCGACGGCAATCTCTTGACCTCTTCCCTGACTTGTGGAAACACTTGCTCGCGCTGCGGCACCGACGCTCGAATTGTAGACGGGACGATGGCGTTCTTCACGCCGTCGAGTGCCTCGAACGTCTTCTTGATGATATGTTCGCGCGCCTGCGTCAAGACCCGCACGGTCGCCGCTCGTGGGAATCAGGTCGTCCCTACGAGGCGGCGCAGGAACGCGAACTCCGTATCGGATGCGGCAGGGAAACCCACCGATCTCCTTAGCCGATCTTCACGAGCATCTTGTAGAATTCCAGCCCTCCAAGCTCATCGGAATGATCAGCGCTCGGTTGCCGTCGCGCGGATCGACGCTGCACCACGTCGGCGCCTTCGTCGGATGCTCCCTTCTTGAGCCAGCTCAAATCTATCTCAGGCGGCAGAAAATACTGCTTCTCGTACTTTGTGAAATTCTTCATAAATAACGCCTCCTACATGCCTCTTCATAAAAAAAGCCTTTCATCCCCAAAGAGACGAAAGGCAATGCTTACGTGTTACCACTCAATTTCGCGCCGCAGCGCGCACTTTAACGGATACCATCATATCCTCCCTGCTCTAACGGTCAGGCACCGCTCCGCTTACCCATGTCTGTTTCAGCGAGCTGCTTCAAGGCGAGTTCGACGGCACTTCCTCTCCGCTTTCCACCAACCAGCGGCTCTCTATCCATTCCACGACGCCTACTATTCCTCTGCAACGCATTTGCAATCTGAAGTTATGCTCTATAGGATAGCGATATATGTTGTCACTGTGCAAGAAGAAAAATTCCTCCTAGCACTTCGGACGCATCTTCAATAACCGCTCTTCATATTAAACAGAAAGGTGCTACTGAAAAAGCACATATTAACTCAGATAGGAAGAACCGCACATGGACGAAATAAAAATTGAAGAACTTCGGCGTCTTTGTCAAAAGACTCTATATATGACGGATCTATGCAGGCAAGCGCTTAATCAAACGATGGATTTCTCCAAACGAGGTTATCGATACACTGCTCAACGGCAGTATCATCGAGCAACATCCCGAGGATTATCCATTCCCCAGTTGTCTGATCTATGCCTGCATAAACAATCGCCCTTTACATGTTGTTTGCAGCATCGGCAACGACCAACTCTATATCATCACCGCTTACGAGCCAACACAAGCTTCATGGGATGAAACATTCACCATACGGAAAAAGGAGGAAGGCTTCACATGAAAAACTGTACTTTTTGTAAGGGAACGACAAAGATGGTTTCTCCACTTTCACGGTTGATCTTGAAAACTGTGTCATCGTAATTCGCAATGTCCCTTCGACAAATCTGCGAGCAATGCGGCGAAACTTATTACTCGACTGAAGTCATGCAGCAGCTTTTCCGCATTGCGCAAGACGTCCGCCATAACATGACGGAAATCGTTATCGTGAATTATCAAACCGCCGCATGACAAAACTTTTTTCCCTTACGCCTCGCTTGTAAACCGCTTTACCTGCTCAGCGATCAATTCCTCGTCTTGAAAATAGTTGATCTTTCATCGCCGCCTTCATCGCTTCGAGCGTTGCGGCGGCTTTTTGCGCGCTTTCTCACTGCCTTCGGCGAGCACGGCGTAGACAGCGCGGATGTCTTTTTCAAGCTCCTTGCGGCGTGCGCGGATCGGCGCCAGTTCATCTTCTAATACCGCGATGAGGAACTTCTTGACCTTGACGTCGCCGAGGCCGCCGCGGCTGTAGTGCGCCTTCAAAGCATCGAGATTCTCGTACTCGGGCAGGAACTTCTCGAAATGCTCGGGACGCGAGAAGACGTCGAGATAGGTGAAGACCGTATTGCCCTCGATCTTGCCGGGGATCTTCGACGCGGATATGGTCGGGATCGGTACATCGACATGACCTTCTTCTTCACCTCCGCCACCGAATCGGAGATGTAGATGCCATGCCGCTATGGATTTTCGACATCTTCGCCTTGCCGTCCGTGCCGGAAGACGCATCGCCGCCTTCTGCGAGGCGAGAGTTTCGCGGCTCGACGAGCGTCTCGCCGCAGACCCGTTGAACTTGCGCACGATTTCGCGCGTCTGCTCCAACATCGGCCCCTGATCCCTCGCCCACGGGAACGGTCGTCGCCTGAAACGCCGTGATGTCTGCCGCCTGCGGCTGATCGGATAGGTGAAGAATCCCACGGGAATGCTCTGTCTCAAAGTCAGCGCATCTGAATCTCGCCTTGACTGTCGGATTGCGCTGCAGGCGCGAAACCGTCCGAGGTTCATATAGTGCCGTCATCTCGAAGAGCTGCGGCACCTTGACCGCACGAAACATCACGGTCTTCGCCGGATCAAGTCCGCATGCCATGAAGTCGAGCGCGACTCGATGATGTTCTGACGAATCTTCTCAGGATTGTCCATGTTGTCGGTCAGCGCCTGCGCATCGGCGATCGCGATATATATCTCATCGCACTCGCCCGAGTCCTGCAGCTCGACGCGGCGCTTGAGCGACCCCGACGTCGATGCCTGACGCCGTGCCACAACCTGTCGGACGGTCACCTGTCAATACGATTTTCTTCTGCTAAAGCTTCTCTTTCCTTTTGATTTACAAGGAAGCGTCGAATCGGCGTACACTACCCAAACTCACCCTTGATTCTACACGAGAACGCCATTTCCTCAACCGACGAAAATCGACCATAAGTAGCATAGGCACGAGCAGACGCGCACCGTATTAACGCGACTGCCCGAATCACTTCGTAAACCGAATCGATAAGTGCTTCGACCTTACTCTCGCTGCCGGGAACTGTAATTGCGCTTTGACAATCAGGGGATAGACAAAGACCGCGCACCGATCAGGAGCAATAATCAATCCGACGGGGATCTCTGTACGCGGAATTCAGACTGCATGTGCGTGCAAGTCAGCACCGATCATGAGGATGGAGCCAGTGACGCTCGCCAGTTAGCAGGAGAGCACGATGTCCTGCTCCCGCAAAGAAGCGGCACAGCGTGCGGCATGCACTGAGGCCAACGAAGCCAATCATGCCCGCCGCATAGACGAGGAATCCGCGACGAGCGAACTGAGCACAAGATAAACTTCGCGGTATCGCTTGAGATTCCTGCCGAGCGTCACCGCTCGGCATCAAGGAGCATGAGGTCGAGGACCGAACCTGCGTCAAAAAGAACACTACGCCGAGCAACGTAACGAGCATGATTGCTGCCATCATCTCCCAGCGTGCAGCACCCGCAAACTGCCCATGAGCCATCACAGAGACTGGACGCCGCTCGGTCGTTGCGCAAAGTAGATGATGAAGTTTCGAAATCGCCGAGCACGCCGTAGAAAGCGCCACGCCCGCGAGCAAGAGCCGCACGGGGTCAGCGTACCGCGGATATTCCGCCACAATAAGCACAAGCAGCGGTGACACCGAAAGCACCGAAAAGGCCGCGACACTGACGAAATTCGTGCCAAAACCACGTGCCTCAGTCCCAGAAGTTGATTGCCGCCGCAGCGCGAGCGACGCACCGACGATACGCCCAGGGATATACGGATCGGCCAGCGGATTTTGACAATCGCTCGGCATGACGACGCCGCACGCCGCAAGTCTCGCCCCCGTGCATGCTGCAGTAGAGACGCGGCATGCGCAGCATCCATATGATGTCATGCACAGGGCCTCTGCTTGGGCGCCCGCGTCACGGAAGAGGCCCGAATATTCCTCCTTGGACAGCGGCATAAATCGCATCATAGCTTAGAGCGCACCGGAACCGATGCCCAGATCAAAGCGAAAGCTCCGCGACGAGCACCGTGGAGCACACAGAAAACAAGGTCTGTCCTTTTCCATTCCTTATTCACTTCCCCACCTCCTCGTAAAGCTCCGGATGTGCCCGCGCGCCATGGCACGAATAGCTATCACACGCGCGCGTCGCGCCTCGCACAGACCATATAAAAGCGGCAAGACATAGACTCTGTTGTTCTGCACGGCTTGAATATCTTGGGAGCAGGATCGTCCATGAACTCCGCTCTTGATTGTTCTCTGCTTCCCTGTAGCGATCCTCACTCACGATGAGGAAAATCACCTCGGGATTCGCATCGACGCACCTGCTCAAAGCCGATGTCGCGCTCATAAGACAGAGGATCGCCATTCACATGACGCAGAATATCAGCAGCCAACGCATCTCGCCATAGTTCATGAATTGCTGCCCATACGCTCGATGATGAGCGTGCGCGGGCGCTCTTTCCTCGCGTATTTTCCTGTACATAACGAATTCCGCTTGCATCTGCTGCATGTTCTTTCGGCATCGCTCCTTCCGGTTAAAGACGCACCCAAGGTCGCGCACATACACATTCACCCTCTATGGTATTGCCACCCTTCTTCCCCATGGAGGAAGCAGGCATCTAGGTACGAATACCGCGTTCGTGCCAAATGCAGTTGATTTCGTCACGCGATCAGAAAACGTAGAATACCATCCTATGACAAGATCAGGCTTGTGCATCAAAATTTCTTCCACGCTTGGCATCACCATCTGACGCAGCGAATCATACGCCCTCACGATATCTGGGCAGCAAACATTCGACAGTATGGCACACCGACAGCAGCGACAAGGGTATCTCCCGCGCCCAGTGCAATAATGGTTTCTAGAGTCATTTTGCCAATGGCAACAACGCGTTCCGTGTGGATGTGCGAAGACTTCTGTAATCTCACTGCCCGCCGAATCAGGTAATTCACGATAGAAACGCCTCCTTCCTCAATGGAAGGAGGCATTTCGCCGCCAAAAGGCAGCGAGGTAAAACGAGGCAGACGTGAGAGTGACTACCTCCTAGAAAAGCGCATTTTCTCATCAAACCCGTCTCCATCTGTAGAACGTATACTTTCTGCACCGAGCATGAAACCTGTCCCGCTTCCGCAAAAGCGCCGGGTCCATAGACCGCCAGCCCGAGTCTCATATGTCGTATTCGAGCGCATTAGACGTTCAGATACAACTGCCAATCTTCGGCCACTCGATAACTCACGGAAAGATCACAGATCGAAATGCGAGTCTGAGAAGAAATCGCGCATCGTTGCCCGAATAAACAGCATAGGAAAGATCGGCAAACCAACGATCCCGATCGTACATCAAATGCAAGTGCGATAAATATTGCGCGGATCTGGCGCTGATGAAATCATCCGGATTCGGTCCCATCTGGATTGCGGCGCACATTTTTCGTCGAAAACTGTCTCATTGACCCAGCCGTCAGACAAACCACGCGACGACGCATCGTCAGCTGATGCGCATAAGCCAAGTTCAAAGCCTGTTTTCACGCTTTTCTGGCATTAACCGGAACAACGTACCCAATCCGAACCATCGCGCTGCTGTAGCGCCAATGGCATTGCCTGCGTCGTCGGTACGCTGCAGCTGATTTCCGCTGTATCACGCTCCGCAAAGTGACGGCTCGCCCCCAGCGTATAGGCTCCACCCTTTTCGTCTTTGTGTTGACATCGCCAGCGAACTGGACGCGGAGCGATCCAGTCCTGTCACAGGCTTAAAAATCCGGTACAGCAGACATGCGGCTGATCACGTTTGTCGAAAATCGTCACCGCCGTAAAGGGAAAACTGAACTTTTGCGAAGACTCGAAATTCGTCTTCTATATTTCCCACTTCCGTACGTGTGTAAACAAGTCCCGTGTCAAGGCAAACTTGTCGCTGAGGACGTGTCTTGTCCCGCAAACTAAAGATCCCAGCGCGTGCGGCCTGCATCGCTTTGTCCCGTAGTCCAGCCCTCATATTCAAGCTTTTGCGATAGTCGACGCCCCCGCCAGCGCTATGTCGGTCAATATGTCGCTAACTGCGTACAGATGCGCCTGTCGATTTGCTCGACATCCTTGTGGATTCCGTGGTCGCTTTTCGCACTCTCAGAACGCCGAAATATACGGATACGGGAACATTCCATCACGCCCGCATTAATCCGCCATGTTGTAGCGAGTGTAGTTGTGAACACGCGCACGAAGCTTTCCCGCTTCATCCGTCTTTATCAAAGATATACTTAAGCGACACGTTGTTTGTCAACGTCCTCATCGTGCGAACCCAGCCATGCATCATAGAGGAAGATGCGTTGCGATAGCCGGAATCCTACTGTTCAGAAGCCCAATGTAGCGATGCTTCACCGGATCACGCCAGGTGCCATCGTGCCATTGTAGATTCCATATTTCGATAATCCGTGCCGTGATGGGATACAGCTCCTTCGTTAGCATAGTAATAATTGAGTGACAAATCAGTGTTGCATCAAAGTCTTTTCTGAGATTGAAGCAGTGTTGTCGCCTTATAACGCGTGTGTGGCTATTGAAGCGCTCCGACGTTCCTGCATAGACATCCTTGTATTTCGCGCCACCACCATCGCACGGCTGACAGAAAGGGCATACTTGATCGTACCATCATCTTCCGAACCCGTATGCGTGAGTGCGTAGCGATGATGCCCCCAAGAACCTGGTCGAGATCTCAGTGTCGCGCGCGGCTCGACGTGCCGCGGTGCGTGTCGTGACGGAAATAACGCCCTGCAGCATCCAAGCGCTTACAGATGGCAGCACCACTGCCTTGACACTCTCTCGATCTGCTCATATTGTCGATGCCGGCAGCAGTGTGCTGACGCTGACGACGATTGCAGAGCCCGCAAAAGTGGCACTCGCGTCATTGTCGATGCGACCGCCATCAACGAGAACGACGATGCCTTCTCATGCTGATGGCAACCTGCGTATTGAAGGCCTCGTAGCCATATTCACCACCGCGATAGCGTGTAGACATACGCACGCCGGAACGTTTTTCAAGGCATCCTGTATCGTTGAATAATTGTGCCTCAATATCCGTGCGCGTGATGACGCTGACATCGCCGCGCGTCGTAAGTGATTCTTGATTTTGGCGGCGATCCGCCGAGACGACGTGCCGCCGAGGTCGTAATCCTTCGCCGAGGCCGCTTCTTGCGAATCCTTCGATACAGTCACATTTTCCTCAGCCTCAGAGATACCCCCTGTATTTTCCAAGGTGCAAAATGCCCGCGGTACATGCCGAGTACCATACAGGAAACGGCAAACGCCAAAAATTTCTCCCTTGTCTCTTCTAACTCTTTGTACATCTTGATTTTCGATTCCTTCCCTTGCGGCTATGATTTCACCGTCTACGCGTCGCATCAAAACTCTTACGACATCACCTCTCTCACAGCAAGCGGCACAGCCTCATTCCGCTTTTCGCAATTCCAGACCACGAAACCTCATCATCAGCGCGTCGTAAATCAGCAACGCCCGGACAAGAAGATCCCCGACGCCCAGAATATACTTGACAGCCTCGACCGCCTGCAAAGATCCCATGACGCCTACCGCTGCGCCCAAAACGCCGATTTCGCGGCTCGTCGGCACACTTCCCTCTTCGGGCACATCCTCAAAAATGCAGCGATAGCACGGGCTTTCTCCTGCAGGACGGTCATGATCTGCCCGCTGAATCCCGTGATTCCTGCACGAGAAAGAAAGGCTTATGCAGACGCACGCAGGCGCTCATTGATGAGAAACTTTGAGGAAATTATCTGTGCAGTCGAGAACGAAATCATAGCTCCGATCACAGAGAATATCCTCGGCATTGTCCTCAGAGAATCTCTCCCGATAGACGTTAACGCGCACAGCGGATTAAGCGCGCGCGTCTCGCCATCGAATCCGCCTCTTCCTGCCAACATCCGCTGACCGATGCGCTATCTGGCGCTGCAATTGGAGATGTCGACGTCATCATCGTCGGCAACGCCGATCTCGCCGACGCCTGATGCCGCGAGATACATCGCCGCAGGCGAGCCAAGGCCCGCCCGCGCCGACGATCAGCAAACCTTCGAGGCGAGAAGCTTCGCACTGCTCCGCCTCGCCAACGCCCGCAAGCAGCATCTGGCGCGAATATCGCTCGCGCTCTTCCTGCGTCAACTGCTGCGTGCGCATTTTCCTCATCGCTCATTTCAGACGGCAACGACCTGACGACGTTCGCGCCGAAGCTGCCTTCAAGGCGGGCAGGCACTCTTCACGAGCATCGTGCGCTCACGCGCTGTGCGCACCGTGACGAGGAGCGTCGTGCCGCTCTTCGCGAGATCTCTGCAGCGGCGCGAGGTACTTCTTGTAGCCCTTTCCCCGAGGATGCCCTTTCGCACGCGAAAGTCCTTCATGCACCTCCGCGCGAGCTGCAGGGATGCGCCTCAATCGGGCCTCATCTTTTCCGCCGTCAGATGTGGATTGTTCAGCAGCCATTCCTTTTTCCATCATAGTGGATTCTCCTCTACGAAAACGATACGAGTCAACGATACACGACGCTCATCAGAGCTCTACAACGCGCGCATGAACCTCGTAAAGCTACATAGATAAACTCTTCCGTCAGCAACCTCTGGCGCCCCTCCCGAATGATATGACCGCGCCGCATGGCGATCAGACGATCGCAGCGGCGGCAATATTGAGGTCGTGAATGGCGGCGATGACCGTGAGGTTCATCTGGCGCACATTTTCCATGACCTGCAGTTGATAGCGAATATCCAAATGGTTCGTCGGCTCATCAAGGATCAGACACGGGCGTCGACTGCGTGAGCGCACGCGCGCGCATCACGCGCTGCTGCTCACCGCCCGAGAGCGTCGCGAACGAGCTCTTGGCGAACTTCCATGCCCGTGAATGCGAGATACTTATGAGACGCTGAAAATCATCCGTGTACGCTCCAATATGCCCCTGTAGGCTTCTGCCCCATAAGCACGACTTCGAGCACCGTGAAGTCAAGCTCGTGCTGCGTGATGCGTTGCGCGAGCACAGCCTGATCGCATCGCCGATTCGCGCACCGAGAGATCGCGCAGTCATCGCCACAGAGAAAGACCTTACCAGTTCTGGGCTCCAGCACGCGGTAGATGCATCAAGAGCGTGTTTGCCGCTGCCGTTCGGTCCGATGATGCTGACGGTTTCTTTGTCCTTAACTGCGAGATTGATGCGCTCGATGATTTTCCCGCCATCAAGCGATTTTCGAGATCTTCTACACGGATTTCCATATCTTATTTCTGCATCAAACCGACCTTGATGAAGGCGATCTTGCCGTTCTTGACACCGAAGGTCAGATAGTGAAACGGATTGTCTATCTGCCAATACGTGTAGTAGTCGTAGCCCGCAGACGGTGTTTCTTATGCTTCGTCGAGTCGACTGCACCCGTGCCATAGATTTTTTGCAGGATCGAAGCATCCATGCCGACAGTCACACCTGCGGGCGTCGCCCAGCCGTTGTTTCCCTTGACGAGGACGGACTTCACGCTCATGCCGTCCGCCGAGGGCACGATCTTCACGGTGTCGCCATAGCCGAAGAGGATGCATCGACGTAATGCGACTGCACGTCTTTCATTGGTCCGTAGATGCTCTCCACATAGTCAAGTGACATTCCCCGGCCCACGCCGCCGAGCGACATATCCCTGCGGCGTGATCCAATCAAGCCCTTCCGCACCGCATACGGCACTTCCAGCGGCGAGAGTTGCGCCCAACAGCAAGCTTACAGCAATCTTTTCAACTTCATAAAAATGCACTCCTCTCCTAGATAAACAGCAAACTTACATCTCTCTTTATTCCGATGCATCACCTCCCCAAAGCTTTTTCTGCTGTACCTTTTCCAGTCACTCTATCCACGGGGAAATCAGAAACCTCCTCAGAACGTATAGTTGCAGCTCAGCATGAAGTTCGTCGGCGCGACGCGGTAGTTCGCGCCTGTATGCGAGGTCACATCCGCGCGATCGAGCACGTTTTCCACGGTCAGGCGTATCTCGCTTCTATCGTCGGGATGGCACGCCGTGCCCAACTCGTGAGGAAGTACGGCTTGCACGCATAGGACGGCTCGCCTCGAAGGCGACTGCACACGGCCTGCAAGGTAAGAGTCCTGTGAGCGACGAGCTCCACTGCGTCCTCTTGTAGAGAACGCCGCCCGTAAGCTGCAGCTTGCCAAAGGTGCGTTCAATCCGTGCCCTTGCTGCCCTTCGTCTCGGGGTTCTGCCATGTGACCCCCAGTTCCACGAAAAGCCGTGCTTTCCTTTGCGTCTCGCACGAAAGTTCCAGTCCCGTGTTGCGAAAAATCTTCATTCGTGTATTGATACCTATTATCCTGCGGTTTCCATGTCGCCGTGATGTTGTCCTTCACGTCCATGAAAGAGCGCCGCCTTCCACGTATGCGCCCTGCGTGCTTCGCCTTCCAGCCAATCTCGTAGGTAACGCCCGTCTGCGGCTTCAAATCGGCGCGGGCACGAGCCGGCTGCTCGCGCCGTACATCTGCGCGAACTTCGGCATGACGAAGGACTGGCTGACGGAAAGATAGAGGCTGTTTTCGTGGTCGAGCTTGTGCAGCCACTGACCCGAAGCGCTGAAATTATGGTAGTTTCTCATCGCGCATCGCCGCTGTCGTCCACGTCTCGCGCATGCCGAAGATGCCTGTCGCGCTCTGGTGAACTTCGCTCCCATTGTCCGGAACACGCCCCAGTTGTTGCGCATATAGCCTCGCGGGGTTTTCGTCGACGGCGCAGGGAGCGCCTTTGTAGAGTTCGTGTTCCAAGCTGAATCCGAGCATCGGCGGTCGCCTTCGGACTTAGCTTCCATGTGCGCTGCAGATCGACGCCAGTACGCTCGTATTGCGCTCACGCGTGTTGTACCAATCGCCGGGCGTCTTCGCACCGTGCGCGAAATCTCTGTCGGCCCCTTTAGCTTCCACCGTCCCCGCATTGAAGTAGAGGCTGCCCTTCCACGCATGATCGTGGTACTGAGCTGACTCACGTATTGCTCCGTCGTGTAGGTGCGTGCATGGAACGGGTCGCCGAGGCGCACGCCCGAGGGAGTGTTCGATCCACGCGGTCGACGAAGCGCAGATAGGTCGCTTCCGTCTTGTAACAGCCGAAGAGGAAATCGCTGAGGATTGATATGATATGTCAATCCCGCGCTCGTCTTCTCCACATCGCGCAAGTCGGTGCCGCGTCGAGCCGTTGAACTCAGAGACATGACATCCGTCTCGGCAAGCGCTGTTCGATGCCCCCACTTTGTCGTAATTGTAGTGACGCCAAGCGCTCGTCGCCTGCGCTCACGCCGTACTGGCGCTGTCCGAAATTGCCGAAGCCAACATGCGCCGCTATTGCTCGCGCCCTTCTTCGTGATGAGATGTTCACGATGCCGCTCATCGCTTCGCTGCCGTAGAGGACGGATCCCGAGCCTTTGACGACCTCGATGCGCTCGATTTGGTCGGCAGGGATCTGGTCGAGGTTGTACTTGCCGCGCCATGAGATGGGACTGCCATTCATGAGTACGAGCGTGCCGCTCTTGAAGCCGCGCGACGTTCAGCTCGTTGTTCATCGTTCCCCATCGAAGCACCGGAAGGCCGAAGCGATTTGTAGGCGAAGCCGTTGACCTGGCGAGCGCGTCCGCCGCATCGGCGGCGCCGCTCTCCTTGATGGCCTCGCCTGTGATGACCACGGTCGCCGCCGGCACGTCAATGTCGCGCTTTTCGCGGCGCGTCGCCGTCACGACGGTATCTTCGAGCGCATGATCGTCTTCTGCCGCTGCGACAGGCGCAGCAGAAGGCTCTTCCTTGCTGCCCTCACTCCGTCTGCTGCGGCATTTGCGCCGCTCCAAGCGGGGGCGGATGTATGCATAAATGCAGCCGCGATGGCGAGTGAGCATCTTCTTCTTCTCGCTTTTGCAAAATATATCCTTCTTTCATAAATTCAGTTCAAACGGAAATGAAACGTCTTCGTCCAGACGCCGCGCGCACCGCCGTCACCGGATTGAACGTGAAGCGGTAGCTCGCCGCTACCGCCGCATCTGTCCATCTCGGCGTAGCGCTGAGGACGAGATGACGGCGACATCTTCGATCGAGCCATCGGACGCAACGAAAATCTGATCGTGACGCTGCGCTCGACATCTTCCTCGATGAGATCAGGAGGATAGCCCGGTCGCGCTCTGAACGAAGGCTCGCCTCGATGCGCTCCTTGCGGCGGCGGAGGTGGCGGGGCGGCGGCTCAGGCGGTGGCTCAGACCGGCTGACTCCCGTCCCCTGCTGCCCGTGCGCTCGCCCCTTGCCATCGCCGACTGCCCGTGCCGACGCCTTTTCCTTCACCGCCTTGTCCTGCAGGATTGCCCGCGCAAGCTCTCGCTTCTGACCTCGGCTTATCCGACTCTTCGGGAGGCTTCTGCTCGATTGAGGCAAAGTTTTGTCGGTATCACGACCTCGTCGACGGTCGGGTCGCCGCTTCTACCTGCGGCGGCGAGCCGCCGCCTTCGCTTCCTCATCTTGCGCCTCATCATAGATGACGACCTCGACGTTGTCGCTCTTCTCTTCATCGTCGCCACGGAAAAGACGCCCGACAGCCGCCGCGATGAGGAAGATGATGAGATGCACGCCGAGCGACGCGAGGAGAGCCTTGTATTTATCCCTCGTATTCTCCATGCCCCCACTTGCCCCCTGCGCTTTCACCCGGCAAGACCGACGCGGCGTGATACCTGCGCCCTTGAACTTGTCGAGAGTGCACAGACCATGCCATAGTCGATGTCCGGTCGGCGCGCAGCACGAGGGAGAAGTGCTGTTCCTCGCATTCTCCGCCTTGGCGCGCTCCAAGAAGCGTCTTTTCCGCGATGGGCTGATCCTCGCGAAAAGGCTGCCGTCCTTCTTCATCGTGACGACATAAGTCACGCGCATCTGCGTTTCGCGTTTGCCGCCTTCGGCATATTGACATCGACAGTCTTGATATTCACCATGTAGAGCGTGCTGAGCATGAAGAAGACGAGAAGGAAGAACATGATGTCAATCATCGGGATGATGATGATCTCGGGCTTGTCGAAGCCCCTCCTGTCCCTGAGCCTCATCGCGCCGCCCCTCATTGGAAGAAAGCGCATCCTTCGCACCCTCGACAAGTGAGAAGCACTGCTCCATATCCGTCACAATGCTCTCAATGCGCTGCGTGAAGTACGCGTGCACGGAGAGCGCGATGATGGCGACACAAAGCCCCATGGCAGTCGCGATCGAAAGCCTCGCCGACGCCGCCCGTGATCGCCGTCGCCTGTCCCGACTGAAGGTTGAACACGGAAAATGCCGAAATCCTGCCGCTGATCGTGCCGAGAAGTCCCAGCGGCGCCATCGTCACGATGACGCTCAAATAATGAGACGCTTCCAAGCTTCGACAGCACGATGCCCGACATGAATTCTCCATGTGGAGGAGACGCGAGACGAATCCGTCTTGACGAGCTTCATCGCCCTGAAAAAGGATGTTGGCGAGTGCGCCGCGATGATCTTCGGCAAAGTTTCCTCGCCCCCGCAAAATCATCGTTCGCCATGCACTGATAAAACTCCCGCGTAAAGGCGCGTCCCGTGTCCATGCGCGAGAAAAGTCATCGCACGCTCGATGCCGATCGTCACGACGAAGATCGAGCAAAGAGCAGCACATACATGATGGAGCCGCCCTTGTGGAAAAACTCTATGCCCTGTCATAATTGCGTCCATGAAAAATCCTCCTGAAATTACATAAAAAGTACTCTTCTATTCCACCGCCGAGATGCTCTTCACGCCCTTGGGCGAAGGCGTCTCGTATGCGCGATAGGCGATTTCCCTGCACGCCGAGCACGAAGTCCTGCGAACAGTTGTAGATGTAGGCTTCCGTCGGTTCTTCGAGGCGATGCTCGCGGATGGCCTTGACCGTTTGCAGGATGGGTCGTCGAAGTATTCCTTGCGGAACTTGTCGACGTCGAACTTCCCATGGTCATTGTACGTCGGTACGAAGAGGATGTCTGGATTGATCTCGACGAGCTGCTCTTCGTCATGACTTGCCCGTCGCGGATGCCGAGCGCCGACCTGCCGTTCTTCACGCCCGCATAGCGGCAAGCGTCGTCAAAGCTGGAGCCGATGCCGCCATAACCCGACATCAAGGAAATCAAGACGACGGTCTTGCGCTCGCTCCGGGATGGCGCTGACCTTCTCTCTATGCCTTTGAGATGCTCGTCCATCATCGCGAGGAGCTTTTTTCCCCGCGCTCGGGCACGCCCGCCGCCTGCGCGAGAAGCACGATCGTCTCCTTGATCTCGGCGAGATTCCTCGCGCCCTTGCAGACGACGACGGTAAGCCCCGCTTCACGAAGCGACGGCACGATGGCGAGGTCGCCCCAGTCAGGCACGATAACGAGATCGGGTGAGAGCGCGACGAGTTCTTCCACTGTCGGATTGCCGACACGCCTTTCCACCCTTCTTCGCAAGATCCACAACATTCGAACTTACAGGATCGTCGAGGAGGCCGTTTACCGCTGCCATATCCTCTGGCGGCACGAGACCGAGCATGACCTCGTCCGTGCTCATCGAAAGCGTGACAATGCGATGCGGCTGCGCAGGCACGGTGACGACCGTCCCTCGCTGTCTGTAACCGTATAGCTTCCCGCGCCGCTCTGCGCCGCCTCCGGCACTGTACGGCATGCCGTCAGCAGCAAGCAGACGACGACTATGACTAGGACAAAGAAACTTTTCTTCAAGCCCGTTCCTCCTCCCACCGCCTGCGACAAAGCTTCGATAGCGGTGAAATCCAACTTTCTGCGAGGAAAAATCATCCATAAAAAGAGCCTTCCTCCTCGAAGAGAAAAAGCTCCTCCTGCAGCGGCGAAGGCACACAGGCACAGAAGAATCCCCTTCCCATCGATCGCAGGTCAAACGGTGATTGTCAAGCAGGCAGTTCTCCTGGCTCGGTTCATCGCTCGGCTGCGCCTTCCCGAGCAACGCCCCAGTGACATCCTTGCAGCTTCGCTCCCTCACAGTGGCGGGACCGCTCCGGCATATCCGGATTTTCTCTTAAACCCTTGCGGGTACTCTGCTCCACAGCGAGATTTTCCGCTGTCCTTCATGAAATTATGAATACACTGATTCACCGCCCTATGCTACCGCAAAAACTTATGGCTTGTCAATGCACTTCGGCGAGAACGACAAGGGCTGCCAAAAAGGCAGCCCTTCGCTTCGTCTCCTATGAAAGCTGTGCTCAGCCCAACGACTGCAGAAGATCGCTGCGCTCGCCCGCTCGCAGCACCATGAAGGCGCTTCCTTTCGGGAAGCTTCCCATGAATATTGGATGTATGCTATAATATAGGCGGTGCTACTACAACGGTGGCGGTCGATTCTTAGCCCTCGAAAGGGGGCGTTGCTTATGACGATTAATGATTTGATTGCGTTGCTCTGGTAACGCTTTTTATCCTCATCGTTCTGAAAGCATAAGAAAAACCCGCCTAGTCTTTGCCGGAAGAGGCGGGGCTTTCTAACCTAAATTTCTAGCGGGCTGACCGTTACCAGTAGCACCCTTTCCACGCTTATTATACGACGTAAAGCAGATCTCGTCAAATTCCGCTACAGAGAGTCCTGCTCATGCCCGCTTCTCCTTCACCTGCGTCGGCTTTTCCTCCGAGCATCGACGCAAACTGTACGCATATCATTCTCGGCTCAATGCCGGGCGCGGCGTCGCTCAGGGCGCAGCAATACTACGCCTACCCGCAGAATCGCTTCTGGCGGCTCATGGCGTATCTGTTGGAGGGCGGTGAGCCGCCGCAGGACCATGCGGCGCGGCTCCAGATGCTGCTCCCGCCACCATATCGCGCTTTGGGACTCCATCGCCTCGTGCGAGCGCGAAGGCAGCTTGGACTCAGCGATTCGCGCGGCAAAGCCCAACGACTTCACCGCACTCCTCGCGCATTATCCGCGCCTCTCACCTTCTGCCTGAACGGCGGCAAATCGGCCGATACTTTTCGCCGTGCCAACAAGCCGCTCCTGAAACGCGACGATCTCACCTTTCATGCACTGCCTCGACGAGCGCCGCCAACGCGCGCTGGCGCTTCGACGATCTCGCAAAAGCATGGAAAAAGGCGCTCCCCTCGAAGAGTAAGGGGAGCGCCTTTTTCTTCGATGAGCAGGCGGCGCACAGCGTTCACAAAACGAATGTTGAATGTTGTGCGTACAGCTTACGCTTCGATATAAAGCGCCTGCACCATGATGTCGACCTCGCGCACGAAAAAGCCTCGTCATGTATTCGACACTTCGTTCTCACACGCTGCTGCGTCTCCTTGATGAGTGTCCGGAATATGGCTGCCGTAGGTCAGCACGACGGAACAGGAAATTCAAGGCCGCGATCCTCGTCACCCCTTCCAGACGTGGCGCACGCGCACAGAACCGACCTTCGAAATGTATTCCTTCTCATGCGATGCGCACGACCATCTCGCGGATTGCCAGATCGTCGATGATGAGCTTGCCGTAATAGCTGAATACCGGGCGCACGATGGACTTCTCGCCCTAGTTTGCGGCGGCGCGTGCGGCTGCGGCGGAAAAAAGGACTGGATGGGATCGATGAGGAAGCCCAGCACGAGGCTTCAGCTCGATCGTCGGAACGGTATGATGTGCTTGCCCTGCTTCAGTCGGCTGTCCCGCGCTTTCTGCATCTCACGCTGCGTCGCGATGTCTTCGATGTGGATGATCTGTTCCGATCGTCGGCAGTTTCAGCATGCGCGCGATCTTGTAGACCATGTTCTCGGAAGTCCCGGAGAACGAGGATGCGATGCGGTCTGCACTCGGCGATAGCAGAGCGCACTCTTCCGCATGTCCGGGAAGCGTGAAGATGGCACGGCACCGCCATGATTTTGCTCTTCTCCATCTTGGCGGAAGAGCCGGCGACAATCTTGCTGTCCTGATCAGGATGCCATCATCAATGATAGCGTCTGCCTGATGCTGATGCGCCACGAGCAGAGGCGCGGTGGCTCTGCCTGTGCCGCTCGGGCCTACGAATGCTATGACGTCCATATCTTTCTCTCCTGCTTCTTTAAGAAACTAAAGCGAGGGAATTTCCTGCGGAATCCTACAAAAAGGAAAGTCGACTCTCTAAAGGTTCATTCGGCTTATACAGCTTCTCCGCGAACGAATCCTCCACCGTGAAGATGCCGAGTTCCTGCGGATAGCGCGAAGCAAAGCCGTGAAGTCCGGAGCCGCCCGTCACGAGCAGATGACGGCGCTCGTCATACCGAGATAACGCTGCGTATCGACCGTATCGTGCTGCGGATAAACGCCTCGATGCCCTCGATGCCGAGGTCGAGCACATGCTCTACGAGCGCGTCGTCGCCGACAAGTTTCGGATGCGCGAGGACGGGCGTACCGCCCGCATTCTTGATCAGCGCGACGATTTCTTCCGGCTCTAGCTGATAGTGTGAGACATAAGCGGGACGACCTTTGAAAGCACGGCGTCAAACGCCTCGCGCACACTGGAAAAACAGCCTTGAGCACGAGCGCTCGTCCGATGTGCGAGCGGCTGATGGATTTGCTCGTGCCTGCTACCTTCAGCACATCCGTTTCCGTAATGCCGTAGCCAAGCTCCTGCAGCTTCTCCACCATCTCAGCGAAGCGACTCAACGCGCCTCCCACATCGTTCAGACGGTCGAGGAGATCGCGGCGATAGATGTCGACATTGTAGCCGAGGATATGGATTTCCCGCTTTTCATGATGGGCGCTGAACTCAATGCCCGGTATGATGCCGATGCCCTTCGCAGGGCAAAAAGCCCTTCCTCATAAAGATGCGTGACGCCGTCCACGGTATCATGATCCGTGATTGCGATGTAGCGAAGCCCCACTTCCTTCGCCGCCGCCATAGTTCCTCGGCGCCATCTTTCCGTCGGAATATGACGTATGCGTATGCAGATCGCTGGACACTGGAACCTCACCCCTTGCTGAACTCTATCGCAAAGCCCCTCAACGCGGCTCCACGATGAGCTTGATCGCCGTGCGCCTCGCCGTCGATCTCGATATCGGCGAAAGCAGGAACACAGACGAGATCGATGCCGTGCGGCGCGACAAAGCCGCGCGCGATGGCGATTGCCTTGACGGCCTGATTCAGGGCGCCTGCGCCGACCGCCTGCATCTCGGCCGCGCCTGATTCCCGAATGACTCCGGCCAAAGCCCCCGCGACAGCGTTCGGATTCGACCTCGCTGAAACCTTCAAGACTTCCATGATCGCCTTCCCTCCCAAAAATCCCTGCAGCGTCTTTTCTGCCGATTCAGATTTTTCATGCATTATCAGAAGAACCGTACAACTTATCTCTCCATGTATTCTATACAAAAAGAAAAATCCTGCTGACAAGGAAGCACGGATAAATTCAGCCGCCCATCTTCATTTTATCCGCGCTTTCTAGCCCTTCTTCATGATGCGCTCGATGGATAGCGTCCGATTCGTCGCATCGTCCACCTCGACGATCACGGCACTGTAGACGACAGGACCTTCCGCCACCTCAAAGCGCACGGGGCGGCACGTCGTAAACTTCTCCAGCACGCGGTCGACGCGCACGCCGAGCACCGAGTCCCACGGCCCCGTCATGCCGAGATCCGTGATATAAGCGGTACCACTCGGCAAAGCAGCTCATCCGCCGTCTGCACATGCGTATGCGTGCCGACGACGGCATTGACGCGTCCGTCGAGATACCAGCCCATCGCAGCCTTCTCCGAAGTCGCCTCCGCATCGAGAGAAGATGACGTCCCGCCTCGTCACGAATCTCGCGCAGGATTCCCTCGATCTTTTGAAACGGACAATCCATGTCGGGCATGAAGACGCGGCCGGACATATTGATGACGGCGATGTTCTTCGCGCGATGGGGATAGATGCAATAGCCTTTCCCCGGCGCTCCGTCCGGGTAATTGGCGGGGCGGATGAGAAAGAGCTCGTCGTCGATGAACTCCAAAACGTCCTTCTTGTCCCAGACATGATTGCCCGACGCCACGACGCCGGCGCCCCCATGGTAGAGCGCATCGAGCGACTTGCGCGTAAACCCCTTGCCCCCGCAGAATTTTTCCCCTGCTGACGATGACGATGTCCACCGCCCTTTTCCTTGCGGATTCCGGTGTGAAGCGACTGAACGCCTCCCTGCCCGCTCTGCCGCAAACATCTCCAACCAGCATGACTCTCAAAAACATAACCATCTCTCGTGCGCCCTGAGGTCTTCCCACGGGCACGAATCTTCTGTGGACACGTTCTCGTACTCACGCGCCTTCAACAAACGACAGCGGCACTCCTGCCGCTTGCGTCATATTTTCTTTTTGCCGAACGGCTTACTGATGAACACTCATGACGCGGCCTTCCTCACGGATGCCGATCATGCGGTCGAGACATGCGACTGCCCTTGAGGCTGCCGATGATATGGTCGATCGCCTCCTCGCGCAGGAAATTGTCCTCCTCGTAGCCATCGCGCGTCTCGTCGGAAACGAGGTGCGTCGCCGAAGCGTTCGTACATGAGGTCTGCCAGAGGGCGATCTCGCCACGGGAAAGCGTGCGGACATCGCGCAGGACACGAAAGAACGCCGTATTCCCCTGTCCTTCGAGGGAAAATCAATCTCCCGGAATCAACCCCTTCAAGGTCGTGGTATGTGAGAATACTTTCCTCAAGAAACGCCGCCGTCTCTCGAATTCCTGCCGAGGAGGAACCTTCGTCAGTGTGAAGGAGAAGTGCAGAGCCCCTTTTCCGTTCATAGCTCACCATGCTAATCTCCGGATAACAGACGAGAATGGACACCAACAGATTGATCCCATCCTTGTTCGGCTTCTTCGCACTTCGTCTGAATCTGCCCAAAGCAAACACTCGTTTCCCTAATCACAGCCAGAATACTCGCGGTACGCCTTGCGCCGCTCTTTTTCTAAAAACCAAAGGGTGCTGAGAAGCATCCTCCCAACACCCTATTATACAACTATTTGGCGTAATCAACAACGCGCGTTTCGCGAATGATCGTCGCCTTGATCTGACCGCGATATTCAGCTCCGACTCGATCTTCTTTTCACGATGTCGCGCGAGCGCTACCGATGCCGTATCGTCGACCTTCTCAGGCTTGACCATCACGCGCACTTCACGCCCCGCCCGGATGGCGAAGCAACTGTCGACGCCATCGAACGACTCGGCGATCTCTTCGAGACGTGTCAGGCGCTTCAGATACGCTTCCAGACTCTCGCGGCGCGCGTCTGCCCTGCCGCCGACTACGGCGTCCGCCGCCGCGACAAGCACGGCTTCGACCGTCGTCGGTCTCCACATCGCCGTGATGCGCATGGATGGCGTTGATCACGTCCTTGTGCTCGCGGTACTTCTTCGCAAGATCGGCGCCGATCGTCACATGCGATCCCTCGATCTCATGATCGACCGCCTTGCCCACATCGTGCAGGGGAGACCGCTGCGCTTCGCCAGCATCACATCGGCGCCGATCTCGGACGCCTATGACGCCTCGCGAGGTGCGCGACCTCGATCGAATGGTTGAGCACGTTCTGTCCGTAGCTCGTGCGATAGCGCAGGCGATCGAGGAGCTTCACAAGCTCGGATGAAGCCCGTGTACGCCCTGTTTCAAACGTCGCCTGCTCGCCCGCTTCCCTTGATGCGTTGGTCAACCCTCACGCTTTGCCTTCTCGACCATCTCCTCGATGCGCGCCGGATGGATGCGCCCATCCGTCACAAGCTTCTCCGGTGCGATGCGAGCCACTTCGCGGCGCACCGGTCGAAACCCGAAAGGATGACAGCCTCGGGCGTATCGTCGATGATAAAGTCGATTCCTGTCAGCGTCTCAAGCGTGCGGATGTTGCGCCCCTCGCGTCCGATGATGCGGCCTTTCATCTCATCGTTCGGCAACGAGACCACGGAAACCGTCGTCTCCGCCACCCTGATCGGCAGCACAGCGCTGGATGGCAAGTGAAACGATGTCGCGCGCACGCTTGTCCGCCTCATCCTTCGCCTGCTGCTCGTAATCCTGATCATCAGAGCCTTTCTCGTGCTTGAGCTCTTCTTCCGCCTCCGTCAGGAGCATCGTGCGCGCTTCCTCCGCCGTCAGGCTCGAAATGCGCTCCAACTCTTCCTTCTGCTTGTCGCGAAGCTCATTGATGGACGCGCGTGCGGTCGATCTTCGCTTCGCTTGCTCAAGAGGACTTCTTCCTTCTTCTCCAGGAATCGAGCTTGCGGTCGAGATTCTCTTCCTTCATGCACGATGCGGCGCTCCTGCCGCTGCAGCTCACTGCGCCGATCCTTTGTATCGCGATCAAGCTCCGGCGGAGCCGATGAATATCCTCCTTCGCCTCAAGCAAAGCCTCTTTCTTCTTGGACTCGCCCTTGGCCTCCGCCTCGGCAACGATCCGCCTCGCCCTCGATCTTCGGCAGAACCGATCTGCGCCTCCGCAGCTCTCTTGCGCAGCAGATAACCGCCGCCCACGCCGGCGACCAACGAGAGGATGACCGCCAAAAACTATCTCAATGATAACTAACACCTCCTAGGTCGTTCAGGATTCGCCAAGACTCTTCTTCGACTCTTCCTTCTATGATATGTTTTTCGTATGTGGCTAAAAACCATGCTCTTCCTATGTATGCTGTTTCATGTCCTGTCAAGAATTATCCTCCAAAGCCCCCTAAAGGCTCAGGGAGCAGTGACAAAAATTTCCGTCCCTCTCCCTCGTGCAGGAAAATTCTCCATTCTCTATAATATATAAATGGAAAAGGAGGCTTTCCATGCATCTGGCAAACTACCGCACATCCATCATCCTAGGCGCCACCTTTACGCTTCTGCTCTCCGCCTCTGGTTTTTCCCCGATCTCGCCTTCATCATCTTCCTCTCGCTCCTCCTGCAGCTCCTGCAGCCGCCCGTCGATTTCCTGCAGCGCAAGAGGGTGCTGCGCACACCTGCGGCCGGGCCTCGTCATTATCGCCTTCATCGCACTTCTCACAGGGAATGATCGTCCTGCTCTCGCTCTCCTTCGTTTACCCTACCTTCCGCAACTTTGTCGCCGACTGCCAACCATCACACTAAGCCTGCAAAACATTCCTTTCGTGTCAGAGTCCGAATTCCTGCGCAGCGAACTCGGCGACGTTCTGCTAATCTTCGCAGTCTGAGCACAGATCTGCTGGAAATCTCGCTCGTCCTTCCTCTTGGAAATCTTCGGCAAACTCATGGCGTTCGTCATCATCATCTTCGTAGACCTTCTATCTTCTTAAGGACGGCAAGAGCACAAAAATCTGGCTTGCGGACTCTTCCGCAAGCCTCAAGGAAACGCGTGCTGAATCTCTTCAATGACATCCTTCGAGCATTGCGTCTATCATCTTCAGCCAGATTGTCATGTGCGCCATCACGGGCATGGTCGTCTTCTTCTATTTCGAGTTTGCCGGGCTTCCCTTACGCCTCTGTCTTCGCGTTCCTCTCCGGGCGGAGAATTCGTCCCGTACTCGGCCCAACTGCTGCCTCGGCGTTCGGCGTCTTTCTGACCGCTACCGAGTCAGAGCGCACCTCGTGCTGCAGACCGTCTTATTTTTACATCGTGCTCACGCAGATCAACCACAACTTTGTCTACCCGCTTCTCATCGGCAAATCCCTGAATCTCCACCCTGTCGCTATCATCCTGGGCGTCATCTTCGGCGGGGAGATCCTCGGACCAGCCGGCATGTTCCTCGCCGTCCCCTTCATCGTCATCGTAAAAGCTCGTAATCGCCGACATCTATCGCAATCAGCAGGAGATTGGGAAAGCAGCGTGAGGGAGATATATGAGACTTCTAGATAACTTGAGAGGAACTATACGGATAGCTCCTTTCATAAAGAGCCTCCGGCGCTATATCGATCTCACCATTCTGCCAAACAAGGATACCGTCTTCCACTTTCGCGCTCCGAAACACTGCATTATCAGCCAAAGGCATAGACAGGATATTGCAAAAGTTCAGCCGCATCGAAAACGCGTACCTCCCAGTGGAAAACGTCACGAGCATGTAAAAGATTCTGCAGTATTCGGAAATCCCTGACATAGATTCCTTCCTTCATTTCTCCGGCATAAACAATTCCATTGATAATATACACAAGGCACCCTCCTATCGCAAAGGTTCGATCTTGTCAAAATGTAAGCCGCGAACAGCTTTGTTCCATGCAGCATACAATTCATCTTCATGAATACACAGCTGCCGTAGAATCTTCAACTGCTTTGCGAGGCAATGAACCTGCAAGCATTTCACCCGTCGATTCCCGACCGGCGCCTTGAAATCGCCATAAATCACATGAACGTGAGGTTTATGATGTTGGTCATTAGTCCAGAACAACATTTTAATGACCATGCCCATAAAAGCGACTAATTTCCGGCATCCCAATCCGCTCCCTTAGCCTTGTTCATTTGTTCACTTCCACATTATAGGACATTTCTTCAGAAAACAAAAAGCCTGCCGCAAAAATACGGCAGGCTTTTTCTATCCTCAATCGCAGCGGCCTCCTAGAGGCTTGTCGAAATACTTCCGGATGATCTCCACCGCGCAGTAGTCACCGCACATGGAACAGGCGCTTCACCCGCGTCATTTCTCGCCTCGCGACGTGCCCGCGCGCGCTGCCGGATCGATAGCGAGTGCGAGCTGCGCTTCCCAGTCGAGCGCCTTTCGTGCCTCTGCCATCTTCCGATCCCACTCGGCCGCACCGGTACGCCCGCGACGATGTCCGCTGCATGCGCGGCAATGCGGCTTGCGATCACGCCGTCGTGTACATCCTCCAACGTCGGCAGGCAAAGATGCTCGGCGGGAGTCACATAGCCAGCAGGAAGTCCGCGCCGCTCACGGCGGCGAGCGTACCGCCGATTGCCGCCGTAATGTGGTCATAGCCCGGCGCGGCGTCCGTCACCAAGGGGCCGAGGACACAGAACGGCGCATTGTGGCACAACCTCTTTTCGAGCTTCATGTTCGCTGCGATCTGATCAAACGGCATGTGCCCGGCCCTTCCACCACTGACCTGTACGCCGCGCTTCCACGCGCGGTCAACGAGTGCGCCGAGGTTCACGAGTTCCGTGATCTACGCACGATCCGTCGCATCAGCAAGACAGCCGGGACGCAGGCCATCGCCCAGACTGATTGTCGAATCGTACGTTTCACAGATGTCTAGAATATCATCGAAATGCGTGTGAGAGGATTTTTCCTTCTCGTTGTAGAGCATCCAACCCGTGATGAAGGAGCCGCCGCGGCTCACGACATCCATGACACGCCCTCTTCGCGCAAATTGCGCACGGCATCCGATGTCAGACCGCAATGCAGCGATCGAAATCGCTCCATCCTTCGCCTGACGCTCGATCGTCTGCAGGATGTCGTCCGCCGTCATCCGACCACGGCGCCGTGCCGCTTGATCGCCGTGACCGTCGCCTCGTAGAGGCGGCACCGTGCCGACCATGACGGGCGAATGAGCAATGATGCGCCGCCTCGACTCGTCGATATTGTCGCCCGTCGAGATCCATGACGGCATCCGCTCCCGAACGCACGGCTTCATCGAGCTTTTCCAATTCGGCTCAATGTCGGGGAACGTGCTCGATGTGCCGATGTTCGCATTGACTTTCGTGCGCAGCCCCTCGCCAATGCCCGCCGGCTTCAGCCCCGCGTGATTGACGTTGGCACGAGATAGCGACCGCTCCCTTGCCACGCGCTCGCGAATCGTCTCCGCCGTCAGTCGCTCCGCCTCCGCCACCTGCCGCATGGCGTCGGTGATCTTGCCCTCTCTTGCATACTGCATCTGCGTTGCCATAATACTCCTCCCTGCAAATTGCACAAACTGTTTTCTCTCGGCGAATCCACAGCAGGGCAGCAGTAAAAGGAGCTGTCCGCAAGTGCGGCAGCTCCTTCAAGATTTCTGAAAACCACCACTTCCCTACGCAGGTATTACCCAACAGGTTCCAGGGTCGGCTCCGTCATGCGCGAGCCTCTCAGCAATGCTCCCCCAGTGGTTCATATTCTCTTTATTTTTTCTTATTTCGGATTGTACTCGACGATCTTGATATTCTTGTGCTCGTTCAAATCGACGACCTGATCCTGCGTGATGCGAATGAGCGGATGCGCCGCAAAGTCCCTCAGGATAGCCGACGAGGATACCTTGGAGACCGTTGCTCAAGGTGACGGTCGAGCCGAGGAACACATGCTTGATGTTGTTGAGGAACGGCATGCAGACAGCAGGGATCAAGCTTGCTGAACATGTCCTCGAAAATCTGCGCGATAGCGCTGAACAGCGTCTGCTTCACACAGCCTTCGCGCTCCGTCGTGATGTTGTCGTAGATGTCCGCGACGGCGATGATGCGTGCATACTCATGGATGTCCTTGCCCGTGAGTCCCGACGGGAAGCCCGAGCCGTCCATGCGCTCGTGGTGCTGCAAGGCTGCGAGACGCACGCCCTCGGAAACGTCCTTGTTGGCGCTGAGGATGTTGAAGCCGTCGCGTGCGTGATTGCGGTATGCTTCAGGGTCTTCGCCCTTGAGCGTCTGGATGTTCTTTTCCAAGAGGCGCTCCGTAAACTTCGTCTTGCCGATGTCGTGCATGAAGCCCGCCATGATGATGTCATGCGTCTTCTTCTGCGGAATGCGCATCCACTTGGCGATGACGCCCGCGAGGATGGAAACGCGCAGCGAATGGTTGCAGAGCGTCGCTCGCGGGTGGTTGAGTTCATACAAAATAGTCGATGGCGCCGCTCTGCTTCGACATGGGTGCGAGATCTCGCTGCACCATCGCCGTCATACGCTCGACGGGCACCTCGTTGTCCTGGCGACGGAGCTGAAGATGTCCTGCGCTTCGGAGACGACTTCGCTTGTATTCAGCGACAAAGCATGGCTGCGCGTCGAGGCTCACCGACGACAGGCGTCGTCGTCAGTTCAGAAATCGTCCTTGACACTAGACGGCGGTATATTCAAGAATCCCAAACGCGTGATATGCGGCTTCGTCGAACGGTGTTACTCCGAGCACGACAATCATGTTGTCGTTGACGATGGTGCGCGCTAGGGTCATTCCGGATGCAGATCCTCGATGGATACGGCTTTTCAAAAGCAAACTCACTCCTTTGGGAAACGGCATATATCATAATCGCGTTTCTTCCGTACATGAATCAATTCAGATCCGTCCGAATACTTCCTCTATCGTTTAATTCTCTACAAAGTCGAAATCCTTTATCGTACTGGGAAATTCTTTCCTTTTTGACGAAACGACTTTTTACCCATTCTGCCGAATCGCGTCGCACACCTTTTCGTGGATTTCACGCACCTCGTAAATCAAAGGCCGAATTTCCTCCACATCCTTGCCCGAGCGAGCTCTTTGCCGATCGATCCGCCAGCGCCGAGAGTTTGACGGACACTGAGATTCGCTGCCGTCCGCTTTCAACAGTATCGATGGCGCTTCTCCGCCATGGAATGTCGCGCCCATTTCGATACCTGCCCAGAAATTCCTGAAACGAGCCGTCATAGAGGAACTTCGACAAAAATTCGAGATAAAGCGCCTCGTTTCCCATGAAACGCTCCAAACCTTTGGCATAGTCGATGCCCGCCGCCCGCACGTCTCTTCTTTCAAGGAACATCCTCCTTTCGCCAACGCCCAGTCAACCATTCCGCGCGTCTAAGTCACATGCCGCCGCTTTTGCCGCTGCGGGACCAACCGCATCGACATACGGCTTGATGTCGACGACAGCGCTGCCGTCAAGGCGTCTAGATGGAACACGAAGAGCCGCCCGCCCTCGCGCCGCCGAAGTTTCACGGCACCAGATCGACAGGGAGTTCGGGCGATGCGGCGAGCGACATGCGAAGCGCACGCAGGAACGCGATGCCGCTCGGCGGCGTCGTCACGAGACGGTCGCGCTCGGCGAGGTGCGCCCAGTAGAGCACCGTGAGCCATTCGCTCTCTTCGACATGCTCCAAGGCGGGCGCATACGCCTCGTCGATTTCGATGACAGACTCCTCGTCGTTGAAAAATCCGGCGCGGTATCTGCCGCAAACTCTTGTAGGGACTGTCACCACGCCGATGCGCTGCAACTCCATCCAACTTCCTCCCCTCGCCTCACTCTACCTTGAGCGTCAGTTTCTCGCCGTTGATGTTCCACGCCTTGCCTTCCGGCTCCTTTTCATAGGAGATTGCGTCGGCGAGCGGTGATGCGCTGATGTACTCCTCGTTCTTCGCCAGAGCGCTGCGATCTTCTCGTTGCCTCCCGCCGTGATCTTGATGTGGTCGGTGACCTCGAGCCGTTCTCCTTGCGCATCGTCTGCACCTTTGCTGACGATCTCGCGCCTGAAGCCCTCCTCGATGAGCGCAGGGCTCAAGGTCGTCTCCGGGGCGATCGTGACCGCGCCGTAGCGCTCCGTGACGAAGCCTTCCGTCTGCGCCATCGACACCTCGGCGTCTTCGGCCTCCAGCGGACTTCAGCCCGAAGAAGCGCGAGGCTTCAGCTTGCCCCGTGCGGTCAAAGCTCGTCCTTCGCCTCGTGTCCGTTGACCTTTGAAAGAGCCGCCTGTGACCTCGCCGATCCTCTTGCCGACCTTCCGGTCCCAAGATCTTGAACTGCGGTTTGAAGCTGCAGCTCAGGAACTCTTCCATGTCGTCCTTGAAGACGACTTCCTTGACGTTCAGCTCACTCTCGACAATCTCGCGGAAGAAATCGTCGAGCGCGTGCGCCGCCTCGACGAACATCCTGCCGATGGGCTGGCGATTCTTGATGTTTGCAGCGTTTCGCGCTGCACGCCCCAAGACGACGATCTCAGGACGATCTCCATGTTGTCTTCCAGCGATGCGTCGATACTACTCTTCATGCACGGCAGGGAAATCGCAAAGATGGATGCTCTCAGGCGCCTCCTTGTCGATGCTGCAGACGATGTTCTGATAAATGGCTTCCGTCATGAAAGGGATCATCGGCGCGGCGACCTTCGCCGTCGTCACGAGTGCCGTGTGAGGCGTCATATAGGCATTGACCTTGTCCTCGCCCTCGCCCTTCGCCCAGAAGCGCTCGCGGCTACGCGCGCATCACTAGTGCTCGGTTCATCGACGACAGTTCTGCGGGGCCTTCGCCGCTTCCGTGACCTTGTAGGCGGCGGGTTCTCGTCGACCGCCTTGACCATCGTGTTGAGGCGCGACAAAATCCATTTGTCCATGACGGCGAGAGCTTCTCGTAGTCGAGCGCATGATCGAGCGGATTGAAATTGTCGATATTGGCCGACAGCCAGAAGGCATAGGTGTTCCACAGCGTGCCGCATGAACTTTCGCTGCCCTTCCTGCACGGCGCCGTCGTGGTAGCGGTTCGGCAGCCACGGTGCGCTGTTCTTATAGAAGTACCAACGGATCGCATCCGCACCGTGCTTCCTCAGCGCATCCATCGGATCGACAGCGTTGCCCTTCGACTTCGACATCTTGCGGCCGTTCTCGTCCTGCACATGACCGAGGACGATGACGTTCTGTACGGCGCCGCAGAAAGAGCAGCGTCGAGATGGCGATGAGCGAGACTAAAACAGCCGCGCGTCTGATCGACGGCCTCGGAGATGAAAGTCTGCGCGGAAGCGGCGCTCGAAAAATCTCCTTGTTCTCGAACGGATGGTGCCACTGCGCAAACGGCATCGATCCGGTCAGAACCAGCAGTCGATGAGCCTCGGACGCGGTGCATCTCCTCGCCGCACTCGGAGCAGCGGATCGTCACGGCGTCGACGTAGGGGCGATGCAGCTCAAAGCTCTCGGGCAGTTGTCCGACAGCGACTTCAGCTCCTCGATCGAGCCGATCGAATGCTGGTGTCCGCAGCTGCACTCCCATATATTGAGCGGCGTGCCCCTAGTAGCGGTGCGGCTGATGCCCCAGTCCTGCACATGCTCGAGCCAGTCGCCGAAGCGCCCCTGCCGATGCTCTCGAGATCAGTTGACCGTGTCGTTGTTCGCGATCGAGTTCGTCGCGCACCGCCGTCATCTTGATGAACCACGACTCGCGCGCGCGTAGTAGACGAGCGGCGTGTCGCAGCGCCAGCAATGCGGATAAGCTGTGCTCGAGACGGGCGCGAGAAACGCCACTCTTTCAAGTCCCTGCAAGATCAGCGGATCGGCGTCCTTGACGAAAGACGCCCGGCCAGTCCCGTGTCCGCCGTCATCTCGCCCTTTGCGTCAACGAACTGCACGAAAGGCATGTCGTACTTGCGGCCACGCGGTTGTCGTCCTCGCCGAACGCCCGGGCGCCGTATGGACGATGCCCGTGCCGTCGGACGTTGTGATAGTCGTCGTATATAACGAAGAACGCCTTCTTCTTGATTTTTCTTGCGCATACGGATAGGCGGCTCAGTGGTCGCGATGCTCAAGCTCCTTGCGCCTTCATGCGCGCGAGAACCCGCGCTCGCCCTCGGCGCCTCGAAGACCCGCATCGACGAGCGCTTCCGCAAGATAGTAGACGGTATCGCCGACGCGCAGCTTCACCTAGGTCGTCGGGATTGACGCAGAGGCCGAGGTTCGACGGCGGTGTCCACGGCGTCGTCGTCCGGTGCAGTACGCGTCCTCCCCTTTCGCCTGAACTTGACCAGGCGGAACGCTCGCATGGCGATCGCCCAGCCCTGCGCGACCTCGTGCGAGGAAGCGGCGTGCCGCAGCGCGAGCATACGGCACACGACCTGTAACCCTTGTGAGAGCAGGCCGCGCTTCCAGATCTCGCTTGAGCGCCCACCACTCCGACTCGATGAAGTCGTTCTCATAGGTGATGTGCGGATGCTCCATATCGGCCCAGAAGCCGACGGCGTCGGAGACTCCTCCACATGCCCTTGTGCTTCCAGACGGATTCACGGCACTTCGATGAAAGGCTCCATGCCGTACTTCTCGATCTGATCCTTGCCGTCGAGGTCGAGCGCCTTCTCCACCTCTCAAGCTCCACAGGCAGGCCGTGCGTGTCCCAGCCCGCTTTTTCTGGGACGCGCTTTCCCTTCATCGACTGGTGGCGCGGCAGCATGTCGCTGATGACGCGCGTCAGCACATGGCCGATGCTGCGGCTGCCGTTCGCCGTCGGCGGCCCATCGTAGAACGTGAAATTCTCGCGCTGCGCGCTGGTCAATCGCCTTCTGCGCGATGTCGTGCGATTTCAGAAAGTCTTCGACCTCCTTCTCGCGCTCAACAAAAATTCAACGTCGTGTCTACCTTCTTGTACAGCAAGATTTTCCCTCCTATAAAAGCCTCCATCCCGAAACAGGATGAAGGCGCACTTTCCTACCAGCTTTCTTCAGTATTGCATATCCTTTTTCCAACCCTAATGATAACGCAAAACAACAAAAAGCCAAGTGTAATCTTCAAGAAAGCTGCGCACACAAAAATGCTCGCTGCCGTGACGCGTGCTTGGGATGCGAAAGCTTCCCCACACGAGACATAGAACGACGGCGAACCATTTCGCCAATAAGAACGGCATCGGCGACTTCTTCATCGGCTTCCCGAACCAGCCCTTCATCGACGGTGCCGGACAAGACATCGGATCCCACCTTCGATGCGACGGGACGCGCGCGGTACAAGGATGCAGCAGGATCGCAGGAAGTCATGATCTCGAAGATCTACCTGACGAAGACTGATCACAAGCCCTGTCGTGAGCTTCAGCTCGGCGTTTCCTCAAAACGGTCAGGTCGCAGGCGTCGCGGGCTTCGATCTCGCTCGATGCCGTGAAGGATTTCGTCTCCGCCATCAAAGGTAGGAGAAACGGGCGGCGCTTCCTTCTCAACGAGGACGGCAACTTCATCTCGCACAAGTCAAAGACGATCGACGACACGATTCTCGACGGAAGGATAACGCCGACGCGATCAAGGCCCTTCTTCAGGGCAAACCGACCATCGCCTCTCGGAGCGAGGATGGTACGACGATGCTCTTGCCTCTGCTCCTGTCGGCGATACAGGCTGGAGTGCTCGTACTCGCAGTACCGAAGTCGGAAATTCTCGCTCGATCATGAAGATGGGCGCGGTCGTCATCATCGTCATTCTCCTTTCGATCGTCATGCTCATCTCCATCATCCTTTACATCACGCGCTCGATTGCGACGCCGATCACGGAACTCGGCTAGATTGCCGAGAGCAGGTGGCAGAGGGCAATTTGTCGCACTAAATTCAGCGACACGGATCGTCAAGACAAAATCGGCCGGCTTCATCAAAGCTTTGCCAAGATGTCCAGAACCTGCACGACCTCGTGCAGCGTTCGCTCAAGGCCGCCGATCAGCTCGCCGTATCCTCCGAAAATTGACCTCATCGGCTGGACAATCCGCCAATGCTTCCTTCCGTACAGGAAATCAAGAGCGCTTCGAACGATGTGCGCGAAGGAGGCCGAGAACGTCTCCGCCGTCTCGGAGGAGCAGGCCGCATCGACGCAGGAAATCGCCGCTGCGAGGCAGACGCTGTCGCAGCTCGCCCACGAGCTGAAGGAGACCGTCGGTCGCTTCCACGTCTGACGTTGTTTCCGACGAAACGAAAAACGCGAAAAACTCGGTCGAATTTCGCCTTCGACCGAGTTTTTCGTGCAAGAATCATGTTTTCTTTCTCTATGTCAGGCGCATCACCTTCAAATGCTTGAGATAGAAACGATACAAAAATAGAGTCCCAGCGGCGTCACTCGCCCAGCTGATCGGGTAGATGACCATGAGGCGTCTCAAATGTCGGGCGATGCGGGAAGACGAGCCAGACCCACGAGAGGCGCACGCCACGAGATACAGACGAGCGTGACGACAGCCCGGCATCAGCGAGTAGCCATAGCCGCGCATTGAGCCAGAGAAAATGTCAATAAATACGGCAAAAATCTCGGGCACGACGACGTAGACGATGCGTATGAGCGCCGATCTCGACGACGGCAGGATCGCCGTTGAAAATGCGCAGCAGCGGGCATGAAGAGAAGGATGAGTGCGCCGAGAACGAGCATGGCGACGATGTTCAGGCGAAGACTCCAGCGCGTGACCTCGCGGCGCTCGGCAGATTTCCCCACCGTAATTCTGGCTGACGAGGTCGTCACGCCTGCTGAAAGGCCGCAATCACGCAGTACATGTTGATCTCGATCGTGAATGCTGCCGCAGGCGCCGCCATGACCTCCGCGCCGAGACTGTTCAAAGCCGCCTGAATGACGAGGTTCGCAAAGCAAAGACCATGCCCTGCACGGCAGCAGGGCATACCGATGACGAAGATGCGCTTCGCATGGTGACGGCGCACGCGCAGGAGACGAAAGTCGAGCCGCAGGGACGCCCTCTTCACGGCGCAAGGCACGGATGAGCAGGGAAGCCGCCACGAGATACGAGAGCACCGTGCTCACGCCACGCCGTCGGCAGCCCAACCCCAAGACGAGCACGAAACCCGGGTCAAGGACGACGTTGAGAGCACTCGCCGCCAAGAGCGCAGGAGAGGCGTGCCCGTGTCGCCATGACTTCGGAGAATCGCCGAGCAAAAGTACAGACGCTCATCGAAGGGCATTTCCCAGCAGGAATACGCGCAGGGTAAAAGCTCTGCCAGCGGCATGACGGCATCGGGCGTCGAGCAGGGAAAGCAGCGGCGTAGCAAAAAGCTCGCCCAGCAAGGCCACGCCTATGCCTGCAAGGATCGAAAGTGCAAAGAGACGTATGGACGGCACGGCTCGCCTCCTCGAGGCGACGTGCGCCAATGTACTGTGCGATGACGACATTGGCGCCGAGAGAAAGTCCGAGGAAGAGTGTCACAATGAGTCCGACAATGGGCACGTTGTTGCCGACTGCCGCCATCGCCTCCGTCCCGACAAAGCGCCCGAGCACCGCGACGTCCGCCGCATTGAACATCTGCTCCAAAATGCCCGTCAAAGCGATGGGCATGGCAAAAGACGATGATCTTATCCCACAGCGAACCTTCAAGCATATTGATTTCTCTTCGATGAATCCCCAGCAAAACCCTTCTTCCCTTCAAACTTCCCGTCAATCATCATAGTGTTCCTTATTCTCCTCACTGCAAACTACACGCACAAACGTCCACTTCGTGGACATTGTGCGCCGCCCTACAGAAACCTGGCCAATCAGTCTGCGCCTTCGGCTTGACTTCTGGGGTTTCATGGTAAAAATGGTCGCCTGCCGATACGCGAAACGGTATGGCACGGTCTTTTGACCAAACGCTTGAGAAAAATCGTCATGGCAGATGACATGGTCAAAACCCATTTCCTCACAGATAATTTCCGCCTGCTTTTTAAGTTCCGATTCATACGAACGAGTAAGCAGCGTAGCATTTGCTGCCCATCATAATCAACTCCTTTCGCTACAATTATACAACAAAATACAAACATCGTTAATCATTTAGCGCTCAAAAGCGCACGCCCTTGATCTGCGCCGTTATATCCTCTCTGCCCGCCCTGTGGCTGCGGACGGACAAGCCGACATCATACAGCCAAAGACAAGTGTTTTCATCTATACGATCCTCAGCTCCCGCGTGAACATCAAGAATCATAGCCGTGCGAAAGCGCTGATAGCCACCCTGCACCGACGGCCAGAACCTCTGTCCCATGTCGCTTTACGCGCATACCTGCCGCCCTTTTCTCCCGTTCATTCTCCTTGCCTGTTCGCCTTTGCCGCCACGCTTTCCTGCCGCTGCATCATGAAAAAGCGATGGGGCGCTAGCGCAGGCGTCCCATCCGTCATCTTATTCTATTCTTTGCTCAGCGCACGAAAAACCACGGAACCGCCCCCTGCAGCATGCCGCTCTTCTCGTTCGCCAGCGAGAATCCTGTTCATCCTCGACCGACCCTGACATTCACAGGGTTTGACGAAATTTCTTCCGCCACGCACCTGAACTGCTTTGACGACGAGCGGGCGTCGATCCGACGCAGCTCGGGTGCATCGCCGAAGCGACATTTTCGCATAGCCCATGCGCCGCGAAATCGCACTGTCATCAGTTGATGTTCTGGACTCCATAGATCGCGCGACCATTCGTATCTGCAGATGACGGGCGAAGCTCGGCATGAGGTCCCATATCGCCGGCATCAACAATGGCGCCCGCATCATTCGTGCCGCTCTTTGCGCGATCTTGAATCTCCTTTATCGTTGCGGGCGCTGGAGAAACGGGGTCGCGCGGTGCAGGCTCCTTGTCTCTTTGCAGCCGGCAAAATCGCTGCAGAAATACTCTTACCCGCGCCATAGAGGGCACCGACATCGTGACTCGATAACTGCCGTCGCTCATCGCTTCTTCTTCCCACAATCGCTGGCGCCTGGATGAGGCGCAGCCCGCGTTTTCACGCGTATCGTTTTGCGTCATGTAGTTGAGCAGCGTTGTCTCTGCATCGATCTGCGTCCTACGGATAAACTCTGCCAGATTGCGTTGTGCATCAACGACAGCCGCGCGACGCGCGAGACAAATTTACGCGCGTTCCGTATGCGCCCGTCGGCGGTACGCCGTATCCCACGGCGACGACCTTGCCGTCCTCCCAATGCAATCCGCCCTCAGCCGCTTCGACGCGCTGCGCAAAAGATTCCGCAGGCGCAAAGGCCGCATCGGGCAGCAAAGCCACACCGCCGCTCATCGCAAGAACTCCTGCCAATGTGCAAACCATTGTTTTCTTTTTCAGCTCTTCATCCTCGATTGCCCCTTTTCCTGTTTTTCCCCTGCAACGAATCCACTAGAGCTTCACGACGGCATCAGATGCCGCTCTCTCTGCAAAAGCTGCATCAACATCTTCGCTCGAGTGCCTCATATCACGCCCAAATTGAGTGGTTTCCGCCCACGCTGGGACATCGCCGGATGTTTTCTGCAGCGAGCGCAAGATGCTTCCATGGTCATGGAAGTGGCCGACGTACTGGACTCTGCCTTCACGCCTTGGCCGCCGCGACGATCTCATTCGTCCGCACGTTCACGACACGCAGAACGACATGCGCCGTGACCCTATGGTCGGTGCTGCTGTAACAAGTGCGCCAGTATCGGTACGCGATGTTCCCAAATCATGAATCGTGCCGCAGACAACGTAGTCCGCACCAAAAGCTGCCGACCTCCGTCGCCTCTTTTGTACTGGTCAAGCCTGCATTCATGCCCATTTTCCGCCAGACGATCACGCATGGCGTCTACCGTCACTGACTGTACAGCTGGAATTCGCTTTCCACTTTTTCCAGAGCCGCCATCACATACTCCGTCATCGCCGCCCCTGCATCATGCCGCTTTGTACTGGACGTTCTTGTATTCACGCGACATCCATGCGGCGGCTACATTTGCATGGGCAAGCTACCCGCGCATGCGAATGTACGCACGGCAACAGAAATAAACTGAAAAAGACAAAGCACCCGCCAAACCTGATCCGTCTCCCCTCTTTACCGAAACAGCTGCGCCTTCATATCGTCAAGAAGATCCTTCGTGATCTTGTCCGATACCTTTTCGATGGTCTTGTCGTAAGCCTTCGCCGAAGCTTCCCTAGAGCCTTGGGAAAACCATGCGACTTTCAGTTGGGCGTCGCCGCCTTTTCATAGACGCGCTTATTCCAGACGGCTTCTCCCGTCGCCGCCTTGATGATGCGCATCAGCCAATATGCCGAAGCCGGTTTCCGCCGGTTTGCTCGATTTCATGACAGTGGCCTATGATACTGCCCCACGGACCGGCGAAACTTTCCAAAAGCGATCCGACGAAATTCATGCCCATGCAAGTCCTCATCCTGCCACGTGCCGATGCCAATATCCTGCACCGTCACTGGATGAGATACTCCGCATTCTGTTCAGCACCGATCACGGCTGTGACGGCAGGAGCGACAATCTGACCGACGGTTGCCGTCGCCAGCGACTGCGCCGAAGTATCCGAAAACGAGGGACTTTCAAAAACTGCGTTGAAATCGCCCTGTTCGATGGCCGCCCTGCCATCGGTAACGGCTGATAATTATCTTCGAAAAAGCAGTTTCTCCATATCGCCATCCACGCACTACTTGATGATCACGAGGTTGAACTTGCCGCTTTGCAGGAGCTTCACCATCAGATTCTCGGACGAGCCTGTCACTCGTATCCAAGTTTTGGAATCGCGTGTCATCCGTGAACTTCATCAGACGCAGACAGATCGGCTCCAGTTCCGAGCAAGCTGCACCTCCCGCGTGTTTCCGCTGCGAAACATTGCCCGAAAAGGTTTGGGACAAGAGCCAACGCCGCGCCGCTAGAAATCTTCTCTTCTATCGATGCCCCTCGCTCGTAACGTCCTTCAGAATCCCGTCGGCAACGTCAAAAGCTTTTCATCAGGGATGGACGAGAAGGTCTCCACCTTCACGATGCATTTGCGTCCCTTCAGCGTGCCGTCCTTCTGCTGCCAATGCCGACATCGAGGCTATACGCGAGGCGCCGTCGGCAAAGTAGAAGCGCACAGCTTCGAGCGTTCCGCCGTCCCGCAGCGATAATCCTCGTAACTTTGATCCGTCCGTAGAATTTTCCTGCCCACGAATTCGATATTGAGGAGCGCCCGCCCGGCTCGATCGGCAGGAAGAAGGAGCTGAAAAGAGGCGTGTGACATCGCCGTCGCAGAAGCTTTCTCCATAGACAAGCCGAGCCTCCTCGTCAATCGTCTGGGCAGAAACCTTGCCTTCGCCGTCCGAAGAAGAGTACTTCACCTTGTCCTTGTTCTTCCTGCGGTGAAAAACATACTCCTTGTCGCCTTTCGTCAAGCGGCGCTTGCTGTAATCCTCGTAATTCATCTCCTCATACTTGTCTGCGCCATGAAGAACCAAAGGCCTTGGTAACCGAGATTCACATACTGCGGCGCAGCAATCATCGCATCATGATCCCATTCAGTACGAAATCGTCTTCTTGTCCTATTGCTGCAGACGTTCCGGCGGCGTAACGCTCTCAAAAGCGGATCGTGCATTCCCGCGACCATCATCTGTCGGTAGCATCGAGCTTCGCTGCGGCCAAGGCAAAGAGGAGGATGCCGGGCTGAAGAGAAGAGCGAGACAAAGCGCCGTCAAAAACTTATTTCGCATCTTTCTTCTCGCCTCAGTGTTTTCCACTAGCAGGGGTGCCCAGAGGTCATTCATATCTCCCATGCGGCAGCAAAGACCCTGACTGCAGGGGCTGCACCTCGAAAGCGCCTTCGGCGAGCCTGCCTGCTGTGAACGCTCGGATATGAAACGTCTTCAAGAGTTTCTCCTGCCCGCCGCGCAGCAAAGATTTCTGCTGCAGCCAGTCGTCCGTTCTCATACAGCATGTCGTGGCAATCTGCCCTGCTACCGTACCCGCCTGCGTGCGGATGTCGCTGACATAGCGATCGCACGTATAGCTCTTGTCGCCCACCTTGCGTTCCGAGACGCGCGCTGTAGGCAGGCTCCCGTCCTCGGCGCATGATAGAACCCAGCGATCGTGCCAGCCAAAGACGGCAATCGCTTCCGGCAGCGCAAGCTGGCGGGCACGTCATCCCCACTTCTCCGAAGGATTGAGCGCGGTTTTCATCTCCGTTTCGGCAGAACGCAGGCGATGCGATTGTCACCCTGCGTAGAAAACGTATAATATTTGCGTCTTGATACATCGCTTCAATGCGGTACGCCTTTTGGGCGCATTTCCTTCGACGAATACTCTTCGACGATGCGTTTTCCATCGCTTTGCGCGATGCGGTGTTCGTCGAGTTTTCCGGTATAGTCAGGAAAAACTTTCCCGCTTGGATCATCGTGCGATACTCGTTCGCCGCCGGCTGCTCCGCTGCCGAAGCGGACGCGGTGAAGACGAAGCGCAGCAGCCGCGAGAGCTGCCATCGGCTTGAACTTCATCGTGACCTTCCCCCCGCCGCGTTCTCCTTATGTCCCATCTTCATGAAAATGCCGTCCGTTGCCGTACACTGCGTCGCGCGTTGCCTTGTTGATGGCATTGAACGCCTGCTCTTCGCTGACAAATACCGTTCCCAGCGAGGATCGTAGCGGCACCATCAATGTGGACATTTGTATGCGTGCTCGTCGATTCGCTCCCTTGCCAAAAAGGACGGCCGCCCCGTCTTCACTTCCACGACCTTGATCGTCACATGCGCGTAGACATTATGCTGCATATTTCCGGCACTATGGTTTGCCGGCGCCAACCTGCACATGATTCTCCTTCGTTGTGAGTCTCAGTGACGCTGCGCGTACACCTTGTACTCTGCGGAAAAAGCCTCCATTTCCACAGCATCGGACGGCGCGGTCATGCCCGTCTTTCGAGTACTGCTCACCGACAACATCCGACAAATCCTCGCGATCCACGATATTGAAGGCGATCAGGGGCGCTCCGTGAGCTCCGCGAGCGCCTCTTCCGCCACGCCCGCATGATTGCCAAGCTGTCCCAGTTGACGGGCCGTTTGTTCTTGAACGGCATGATCGCAACATTGGGATTATCGTAAAGCCCCGCATGACAGATCGAACCCAAGAGCAAGCTGAGAAAACTGAATGCAACACAAATTCCTAAACATGAGACTCCCCTTCACCATCTCTTTGTATGCCATACAGCTGGAACGCTCTCGTTCTTTTTGCAGAAAAACGCACGCCCTTCCCCTATCTGTGCCATGCAGCATACTGTTACATTCTAGCACAGATGTCCCCTCCCGCAAGATATTCATCATTTTATTTTCCCAAATGCAAAGGCGCCCGCGCGCTCCTTGCGATTTTATCTTTCTTTCGGCGTATGACAACGCTAAGTTCGCTGGCGCTGACATTTTCCCACGAACAGTTTGAACTTCGTTTCGTTTTGCAGCATCTGCAAGAGCACGTACGGTTTCTGAGCCGAGGCAAGTTCCAACACCGTCTTGCCGTCCGCCGTGCCGCGCGCGTACGCCATCCTGCACACCGCGCAAACGCGGTTCTGCGACCAGTTCATTCACATCCTGAAAGATCCGCCGCGCGCAGTCATGCGAATACCTTCAAAGGGACGCGCCGCCACCTTGTGGAACTGCGCCTCAGCTTCTCTGCCGCCTGTGACGGCAACTGCCTGCGCGCCTTGCGCTTAGCGAAAGCTCGGACTGTTCTCCACCCCTGACCTTCAAAGAGAGAACGTGGCGAGCAGATTTCCCGTCGAAAAATCCCAAAATCTTCAAATCAAGCTCCGTGCGCGCTGAAGAAATCGGCGATGTTTCGTAACTCCCCTGCCGTTCGGCAAAAGCACCTTGTAACTGTCGGGCGACTCTTCCCCACGATGAGGTGAGTCAATAGGGCGTTCCGTCTCCTGCGCCTGCAAGTCGGCTGTCGCCCCGATAAATCCCGTTGAGCAGAGGCCGAATCCTGCAGCTGCGAAACGAGGTCCCACGTCAACGACATGGGAGAATCCCACTGCACAAAAGGCGTTCGTTGAGCGCCGTTTCCCGAGGTGTGTCCATGCCCGTTACGGCGCTCATCCGCCGCCATCGGTCTGAAAAATCGAGGCGTTCTCGTCGGCCTCTTGTGCAGGATGACGGCATGCGCGACGTGGATCGTTGAGGCGCATGACCATATCGAGGCGTTTCGCGAACGGCGTGATTCGGATCCGTATCACATCCGCGCGCACGCGCACGCAGTACTCGGCTCCCGGATGTCCTCGGGACCGTGATGTGCGCGCGCGAAGCCCTGCGCGTGGGAATAAATCTCGTCCAGCGACCGCCGAAGATTCCACAAGCGTACGAGAATCAATGTACGTCCGCCACCTGCTCCACGGCTGCACGCGCCGCATCCCCTAATAGCCGAGGTCGCGGTCAAGGCCACGCCCTCGACAACGACACTCTGTGCTAGAGCTGAGTGCCCCCATGAGAAGGCATAAGCAGACCGCTGCAAAAACTCTTTGATCAAAAGTGACTTTGCTCCTTTTCCTCACGGGAGGAACGATTCTGCGCTTTCTGCTATTTTATCATATCATATTTTTCTGTCTGCGTACACAAGAAAAAGGCGCCTCGGCGGATAATCCGACAGGCTCCTCAATCTTGTCGGCCACAAGAAGACGCATCCGCCGAGAATCCATTAGACAAAGCGCTCATTCTGTGCTAAATTCTTCTTTGGTATAACTATCTTCCAAAGGAGCATTTTCATGACACAAAGAACCATGCCCCCGAGGGCGGCTGCCGCTCCTCAGACGAACTCCGCTTTCCTGCAACACCTCTTCGCGATGTTCGGCTCAACGGTGCGCCGTGCCGATCCTCTTCACAGTCAACCCGCGACCGTGCTGCTCTTCAACGGCATCGGCACCCTCTTCTATCTGATCCTCTGCAAAGGCAAGATCCCCGCCTATCTCGGCTCAAGCTTCGCCTTTCTCTCGCCCGTATTCCTCGTGCTCGCCGACTACAGCTACGAGGCGGCGCTCGGCAGCTTCATCGTCGTATGGCGTCGTCTTCTGCCTCGTGAGCTTCATCATCCATGCTATCGGCACGGGCTGGATCGACGTGATCTTCCCGCCGGCCTCCATGGGCGCGATCGTCGCCGTCATCGGACTTGAGCTCATGCCGACGGCGGCGAAGATGGCGGGTCTGACCGATGCCGAGGCGGATCCGACCGTCGTCTTCGTCTCCATCGCCACGCTCGCCGTCACGATCTTCGCTTCATCGCGTTTCGCGGCTTCCTCGCCATCATCCCCATCCTCATCGGCGTCGATCTCGGGTTACGTCATCGCCTGTGCGGTAGGCATCGTCGACCTCTCCGCCGTCGAAAACATACTGGTTCGCCATCCCGACCATTTACACGCCGGATGTTCGAGGCGAACGATCCTCATCCTCCTGCGGCTTCCATCGTCGTCATCGTCGACGACATCGGTCACCCTCATCGTTACAGAACAACATCGTCGGGCGCAATCTCGCAAAAGATCCGGGACTCGATCGCTCGCTTCTCGGCAACGGCGCTATCGACGATCTTCTCGGGCTATTTCGGCTCAACGCCGAACACGACATACAGCGAAAACATCGGCGTTCTTGCCATCACGAAGGTCTATTCGACATGGGTCATCGGCAGCGCGGCCGTCTTCGCCGTCGCGCTCTCATGCCTCGGCAAGCTCACTGCACTCATCCAAGCATCCCGGCGCCCGTCGACGGGCGGCGTCTCCATCTTTGCTCTTCGGCGTCATCGCCGCCTCGACATCCGCATCCTCGTCGAGATCAAGGTGGACTATGGCAAGCCCACGAGATCTCCTGCTGACCTCTATCGTCATGGGCGTCGGCGTATCGACGGCAAGCCTCACGCTCGGCACGGTGACGCTCAGGGGCATGTCGCTCGCGACCGTCATCGCCATCATCCTCTCGCTGTCCTTCCGCCTCATCTTTCGGCTGCGCCCGAAAAAGAGCAGTATGCATAGCGAACGAATATTGAAAAGAAAAGAACCCGACGTTTGCCGTGCGTCGGGTTCTTTCTTTTCGCTTTCATGAAGTGGCATAAGCATTCACGGGGATTTGTGCATGCAGCTCACATCAATCCAGCACGAGAATCGCGCCGACGACAAGGGGCAGGACGTGAGGCGAAATAGCCGCGCGCCCATCGAGGAAGTTTCAGCCGCTTCCCGTATTCGCCTCTTCATAGAACTCTGCCAGCCCCAGCCGAAAACGATGCATCGTGTAGAGCACAAAGATGAGCGACCCGCGAGCGGAGGATGTTGCTCACGATGAAAATCCTCGATGTCATGAAACTGCTCTCGCCGCCCATCGGGTGAATACCCACGAGGAGTGTTGAATCCCAAAGCGCAGGGCAAAAGAAAGCACGAGGATTGCCGCGCAGTTCACGGAGTCCGTCTTCTTGCGGCTCCACCCCGTCAGATCCATCGTGCAGGCCTGATGTTTTTCAGACAGCGAGCACCGTCGAAAAAGCCGCAAACGTCATGAAGAGGAAAAAGAGACTGCCCCAGAGGATGCCACCCGCCATGTGGTTGAATGTTCGGGCAATGTGATGAAGATAAGTCCGACCCGCTGTCCGGCTCAACACCGTAAGCGAAGCACGCAGGGGATGATGATGAGTCTGACGTGATGGCAACGAGCGCTATCGAGGATGGCGACGTTGACCGACTCACCGAAAGTGCGTGATCCTTCGGGATGTAACTGCCGAAGATCGCCATCGCGCCGATGCCGAGGCTCCAGCGTGAAGAACGCCTGATTCATCGCCGCGACAATGACGTTCGTAAAAGCCGATCTCCTCCATCTTCGCGATGTCAGGGCGCGGGTAGAGGAAATGCCCTCAGACGCACCGTCGAGGAAAATGCTGTTCACGGCGAGCACGACCATGATGAGGAACAGAAGCACCATCATGCCCTTCGTCACGTTCAGCCCAGACTGCAAGCCGTGCGAGCAGATGAGGAAAGCCCGCTGATGACGACGATCACCATCGGCACGACCTGCAAAGATGGGATCGCCGAGCGCAGGGCCAAAGGCCGCACCGATCTCCTTCGGAGAAAGTCCTGCAAACGTGCCGCACGCTGTCTGATAGAGTAAAAGCAGCATCCAGCCCGCGACCGTCGTATAGAACATCATGGCAGGCATGCAGCCAAACCAGCATGCGTAGCCATGCCAATGCCAGCCATTTTCGGGCGTCGGTCTCGGTACATGCGCACGGGACTGCGCCTTGCCGCGCGCCAGAGAAAATTCCATCGTCATGACAGGGATGCCGAGCACGATGAGGAAGAAAAGATAGATAAGAACGAACGCCCCGCCTCCGTTCTGCCCGACGAATAAAGGGAACTTCCAGACATTGCCGATGCCGATCGCACAGCCGGCACTGAGGGAGAATGAAGCCGAAGCGGCTCTTCAGCGTTTCTCGCGCCATGAATCAAACCTCCTGAAAAATATAATGAAAGGCACAGCCAAAACGAAGACTGTGCCTTTCATTATATCATAAGGTGCAAAGCTGTAAAGCGCAAACGTCAGAATAATGTGCTCGCCGTGGTACTCTCGCCGCCGATCTCGGGATAGGCAGCCGTACTCAATCGCCCCTCGCACTTGTACTTGATCGCCTGCGCATGAATCGTCTTGATGCGGTCAATCGTGCGCACGACCTTGCCCGGCATGCCGACAACGAGGGAAATTCGGCGGAATGACCTCGTTCTCACTACCTGCAGCGTGCAACAGATAGAGCCTTCGCCGACCTTTGCGCCCGTCAAAACCGTCGCGTTCATGCCGATGAGGACATGGTTGCCGATCTCCGCTCCGTGCACGACGGCGCTGTGGCCGATCGTCACGTAGTCGCCGATGATGCACGGATCATCGTCCGCCACATGAAGGCAGACGAGATCCTGTGCATTCGAGCACTCGCCAACAGAGATGTAATTCACATCGCCGCGCGCAACGCGCCCGGCCAAAAGGCTCGCATACTTCGCGACGCGCACATCGCCCGAAAGGAACACCTGCAGTGCGACGAATGCCTCCTCGTCAATCTGCGGCTTGATGCCATGAAATTCCGTGCTGGAAAGCGTATACATAAGACTCTCTCCTTTTTCTCCGATTGAATTTGCTTGCTGCGTACTACTATACAACGATTGAGGCGGAAAGGGAATATATTGTACCCGATGCAGACACAGCAAGATCTCCCATAGAGAGAACAATGGCGAAAGATACTCTGTCAAACACATAAACCGCCCTTTCCTTACTCGTCCGAGCAGTAGAGGACGGTTTTATACGTATCAAAACCAACTTCAGCAGAACACGAAAATTCCATGAATTAAAAGCAAAGCTGCATCTTGCCAAGCTCTTTCACTTTTCCAGGAAAACTTCGACATACTTGCGATCATTTCGGTGGCGCTTATTTCGCAGCATTTCGAGGACAATATCAACCTTTCCTTCCTCGCGCCCACGTTCCATGCCACGCTCCATGCCACGCTCCATGCCTTGTTCATAGATGCCTGTACTCAGATTACACATTGTCCTCATCTCCTCTCTATATCTGCACTTATATCCATATCAAATTCATTTTTAAAAGCTGCTTCTTCGCTGCGGGAGATATTTCCATGTCTTTGAACAAGATCTGCAGGAATCGAATGAGCCAATCCTCGTCCTCCTGTCGTTCATTTCCAAGATAGATCTGTGATGATGCTCATCAAATCCATAGTCAGCACGCTTTTCTTTATGATGGTGCAGAATATGATGTTCGGCAAGGTCACTAACGATTGATGGCGCTCCCTGCCGTCTGGGAGTCCATGCAAAGCCAAATACTGTGAGACTTTCTTGATTTCATCGTAGGATGATCCTGTAAATTCAATCTCTTTCTGCAGAAGAAATCAAGCGGCTCGCATAGTAGATGGCTCGGCGCAGGAGTGCATAGCCCAGCTTCGCTCTTTTTCTGTGTCCGCTGTGCCTCAACATTGATAATCAAGGTAATGCGTTCACGCGATTGGGGAACTCTTGCGTGGAAAAAGTATATCGAAGCGAACCCAGCCTTCCGTGATGCCGACATTTTCCGTGGCATCACCGAGGGAATTCTTTCGGCGAATCTTTCCTGTTTCTTATGGTATTCGTCTTATCCCTATCCACGGGAATCTCACTGATCTGTGGCGTGCCCTCGATATATTTTCTGCGATGTCAGTTGCAACATCCTTAAATTCTGGCACAGTTCCTTGGCAGAGACGTGCCAGTGATCGCTCTTTTGTGAAAGCAAACGTTTGGTATGTTGATCGTATGTCCGGATGCTTGATAGGGATCTCCACATTTCTCTGCCATTAAGATTTCTCCTTGTTGTATGAGAACTGTTTTCTCTTCCACCTCTTTATTATCATTATAGCACCGATTACGCACTTTGCCAGAAAGTTACTCCGCACCCATCTCCGGATGCTTCTTGTGCCTCGCCATGCTGTCGCGATGATTTCTTCCACGTCAGTGAAGCGCGGCTGCCAGCCGAGATGCGGCGCGCTTTGTCGCTGAGCTATGAGCTGCGCAGGGTCGCCTGCACGGCGTGCGCGATTTCTGCTGCAATCTTCTTGCCCGTCGCCTTTTCTGCGGCGGTGATCATTTCCTTGACCGGAAGCCCTGTCCGTTGCCGAGGTTGAAGATGTCGCTCGCCGCCCCTTCCGCAAGTATTCGAGTGAGCGCATGTGCATCGGCGAGGTCGACGACGTGGATGTGAGTCGCGCAGACGGAGGTGCCATCAGGGAAGCCTTGTAGTCATCGCCGTAGATCGTGTATCGCATCGGATACGGCGCGGTCACGGATGTCACCTTCGTAAACTTCGCCCGTGCACGAATCGCACCGCGATGACCCGTCTGCTGGTTGTCAACGATGACGGCCTTTTTCAGTGATCTGATGAACGGCATGAGAGCCGATGTGGCGGCGCCGCCGCAAACCAAATTGCCACGGCCTCAAACATATTGACTAAAAACTATCTGCAGAACGCACCTCATGCCTGCGCCACAAGCGCACAGCAAACGCTTTCAAGCGCCGCCGATCTGTGCGATGAAGGCGAGCGAGCGAGAGGTTTGCCGAAAAGCGCACGCAGGTAAGCGAGCAGCAGGCTTTCACGCTGTCAGAGTTCCTGCTCTGACGGAAAACGGTGCCGAGAGCGCACGCCGCCGCCTCCTGCGGCGAGAGAAACGCTCTGCCAATCGAGGGCGGTCAGCTTCTCGATGAACTCCCTTCAATTCGGCGGAAAAGAGCGGCATGTCCTCTTTGCGGCAATCCGCGCACTACTGCGCCGCCCTCGCCGATGTCGACGGACATCAGCGGCTCTTCCGAAAAGGCGCACCACAGTGGACGCAGCTTGCAAGATGAAGCGAAAGGCCTGCGGCGCGAGCTGATACGCCGCTGCCAGCGCCACGAGAGACGCGGATTGCGCTCCTCAAAGGCGCAAAAATCTGCAGCAGACGGTCGAAAGCGTCGGGCGCAGGCTCGTGCTCAGGAAAAGCTCAGCGCCAGTTCCGCCACGAAGGAGCCGTATGCCATGGCCGAGAGGTCTTCGAGAGACGGCGAAACGCCCGCTTGAGCGAACACTGCCGCACCGTCCAGACCCTGCCGCCTTCCGTAAGCTCCCACATCGAGGGTGGCTGAATATCTGCATCCTGCCGCAAGTGCGCTCTTGGGGCGGCGGCAGCCAAATGCCGCCGCCTCGACGCGCACGCACCGCGCGTCAAGAGCGAGCGCCATCTTGTCCGCCTCGCCCCAATTCCTCGTGGCGAGCACAGGCGCCTCAGCGCTGCGGCGTGCCATGCGATTCGGCCTCCTCGCGCTTCGGCTGCACGCGCAGACTGCGCCTTCGGCGCCGCCACGACCTCGTCCGCCAGCCTCGTCGCACTGCCGCCTCCCTGCGATTTCGTCGACATCTGCCGCTGCGGCATGACGGCGCCGCCGTCAGCATGTACTGCAGCGCCGATTCGTTGCTGATGTCGAGATAGATGGCGTCACTCTTCTTAACGAAGAGGGTTCGTACCGAGGTCATGTTGAGGCTCCACGGCACGAAGACGCAGACGTAGTCGTCGCCGAGTTTTCTCGCGCAAGACTGCGGCACCTCTGCCATGACGAAGCCGAGCGCCCGCGACTGATGGAACGGTACGAGCACAACGTGATCAAACATGTTGTTCGACTCAAAAACGGCGGTCGAAAGGTGCTTGACGCTGTTGTAGATGAACTTCACGACGGGGAATCTTGCCGAGCAGCCATTCACCATAGAAATCACGCGCTGCTATGAACCAGTACGATGAGAGCCAGCCCACGAGATGAGATGACGAGCAGCACCGTCACGATGCCCATGCCGGATAATAGACGGGAAAATGCTTGCCGAGCACGATCTCCGTGAAGTTTCCAGCACCTCTGTCACGACGAAAACCGTGATGGCCAGCGGCACGAAGGATAAGACCGTTAATAAAGCGCTTTGATATCTTGTTCATCCTGCTGCCGCCCTTTCCCTATTTCCTCTCATTCAAAGCCAAAGTTGTGCAGAACGCCCTCGCGGTTGCGCCAATCCCTTCTTCACCTTGACCCAGAGGGTCGAGAAGACCTTCGCGCCGAGAAGCATCTCGATGTCCTTTCTCGCCTGTGCGCCGATCTCGCGCAGAAGAGCGCCCTTTGCGCCGATGACAATGCCCTTCTGCGACTCGCGCTCCACGTAGATCGTCGCGCGGATGTCAGAAGCCCCCGCGGGGCGCTCCTTTCCATCTCGTCGAGGTCGACGGCGATGGCATAGAGCGGTTCGTCGCGCGTCGCGAAGCGCCTCTCGCGCGACTCTGCAATGGTCGCTCGGGCTGATCTGTCACCATATCTTCCGGATAATAGGCAGGACCTTCGGGCAGATACTTCTTGACTTCCGCCAAGCGGAGTCAGGTTCACCTCTTCCTTCGCCGATATGGGCTGGCGCCTGCAAACGGATATGCCTTCATGTATGGCTTTCGAGGATCAGCGGCACGGCGGAGCTTCTCGATGAGTCGAGCTTGTTGACGACGAGGATGCACGGGCACTTCGTCGCCTGCAGGCGCTCTACGATATAGCGCTCGCCGGTCCCATCTTCTCCGTCCGCATCGACGACAGAAGACAGCATCGACCTCCTTCGAGGTGCTTTTCCGCTGCGCGCACCATGTGATTCACGAGGCGGTGGCGCGGCTTGTGGATGCCCGGCGTGTCGAGGAAGACGATCTGCGCGTCGGCTCCGTCAGGATACGGAGGATGCGCGTGCGCGTCGTCTGCAGCGCGTCATCGTGATGGCGATCTTCTGCCGATGAGGCTGTTGATGAGCGTCGACTTGCCGACGTTCGGCCGCCCGACTACAGCGATGAAGCCCGATCTATGCTTTTGCCTTTTTCCATCGTTTCTCCCTTTCGCTGTCACTTGCTCGTGCATCTGCAGAGCCTTCCGCCGCTTCCTCGCGCGTCACGCCGAGAGCCGCCATCATGGCGCTGCTCTCCTCCATCTCCTGCCGCTCCGCCTCTTCCACATGGTCGTAGCCGAGGGAGATGCAGCATGCCATGTACCGTCAGAAGACGATTTCGCGGCGCAGACTGTGCCCGTGGTCTGCCGCCTGCGCCGCAGCGCCTCGACCGAGGACGATGTCGCCGAGGACGTTGACAGCAGGCCCGCCTACGATCGCCGACTCCTCGCTTTCTCGTTGGCACTAAAGGAAAATCCATCCATCGGACGATCGACCCTACGGTACTCGCGGTTCAGCACATGGATGTGGCATCGTCCGTCAGGTGACGCTGACCTCGGCGTCCGCCGATCATAAAACTCGCCAACTTTTTCACAGCGCTTTCGAATTTTCCGCCTCCATGGACGCGTCAAAGGGCAGGTTTTCCACTTCGTGACTGACAGGATGTTCGGCCGTCCGCCTCCCCCTCTCCGATACCGCAGCCTTTTCAGCGCTGCCGCCTTTCTCTCCTGCAGCTCTGTGACTTTTTCTCAGAATCGACGCGCCTTGTCCGCGGGTCGCCACGTCGACGATGCGTGCGACGGCGTCGTGACGGATGGCGTCAGAATGCTTCAGACGGACGGCGCCCGCACGCGCACATCGCTCAGGATGCGGCTCGCTGCAAAGTCGGGCGAGCACGCCACGCGGCAGAGTCGACGGCTCAAGTCGCCCGTCACGACCATGCGCGAGCCGAAGCGAGCGCGTCAGAACATCTTCATCTGGCTCGGCGTCGTATTCTGCGCCTCGTCGAGAATCACGGGCGTCCTCCAACGTGCGTCCGCATGTGACGAGCGGCGCAATCTCAATGGCGCCCTTGGCGAGAGCTTCTGGTGGGCGTCAAAGCCGAGGATGTCGTGCAGCGCATCGTGGGCGGGCGCGGTACGGATCGACCTTCTCCCACTGCAGATCGCGGGCGAAAGCCAGCCGCTCGCCCGCCTCGACAGCAGGGCGCGTGAGCGATCTTTTCCACCAGCCTCGCGACAGCGCCGCCACCGCCATGACGACGGCAGGTACGTCTTTCCTGTGCACACGGGTCCAATGCCGAACGTGATGGGTTCTTGCGAATAGCATCGAGGTAGATGCGCTGGCCGAAACGTTCAGGCGCATGGCGTCACGGCTCGTCACGAGGATCGTGTCGCTGAAAAGGCGTGTGCAGCGCCTCGCCCAGCCCGCGCTTGACAGGTCCCACGCTGGCGCACCTCGTGCATCGTGAGCGTCGTGCCCTGCCGATGCAGGTACTGCAGCTCGCGCGACCTGCGCCGCCGCCGACGACAGCCGCCTCGCCGTCGATCACAGCTCCTCGCGCGGCTTGACGGCAGTCGAAAGTAATCCATGAGCACCTGCAGGTACTCGTCGTCGCTCGCGGAAGCGCCGTCGCTTCGCGCTGATCGGCAAAGGCGATCTTCTCCTCAAAACCTTTTGCAAAGAAAGACTCCTCTCTTCTAGATTCATCGTTCCCGTATACCGCGCGACAGTCGAGCGAAGCAGATCACAGGTTAGCCAGATTTCCATATCAGTTGACTATATGCGCCGTCTGAAATATGGCGGAAATGCAAACTTCTTGAAAGATGAGGCTCTGCCATGACAAAAAACGCGCCGTCACTCACGAAAATTCTCGCGCCGCATCGAAGCGCGAGGACGACCTCTCCATATTCCTCGATGCGCGCGAAGCGCTGCGGGAGGCAGCGAACAGCTGCAGCGACAGTTCTGCGGCAAGCGCATCGACCTGCGATCATCAACGCGCGGCAGTCACTGCAGCGAGGACTGCAAGTACTGCGCCCAATCCGCGCACCACAGGACGGGCGTCGAGGCGCGCATTTCTCGCGCAGGAAGAGATCATCGCCAGCGCACGCGCCAGCGAGGAGGCGGGCGCTCATACTCTCCATCGTGACCTCGGGCAGGGCGCTCGCGGGCAGGAGTTCGGCGCCGCGCTCGACTGCTGCACCCGTGCATGCGCAAAACTCCAGATCGACCTCTGCGCCTCGCACGGCATTCTCTCGCGAGAACAGTTCCGTGCGCTTCGCGCCTGCCGTCTGGCTTCACCATCACAACATCGAGGCGTCAGCGCCGCTTCTTTCAGATCTCTCGCACACCTACGACGACCGCATCCGCGCGATCCGTCTCGCACTGGGCGAGGGCTTAACGTCTGTTCGGGCGGCATCATCGGCATGGGCGAGACGTGGGAAAGACCGCCTCGACATGGCGTGGGCCCTGCCGAACTCGGCATGAATCCCGTCCATCAACTCCTCAGGCGTTCGGCACGCCGCTTGAGGCGAACTGACAAACGACGAGATCCTGCGCACCGTCCCGCCTTCCGTTTCATCAACCCGACGGCAAACATCCGCCTCGGCGCGGGACGCAAAACTCATCAAGGACAACAGCACGCCCGCCTTCCTCTACGGCGTCAGGCCTCATCACAGGCAACATGCTCGACCTCAGGCGCCATTGCCGAGGACATGGCTCTTCTGCAGCGAGCTCGGCCTCTCCAACGAAACAGCGGGCACGGACAGGACGCAGCACCATGCGCAGTAATGGTTGAATCTGTATTTTTCTAAGAAAAATGTGATAATAGTAACGAACATATCCCGCGTTGAAAGTAGACTGAAGGGTGGAATATATTTCAATTCAACAAAGGATAGGTGATGCTTCATGGCAATCCATGTCGTGACGAGGCGCGGCGCTGCCTCCAGTGCAAAAGCCCTGCGCCGCATCAAGGGGCTGTCCTGTGCAGACGAACGTCCCCGAGATGATCCGCCTCTTTCTCGAAGCAGCATCAACGGGGCGGGCATGCTCTTCGAGAACAATCTGAGCATCATCTGCTCGCTCGTCTGCGACGCCATGAGGAAGCGATGCGAGGGCAACATCCTAACTGCGCAAAGGATCCGCCATCCGGATTTCCAGCATCGGGCACTGCATCTCGAATACCTGCTTCGACCGCGTCGCCTGGAGCGTGCGCCTTCTACAGGGCAGACCGTCGCCGTCATCGAGCTCGGGTCCTGCGGCATCACCGATTGCTATCAAGCTCGCGCGAAGGGCCACGATGATCTTCGAGCGTATGGACAAGATCGGCGGCATGATGCGCTACGGCATCGACTTCCGTCTGCCGCTGAGCATTCTCGACCGCTATGAAAAAGCTGCGTGGTTCGGCATCGCATCGTCCCAACCGCACGATCGAGCGGCTTCTGACGCTCGACACGCTTTTTGCCGACAGGGCACGGCGTCATCTTCATCGGTTCGAAGTCTGGCGTCCGCGCAGCCTCGGCGTCAGGGCGAGCCTCGGCAACTGCCTTCGCCGTCTATCTCGCAAACCCCGACTCCTTCGCTCTCGGCGAGCCGCGTCGCCGTCATCGGCTCGGGCAACTCCGCCATGGATGTCGCGCGCACCGCGATCACAGGGCTGCCGCTACGTCACGGTCTATTCGCGCGCAACAGCAAGGTCGCCGCCAGCGTGCGCAGATTCAGTACGCGCAGGCGGACGGCGTGGAATTCGAGTTCTGCAAAAGTCGGTTCCATCACGAGGACGGACGCGTTTGAGCGATCGCCACTTCGACGAAAGAGGCAAAACTGACGGGCGAGGAGATCCTGTCCTGTGTCCTGCCGACAGCACCGTCATCGCCGTCAGCCAAGATCCGAAAGACAAGATCGTGCGCACGACCACGGGCACGAGACGAACGAAGGGCTTGGTCGAGGTCGATGAGCAGGGCGCCACCACCCGCGGCGTCTTCTCCGGGCGGCGGCGTCGTCCTCGGCGTGCAACGTCGTCCAGAGTCGTCAACGGCGCAAACATGTGGCAGGCGATGGACGCTGCGTGAAAAACGCGGCGTGAAATGGGCTGTGACAAGACGATCGGGCGAGACGAATCGAGGCCGAACCAGCGCCACCGCAAAAGATATGAGCAAAAACGACAGCGAGCGAGCCGCCATCCCGTGCGGCCCTGCCTGTTGTCGTTACTGAATCATCTTGGCTCAAGCCCGCCCTTCTCCTCTCCCGCGCCCTCTATCAGCTCCTTGCGCTGCGCGAACTGGTGAGAGGATCGCGCTCGCGCGAAAACCCCCTGCCGCGCACTTCGGAGAAGCGTTCGCGTGATGAGGAACGCATTCTTGTCCGGCGAGTCGCAGATTGCCGCGAGCGCGTGCGAGCTGCGTCAGGAGACGACGACAGACGACAGCTTTCCTTTTCACGAAAGCCGCCCGGCCTTCGGTGAGGTGGCATACGGTGTGGGCTCTCCATGATGGGCGTCGCCGATCTTCGCTTTCCTCGAGATGATGAAGATCGCCTTCGCGATTGCGGTCCCGCCGCCCAGCGGTTCGTGCGCTCCGCCGTCGCTGGAATGCAGACATGCGTGAAAGCGCCGTCTCCAGGTCAGAGCGCCGCCGACGCTGCGATGGCGAGCATGTTGAGCGCAAAGCCACGCCCGTGCCGGCGTCAATCGACCAATACTTCTGCGCAGATGGCGCCGAGCACATCAGCGCGTCGCCGTATTCGAGGCGAAGCGGAAGATGGCGCCATAGCCGATGCCGAGACGGCGCCCGCCGAAAGATGGCGTTGAGCAGTGGCCAATGCGTGCGCGGGATGCAGCGCCGAAAAGCAAGACTGAAAGCGACCGATACCGAGGAGAAGAGCACCGTGCTCACTGAAATCGTGCTCGACGGCGCTGGCGGCACGCAGCGATGCGCGGTGCAGAATCGGCGGATGTAGACGAGCGAGCTGCGCGCGACCAGGCTAGCTACGATTTCGAAGTAGTGCCAGGAGGATGGCGGTGCGCCGGGCCGCTCGTCTAGCGAGTTTGCCGGCGGTATAAGAGGAGTTGATGCCGGCGCCGCAGACGGCGCAGCCGAAAAGGATTACGATAGCGGCGCACCTCGTGGATGATTCCCTTTTCTTCCATCGTCATGTCGTCTTCCCTCTCCTCACGACTTTTCTTCCTCTCGGCGTCCTCGCTCTCGCCATGCACGTGCGATTTCCCTAGGCTTGCCGCGTGCGACGAGTGGGGGCCGCCCGGCTTGAGCCTCCTCCGAGTGCCGCGATGTACTCGCCGAGAATGCGAGCGCGGCGAGGCTGCAGTCCGCGCAGCAGCACGCAGGCCGTGATCGTCGCCCGGCGAACGCGCTCCCCTCGATGAACTTGATGTAAAGCACATGGAGGAGCAGCGAGTACTCCAATATGCCGCAGATGAACAGGTAAAGGCCCAGCCGCAGGGCACCGTAGAATGAGCGGCGAGGGGATGCCGTCAGGCGCGAAGTGCAGCATCTTTCGCGGCGAGGCCTGGGCGCCCATAAAGCGCTGGGCGACGACCAGATCCGCGCATGACCTTATGGCGCCGATCATACCGCGAATAAGCGCGCACGCGCTCGCGGTAACGAAATTCAGCACGACGCCCGTTCGCAGGGCGTCGAGCCGCCCTACCGGATCTGGACGCGCAGAAATCTTGTTGAAGCGCCTTGCGGCTGTGGCGTCGCCCGCTTCCAAAGAAGCCGGCGCCTCCGTCATCTCTACGGATCCATCTGCGACATTAGATCCCTCTTCCCACTTGGCAAAAGCGTCAGGAATCAGCGCGGGCGGATTTTGCATGTGCCATTATCGCTGATGACGCCGCACCGTCCGCGTGGTCGAGGCCACCCGTCAAAAGGCAACGTGCCAGTTGCGAAATGGGCGCACGCGATGCATCCTTTTCCCTCGAGGCGGCGCAGGATCTCACGCTTCCGTCGCCCGGAGCCGTCGTCAGCAAAATCAGCTCAATCGTACTTCGCCTACCGCGGCCTCGAAAATGCCACAATAAAATATTTCGGTTACCCTCCTCATTGAATACGGGACAACGATAAATAAAACTAATCTTTTTCTCCCTCACTTCAATGCAGCCTCAGTAGTCACCATCCTTGGCGAACCGCGACTTGCAGAATGGCGACGGTTCAGCAGCGATCGTCGAGCCGATGCCATGCGGCCTTCGCTGTTGTATGACGCGCATCTCGCGGTAAACGCTCGAAGAAGCGCGATCGTCTGCGCCTCGCCCGCCGCATGCAGGGATTCGTGGAAAAAGACCATGCCGCGCCGCACCTGCCGCTGCGGAGCAATCTATGCGTCGCCGCCGTCATCCACGCTGTTGCTTTGGGATTGTCGACAGGCGTTCATCAGCGTGTAAATGATGCGCTGATCGGCGACGCGACGCCGTCTTCGATTCTGTCACGATACGCTTGCCTGCTCCTTCGCGGGAAGTTCAAAGGCGGCAACCTCCGCGCCGTCTCCGCGCAGTTGGCGTCGATCGGGTGTCTCCTGAGACGCGCTCTTGAGCTTCACCTAAGCACGCCATGGTGGCAAGAACCGAAACCCGCTTTACCTACTTCAAGATGTCTCAAATCACTGGTTTTTCCATCGATCTCGCTTGCCCCCGTGTTTGCCAGAAGCCAGTGGCGATCGGCGTCTTCGGCTGTTGACTCGCGTTTCGTGACGGTGGCGCTGGCTCTTCGGTGCTGCGCGCGAGGCGCGACGAGGCGGCGGCACGTGAGCGTGGAGAGCAACGCAGGGGAGGCCGACGGACAGGCGCACGCCGTTCAGACCATCTGCATCTCGCGCATACGGTCCGCCCGGCGACGACGAAGGAGCCGCCCCTCAAGCTTCGTGACAGAGATAGGCGTAAATGAAACCCATCGGCTTCATAGTTGCCGCAGGCTGGCGCCATGAGCGAGACGCGTCGCCAGTACCTCGGCACTGCCTCGTCGGTGACGGCAACGATGTGGTATCCGCCGCAAGGGTTTCATCCTCACCGTTCCTTGAGTAATGGCGTCGAAGGCAAACTCCGGCGTATGGTCGAAGCCCTCTCGACAATGCGCTTTCGAACGCTGCGATCGTGGCGTGTGATGTGAGGCACCGCCTCGATGCGGCTTCCTCGTCGTAAAACTCGCGAGGTTTCAAGGCGGCGAGCACGACAGACGATGGGGACGACGGCAGCCGTGCCTGGGGCGATGAACTTGCTACGCCCGCATTGTTCCATCGCCCACCTCGCCGCGGTGTGGCTTCCCCCTGCTCACCGCGAATCGCAACGTCGCGCGATCTCGCCGGTTTCCTGTCACCCGGGTAGGAGATGTAGACCCAGACGATATTCACGCCCTCTATCCTGCCACGCTCTCGTAAATCTCCGGCGTCAGCGTTTTTCGCATTCATCAAAGAGCTGCATGGCGCTGCGTCTCGCCTCACCGTGCAGCGCTCTTCGCCGCCAGTTCCTGCTGCTCGGCGTCAGGCGTGGCCGGTGAGCGACAACTCGGCGGACGCATAGACGGCGCGGCGTCGAGGCCCTCTGAGCGTGCGAGCAGCTCCCCATGCAAAAGGGCGCGGCAGGTCGTCCGCCCGCGTCAAGCCCCTCGATGCGGTCGCCGACCCGCCTTGCCGTCAGCATGGGACGGCGTCGTATCGCCCTGCGCACCAACTCTTTCAGGCAAATGCGCCGTCCATGGGCATCATCATCGAAGACCATGCGGGCGTAAGCGCCGCTTGTGCGCGAGCGCCAGAGCGCACCGTCGCGAACGGCGTCGACCTCGTAGCCCGAATGCTCCAGAACTGCGACGAGCGCCGCCGCCATATCACTTTCATGCCACGCCAGCGGGCTTCATACAATACCTCGCCCATCGTCAGTCTCTCGAATCCAAGTTGCGGATCGTCTGCATCAAAGGTCGCACGAAGGCAGCTCATCAGCGCGTGACCCGCCGCCAACAGTTTGCGATTCTGCGGCCGTGTGCTTTATGCATCATCTCGATATCCAAACTCGCCCGGAGGAATCACTGGCACGGTATGCGACTACAATTCCGAAATGCCGGGATTCCTCCTGCCGCCTCGAACGGCACTTCGATCAGAGCAGTCGTGTGGTAACTGCGATAACCGTTCGGCTTCCGTATAAATGTAGTACTTTTCGCAAAGGGCCGTCACGCCAGAAAGCTCTTTGAGCGCCGCACGACGTAGGCGTCGTCGATGGGCAACGAACGGCGCGGGCGCCGATGGCGTCCATGCGCCTTACGAGAGAGCCGCCTGCGGCGTCTCAGGCAGTCCTTTGCGGCGGCACTTCTCACCGCATACTCTCGGCGCCGACGCGCGGATCAGATGCTCGTAACGATCCTGTGCGCTCCTTGACGCGCTGATCTCGATGCGTGCCGGGCGCGAGAATCTCTCCCGAGCACCTCTCCCTGCGCACCGTCACTTTCAAAGAATCCCTCCTACACTGCACTTTGCCCGAGCAGATGACGCTCCGCTGCCCGTTCGCTCAAGGCTTCCGGAGCTTGCTGCGATTCGACGCGCCCATGCCATTAACGGTAATGTTCAAAGAGGATGCCAGGCGCTCGCCGCCGCACGGTACATCAGCGATGTTGCCGTATTAACGATGAAAGCGCTGTACGCCGAAATGACGGGCAGGCGCCGACCCTCGAAGGTTGAGCAGCCACGGCCGCTGATGAGCGGCAGAGTTCACCGTAGCGAGAAACTGTCCGTAAGCGTCAGGCGGCATTTGCGATGCGCGCACCGCCGACGGTGAACGCGGTACAGGCGCAGGCACGAATGGCGCCCAGAAAGCCCGTTTCTGGCTGGGGTAGCGAGCGGGAAATCCGTATGCGCCTCGGGCGGTAGCTATGCTGCTCACGCCATGCCAAACCCCCATGCCCGTGAGGCCGCCAGGCCGATGGCGGACAGAGACTGCCGATCGATGGCGGTACACCGAATCCGCCCACAGATCCGGCAAAACGAGGCGTGCTGTTGGTACGGCTGCAGGATGGCAGTGCGTGCCGCACCGCGAAGACGGCGACTATCATCAGCACCTTCGTCTTTTGAAGCCCTGCAATGCAAAAGAAGCACGAAAGGGCACGGATATATTAATGAACATCGTGCCGCCGTCATCCAACTCGATCAACAATCCATGAAGAGGACGACGAATGCGGATTCAGGAGAATGTCGGAAATGGGCTGTCATTTCGCACAGTACGCCGCATAAGCAGAAATGACATCAGGGCGAAACTTCCTGTTCCGCAAACGGTCTGACCTGCCGTGCCAGGCCAACATGAGCGGGTGACCTCCGCTCCCACAGGACTGCGATGAGCGAGGAGATGCGTTATGACGGCGGGCACGATCCGCACGCCAGCGATGATAATTCGCGGCCAGCCAAGAAAAAAAGCAGAAAAAGCCGCAGGGTTGAAAGCTGACGCTGCAAGAAGAAGTACGGCGATACCGAACGTCGTTTTCACAAGATGAAGCAGGCTGAACGCATGGTACTGCCGAAGACGAGCGATGAGGCGAGCACCCGCCTCCATATCGCTGACCCAGAGCTCTTCTTTCCCGCGCATCTTCTGCGGCTACTGTCTTCCACCAGTCCCTCCTTCACGCGAACGTGACCTCGCGGTTGATCTTCTCGCCCGCTTGTACGCTGGTTCTTTTCATGCCCGTCATCACATTGTCAGGACGTGCCTCGCTGTGCAGATGCGGGAAACGTCGTGCGGCGAAGCTATCTCGCGGAACTCCTCGAAAATCGAAGGCGCGCGGTTGTCCGTCTTAAGGCAAGCTTGCCGCCGGGTACGGGGAGTTTCGCCCAACAGCGAGCGAAGGCTTTGCGGTGCGTGGGCGCTGCGCTGACGCGCCTGGTACGGATGCGGGGATTGCAAAACGATCGACACGACAAAATTTTACAAGCCGGGCGATGTCGAGAGAGACGAACAGGCGCATTCTTCGGCTCCTTCTCGCGCACCTTCGCGCCGATAGCACATCCTGCTGCTTCACCGATGCGATAAAGTTCACCTCGAGCTCACGCCATCGACGGATGAAATCGCCTGCGTGCCCAATTCGACGAGAGCAGCGCCTCGCGATCGAATCTCTTTAACGTCCCCCTTTCGCCTCGCCCACCGGGCAGCGTCTTCGTCTAAACAAAATCATCATGTGCGTGGGCCATCATCACCCACGGCTTCCTGCGCAGTCACTGAACTTCCTCCTTACACGCGCCAGCAGAGCGCTGATAGCGATACAGCGTGACGCGCTGACTTTATCGAAGATTCGCAAGCGGCTGACGTTACCGCCCGCCGCCTGCCATGCGCGAGAATATTTCCCGGTCGTCTTCCGGTCATCATCGGGCTTGGCGATAACCGCCAAGTTGATGTTCTCGGCCAGTACCATGCCCTCGGCTGGAAACCCTGCCAGATGCTCTGCTTGATGCCCGACCAATCGTACACGCTTCAAAATCAGCGTCTCCAGAAGCACTTCTCCATGCGGGCTGCTGCTCAGCAGCCGCATAATCTGCTCGACGAGCAGGGAATACTCTAGTGGTTGCGCGGCGAAAATACATGTAAACGCTACGTGAAACAATGTCGGCGAGCTCGGTCGAAGACCTCGCTCCGTCAAGCGCTTGAGATCGCCGTCACCGGTCGGCGATAGTGCACCGTCGATGGGGCGCGAGGCTGCGTCTCCGCGCAGACGATGCGTCTTCGCCACCGCGCAAACCCGCCCGCGAGCGGCCGCCGTCGCGCCTTCGGCGGCTTCTCGATATCCTTGAGAAAAGGCCGCCAAAACCAGCCTCAATTTGCGGGTTGACTGACATCGGAAGCGCCGCGCCAGCTCCTCGTCAAGTTCGGCTGCGCCCTTGCAGCGGGAAAATCAAGGGCCGCCGCGCGCGCAAAGCGCCTGATGTACCGTGTGCCAGCGCGCGCCCGTGCTGCCCTCGCCCTGCGGCAGCACATGATTCTTTCCTCGCCACGCACCTTTAGCACTCACCCAGCGCACAGACGCCTGTCCCTTGCCCGCCATCGTGGCGGACAGCACTTCGCCGTATAGCCGCCGTGTGCTGACAGGCATTCAGATCCTCCGTGGAGAGCAGTGCAGCGCCATTGTTGCCTCGCGCGTCTGGGGCTTTCGAGCGGCACGACAGTGTGGCGATCCTCACATACGTCGCCTCCGTGATCATGTGACCTCCTTGTTGTAGCAGGGCGTGCCGCTGGATCCCTGATAGATCGGCGTGCGGCGATAATTCAAAACGATGTCGTTGGTTGACAGGCGGCTGTCGCCTGATCGCGCGCTCCGATGGGGCGAAATCAATCGAAGCGGTTCGCGTAAGCGACCTCGCCGCTCGACGAGATATGATGAACGAACGATTGCGGGCGTCCGAATCGCCTCCTGCGCCTGCCACGGTCTGGTCGCGCCAAAGGCGGCGCAGCGGGCCGCGATGAGCAAGCTGAGCGATGACGGCATCCTGCGGCACGAATTCCGGATCGTCCGACGGTATTCCCGAATAGCGGTTCGCCGCCGACGGACAGAGCTGTACCGTAATCGTCTCGCGCCGTCTCGGCCCGAAGATCAAAACAGCACACAGCACCTTCCTTCGCTGCGAGTGCTCGGGCTGGTCTCTTCAAATGCCAAGGCGCGAGCCTTCAAGCTGCGGGCAGACGCATGAGGCAGCGTGCGTCTTCAAGATGAAACTCGGCGTCGGCAGCAAGACTCAAGCCGGCGCAAAAAACTCACCATCTCCATCAGCTGCGACGTCAGTGGCAGGGGCGTACTCTTCTGCGTACGCAAAAATCTCAGAAAGCACGCGCTTCCAGCTCCGTCCCCATCGACGGCGCACCGATCCGCTGCTCGCGCCATTACTCAGCCCACCGGATTTTGATTGACGTCGATCTCACTAGTCGCGAAACGCCTGTTAATACGCCTCAAGCTTCTCCCCTGCTGCGCTGCTTACGTATATATCTCTCTTCGTCCCAATGATGTATTCTATGGATAGACAATCTCATTCCTCATCATACTATTTCATTCTGCAAATACAGGCGACAAGCACGTTGCAGGTTCCTTATCCATGTATAATGAAAGATGTGAAAAAGAACATTGCATAAGCAGAGTTCGATGTGGCGAAACAACTGAAAGATCCGCGGGTTGAAGGGCCGCGGGCGAGCGCGCGAACACGGAGCGCCCTGAAAAAGGGCAAAGTTTCTATACCAGTCATGGCGTGCGCTACGTTTCTTCATCACGTTCATCGACACGGTCCAGGTAACGTGGCTGACCGCTCGATGGCACGGCTCCTCGCCGCCTCCCTCCTCCTCATTACGGCTAAGCAGGAAATTTCGGCGAGGAAGGAGAAACTCTAGATGACGCGCGCCAGCATGTTCGCCTTTCCTAACCCGCCCTCTTCAAGCCATCACTACTACCGTACTTTGCCTGATACAGAAATCCCACCATGCCCGCTCGGCGTGGTGGGACTTCTCTTTGCTCGCCTTTCAATCCCCGCCGAGGATATGCCACTCGCCGCTGCGGTTCGTTTCCCATCGCCGATAGCGCCGCAGCAGCACGGTGCTACGTCGTCATACCTTGACCGGCAATCAACACGCCGACGCTTCCAGCTAAAGAGCTTTTGCGCGACCTTAAGTTCTCTCGAATACATGGAAGCCCTTTCCTCCATCGATTCCTTCTGAAAAACCTCCACAAGGCTTTCAAAACTTCTTTCGATTTCTGCAGATTCCTCGCCAGCATCGCTTAAAGATTCTTCACAGCGGCTCCCCTGCTGCCCCGCCTCACGCTCTTCGCGGCTCTGCCGGCTCACCTCAAGGGCGACATCATCTGCGCCCAGATCACGAGGATTCAGCTCAAGTTTCAGCTCGGGCGCAGGCTCAAGATAAGCTCGCAGTCGGCTTCCACTTCTTGAACAAGGCTCTCATCTTCAGCGATTTGGATCCCATTTCTTACTTTCTTCCTGCAGCAACACTTACACTCCTTCCTCTATTTCCTCCGGCAAAACTCTTCTTCCCGTATGGGGTTCAGCAGCTTCTTCACCAAGTTCAACTTCTTCTGCAAGCTCAGCTTCTTCATAGGTTCGGCGCTTCTTCTATGGTTCAACTTCCTGCACAGATTCAGCTACTCTGGCTCCGTTTCTCGACGGATCCTGCTCTTGAACAGGCTCCACGATCTCACCAGGTTCAACATCCTGCACGAGTTCAGCTTCCAGCCGACTCCTGATTTTGGACAGACTCCTCTTTCTCAGCAGCCTCAATATCCTGCACAGGTTGGCTTCTCCGACAAGTTTCCTGCTCTTGGACAGGCTCCAGCCTCAGCAGCCTCAACATCCTGCAGGTTCAGTTTCCTCATAACGCTTTTCCACGGCTGCTGTGCTTCTTCCTCGGCACGTGGCGGTGATGCGGTCGCGAGCGTGACGGCCAGCAGAGCTCGGGCAGGCGCGCCTTCGCCGCACGATAGAGTTCGAAGGATGCTCTGGAAGCCCGTCATCATCCATGTGGAGGGCATGCGCCGCAATCCCGCGCGGTTGCGTATCTTAGGCCGTCTTGAGCTTCCAGATCGTCATGTCCTCTTCCAGCAGCCCTGTACAGCTGATCTCCAAAGCGATCCTCGTAAAGCACGAGGGAGATGCATCGGCGCCGCATAATTCCTCCTGGCAGACACGCGAGCTTTTAGCTTGCGTCAAAGCGGCGCAGCGGGGTCCTGCGGCAGGCGACAGCCGCGCGCCTGCGCGCGCGCGCAAAGGCGCTCCTGCACACCAGCTCGCGCACTCGTCCACCTGCTCCGTCAAGGGAACCGCCAAACTCCTCGCCGCCGGCGAAATCAAGGCGCGTCGCAGCGCCTCGGCGCACTGGACGGGAAAGCCTTCGGGACAGTTCCTGCGCGTACCCGCGAGCAGATGCCAGCCGCGCGTCGCGCGGCACTCGCCCTCTCCTCCTCGCGCCAGCAGCTTTCCGCGACAGAGCTCCTCCTTCTGCAGACGCACGACATCCTCGCCATCGCGCGGCGCTTTCTCGCACTCACATGTACATCATGCTGGCAGAAATTCCTCGATCTCACATCACTCGACCGATAGCGTCTCGTGCCGCCCAGGCCTGATCCGGCGGCACTGCTGTTCGTGCCCGACGAAGCAGCTCCTGCACCTGATGCGGCTCTGCGAGCGCGTCGCGCCCGCCGACGCGCACGCATAGGTCGCACGTCCATCATGCGCAATTCGCCGAGGAAATGCGCTTTTCCATACTCGGGGAAAAGATCTCCACGACACGACGACCCGCGCGGCCCGTCCTGCAGTTCCACGCCGACGCGCGGGAAAATGCGCGCGGCTCGCAGCTATCGAAAATCTTCCTGCGTAATCTCATCTATGCACCGGAATAAAGGCTCACCTCTGCTGAAAATCCTACCGCGCTTTCACCGTAAAAATGATGCATCCGCATTAATTCCGAAAGCCACGTATTCAAAAAGATCCGCTCTCCACTGCGATCCTGCTCCAAAATGCGCAGACCCGTCATTTCTTCCTGCACTCGCTTAGTTACCCGCCTTAGCGAGAAATTTTGCGCCGCCGCCCTTTGCATAATAACGCCCGCATCTCGTGACGAGGTCGGCTCCTGACCCGATCAGCCAATCAGGCGCATTGCCACCCGTCGGACGACCTCTTATCGGCAGATCATTGACGAGGTTGACTGCGCGAAGATGAGTTCGAAAGGGGCCACGTTCAGTTACGTCGAGGATGAGCGTCCGGCACTGACGACTTCGCATGTAACGAAAACCAATCCTGCATCAGCTGCAGGTGGTCAGCGGGCAGCTCGCCTTGCGACGCCGTGACGTCTGCCCATGCCGCACGCTCCTCTTCCGTCAACATGCCTTCCTTCGCGATGAACGGTTTGCCCGTCGTATAGGCCTGGCTGCAGTGCAAATCCTACGGGACTTTGCTCGCTGCTGGGCGAGGCTCTTCGCCAGGCTGCATGATGTAGACGCGAAGTCACGCACCTACCATTTTTGGCAAGCCGATCACCCATATGCCGCACCGCGCGCCCGTAGACGCGATCATCGGTTGTCACCTTGTCCATCGCGTAGATCATACTCAACCGGCGCTTTTCGGCAAGCGCCCGCTGCTTCGATACTGCCCACTGCCGCTGGTAGTGTACGGATCGATGGAGATGCCGCCGCGCAGGAACTTAACCTCCCGATGGCGCGGCTCCATAGGGCCCGGTCATGAGGATAATGTTCACGACATCCTCGTGGAAGTCGCCGTGATTGCGACTGAGAATGAAACTGGCAATTTGCTCTCGACCATGCGCCGCTCAGCGGGCACGCCGAGAATCGTGATCGTCACGAAATCAGCTGCCCGTAATCGGACAGAGGCTCATGAACTCAGGGGCGATTGAACTTGACCAGTAATCCTTGTCCCATGCTTCTATAAAGGTTTCCAGCTCAGGCGCATAGTCCGCCACCATAGCCCTGCATCTTTCGTAAAAGGATACGTGGCGCCATCTGTCGTGCGTAACGCCTCCTCGGCGCGTAAAGTACAAGATCCTTCCTTTGTTCCATTGCCAAAGAATGGCCCGAATGGAATCGTGCTTGCACGTCTTTAACAGAAAGATCATATTCCTCTACATTTCCCACACCCTCATTGAACCCTTGTACCCGCCACTGTGGCAAAGAAGCTCCGCCGTGTAGTCCGAGTGCGGCGATCAGTCCGACCACAAGATCTGGCTGACGCGAAGGCTCGGTCGATCTTACGATGTCACGAGGTTCTTGAACATCATAAGAGGCAGCCCGTGCCAATCGTCAACGTCTTCAGGCCATACTCGCGCAGAGGCAAACTGACGATTGATGAAATCCCAGTCCAGATGACCGTGTGCTCCGTAAGTTCCAAAACGGTGCTCGCGGATCGCCGCTCAGCCGTTTCTGACAGCCTGCGAGGACGGGTCGCGCAGCTGCACATAGAAGGTTGGTCTCGTAAGGAAGCGGAACAATCTTCTGCCCTCGACAGATGCGCACCGCCGTATCGACGATCCACTTGCCGACAGGAATCATCGGCTGCGACTCTTCCAGAGGATGAACTCCATCAGCGTGCGCCCGCGGAATTCTGCCAGCGCGGCGCACCGATGATGCGCCGGCTATCCGCCTGTAAGCTGGCTGGGCTGAAACCGCAACGCCGTCCTCCACGGTAGCGTATAACGTGCCGTCAAAGCCGGCGGTTGTAAAGCTCGCTGGGGATGATTTGTTGCACCCTGCTTCGCTGGGTCGCGCCGCTTCGCATACTTGTACGCAGCAGGTAGTCGCCGCGAACTGCGGGAAAAGAACACTGTGCCGCCGACGCCGTGCAAATACTTGTGTTCGTTAATCTGCTGCGGCAAAGAAACTCGTCTGCTCGGTGTTTCAACATCACCTCGTCCACCCCGGATGACGATGCCGAACTCATCGCCGTCGGAAGGCTTCATAAGTCAATGCGTCGGAAGATCACTAACAGTACGCTTTGCGACCTCGCAGAACCTGATCGCCAAAGGCTCAGTTTGCCGACTTCGTTGACGATCTTGGTATTGGTGCAAAATTGTCGCGCCGCCCTGCGTGCGCCGTCAAGCGCCGCCTTCCGCTGCGCTGCTCCGTGCGCTGGTGCGTGGCGTCCGCACGGTGCGCGGGCGAAAGATTCCCGACGTCTCTCGCTGGTCGAGCGCAGCGGCGCAGCGGCACTCGATCCTCATGTGCCGCGATCTGGCGAGCAAACGACTCTGTACCACCGCATCGTCGAACGCTGTGCGCTTTAGCTCCGTCGGATCGCCGATTTCCACTACCGCGGCGAAAACCGGCCATCGTTTCACTGGTAATGCAAAATCTGCACGATGTTCACGGCGTCATCGCCACTGCTGTTTGCAGATCCACCATAAAAAGATGTGGATGTCCTCTTCAACTGTCAAAATCAATCTTCGTTCTTCAACCAGGGCTCAAAGCAGTTCACAGGTTCATGCGCCGGCGACACTCTGTTGTCGAGCGTACCGATGATCTTATGAATAATAGCCGACAAATTTCCTGACGGGCATGACAAAGATTTCACTCCATAAATTTATGGAAGGGCCAAATCTTCAGCCAAGAAAAAGCCTTCAGCGCTGAAGCGGCAATCGAAAACTGCGGTCTGAACCCTCATTTATCAACGATTTTCGTCCCTGCGTGATTCTGCCTGACCGGAGACTGCTCGCCTCCGCTTTGCTGCGCCTCTGCACAGAAAGAAGAGCACAGGCGCGGGAGAAGGTGCCGAGATCGATGCAGGTCGGTTGGATGTTAAAACGCCGACGAACAGCGCCAACGCTCAGGTCGTTCGCTTCACGAGGCAGCCGATCATCTGACGCATCAAACCGATCATACCGGTGACCGGTCCGGCACGGTGATGAGCGATACGGCGTCATCGATCATGAGGACGACGGGCGACAGTACGAATGCGGAATGATGAAGGCGGGACAATCCGCGACTTCGGGCATTGATGCCCGTCTTCAGCAGCACCCGCCGCTGATAGCAGACCAGCGAAGGCGGCGAGGCCGGGCGTCACGTCGGCGATGATGCCGAAGTAAAAGACGAACATGTGCGCTGCGAGCACGGGCACGCCCATCTGGACGAGTGGAGCAGGAGTGGCAATCGCATGGTGACGTGGTTTTGCCGTCGTCACGCACGCCCATGCTGAGGATGATCTGACGTGATCATCGTGAAAGAACATCGCGGCAAAAGCACGCCGCCCGAAAGATCGAGCAGAGCGACGCGAGCTTGAGGCCCACGCCTGTCTTCGTCACGACGCCGATGATGATGCCCGCTGAAGCGCAGGCAGGCGACGGTGACGCCGGAGAACGTTTCGCGCACCGTTTTCAAGACCGCGCACCGTTTCTGCGGGCTTCATGCGCGCGTCGACTTGCGCAGACGAGGCCGCGATGGCGAGCGATCGCCCGCAAAGCCGCACGATCGGCGGCTGAGCCGAGGACGAGCAGATGATGATGACGATGAGAGGAGATCTTGAGGGTGGCCACCGCTCCTTCAGGGTCTCCTCTACGGTTTCGGGCAGTTCAGTTTGCGGCACGCCCTTGAGATTGCTGCGGCGCGCCTCGAAGTGGGCGCTGAGCCAGATGCCGAGGAAGTAGAGGAGTGCAGGACCGTCGCCGCCTTGAGCGGCGCCGATGCGCGGCACTGCCGCACGAACTCCGCCGCGAGGAACGCCGCCGCTCCCGCATGACCCGGCGGCATGGGCTGGTCACGCCCGTCGAAGCAGCCGCTTCGACCGCGCCCGCGAAGATGCGCTCGTAGCCGAGCTTCTTCATCATGGAAACGATCGGATGAGCGTCGTGCCCGACGTTGGCGACCGAGCTGCCTGACAATACCGTGCCCACTGGAGACCGCTTCTCGAGCTCGGCGACGCGTGCGGGCCGCGCGCACCAGCCCTGCCAGCGGCGTTCGCGAGGTCGATGAAGAACTTTGGCCGAGTCCCGTCGATTCCTGAGTGTAAGCGCCGAAAAGGATGAAGAGGAAGATGAAGGTCGAGGATACGCCGGGCGGTATGCCGAACACGCCCTCCGAAGGTCGTGAAGAAGAGATGCGAGACGAGCTGGTCGAGATTCCGGTCCGCGATGTGCGAGAACGCCCGGAAGGTACGCGGCGAATGGGCTAGGTGAGCAAAGAAGAGCGCGCCGCAGACCATCGGCGGCTGCGACGACGCGGCGCGTCGCCGCGGATGACGAGCACGACGCCGATGGAGACCTACGGCAGAGATCGAGGCGAATTGACCGTTCCACGCGCATACACGAGGCTTCGATAGGCGAAGATGATGTAGGGAGCGACGCGCACAAGATGGCGAGGGACGACGCCGGACGGCATGCACCTTCTCGCGCGACCAGACCCGCCGCATGGGAAGAGCAGGTGAGACGAGAGTCAGGCCGAAGCCCAGATGAATTCAACACGCGCAGCTGCGCATCGAGCACACCGAAGAGCGCCGCCATAGATTTGCAAAGAGGGAGAACGCGAGTGGCGAGAACCGCACGACCTTCGCCATGAAGCCCTGTGCTCAATGATGGCGTCCGGACTGCTTATCGTATCTCAGAACTCTTTTGCAAGTTCCTCATGTGTGTCCGGCATGCATGTAGACATCATTCCTTTCCTGCCGCAGCAGCGGCTCCGAGCGCTCGCCGAAGAGCTTCTCCATGCCCGCGCCGTCGCGATGACCGCGAGATCGACGCGGCTTCCTGCCGGAAGCTTCAAAAGCTCCTCCTCCGTGCGCCGTCGAGCGCGGCACGAGTGAGTTCCGTGCGCGCCCGTGCGCAGGGAAAGACGCGGAAGCTGGCGCTCCATGCCATCCATGACGAAAGTCGCCTTCCGCGCGGGAACTCGCCCTCACTCCGCGAGTAGTGGCGCCCGCGCGCACGATTGGCTGTAGGTCCTGTCGAGCACGAGCGAAACTTCGTCATCCACGCGCAGATCTTCCTGCACGGGCGCCTTCCGCACCGAAATGGATGAACGAATCACAACAGAGGCATCGCCCATGTACGCTGCGCATAGGATACGTCCTCGCTTCTCTCCGCGACGAGCAGAGCGTGCTCAAGATCGTCCGTAAGCGCCGCGAGCACTGAGAGCCGCAAGGAAGAGCACACCCAGCCGCTTCCTTCATTTGCCTCTGTAGTGAGCGCTCTGCGTCGGTATTCAACTCATCGGACAGCTGTCGTCGCAGGCCTCCTTCGTAATCTGCTTCGCCGCCGATGCGCCGCCTGCAGCTTCGATCGTGTGTCGAAAAGCGCTCGTCGATGTCGTAGCCGAGCTCTCTCGTCCACGCTGTCCGTCGCAACGAGCATCGCCGCGACGGAGATTCCCGGGACTCTTTCATCGAAGCCTGCATAAAGTGCTCGCCGGAATCTTCGTCTTCGTGTTTGAACGGGTACTTCCGCGATCAAAAGCGATCCGCCTTGTCCGCCTCGAGTCGGCGGGAGACGCACCTTGTTCTGCGACGTGATGTCCTGCACCGCCGCCGTCGGGAATCCTGCCAGACGTAAAGCTGCGTCGATGCTGCCGTCCTTCGGGGCGCTCGCCGCCTCGCCGAAAGGGACGGAACCGCTCATCGATATCATCAGGCACGTGATGCCGTACGCCTCGCGAGCTGACGCGCATTGCGCGCTGCGCACCGCTGCGCCGCACCGGCGGCGACGCGCTTTCTGCCCTTGAGGTCGCGATGCTCTTTGATGCCCGTCGACTCACGCGTGAGTCGATCTGCGCATGTCTTCGTCGAGCGCCGCGGTGCCGCGCAGGTGTTCTCGACCCTCTTGCAATCGCGTGAACATCTCCGTGCCGTTCGCGCGTACATTAGCGATGTCGTTCGGCGCGATGGCGGGTATCGAGCGAGCCTTCCTTCAGCATGTTGATGTCGCGACCGTCGCTCCCGTGGACTGCGCCTCGCATTCATACCGGAAATCGCGCGTCGGTCCCGATCTCCGCCATCGCGCCGCCCGATCGGGTAACACGCAACCCGCCGTGCCGCCCGTGGCGATGTTGATGAACATGTTGCTTTCCTGAGCCTGCCGCAGCCGACGAGGAGCACGCGCACAAAATCAGAGTGCTGCCGCTGAGCGATTCTCTTAGTTTTGCCCAAATGGCTGGTTCATACCTCCGCGATATAATTCCTATATACTGCGCATGCTATTATAATACATCTTGCATATCGCATGCAAATCTTTCCGACGGGTAAGCAGCACTTGCGCGCCGGTACCGCGCACAAATGACTGGTCATTCCAACGCCAGTCTCCGCAAGTTCGCGCACGACGACGCTCAAGCGAATGAGCCCAGCGACGGATGGCACGAAAGGGAGAGCGTTGCCCGGCGGCTGCTTTGCAAAAGCCCGCCTGCCTGCTTTTCTGCGCTCATGCAGCGCGAAGAGCGGCTTTCGCGGCTGTCCTTGAACAGACGCGTCGGCGCTGCTCGCCGCGCGGTTTCAGCTCGCGGCGCATGACGCGCGCCAGAGGACACACGCTCGTCGCAGAGATGTCGGCGACCTGATCTCGTCGGTCGAGCTGATTGCGCGCGCGCCCCCATGCGCGCGCACGATGGGGAATCGTCCGTTTCTTCGCTCTGCATGACAAGCCTGATCTGACCCGCGACGGTATCGGTGGCATCGACGATGTGATCGAGACCTGTGAGACCTGCCTGCTCGGGCAGGAAGAAGTCCTCAACGATCTCGACCTCAGCAGCAGGGTTGATGTCCTCAATGCGCACCTTCATGACCGCCGCCTGCTGCGCCCGAGCGTGCTGCTATAGAGCGCCACAAGCCGACGATCGAGATTTTCCGAGGCGGCGACCGCATCGTTGCCGATGAGCACGAGACGCCCTTTCGCCTGCGCGTGCGAGCGCCTCCGCCGCTGAAACGAGCCGACGCCGTATGATGCTAAAGACGGCGACGCGCGCCGCCTGAGTTGCACTAAGTCCCGCCTCGCCGTTGAGCATCGCCGTGGTGGCCGGCACTCGTCCATCAAGACCTCTGCTGCACCAGCATTTACCACCTACTTCTTCGGATGGAACGGGTCGAACTTCGCAGAGTGATGCTGCGCGAGGCGAAGGGCCGGAACCTTCTCCTGTCGGCTGGCTTCGCGAAAGACGGCGGTTTCCAAGGAGGCGATGCTCTGGTCGAGTGCGCTGCAGGCGCCTCCATGGCGCTGAGCGCTTCAGGACGGCGCTTCCGCCGACGAAAGTCCGTGCGCTGATCATCGTCGCGGATCGTCATGCCCTAAGTGGAAGAGTCGATGGCCGTGCCGAGGATGATATTTCACATCGCGGTGCGGTGTTTCACGGTTGCAGTTCGTCGCTCGCCCACGTCGTCGAGCGCGTCACGCGCTCACTGCCGCTGGAGGTTCAGGATGCGCGCGCGCACCCGTCAGGGCACTCTCGACGAGGCGGGCTTTCCACCGCGTCTGCACGGGCCTCGATCGCACTGGCTCTCGTCGTAATGCCGAGGGAGCGCATCTGCCGCTCTGGCTCTGCCGGAAGGTCGACGTGAGATCGGCGAAACCGACGCGAGTCTCGCCCGTCGTCAGAATCAATTCCGCGATGCAGTTGATCGCCTGACGGAGGACGCCGTCCGCCGCCTGGAACGCGTTGACGAGCGTCGTGCTGCTTGTTCTCGGGAAGCTTCATGAGGTTTGTCGTTATGTACGACGATCAAGGCATCAAGATTTCCTGCATCTCGCGATGTCCCTCATTGGCGATGCGCTCTTGCGCACGCCCTCAGCGAAAAAGGGCACCGTCACGACGCCCGGACCGTCAGTATGCCCATGTCCCTGGCAATTTTTAGTGACGACGGGCGCTCGCGCCCGTGCCCGCGTGCGCCGCCTGCTCGCCGTGACGAATACGAGGTCGGCGCCTTCAAAACTTCCTTGATTTTCGCCCTCGTCGCCTCGCTGCTTCCCCTGAGATCCACTTCGCCGCCGTGCCGAGCCCCTTCGTCAACTTCGTCCGATGGCGAGCGCCTTGACGCCCGCCTCTTCCATAGGCTAAAGCTGCTTCGCATCCGTATTGATCGCGATCAGCTCCACGTCAAGCCTCGTTTCCCCTCGGCTATACGCCTCGATGACGCTGCTGCCGCCGCCCACGCCGCGATGATCTTTATCGTGACCACCGCCTCTTGATCTCGTATCATCCGTTATCATCTGAGCGGTCTCCTCTATGCCCTCTGCAGATCCATCCTCTTGTCAATTATCCACTTGCTTTTTATTCGCCGTTCTTCTCTGCCATTCTGCAAAAAGAGGAAAATGCTTAATTCGTCCTGTTCTCCCTCCATCTCGAGGACGTTTCATCCCCAAACTCCTGCAAGCTGTAGCGAGGAGCATGCCCGCGAGCATCAAGAGCAGTTTCTGAAAGCTCGGCGGCGCTACCATCGACCTGCCGAGGAGGATTGCGCCCAGCGCGCCAAACACGGACTCAAGGTCATGATGACGGCTGCCAAGGCAGGCTCAGCGTACTGCTGTCCGACGATCTGCAGCGTAAAGGCGACGCCCGGAGCTCATGATCCTGCATAGAGAATCGCCGTCGCCGCGCCCTCGATGCCCCGCGACGGTCGGCTGCTCGAGAGAAAAAGCGAGCGCCAGACCTCGCACAGGCGCAGACGAAGAGCTGCGCGAGGGAAGCTCCACCGCATCGACGAAAGGACGCGAAGCGGCCGCACGCAGAGGAGTGCATCGTCCAGAGGAGCGAACTTCCCACCATGCATCGCATCGCCGTAAGAGAGAGAAAAGCCATCCTTCATCGAGAGCAGATAGAGTCCGCTGAGCGCCAAAACCGCGCCGCCCCTAATGGAAGCGGACTGGATGCGGCTGCCGAAAAACACGGCGGCAAGCGGCACGAGGACGAGATAAAGGGCCTGATGAACGCCGTCTTTCCCACCGTCGTCGCATACTCGTATGCCCACCTGCTGCGAAGCTCGTCCCCAGAAAGAGAATCACGCCACGAGAGCGCCCGCCTTAAAGCCCGGACGATACGCGCCCGCTGCCTTGCTGCAAAGCGTCTTTTGGAAAGCGCGAAAAAGAGCCACAGGAGAAGGACGACGGAACGGCGACGACATAGCGTGCCGCACCGTATGTGAAAGGCCCGATGCCTCCATGCCGACGGACTGAGCGGACAAATGTCGTACCCCAGATGAAGGCGGCGACAAAGAGAGCTAAGCTGCGCGCAAACGCACAGGTCTCACCACACTTTCTTAGAGAAGTCATGACAATTTCAGTGCTTCTTCATCTCATCCAAGCATTGAACTTCAATGAGCTTCACGGGCTTGTACGACTCTTCGCTTGTCGAAGCCCCTCGATGCCCATGTCCTCCTCGCGGTTGATGTACGTCATATCGGACCACGCGTGCTCGACGAACGCCTGATTGATCGCAGGGTAGCGCCGCGCACTTCGGATCCGCCTTTCATTACGGGATGACCGCCGTAGTCGTCATTGAGCTGCTCGCCGAAGGTGAAGGCGACGACGCGCTCGTCCGATGAGGATCGCGCCGCCCTTGAGCTGAAAAATCCCTCGACGTGTTCAAGACCTCGATGATCGCCCGACGCCCTGGCGCGATGAACGGATCGTCGGGAGCTTTCGCGCATGCTGCTTGTACCAGCTGTTGATCGTCAGCTTGCATTGCGTGACGATCTCATCCGTACTGGGCGATACTCGGCCCGGGATACAATTTTTGCGAAGCTGTTCAGATGGTTCTTCTTCTGAATGGAACTTGCGCCCTGCCAGCTTTCATCAGATCGTCGGCGAGGTGGGACGTAGTCGAAGTTGTTGCGGTCAGACTCGACAGCGAAATCTGCACCTCGTAATTTTCGGATGTCCGCAAGAGCGCCTCGACGCCTGAAAGCGTACGGGCTTCCCTGCGCCTTAAAGCAGTCGATGAAGCGTCCGACGGCAGCCGCCATCTTCCTCCTCGGCCCGAAAGGCTGCATGGCAACTCTCGCCCCTCCCACTCAGCCTTCATATAAAGCACACTCGTCTTCCTTCGCCCACATGATCCTCACGTGTTCAGTGCCATGTAGAGGTTTCGTAAAGTTGAAGTGCGAATTCTCAGTAACGCGCCCGAAAACAGTCGAGCAGCGGCTTGTCCTCTTTTGCAAAACCTTGAAATCTATGATGCTCATTCCTCTCGCTCAGTCACCAAAGTTCTATGAACAAGAAGGTGCGCCTTTTCTCGCATGAACTCCCGCTGCAAAACCTCACGATTCAGCAATTTTCCTGCCCTGTTGTCCACTCATTATATCAATTCGTGAAACGCAATTAACAATCCTTCTATTTCAGTCGGGATTGTTAATTGCTTTTTAATTGCACTCTGCCCCTTTCCTTTAATCTTGTCATGCTATACTTCTCATATCGAGCAGGAATCCAGCAGCCGCTCGATGCCAGCGGCAACGGCGGCCCTTTCCACACTTCTGTGCCTCCCTCGCTGCTTGAAAAATCTAATTCTTCTTCTATCCCGAAAGAAGGGCTCAGTTGCGGCTTGCCCTTCTTTTTATCTCCCGTTCTCCTCCCAGACTTTCCCTGACCGCGCTTGACAATTCCCCGCCGGCACTGCCACTTTGCGCTTTTGCGCGCCTTGTGCTCCTCATAGCGTCGCTTCCTTCCTCGAAAGCGGAGGCGCGCCTCTTCGGTATCGTCTCCAGGGCGGCACGGCTTTTCGGCCGTGCGTTGCGGCCGGGCGGCCACCATTGTGAAATACGCCGACAGGCCGAGCTGCGGCTCGCCGCCGTCATCGAGATCTTCGACGATAACATTGACGGCAATCTGCAGAGCTGCGCCTCGACGTAGACGGACGCCCGCCGTCACACGACGAGATCGCCGATGCGGACGGCAGATGAATTCCAGTTCATCGACGCGCCGTCACGACGTTCGAGCGCGCATAGCGCCGCGCTGCCGCGTAAGCCGCCGAATCCATGAGCTTCGACGATCTCGCCGCCGTGGACGTTGCCGCTGGGTTCGCCCGCTCGGCATCAGCGACCTCGCTGATGACGATGCGGCTCCTGCATACTGAAATGCTCGCGTATTTCTCCATCAAACCGCCGCACAAGCAAAAATAACTCATGCGGCAGTTTCATCTTCCTTATTACCTTTGCTTCGACACCATCTCAGCGGAAGAAACGCACACCCGCGTCGAAGAGTCCCTGATCCTTGTTGCCCGGAACGTTCTTCGAGATGTTGTCGCCGACGCGCTCGGAGTGCCCCATCTTGCCGAGGATGCGGCCGTTGGGACTTGTGATCGCCTCGATCGCTTCCGTCGAGCCGTTCGGATTGAACGGCGACTCATCGTCGGCTCGCCCGCATCGCCGACATACTGCGCCGCGATCTGCCCGCGTATGCGCATCTTCGCGATGACCTCTTGTCGGCGACGAACCTTCCTTCGCCGTGCGAGACAGGAATCGTATGAATATCGCCGACCGAAACGTTGTTGAACCACGGCGAGAGGTTCGACATGATGCGCGTCTGCACCATGCACGAGACGTGCCTGCCGATCGTGTTGTGCGTAAGCGTCGGCGACTCCCAATCGAGCGGCATGATCTTGCCATAGGGCAGGAGACCGAGCTGACGAGCGTCGGAAGCCGTTGCAGATGCTGAGGATCAGTCCTCGCGCTTCTGCAGAAGTTCCATGATCGCTCTCAGCGATGCGCGGATTTCTGAGCGTCGCCGCGATGAACTTGCCCGAGCCGTCCGCCTCGTCGCCGCCCGGAGAAACCGCCCGGCAGCATGAGGATCTGAGCTTTTCATTGATGCCCGAGGTGATTGCCTGCACCGATTTCTTCGACCGCCTGCGGCGTTAGATTGCGGATGACGAGCGTATCGACCTCGCCGCCCGCCTTCTCGTGCAGGCGCGCTGCGTCTCGTACTCGCAGTTGATGCCGGGAAAACGGGCATGAAGATGCGCGGCTTCGTAGAGGTGATCGCTGGCGCGTTGACGCACGCCGCGGCGGAACGGCGCGGCTGCCGAGGCCGTCCTCCCTTGCTTCTGACCGTCGCCGAAGATGCCGCCAAGCGTTCCCACTAAGATTCACGAAGCTCGTCGAGTGTCTCGCACCATGCCGTTGCAGACGATGCTCGCGACCGTCGTCGCACCTGAGGAGTCCCACTTGATCGCCGGCAAGCGCATCCGTCACGTTGACCGCCGCGCTCATCTCCGAGAGGATCGTGCCGCAGGCGGACGGAGAAAAGGTCTTGAACTTGATCGGCCGGGCGCCGCTTTGAAACCAAGACCGTTGCCCGAGCACATCTTCGTCAGAGCGGCCGCGATGCTGCCCCTGCCGACGCTCGACGCCGAGAACACGCGGCGGCTCTGCATCAGTGCGTGCACGCGCTCATAGTTGCGCCGCAGGTTGGCAAAAACAGGCAGGTCGTTCGCATCGATCGGCACCTCGATGGCATATACCTTGCTGTTCGCGTACTTGAATTCAGCGGAAATCGCCTCGCCTCGATTTTCATGACGCTGAGCAGTGCGACGACCGTAGGCGGCACATGAAGACTCTCAATGTGCCCGACATCGAACCTTGCCGCCGATGCATAGGCACGCGAAGCTCATGCTGCGCCCACAGTGCGCCCAAAGCGCCGCAAACGGCATGCCCCACTTCTCGGATCTTTTGCCGAGACTCTCCAGCACTGCAAGCGAGAGTCGCACCGTCGCCGCGTCCGTCTCGAGCGCTGCCATCTTCGTGACCGCCTTGACGATGGCATAGAGCGCCCCCGTGAACGGACTCCACTCCGACAGATACGGATCGAAGCCGAAGGTCATCGCCGTCGCCGTATCCGTCTCGCCTTCTTCACGGGAATTTGCGACCATGCCCCGCTGCGGCGACAGCTGATCCTTGCCGCCAAACGGCATCAGGAATCCGTGCCCGCGCCGACCGTAGAGTCAGCGCTCGGCAAGACCCTTCTGACTGGCAACATCGAGATCGGCAAGGTTTGCACTGCCACGCCGCCGTGAGGTCGCGCTGGTTCTTGACGACAGCAGGCGGCAGCGCGCGCAGATAATTCGTCTCCACGTCGGGCGATTTCGCGGCGACACGCGCGTGCTGCTTGACGCTGTTCGTAGTCGAGGAAGACCCGCGCAGGCTCACGATCCTCTGCCCGCGCCAAACCATCTCAAGCCCGCCTCCGTATCCGTGACCTGAGCGATCGGCTGTCTGCCTCCAGATTCTCACGAGCAGCAAACGCCGTGAGACAGAGCAGAGCTCGGAACGTATGACGACGGCTGATGCGGCTCTTCATGACTCTGAAATGGCAAGTCTGTGCCATCGAGTCCCCTATACTTCTTCTTCACGGCATCGAGGTCGATCGCCGTGACGCGCAAGCTCGCCGACGGCGACGGCGACGCCCGCCTGCACCGGTCGTTGCAGCGCTGGATGAAGCGGCTGACCTCAGGATGGCGGAAAAGGCGCTGATCTTGCGCCCGTCGGCGCGTTCCTTCTGCACCGTGCTGCGCCGTCGCCAGAGAAGCCTGCATGCGCTCTTCGACGATCCTCGCCGCTGCCGCAGCCGTCAGTGCGCTCAGTGGCCGCCGACCAAGATGACGACGCCGCCCGGGCGCCCGGCGCACGACGCCCGTTTGCGGCGCGGCGCGGATGACGGCGCTGATCTCCATGCGCTTCGCCATGCAGCCCCGTGAACTCTGCACTCGCCCGTCGCAAGGCCGATCTGGTTGCTGGTTGAAGCTCGCCGCCGCCCCCTGCGTGATCTTCTTCTGCGGCAGTTTGCCCGCAACGTATCGGCAATCTTGCCGCGCGGGTCGGCAGCGCCAGTCACACGCATCGCCTGATAAACGTAGGAACGTCTCGACAGAGGATCGCGGATCGCGCAGCATACGTCGCCGCGCCGCCGAACGGCTCGGATCTCCGTAGGATGGTTGTGCGTCTCGTCTTGAACACCGAGCCAATTTTCTTCCTGCCGTCAACTTCACAGGCACAACGATGCTGCCGCGTTGACCTCTTTCATCGGAAGCGTCGAGTTTCTTCGAAAGCTTCCTTGCTGACGCAGCGTCTCCTCATGCCGATGCACGCGAGATCCATCAAGGAGACGCCCGCCGCTTTTCCTGCATGAACCTTTCTCGCGATCGAGCATGTAAAGCTTCCACGCTCTGTGCGACATCGGCGCATACTTTACCGTTGCCAAAGTCCAATGCCGTGTCGACGACCGTCGTGAACGTCGTATGGCGGCAGTGGTCAGACCAATACGTGTCGATGACGCGAAAGCCCGTGATCGTCGGCTCACGCTCCGCCGAGGCAAAAACACTTCTGGCAGAACCGCAGGTCCCTCCAGACTATGAGCAAAAGCCGCGCTCTTTCAACAGTTCGAGCGCCGCCGCATCCATGCGGGCAGAACTCGCAAGCGTCTCTATCATCGGCAGGCTCTTCGATCTTTCTCCGCAAGCGTCGCCGCTTGCAAAGCAGCTCACGGCTTTGACCTTGTTGATGCAGTACGCCTTGATTTTGCCAAAAGATCGCCGAAATCGCCGACGATCACGTGACGATCGCTGCGAATCGTCGGACGTTCCTTCATGTCACGAGCCTGCACGCACTGCGCCGCCGAATCGGCACGCTGGTCGTACGCGGCAGATACTGACGGCAAACGCCTCGACCCGAGGAAAGTCGGGCAGTTTCTCAGACCGTATCGACGGCGGCTCAACGAAGACGACGCCGCACCGCCTTGTATTCATCGTCCGAAAAGCCCCTCGATGTCGGAAGCGAATGAAGATGCGCACCGCCTGAGCTCCGTCGCCGCGCGGAACGTCTCCGTCAGGTCGTCGCCAAAGCTGCCGCGCGACATCGAAATACGCCTTCTCTACAAAAAAGTCTCTTGCACCCGCGCCCACAAACCGTCCTCTGTTCAGTCTCCATCTTTCTTTTCGTTTTGTCAGCCCTTCATCAACTCCAACTCATTCACGACGACCTTTCGTCACGTCCGCCGGATACCTGTCGAGCAATCGAAACGCCCGGCGATGCACGTCCTCCCGATAGAGCACTATGTAGCCCGCCTTGAGCAGGATGCTGCTCGGGAATCAGGGCGCGAGCAAAAGATGATGTCCTGCGCTCATCGTAAGGCTCCAGCTCCACGAGGTCGGGACCCATCGGACACCAGCCGAGAAACCTCGCCGTCTGCGAGACATACTCGAACATCCACGAATTGATGCGCCTCGGGAGCGCACTGCCTGCGGCTGCGTCGCATAGCGCGAAAAGAAGCGCGAAGATCTGTCGCCGTCAATCTCGTGACGCTCTCCGCATATTGCGGAAGTCCTGCGCGCAAGAAGGCAAGCGCCATCAGAGCCGCCGAATATCCCTTCTGCTCATCTCGATACCGATGATGCCTGTCATCATAAGCAATCCTCCTTCGCTATAGGAAGCACAGACAAATTCAGGGCTTCCCCAAAAAGCGATTGATTTCTCCATTTATTCTATGCTATTATCCTTATAGCGTTTCTTTATATTATATGATGAAAGACCAATATCCGCAAGTGCGCGAATTAGCAGAGAAGAGAAATGACCATGCGCGAACCTTGGAACTCTAGAGCACGACGCCCGCCGTCCCGTCGGCGAGATCGCTGCCGTGCTCAAGAAAAGGAGTACGAGGTGAAAAGGACATCCATGGACCGGGAGCAGGACAGATCATCCCCAGCTACAACACCCTGATCAACTGGCAGAAATTTGGCGACGATACGGTCACATGATCATCGAGGTCAACCCTCACGCCTGAGCGTGAAGTCGGCTTCGACGCCATCGCCGAGCGTATCTATCGCTTTGAAGAGGTGCGCACCGTTCATCTCATGAGCGGCAGTTTGATCCTCCTCGTCATCATCGAGGGAAAATTTCGCTGCAGGATCGCCGCCAACTTTCGTCGCGACGCGCCCTCCCGGACGATCGATGCGCCGATCGCGACGCGCAGTCACCTCTATGCTCAAGGCGCACAAGAAGGACGGCACGATCATCGACGACAAGAGAAGGATCGCCGACTGCTGGTGTCGCCATGACGAACCGGAAGGAGCGCATCCACCTCGCCGTCCATGCCGTGCCGCCCTCAGGCATAAGAAAATACTTCGATATCGCCGCCGAGATGGAGGACTCGTATCCGCGCCGGCGAACCGACTTCATCACGCCGTGTCGATCCGCGAAAGCTGTGTCCATGGGCTTGAGCAGGCTACACCTCCACACGGCAAACTGCGGCATGCTCGAACTGCGTGAAGAAATTGCTCGCACTACGCGAGCCGCTACGGTATCTGAGTGAAACCGCAAAAGACATCTCATCACTGTCGGCGCCAGCGAGGCGTACATCGCCATGCGCGCCATACCTCGCCCGGCGATGAAGTCTTGATTCCCGAGCCTTGCTACGTCTCCTCACTGTGCAGGTGACCTTTGCGGGCGGCGGCTCTGTGCCCGTCGCCGCAAAACTCGAAAACGACTTTCGCATCACGCCCGAAGAACTTGAGCGCACGTGACGAAGCGAACGAAGGCGCTTGATCGGCTACCCGAACAACCCTGACGGGCGCTCATGTTTGAAGGACGACTTCAGAAGATTGCCGCCTTCGCCGAAAAAGCATGATTCATCGTCGTCTCCGACGAAATTCTACGGCGACCTCACCTACGGCGGCATGGAACACATGGCGTTCTCCTCTGCCGCCCGGCATGCAAGGGAGCGCACGACTTTCTCTGAACGGCTTCTCCGCGCCCACGCTATGACGGGCTGGCGCATCGGCTATGCGCTCGGTAAACCCTGACTTCATCGCCGCGCATGACGAAGATCCATCAGCACACGATGCCTGCGCCCCCATCACGGCATTGACAGATTGCCGCCGTCGAAGCCTGCGCCGCGGCGAAGTACATGAAAAAGATGGTCGATCATACGACCGCCGCCGCCGCCTCATCTACGACGTGTCTAGAAACTCGGTCTCGTTTCGAGCTGAAAGGCTTTCTACATCTTTCCGAATGTCGAGCGGCTCACGGATGAAAGACCTGCTGAAACCCTCTCCTGGTGAGCATCGCCGCCTCGTCCTCAGCAGCCTTCGGCGAAAGCGTGGATGACACATCCGCCGTTCCCTACGCGACTCCATCGACAAGATTTCCGAGGCCTCTGCAGATCGGCAACTCCTCAAGAATCATCGGAGTACAGAAAAGCCCCGCTGAGCGCCCTCCTTCGTGGACGCTCAGGGGGCTTTTCCCGTCATCCCATAAAACATCAAAACCCACTGCCATGTCGCTCCGTCCACGGCGTGCCGCTGCACGCCCGCCCGCCGGGAAATCTCCACGCTGTAAGCGTCCGACCTCGTACCGCGCAGAGGTTCTCGCCTCATGCGTCTCCTGCTTCTTCTCGCGCCGCGCTGTTTCTTCCAAAGGAATGGCGCAAGCGGCTTCACACGGTGCAGCTGTTCCAATTCGGACTATCCATTCGAAAAACCTCCTTCCATGAAAGTTCTGAATGAACGAAGGTTCTGAATCTCTTTCTACTTATATTATAGCCGCTGACGCATCGTTTTTGTTACATTTTTCCCAGTCATCCATTTTCATATATGCGCAGATTACACAACCCCTATTTCCAAATGCTTCTTCAAGACCCGCCCGCCGAGGTAGATGCCGATGAAGCTGCCCGCGAAAGCGATGGCCATGCCCGCCGCCAAGAACCAACCTGTGCTGTCGCGACCATCTTCCTCGATGAACTGTACACCATGCCTGCTGCCCGCCACTTCGCCATTCTGCCCAAAAGAATAACAGCGGAATCGCACCAAAGACGTAGGCGCCTGAATCAAACTGTGCCGACCGCCAAGACCGGGCGCCCTGGGCAGCTGAATCGATGGACGATGAGATCGACAACGAAGGCTCGTTGCTGTGACCGTGCCGACGAACGGCACGTCACTGTGCCCGAAAATCTGCGAAGAGTGCCGTACTGATGCCGACGAACACAGGTCAGTGCGCCGAGCTTCGGAATCTTCTTCGCACAAAAGCACGATCGTACCTAGACAGGACACCGATGACAGCAGGACTCAGCGCGCATCATCGGCGCCATCATACCGTGAGTGCGCTGATGCCCATGACGAGTACGCTATAGACCGCCGCCAAGATACCAATCAAAACAAAATCACTGATTTTCCATGCTTTCATTGCCTCCTCTCCAAACTTCCATTCATTCGCCAACGCACTGCAATCGCTCCGTAAAACACGCGCTTGAGCGCCCTGTCCGCCCCTCATGGAAAGAAATCCTCGGCGATACGTCCGTCCTCAAGCAGGACGCGATTGCACGAATTGCCGATAAACCCGCATCGTGCGTGATGATGATTTATGGCATTGCGCCCCCGCAATTCGCCGATCAGCGACATACCGTCCGCATATTGCAGAATACAGCCGCTCGTTGGCTCTGTCAAAGATGCCGACGCGCTTTGCCCAACAGGCATGGACGGGCAATGACGAGCCGCTCGTTTCTGCCCCATCGAGCCGGCGTCGGATGCCCGTCGAGCCACGGCGTGAGACGAAAACTCTCCAGGAACCTTTATGCGGATGCGCGGTCGATGTCCGCCCACCTTTCTGCACCGAGTAAGAGATCGATAGACGCTGAACTGAACAGTTGAGAAATCCACATTCTGCATCACATAGTTGGCGGCGCGACTGCGCCTGCCGTAGGAATCACCCTCATCCGCCGCACGAACCCTCGCCCCACTTCTTTCCTTGAGAAGTCCGCAGATCACTTTCGCGAGCGTCGATTTGCCGCAGCCGTTCCTTGCCCAAGAGAGCGATCGCGGTCGCCTTCATAGATGTCCAGAGAAAGCCCCTCGCAATACACCCCGTCTTGCGCATAGCCGAAGGAAATATCTCGAGCGACAAGAGGTGCAGCCGTCCTCTGCGGGCGGTTGCACCGCACCCGTCTCCACCGAAGGATCGACGCCGCGCACCCGCCCCTCATGCAGCGGCTTCATTCGTCACGACGATAGCGCCGCGCCCTCGTACACGCGACGAATCGTGCCGTCCTGCATGAGGAACAGTCGGTCCGCAATGCCGCAAAGATAATAAAGACGATGCTCGGCGACGACGATCGTGCAGCCATGCGCCTTGAGCGAGGCGAGCAGACCGCGCAGCTCCTCGATCGATGGATAACAAGATTTTGCTGATGGTTCATCCAGAAAGCTAGAACGTCCGTCTTGAGCATCAACGCCGAGCGATCGCGGTCCGCCGTTTTCCCCGCCCGAAAGTGTCGAAAGCTTGCGCAAGAAGCGGTCAAGCCGCAGCATCTCCGTGACAGTGTGCAGGCGGTGCTCGATCTCTTCCGGCACGACGCCGAAATTCTCACACGAAAACACGAGATCGGACAAGACATCGAGGGTAAAAAACTGATTGTCGGGATTCTGGAACACCGTCGCCGCCATGCGCGAGATGTCGCCGATGCGCATATCGCGGCACCCTGCCGTCACAGCACCGTGCCCGCCGTCCTCATAAAAGTGCGGACAGCCGTTGATCGAGCGCAGGAGCTCGACTTGCCGCAGCCGTTTCACCGCAACGACGACGACTTCGCCGCGATGAATCGTGCAGGTGCTGCCGCAGATGCTCCTCCGTCCCTGTTCCTTATATTGAAAACCGACATTCTGGTAGATCAATCATGCGATTTCACAAACGTACATAGAACGAGTTGAGCAGTCGAAATGACGAGCATCGCATATCCTTCGCCGCACGCAATATCAGTACGACGTCGCCGCGCACCAGATGTGTAGCCTTGACGAGAGCCGCACCGAGAACTCCTCCGTAATCTTCTTCGCTGCGAAACAGCATCGGCATCGATCAGGTACCGATTGCCTCTCATCGGATGAAACGCGACGAACTCAGCGAGATGGGAATACCGCGCAGACGCAGTGGCTGCCAGGATGACGCGTAAAATCTGCCGCCATCGCGGGCAGATATGGATCATCACGACGATGCTCAAGACGACGCCACCGTGCAGGTGCAGTCGATCGAGCGCAGTCGTATCTCTGCAATATTCTTCCTTCCTTCAGCGCAAACCGAGTCCGACGAAGGGATAGACGCCAAAGCGAGGAAGAGAACCATCTGCACCAAGAATACGACGGCGTTTTGCACGCCCGCCTCCAACGCCATGCCGAGCGCATACTGCACGTGCAAGCGCCGCAAAGCCGACGTCTGTAGCTCGCCGCCTGCCGCCATGCGCCCAGTATCCACAGCGGCAGTGAAAGCGCAAGCGAACAGCAAGACCGCTTCCGAGCCGAAAACGATTAAGAAGAACATCAGCAGGATATTCAGATATAAGATCGTACGGAAAATCGAGTCCTGCGCTTCTTCGTCATGCATCAGGCACGAGCTCTTTCGATGCGGCATGCCGCGATAGATCGAAAGCGACCATAGCCTTTGGAGATCATTTGCTCGGATGCTGGAAATCTCTATGTGACAGTAGGAAAGATGTTGGGGAACAGATGTCAAGAAATCTTAGGCCGCATTTGCTGCACTTTGGTGGATGTGAACTGACTTGATAGTGACCAGAAAAGACGCCGTATTTTACATAGGAGGTGCTAACTCGTCTTGGTGGTTTTAGTGTTAGTATTGTTCATAGCATGAGCCTCCATTGGACGCTGTTCTGACACTCAAAATCATACCAAAATGGATGTTCGCTCATGCTATCATTTTCGACGCGATAGATATTTCATATGGTACAGCAGACTATTCATCTCGCGAAGTTTTTGGAGTTACGAAATAAAAGTCCATCTACGTTCTACGCCGCCTGCTCGAGCAGCTGCAGCATCCGCCAAGCCCTGCACGCGCCCATGGAAAACTTTGATATACGCGCGATCGTCTCAGTGGCAGTTTGTGTCACGCAGCATCTCCAAGACAATATCGACCTTCCTGCTCCATGCCCTCAGCACGTCTGCAGGCTCCATACCCTCTTCCAGAGGGGCCTTCTTCAAAACCTTCTGATTCCATTCAAAATTCACCATATCGACGACCTCCTTTCATGCTGCTGCAAAAATTTTCATGATGTCACTTTCTTCACAGTACCGCATGGCTTCGCGGATTGCTTTGAGCTCTCTCCATACCCGCCGCCATATTTCTTTTTGATTCGAGCAATGAAGAAGCTGTAGCCGTGGATCGACCGACTTCTTGCAGGAGTATTTTCGCATTGTCATAGGCGATGTTGTGGAAATTTGCTTTAATCCAAATGAATTTCTTCATCTGTCTTCACATAAGTATCCGACAGCCTTTCATCTGGCAGGTTTCGGGCATATCGTTGTTTCCTCGGTAGAATACATGAAATTTGCAGCAGGGAGCTTGATCGGAGTATCCTGCAGAGCTCGCTGGAATGTATTGCCGTAATTGTTCGCAGACGTAGCATAGACAGCGCAATGGTTATCTTTGATCTGCATGCTTTGATGTTCCATGAAAATCGATGACGTCCTGCCAGCAAGAATGAGATGTCATTTTGATTTGTGACAGGAAGGTTCCTTCAAGCGTCAGTCGATTTTCAGCGGTCCTTCGTAGGATCTTCCATGCAGCGCTCCCGCAACCTCTTTCAGTCGCGCTTCTCGTTGAAGCACATGCGAAAGACCGTATCTGATACTGCCGCCTTTCTTCTTCTTTGTCCATAAGGTGCTCCATCTTGCCCGAAAATCCTTTCCTTCCCCTCATTATATCGATAGCCCAGACGCAAAACAGCCCGACGAAAACCGTCGGGCTGTTTGCATACGGGAATATCATTTCATCTGTTCTTTTCGCGAGCAGCACGCGGGCTCCAGGAATGACGACCACGAGTGCGAAGACGGCAGGCTGAGCACTCGCCGTGTCAGCAAAATCGGCACCGACGAGCGCCAGCGGCTGCCGCCGCCTCGATACGGATATGGCGATGAGTCCGCGAGGAGTGACGCCGACGATGGATCTGGCCGACGATGAGTCCCTGAGGCGAGAGTGCGCCGCGGCGGCGCGGCGCCGCTTTTGCCCTCTTCCGCACCGCGGTCTTTCAGCACCCTGTCGAGCACATAGCCAGACAGCGCCAATGACAGCGGCGCCTGATGCTCGGGCGGCAGGTAGATGCCCATACCGACGGCCAAAGCGCGGCAGCATGAGATTCCTCGTCGTGCGGCGTCAGGAAGAGATCGACGAGCACGATGACGACACCAAGCCCGAGACCGATGGGGATGTACCCACGCGATAGTTGTTCGAGAAGATGCTACATCGTCTTTCATGAGCACCCGCTGCGGCGCGGCGGAGCGCCCGCGAAGGATCCATGCCTCACGCGGCGAAGGCGCCGACGAAGCCGCACGCCCCATAGAGGAGGTTCAACAGGCGCAATGACGTGAGCGCACCGACGATGCAGCCCAGAAGCAGCGCGATCGTTGCCGCGCCACGGCGCCGCACCGACGAGCCAACCCGTCTTGAGGTCCTGCATATGTCGTTCGAGATGCAGGCGATGGCGAGGATGATCGACGCCGAAAATCGCCGTCGCCGTTGCGAACTTCTCACCGCCCGCAACCGAAGATGCCGAACGAGAGCAAAGCGCGGTACATGGATCGAGCGAGGCAACGATGGCATGAGAATGCCGATGCCAGAGATCGGATCTGACGACGCCGACGAGGCTCGCCATCAGCGCAGGCAGCGGCAACGAAGAAGCCCATGAAGACGGCGACGCTGACGCCGACGAGCGGGAAGGCGAGCACTGACCCTGCGGGCGTCCCTCGGCTAATGAAAGCGTGAACACGGCGAGAAGACCGACGACTGTCAGCAGGAATACGAAGCCGATGCTTTCATCGACATGTCGATGTCCATGCGATGCCTGTCCTGATCGTCTCTGGCATGTGCATGGCGGCAAGCGATTCTTCATGCCAGTCGATGACGGACGCGCGAGCGTAATCAGCGTCCAGATGGCGGCGACGCCCATGGCGCCTGCGCCGATGAGGCGCACGCGCCCTGATAGACAGCGGCAGCGAACTTGCATCGTCACGCCGTCGGGGCGGCGTACCCGTGATCGTAGAAGCGAACGTCGCCCAAGTGGCGATGAGGATGCCGATGAGCATGGCGAGACCGCTCACCCTACCGATGAGGTAGCCCGCGCCGACGAGCGCCGACGAGGCCGATGGGGAACTCGCGTCATGCCGCGCCCGATGGGAATCCATACGGAAAGCGCAACCCGACAGCACTTGAAAGTCGCTCGCAGAGCGCGATGATACATCCTGCGTGACGAAACCGCCTGACAAGATCTCCCTGAGCCCTCAGCCTGTGCCCCTGCCATCTTCATCATGCGCATTGACCTTAGGATCTCCGCCGCCGCAACGCCCTCTGATAAGCGAGAGTCGCTGTGCACACCACGCGGCGCGGCGCAAGTCAGCATCGCCCGAGCAGCCGCTACAGGCAGCGACGAGAAGCGTCTGCGTGAACTCCAGCCGTGCCAGTAGCCAATCTGCGAGTATGCCCGAATGATGAAGATGATCGCGGACAAGGTGCCGCCGCTGAGGCCCGCGTCTGCACCCATGTTGCTTTTCCGTGATAAACTTCGCCATCTTGAGGACGGCCATCGAGATGACAGCGCTGAATGGCGGACGAGAACGTCAGCCGACCTTCAGCCCCAGATAGACGTTCGATGCCGTAAAGATCACGGTCATCACGGCGCCAAGAGCGCCGCGCACGGTAAGCTCGGGTAGTCGCAGCTCATGCCGCATGAACTCATTGTGTCTCATTTTTCAGCATCGCTCCCTATAGCAATTTGCCTCATGAATTGGCGAATGACGCCCATTCATTATAGCACATATTTATAGAACATATGCAAAATTTATATAAAACCGAAAATGAATCCATTTTCCCCATTTGTCCCAATAAGAAACGCTGCGCACCTTTGGCAGATCCATCATAGATATCCATCTCATACATACCGCTCTTATTTTGTCATAGTGAGAGCTCGCATTGAGCAACTCAACATGCCATCGGATATTTGGCACAAGTCGATCTCTTCTCATCGATCGCACGCTGCAAAAAGTTGGCCCCAGTTGTCGCGCAAAGGCTCCGCTGCCCATACTGTCATACCCATTGGATCGATATCCTTAGGACGATGATCTGATCTTTTTCAACGTTTTCTATCCTGGTTTGCCATCGATATATTCACCACGCCTCATCATGCCATATTTTCACGCACTGCGACACCCCGATGCCGAGTTCATGCTCAGACACATTTCTTCCCGCTCTATGTCCGCAATCCTCCGATCCAGAATCGCCGCATTTTCTGAAGACCAAAACGGCTCTGCCATGACTTCAAGCGAGGCGCCTTTCTCCGCCGAGCCTTTCATGTAGATGTTGACTGCAGTAGACATGACATCCCCATGTCTTCACACAATCTGTTCTGGCCTCCCCGCTTCACATCATCATCAATGCTCAGACAACCCACGCCATAAATCTCATCCTCTTCTTGATTATATTACATTTGCACCAATGCCGCGCTTGCCCTTCATGACGCTTGATCGCCTTCAAGAGCTGCGCGTCCTGTGCGCTGGTCCGCCTGCGGCTCGACGCGGACGTCCGCTCGATGCCCGCACTGTCGATGCTCGCCCGACGGCGTGGTACTGGCAATCAAGCTCTTCCGCCATCGTCATCGCAGAGCGGCAGGATAACCTGCACGGAGCCTTTCGCCATACGATGTCTCGTTGACGACCGTCGCCGCGCCCGTATCCCGCAGTAGAGCCCGCGAGGATCTTCGCTCGCCGAGGCGCTGTTGCCGTCGATGAACACGAGCGATATTTCCTCTCGAAAGATCCGACTATACCTTCGCGCGTTCCGTCTTCTGCATCGACGGAGACGACCGCCCCTTCGAACGAATCACTGGCGATTGCCACAGCTCGTCACAAGTCCGCCGTGGTCTCTGCCGATGATCATGCCTTGACGCCATCTTTCAAGCGCACGATAGTATCCTTGAACCCATCCGCCGTCATGCTCGGAGAACGACGCGATGCGGATGCAGCCGATGCCGTCCGTATCCGGCAGCATTTGCGCGACCGATGCACTCGGATCGTCGCGCCGCACAACGTGGTCCTTATCCTCTCACCTGCGCGGCGAATCTTGCCATCAATCGGTGCCACTCGGCCGCGAATGTGCAGCACGACCCTTCCGCCTGACTCATCTGTCGGCGTGCCGTCGACAGGATGATCCTATCGCCCGTCTTAATGCCCGCCGCCTGCTCGGCGTCCCCTCCATGACGGAAAATGACCGTGATCTTGTTGTCCCTGAGCCCATGACGATGCTGACGCCGCCAAAGCCTTCCGTATGCGAGCGCATGAGTTCGCACATCTTGGGATCGAGATAGATGGAATGGGACCGCCAGCGTCTTGACCATGCCCGAGATGGGCGCCCGCGATGAGATCTGTAGTCGACGCCGCGCACATACCTGTGTCTCAATGGAAGCGCAGAGCGCCGAAAAAGCGCAGGACGTCCTTCGTCTTCTGAGCGTTGAATCCCCACCAGGCATAGAAGGCGATCGTCGCACTGAGCGTCAGCGACAGCCGTCGCAGACGACGAGCAGGAAAACCGTTTTCTTTTTCAAAATATCCTCCACCCATCATAGATTCTATGGGGTCGATCTAGGGTTCGCCGTCAACACGAACCTCGAAGTGGCAGTGCGGCCCTGTGAATTACCTGTCGAACCGCATTCGCGATCGCCTGTCCTCGTGAGACGCTCTGCCCTCGCCGACGAGGAGCGCTTTGGTTGTGTTTTCAGCGTCGATATACCGCTGCCGTGGTCAATGATGACGGCGTAGCCAGCTCGGAAAATCCAGCCGGCATAAGAGACGATGCCCGCGCCAGCCGCGCTGGATCGTATCCGTAGTCGCCGCCAATGTCGATGCCTGAATGGAGCGGCCTCGCGCCCGTGATCGGGATGGACGCGCCAACCAGCGGGCGACGGATCGGTCCGCCAGAGGCAGTTGAGCGCCCGCCGCCTGGAAAGGGCGGGATCGCCGCCGATAGCGGCTGTTTCGGATCATCTGCCCGACTTCCTTTGGACGCCGCGAGTTTTTCGTTGATGATGCGTTCCCGCGCCGCGCGATCCGTTTCCATCTTGTCAATGATCGCCTGCTTTTGCCGCCCGCTCTCCGCCTCTTCTGCGGTCGGCAGCGGACGCGACGAGCTTTTCCTTCGCCGTCTTGTCCTTTTCCAATTCTTCTGCGACGCCCTCGATCGCGGTCTTTCTGCAAACACAATCCCGCACCGAGGTCGTAGTCCCGCTGCCGACGCGCTTCAGAGAGATCCATGCGTGAAGAAGTCCTGAAAGTCCCTTCGCGCCGAAGAGGATGCCGAGATAGTTGATCTGACCGTTGATGTAGATGTCGCGCACGCGCTTACGAGCTGGTCGCGCTCACGACGAAGTCCTTGTTCAATACCTTGAGCTTGTCTCGTTCTCACCGATGCGCGCCTGGTCGCCAAGCCCTTCTTCACGTCCCAGGCTTTTCGTCGCCCTGGTCGCCGCCGCATCGACAGCACGCTTCTTCGAAAGCCTCTCGATCCTCGACCCGATCCGTTCTTCTTCTTCGCGCCTGCCCGCCTCGATAGCGCGTCGCGCCGTTCCTCCCGTTTCGGGCCTGCGCGACGGCGCAAGCGTCATCTGGCAGACGGCAGAAAGAAACGCCGCCGCCGCTTTCTTTCCCCCTTCCTCCTGCGATCACCATGAGACAAAAGCCTCCTATACCTTGAGGAATCGCTTCATGGAAATCGTGCTGCCCATATGCCGATGCCCATGCTGCTCAAGACCATCACTGAGGCTGACAGTTGACAAACGGGTACTGCGGTATGAGCGGCAGAAATGCAGCGTGCTGCAACCTTCGCCGTGATCAGCCCGTAAATGCTTCTGAAGCGCGATGGAAGCGAGGACGCTTGCCATAGCCGAGCACGACGCCCAAGAGGAACGGCTAGCGATGAACCAATCCGTCGCGCCGACGTGGTTTGCGATGGCGATTTCCTTTTGCGGCGCAAAAGACCGTCAGGCGGATCGTGTTCGAGATGAAGAAGACGTCGCGCCCGCCGAGCAGCATGAGCGTGAAGCCGAAGATACGCACTGAGGCGCGTCAGTCGAAGAGGTGCTCGACGACGCCCTGCCCATATTTCACCGACCAACGCCGCCGAACTTCCTCGATTGCTCTCTGCTGCCGTCTCCACCATCGTCGGCTGCTTGACCGTGACCGCGGCGCCCCGGCAGAGGACTTGGTCGCCGAGCGCATCGAGCAGATACTCTGGTCGCCGAGCCTTTCCCCGCAGACGCACGATGGCGCCCCTGCGCTCGCATACCGCACGCCTCAATGCCCCGCCCTGCTTCTTCTGTCGTCTCTCGAGATCGTCGACTCGATCCTTTGAGCTTGTCGCCACATAGACGCTGATCTGCACTCTGCGGATTCAAGCATCGACGCCATGCGGTTCATGTGAAGCACGAGGATGAGGAAATACGCCGAGCACGAAGACGATACGGCGACCGTGCAGGATGGAGGCAGAATCGGCTATCCAGTTGCTGCCGCTCGATCGATATGCAGACCCGCGCACGAAACACCTGGTCGTCCCAAGCTTCATAGCCGCACCCCCTCGCCTCGTCGCGCACGATGCGCCCGCCCTCGATGGCAGATGACGACGCGTCTTCGTCGCCCACGATGTTCTTGCCGTGCGTCGCCATGACGATCGTCGCTCCGCGTCGCTGATGCGGCGGAAGACGTCCACGATCTCCACGACGCATCGACCAGATCGCCTGCCTGGCTCATCGGCGATGATGAGCGCGGATCGTTGACGACGGCACGCGCACGGGCCACGCGCTGCCGTTCGCCGCCCGGAAAACGCCGCGGACGGGAAATTCCTTCCACTTCTCGCGCAGTCCCACGTGATGTCGAGGACGGCGCTGACACACTCGCGCCGCATGAGACGGCGCGGCGCTTCGATGACCTCCATGTGCAAAGGCGACGTTCTCTACAGACCGTCTTGTCAGGCAAAAAGGCGATAGTCCTCGAAGATCACGCGAGGCCACGCCGCATGTGGCGTGCACATCCTTTCGGGCGGTTTTCATCATATCGTGCCCGCTGACGCGTGGTGACTGCCGCCCGTCGGCAGAATCTCCCGGAGCAGCATGCGCACGATAGCGACCTGCCCGCACCCACTCGCCCCCAGCGAAAGACGAAATCTTCTCGATCCCTGACATTCACATGGTCGAGCGCCACCGTGCCGTTGCTTTGACTACCTTGGAAACATCCTTCATATAAACTCATTGCAGTGAATTTCCAGCGCCCGCGCCTATTTCTGGCATCTCGTATTTATCGCGCGATTACTCTCCCAATTTTCACCTCCTCAATTATATCAACAGAAAGAACCGTGATTTCAATCATTTTCAGCACAACCGCACATCAAAAGAACTGCCGCACGCCTCGTACAGCAAAGCGTCTTACGTTCTGGACACCCTGTTCAGCGATTGATGTGGATGCGTGAACCGAGGTCGTCGATGACCGCTCCTTCTTGGCCGAGAACCCAGCCGAGCAGCTTGATCTCCGCATACAGTTCCATGCGCTGCTCGCGGTGGTCGCCCTGCGGCCTGCATCAGCTCGTTGCTACTTTCGATCTTCACTCGTACTGCAGCCTTGACCTCCGGCTCTGCGAAACGCATCTCAGCGTGGACGCGCAGAGACTCCGCACTCCGTCCATATTCATGCGCATCAGCCTTCTTCTTTGTGAAAACGTCCGCACTGCGCTGCGTTACCTGCCGCACCCTCCCAGCACGCGCGACGCGGCCAGGACGCATGTGGAAGAAGAGCACGCCGCGGATCGACGAGCCGTCCGTCAGGAGCATCACGAGACGATCGATGCCGGTGCTGCCTGCCCGGCGGCGTAGCCGTATTCCATCGCCGTGATGAAGTCGCGTCCATCGGGTGCGCCTCGTCGTCGCCGGTCTCGCGCTGCTCTTCCACCTGCTCAAAGAAGCGCTCCTTCCTGATCGATCGGATCGTTGAGTCCGTGAAGCCGTTCGCAAGCTCGCGCCCGTAGACGTAGAACCGAGCGACCGGCGATGCGCGGATCTTCGATTGCGTCGCCAAGGGCGAGATCTCCGTCGGATGACCCGTGATGAACGTCCGTCGGCTGGATCAAGGACCCTTTCGACCTTCGCCCTCGAACGCCCATATCGGCGATGCCGATGCCGTGTGTCTCGTGGTGGCGATGCCGTGCCGGATCGATCCGCCATGGCACGCGCCTTCCTCGACGTGTTTCCGGCGCTCATGAAGTCCTTGCCCGTCGCTTCTTTCACGGTCTGTGCCGTCTCGCTGATGCGGCGACCTTGCGAGGCCGACTCCTCGGTACCTCGTAGGTCTGCCGCCGTCGTACGAGCAGCATCGTCCTTCGCGGCTCGGCAGCATATCCCCTCCGTCACGTCCATATGAGATCGTTGTAGTCGGCATACGCCTGATAAATCTCACCATGGATGAACTCAGGGTTGTGGCGCACGCCGATGCCCTCGTTGCGATGCGCCCGACTCGCAGACGCGCTCCAAGCCGACGATGAGCCTTTTGAGATCTTTCAGCCCGTCGCCGCACGCAGGTAGAGCTTCCGCGTCGAGCGCGCTGTGACACGTCACGTAGGACGCGCCGTTGCGCCGCCCGCAACCGTCGTGACATCACAGGCGCCTCCATCTTCGAGGAAGCCGCGCCCGTCGAGGTAGCGGCGAATCGACTGGACGCTCTTCGTGCGCGCGATGAACGTATCCCTGACCTCAGGATTCATGATGAGATCGACGTAGCGCTTGGCGGTAGCGCATTTCCACATCTCTTCAGCCCGTGAAACTCTTTCGGGAAGCGGGCAGCAGCGACTTCCGAGAGAAGCGTGAAGTCATCGACGCGCACCGTGAGCTCGCCGCGCCGCGTGCGGGAAAGACGATCTCGGACGCGATGATGTCGCCAGCCGTCCGTGAGCTTAAACTTCCCTGGTACTTTCCTCGCCCAGAACATCAAGTTTGAGCTAAACTTGAATCTCGCCCGAAAGATCCATGAGCACGGCGAAGCTCGCCTTGCCATGACCGCGGATTGCCATCAAACGCCCGGGCGATGTCGACCTCCGTCTCGTCTCTCCGCCTCCTCGCGCCGAGCGAGTGCGATTCCGCGAGCAGTTCGTCCGCATGGCGCGTGACCCGTAGCGATGCCCAAAGGGCAGCAACGCCCATCTCGCGTGAACTTCTCGATCTTTCCTTCGCGGCGCACGCACAAGATCGTTCAGACCTTCCTTCTGCACCGCGTCCTGGCCGCTTTGTTCTCAGCCAATATTTCCTCTCCCAACTCATATATCGTCGCCCGTTACTTGATTTCGCCAACTTTCGTACCGAATGATTCCTGCCGCGCATGAACGCCGACGCGCCGCAGACCTTCTTGCCGATAATCGCTGCAGCCCACGGGGCGACTCGTTCGAGATCTTGAACCGTCGGATCTGCTCTCTGCCGAGCCGACGAGTCGCATACGCCTCCCGCTCATCGAACTCAACGTCCTGATCACGGACGGTACTGCCCATCCGTACACTATCGGAAGAAGCGCCGCCCTTGATGATGCCGCTGTTTCTGATCTTCGCCTCCAAATCGAGAATCTCACCTCAAGAAACGCGCCCTCGGCTTCGCCTTTTTCGCATCACTCGCACTCCGAAGTTCTCTCGACAGATCGCCGAGCGCGTGATCGCCGCCTTGGAGTCGCCCGACACCCTCGATGCGATGCACACTCTTCGAGCAATCGAGCCTCCTGCAGCTTTTCGAAATGCTCCGTCAGCGCATTACACGCTTTTTCTGCCATCAAAATTCCTCTTTTCCCTGCACCTCCTGGCACTTCCTCCGCGAAGTAGGCTCGCCGTGCACGTTCCCGCGCCCGCCACCCGCAGTAGCAGCGCGTCACTGATACCGCCCCCGTATATCCTATCATTACAGGCAGCAAGCCGCGCCTTGTCAATGAAGGCCGCGTGCTGCATCCCCGCTTCCAGCCGAAAAGCAAGCGACGCCAAGCTCCCGCCTGTGGCAGGTGTCGCGGGTAAAAGCGCGATCTTCGCTTTTGCACGCGGCAGTCGCTGATCTCGCACTCGCGGCGCTGCGCCTCGCACCCCTTCCGCGAACTCGATAGTAAAAGAGCTGCACGACGGTACTCGCCTATACTGCGCTTGCCCGCATTGTGCGCGCGGTATGCGCTTTCCAAGTCGTTCGTCCATCCCGTGTAGAGCGTACACGTCTGCACAGACGAGGATGTGAGTGGAACGCCTTCACCTCACTCTCTTTCCCTCATCGGCGAATCGTAACCTTTTTCCATGACAACCTCGCGAGCGACTTTGTCTTGGAAATCCGTGTCAACCTTGCCAATCTCGCGCATCGACATCCATGCCCTTGACGACCCGCTAAAGACCGAATGATGCCTGGTCGAGTTACCGTCTGCCGCCGCGAGCGTGATGAAGAACTGCGGTCGCCCGTGGTCCGGCCCGGCTGCGTTCGCTGGCATGGCCAGCATCGCCCGCACGTCATGCTTCGATCCGCGGGAACCTCATCGGGAAATCGTGTAGCCGGATCTCGCCTGTGCCCAGCGCTGCCCTGGACTCGCCGCCCGACCGCGAGGCCGTCTCATCACGCGGTGGAAGATCAGTCCGTCGTCAGAACCTCTTCTCCGCAAGGTCGATGAAATTCTTCAACTGCGATCGGCCTTTGTCCTCGAAAAAGCCTCGACTTTCAAACGTGCCAGCGATTCGTCCCAAAACCGCAACGGATTTATTATTTGCTTGCGCTTTGTCCTTGTCATTCATGCGCCTGCCGCTGAGCGCAGCCCGTCGCAAAGAGGACGAACGTCGCCAGCAAAAACGAGCCTTCTTCATCGTGTGAATCCTCCTTCCGCCGTCCAGCGCCGCTCTCCGCTTCGAGCGGGCGCCCATCACGATGCAACGGCACGCGCGGCGAAGTAGTCCGGCCGCGGACGCCATGCCGATAGCCGACGCTGTGCATCGTCACGAGCGTCCTTTGATGTTCGTGCGCGTGCGCAGTACCTCCTTCGCGCCGATGCGTCGTGCGAACCTCTGCTTTCGCCCATCGACAGGGAAGAATGCGATGTCGGCAGCAGTCCGTCGCTTCTTTCATCTGCTTCATGGAAGCCGTTTCGCATCCTGTTGCTCTCTCTCCGCATCGCCCTTCCAATGCCACCAGCCGAAGTCCCCTCGCATGGAAGATGCGCTCGCCCTCGACCTCCACGGAGAAACGAGAGTGCTCGTGTCCGTCGAGTCAAACGTATCGACCGAAGCCCTCTCTTTCATAGCAGCTGTAGTTTTCAAGATACACCGTCTTTTCCTCGGGAAACCGCTTGCCGCGCTTCGTGCGCCGAATTCCGCCGCCATGACGTAGCGCGACCGAGCGACGCATGGTCGAGGTGTGCGCGTCGAAGTGATCGAAATGCGCGTGCGACATCGAAAGAAATACACGCGCTCCGCCCCGTCAAGAGACTCCTCGACCGCCCGCGGGTCGAGGCAGTCGTCAAAGACGAGCAGTGCGCGAGTCGCATCGGCGTAGCCGCTGTCTCGTCAAATATGCACTCTCCAAAGCTGCCTTCCAGAAGTGCTCGTATCATTATAGTGCAGAAGAATACGGAAAAGACAAATTTTCTATATTCCCGGATGCCTCATCTTATATCGCCATGCTGTCATAGCATTAGCTGTTCTCATAAAACAAATTCGCGCAAGCGATATCATCAATCTCTCCCTGATTCCATGTGATCACACCGTGAGTCAACATCGGGACTCGCGAACATTTTCTCCTCCGGCAAGCGCTTTGAATGCTTTCACCGCACGAGCATCGTCGTATCGAACAATCTCTTTCTCCCGTAGAAAAGGTGGTAATAAGCAGCATCATCACCGCCGCGCAGCGGTTTTGCTTCCGTTACCTTTGATATTTTCCTGTAATTCCCCGCATAACAAAATGTCGTCCTTTATATACACGGTACTCACCCTCACTCATCGGTGGAATCTTCCTGAACGTTCTCCCGGAACAGCCAGATTCCATGCTTTGCTCTTCTTCATAGCAAGCCAGCCTGCAATAATCTTTCAACCGCTTCCGCGGCAGAGATCCTGCAACAGATTCACCATCAAACAACGACGGCTTTCATGTCGGGAAATACAGTATGTACATGTGGTTTACAGGTTGTCCGATGTCTCGAAACAACATACAAATAACCATGCCGCCAAACCGACTTAGTTCAGGGTATACCATTGGTCCCCCCTTGCTTTCCCACGCATGACGCAAAATCTCGGACGAGGATTTTCCATCTTCCCCGAATGATAAGCAAACGGAACGATATAGCTTACTGAGCGCCGCCTCGCGTCGGCGACATTCCTGATGTTCAGCTTCGCCATGCCAAGAGAATTTATCGATTTGTCCATACATGCCTCGTGCCTCACTCTTCCCCCGACGATTATACCCATATTTTCGCCACCACAACGCATGTCCCACTCGAATAATCCCAGCTGCTCATTCTTCACCACATACGAAACTCTGCCTTGCATCCTGCACGATGTCGCCCGGCTCTGCATGACCGATGAGGAGCGGCGAGGCGGGGTCGGCGGGTCGGTTCGTTCTGACGGCGGCGACGCTCGCGTTTGCATAGCAGTAGCGGCAGACGCAGCAAACGCCGATATCGTTGCCGAGGAGGCACGCACAGCCCTTTCTCGCCGCCGAAGTCCGCGGACATGGAAGCGGCAGCCGACGGCTTTCTTCGAGGACAGCCTGCGTCATGCAGCCCCAGCGTGTCGATGCCGAAGCGCGAGATCGTCTCTGAGGTAGGTGCGCACCTTGATGCCAGAACTCCCGCCCAACTGCCGCGAACGTCTTGCTGAGCGCGAGACGCTCTCTGCGCTGACCTCGCGCAAAGAGGGAAATTGCGCTGCGTCTTCTATAGAGATCGACGAAGCTCACGGACAGTGTGCCTCTGTCGTTCCCTGATAGCCTTCACATGGCGAAACGCCCGCCCGTGAAAAGTCGAGCGTACTTCTGTAATGAATACGGGATCATAGCGTCAATGCACGGCGCGTTGCCAACAACGCGCGACAAGGCGGCAGGCTTCCGATCGCCGCTCGACGGGCGGCGCCCGCTCGACATCCTTCCGTAGGGCGATCGTCACGCCCCAGAACTGGCGACAGGATGCGATGCGTCCCTGTACGCGAGAAGCGGCGCGATTCTTCGTGCAGAAAACGATGAGATCAACGATTTATGGATCGAGAATATAGCGTGATGCGCTGCGATCATAGGCTTGCGCCATAACGAATTTCGCGCAGGCGCCGCACGAACCACTGGCATACGGCAGGGATGTCCGTGCGGCTTCCGTATTCAAAATCAGCGGCTCCCTCCCCGCAAAGAAGCCGACGGGAAGACTCTGCCCGCTTCGTGGTATACGCCCCTCGCACAAGGCTTATTTTGATCCGTAAAGTCCAACCTCGGGCGCTTGATACGCCCCATCTGAATGCCCGTCAAGGTGTCGTAAAGTTTTGAGCGATGGACCCATCTTCCATGCCGCCTGCGAAGCAGATCTCCCTGCCGTGGTCGTCGATCTTGCTGACGGGCGAGATAACGGCCGCCGTGCGTCGCAGAGGCCGCATTCCTTGAAGTTCGGCACTCAGAGAACAGTACCCTCGCGTTCATCCGACCTTGAGGCCGAGATAATGTCGGCGACATAGGTACGGAACGGCGCGTAATCGACGGCAGGATGCTGGCGACTCGGCACGACGAGATCGCCATCCGCATCGACGAAGATGATGTTCGCGCCGCCCGTCTCTCGACCTTCGTGCGCGTCGCCGCATCGAGGTAGATGTTCGGAAAGCTCTCGCGATGCGCCGTCATGATAGCGTGTAGGCTCATCGCGTAGTTGAGTCCCGCCTTGATGACCCGTGCCGTGGGCGCGGCACGGTCGAAGTCGCTGACCTTGACTGTAATGCTTTCGCCCGCCCCTTTGAAGTACGGGCTGACGGGCGGACGAAAATGCGGAACTGGTATTTGTCCGCCGGCGCAACGCCGATGACGGGCTTGAGCCGAACATGTGGGACGGATGAGCGTCGCACCGCTGCTAAGGCGGCACCCAAGCCTCATTCGCCTCGACGACCTGACGCACGGCATCGAGGAATCTGTCCGGGGAACGGCGGCATCTCAAGATACTGCGCGGACTCGTACATACGGTGCGCGTTGAGATCGACGGAAGCAGACTCGTCCTGCCGTCCTCCGTCGTGTACGCCTTGAGTCCTCGGAAAACCGACTGCGAATACTGCAGGACGCCCATCCTCGCTCAATACAATTTTGTCGTCGCCCGTGAGTCCGCTTCTCATCCCAAGCGCCGTTTTATAATTGGCAACGTAGCGCTGTTCCGTCACATGATAGGAAAAGTCCAAGTTGCTCCAACCGATATCCTTCTTCTCCATGATGATTCCTCCCAAGTTCGTGCCGCAAGAAAAGGCACATATTTCGAACTGCAGCAAAAGACACCTGTTTCGTCAGGAGGAAATTCCGTTCACTGTCGCGAGCCATCCTTCTGTAATCCTGTGAAGTATATACTCACATCGAACTTTTTGCGCCGTCAATCCTTTTTCAAAGTTATTCATCGGCATCGTCATCCGACTCATGCGCGCGTCAATCCGACCACGAGACAGCGAAGCCCGCCCCTCGTTCTCTGCACATAGCGGTAAAAGCGCGATGTTTCGCCCGTCATAGTACGGTATCTTTCCAATACGTCGAACCCTCAGGGTCTGACATGCGCGACATAGCTGCCGCCCAGCAGACATTGACGATAAGGATGTCCTGCAGGGTACCGCAGATTTTCAAGATGTCGTACATCGCGAGAAATTTAGTCAGGCGTCCCTCGCCCGCTTGGCAAATGAAAATGCAGCCAAATGTTCTCGGGCAAGCTCTTTGTAAAACTGTGGCAAACTCATCGACAGCAGCAGGCGATGGCCATATATGATCGAGTCGCCGTACGTGCTTTGTAGCGAAGCCCTGCGGCCTCGACAAGCTCCTTCTCCGTCGCGCCTCTTCCACGAAGATCTCGTGCTCATCGAGGGGATTTTCCCCACCGAGGTGCGCACACCGCTGCATCTGCCCTGCTGCATTCATGGATGCGCTCCGCTCATCGGCGAGCGCCCTTCCTGCGTCAAGCCCACATTGCCCCAATCGTGCTCGCCGTACCAGCTGCGACCGCTATTCCGTCGAAGAAGCCGTGCGACTCTCACGCAGGTCGACGATGCAGATCGGCATCTGCGTCTTCTCGGCAAGCGCTTCCAGCAGCGAATGCGCCGCCTCGCAGAAAACTCCTGCCGCCCGATGCATGGAGACGCCTGGCCCTCTCGCGTCTGTCGGCACATAGAATCGTCCATGTCCTTCTGTGCGAGGAGCGTGGAACTCATCCTCCATCGTGCGGAAGTTGCGCGGCAACCCTTGCACATCATCGGCGCCGATACGCCAGATATAGCCGGACAGGCATACTGGGCGTGGCGCCCGCTGCAGACGCGCGACCCGCGTGCCAAGCATCGCTCCCCAAGACAAGAAGCCACTGCGGCGCAGACTCATCCACATTTTCCTCGCATTTCTTCATATTCCCTTTTGACTTTTCAAACCTCCCTTTATTATAGCATATACAAAGACAAAAGCCGAGAAACCGCCCCATCTCACTTCACTTTCTCGCATAGATGCCGAAGAGCGGCATCACTCGTGAGCGAAGGCTCGTCGCCATGCACAAGGGGCGCGATGTCGACGTTGCCAGTACGTGAAAACCGAGTTTTTCGAGGAGATCTGCATCCGAAGAGGACGGCGGATGCGTGCTGGACGCGAAGCCCGTCTTTGATCTTGTTGTATTCACGATGAGGCGCCCGCCGATGCCTGTGTGTACAGAATCCCGAGCATCCGCCGCCGAAAATGCCGTCTTTCCGTAATCCGAATCGAAGTTCAGAAGCATGCCGCCCAATTCTGAGCACCGCGATGCCATTCGCGGTACGCCTCCATCGCATCGGCAAAGCGTCCATGTGGAGGTTGCGGCTGATGACGATATCGAAGAATTCGTCCGAAAAGTCGAGCTGCGCGTTCATTTTCCGAAGATCGGCCCGCAGCCGAACGCCGCGAGGTTCTTTCTGCGCTTCATCGATCATGCCCGCCGACATGTCGATGCCCGTGACTCATGTCCCATGCGCGTAAGCAGCACAACAAAGAACCCTGCACCCGTGCCGACGCCGAGGAGCGCAGCGGCTTTTTCTCGGGCAAAATGAGACGCCATGGAACTTCGCCAACGTGCAGCGTCGGAGCCTTCGAGCCTTTCTTCGCCGCACGGTGGAGAACTTCTGCTTCGCGTCCCAGTAGCTTTCATGCGCCTTTCCAGCGCTTCTTCCTTCTGCAGCATTTGCTGTGTTTTCACTCTGATATTCCTGCTCCTAGAATTCTCGTTGATTGGTCACCGTGCACGCATAAAAGTTAGGAGACGAAGAAGCGCTTGCGGCGCTTCTCCACATCCCCGTTTTCTTCGGCTTAAACGTTCAACAGCGCTCATCGGCGGCATCACCGCGACGGGGCCGAGCTCAGGATGCGCGTGTAGCCGCCCGGACGCTCCTGTGTAATCAGCGATATCGCTGAAAAGCTTGCGGGACTTTTTCATCGCCAATATCGGCAATCGCCCGACGACGGGCGGCAAGGTCGCCACGCTTTGCCAGCGTGATGAGCTTTTTCCGCGAGGCTTGACTTCCTTCGCCTTCGCTTCCGTCGTCTCGATGCGCCATGCTGAAGAAGGAGGCCAAGATGCTGCGGAAGAGTGCCCTTGCGGGCACTCGAATTACGCCCCTAATTTTCTATAGCTCATGGTTTATCCCTCTCTTATTCTTCTTTCTTCTTCAATGTCAAGTCGTATTTTCAAGCTTCTTCTTGACTCTTCCAAGGATTTCCTGCCGGGTGTCTCTGACCTTCATCATGTCTTCTTCCGTCTCGAGACAAGATCTGCGACTCGATTACGTTCGCGCGCTTCAAGCAGTTGAAAGAGCGAACAGGAGGTCAAGATCGTCAATGAATCGTCCTCAAGGACCTGAAGTGTCAGCCCTCAGGCTCGGGAGGAGAACCTCCCTTCCTCAATTCTGAATGCCCGCCATTTTTGGAAGAGCTAAAAGAGATGAGTGAATGTGCAGGCTCACGCCCTCTTTCTGGGGCGGATGGAGCCATCCGTCCACACTCCTTCGAGGATGAGCTTGTCATAGTCGGTGACGTTGCCCACGCGCGTGTCCCGCACGGTGTAGTTGACGCGCTGAATCGGGAAAGATGGAGTCGATCGAATGACGCCGATGACATGATCGGGCTTTGTTCCTTCTCCGCTCGCCACAGTTTTGCCGCGTTCAACGGTCATTTGCTGTGCAGCTCTCCGTCCCTCGTTGAGCGTCGCGAGGAAGATCGTTCCAGATCTCGACGCTGGGATCGGTGATGATGTCTGCCTGTCGTGATTTCCTTTCTCGCCTTGATGTCGAGGCGAAGAACGCGCGCTTCGCTGTACATCTGAAGCAGAGCGACTTGAGGTTCAGCAGCACGATGTCCGTCACATCATCGCGGACGCCCGATGGTGGAGAACTCAGGCAGTCGTCGATGCGGATCGAGGTGATCGCAGCGCCCGCAGGGATGACAAGAGATGCGCTGCAGTTGCCGTGAGGGTCGTGCCGCAGCCACGCTCCAAAGGCTCGCAGACGAACTTCCCACAACGATTATCTTCGTTGATTTCCACTATCTCGATCTTTTGGTTTTCGATCTCGATCATCTGGGATAACCCTCCTCCATTGTTCTCATGCAGTCGATCATATTGAAAAATACCGCAAGAGATTATCTGAGTACAGCTCGACGATCGCCTGCCCGTTGACGGGGACGCTGATCCCATCGCGGCTCGATAGCGCGCGACCGTACACGCTGAGCTGCCATCGGCAGCGAGCCAGCGCGAGGTTGCATGGCTTTGTAGTTCTCAGCGAGGCCTTGAAGAACGCATTCGAGCGGCTCTTCTCATCGATCGTGATCTCATCTCGGCACGAACGAGCGCAGACGGAATGTCGAGGCGCTCGCCATTGACACGGGATGTGACTGTGCGTCACGAGCCGACGAGTTTGCGACGGCGCGTCTGCGGAGACCGAGGCGGTATACGACGCTGTCGATGCGGCTCCAGGAGACCGAGTGAGCGTTCTCACCTGACGCCCGCATCGTTTCTCGCCTTCCTCATAGTACTCTGCGGAACTGCTTCTCCAAAACGCCGTAGATGAATCCCCGCCTTTCTGCTTCTCCTTGAGCTGCATGCCATACCGCCGACTTTGCGTACCGGCGGCGCGGCTGACGCTTGGACTGGCGGCTGATGCCGACCATGCGCCCGCTCAATGCTGAGCGAACGGCACCGTTTTCGAGGTTGCGGATCTATCAATAGACATATTTCTTCTGCAACTCCATCAAACCCTCTTGCGCTTCGGCGGACGGCAGCCGTTGTGCGGAATCGGGGTGACGCCCTGATCATGTTGACTTCGGGCTCGCCGCCTGCAGGGAGCGGATTGCGGCTTTCACGCCGCCGCCGGGGCCTGACAGACCCTCGACCTGTTTCGCCATAGCTCCATGCGGTGTCTCGCCGCGACTTCCGCCGCCATCTGTGCAGCGAACGGCGGCTCTTTCTGAGCCGCGGAAGCCGAGGCCGCCTGCGTCGCCCACGAGGGCATTGCTGCCTTGTCCGTCAGCGTGACGATCGTGTTGTTGAAGGTGGAGCGATATGCGCAACGCCATACCCAATGTTCTTGCGTGTCTTTTTCTTCGTCCGCGTCGTTTTCTTTTACTGCCACTCAATGACCCTCCTTTATTTGTCCTTCTGCTCTGCGATGGCCTTTGCGGGGACCTTTTTCCTCGTGCGGGCGTTGTTCTTCGTTCTGTCCGCGCACGGCAGTCCTGCGGTGACGACGACCGCGTAGCAGCCGACATCGACGAGACGTTTGATCGCCATCGACGCCTTTCACGGCGAAGATCGCCCCGACGATCGCTCCTTTGTCGACGACGTCGCGCAGTTTCATTGACTTCGTCTTTCGCCGTCGTCGCGCGTGCGCGTGCGGCTGACGCCTGCCAGCTTTAGTAGCTTCTGGGAGGCCGTCAGTGGATCCCATAGATATGCGTCAAAGCCAACTTTGGATTCTCTCGTCACGCGGTAAATCCACACCGCGATACGTGCCGGCAGAAAAGCAATCTCCTTAACCTTTGTCTTTGCTTTATGCTTTCGGGTTTTCGCAATGACCGCGACGCGTTCCCTTTGCGCTGATGACGATCTTGGCATTTTCGCAAATCCGTTTGACGGACGCTTGACTATCATTGACTTTGTTCTTCTTGCGCTGCCACGCCGAAGAGCGGCCGCGTTCACTTAAAACGATAGGTGATGCGGTACGCAAGCGTCAGGTCGTAAGGCATGTAAGCTCAATCGTGACTCTGTGTCGCCGGAAGGATGCGGATGAAATCTATACGATCTTCCCGAGACGTGCGCCGTACGACGTGACCGTTTTCCAGCTCGATTCCTTGAAACATCGCGTTGGGCAGCGCCTGGCAGTACTGCCCTCAACTTTCGATCACATCTTGTTTCTGACATGAGTTTCTCCTCTCGAAATTGGCGCGAAAGCCGTCCATCTTCCGCGAAAGGAGCGTTCCGCATCGTAGAATTGCCCATGCCCAACATCGTATTTTCTCGATCGCCAAACTCAGTGCGTCCGCCGTGACGCGCCTCGCGTCTTTATCGTTCGCGGCTCGCGATCACAGCTTCAGCCCTCTGCATGTCAGCGACTGCGGCGGCCTTGATTATCGTCAATGGCTGCCTGCCGTCGATCTCCTCCCAGACGCCTCGCCTTCTCGTAGTAGGCGATCAAGGTCGTCTGCAGCCCTCGTAAACGGAGAGGCGATTCTTCATCGTCTCCTCGCCAGCTCGTCTTCGCACTGGTGCAGAGGTCGTCGCGCGTGCCGTGTCGCAAAACCCCCGCCTTCTTGGACGGGTTAACCATCATGAGTAGGCTCGCGCTGCAGGATTTGCAGATGCGGCGCCCGACGGCGCGGCGTTCGAGAGAGATCCGCCGTCGGCACCGTGATGCTGGAGGGCTGGCAGAGGGACAGCCCCAGTCTCTTTGAGTGGATGCCCGCAAGCGCATCCGCCTGCTCCACCGTGCGCGGAAAACCGTCGAGGACGAAGCCTTTCAGAAGTCGGCTTTCGCGAGCTGCTCCTTACGATGCCGATCGTGACCTCGTCCCGCACGAGCTCGCGTCGGCGCCCACATGCAGGCTCTCTGCAGCCCAAGCCTGGGTCCTCCTTCTACGGCGGCGCGGGAACACGTCGCCCGTCGAGATGCGCGGAACGCCGAACTCTTCGACTGATTGCCGCCTGCGTGCCTCTTGCCGGGCGCCCGGCGATCGCATTACTGGTAGGATATGCATCAGCGACCTCCTATTTCGCGCGAAACCCGGTAATGGCGTGCATGACCACCATGGATTCGATCTGTTTCATCGTGTCTGGCGCAACCCCGACGACGATGAGCAGTGCCGTGCCGCCGAAGCACACACACTGATGTGGTCGCGCCCGCGACGAGGTAAGCGCAGTACTGCAGATGAATGCTGCGAAGAACGCGCCCGCCAGCGTGATGCGCGTCATGACAGTATCGATATCTCTTTCCAGCCGGTATCGTCCGGACGCGTGCGCTGGATGAAGCCAACGTATTTTTCAGGTTCTCTGCCATATCCGATATCTTACAGGCAGTAACCGCGGTATGTGCAGTACGAAGAAGAGATGATGAGCAGCGGTGTAGATGCTATTCGCAGCGGTGTGCCTCACGCAAAATAACCGCGAGTGTGGCTGCACCTGTAACTTACAACACACTGGGCGACGGTTACTGGAAAACATCAGCACGGATGACGGTGAAAGATGATTGGGATGACGCTCGCATGGTTGACCTCCTTCAGCGGATATGGCTGGAACTTCCGCTATACGTCTTTTTCCGACGACCCGTTTCGCATAGGAAATTCGGGACTCCAGCGGTTGTCCTCTCGGGATGTAGATGACGAACACGATCATCAAGAGAGCGATGACGGCAGACGAATGCGCTGGAAATAGCTGATCGTCCCCGCCTGCGAATATCAACTGCAGGATCGTGCCGAGATCTCTGGCGTACGCTGCGGACGATACCGCATGAGGAGCGATGGAGTGCCGCTTTCCGGACGCTGTCTCGCCGTGATCTTACCTGTCGATCCACATGAGGAATATCGCCTCCTGTCAAGGTGATCGCGATGATCAGAATGGAGATGGGATTGGGATCTAAGATCGCTCGTTTGTACCGATCGACATGCCGACAGCCCGCCGGAAAAGGCGAGCGCTGGCGGTCATAAGTGTGACCTCTTCGTCGCCTTCTTTGTGCCCTTCCTGCCCTTCTTTGGACCATTGCTCCAAAAGTCGGAATGACAACCGTGAGAAGCTGCATACGATCGACGCGTTGGGCTGTACGGCGATGCCCATCGCAAAGATGGAAAACTTATTGAATGCACCGCCGAAAAGAGATCCAACAGGTTGAACAGGTTGCCCGTGGCAAACAGCCACCAATGGGTCGATTGATCAACGCCCGGCACAGAATGCGTACGTTTTAGAACACGGCGAACATGACGAGCGGAAGATGACCTCTGTCTTAGCTCGAATTCCAGATGTTCGTAAGGGCTGAAAACAACCCGGATCATTCGATTGTCCGGGTTCGTCAGCCTTGATCTTTCTTCCGCTGGGACTTCGCGAAGCTGCTGGCGCGAACTGCAGCTTTTTCTGTGAGTTCACCCGCTGAGAATGCGGAGTTGCCGCGACGGGCACTCTTCAGGATGTCTTCGACGAGCGACAGGATCGACGACAGCGCCTCTTCAAAGTGTTCAAGGTTCGATGTTGACTCCGCATAAATCTTTGCGGAACATCATTGAAGCCGCGCTTCGAAGCCTGCGGTAGATCGGCATCTGGCCGCTTTCTGAAGCCCGTGGCGGACGCCGCCGCCGCCCTCGAATTCCCGACCCCAGCCTGCGCCCGCGGTCCAAGCGTTGCCGCTGCCGATGCCGCGCCCCACGTATTGCGTTATTCTGAGCCGGCCCGATAATTCATAACTTCATACTGTTTGCACCTCCTTGTTCTTTCATATGTCTTGACCTCACGATGTTCGACCTTGTGGATCTGTCCTCAATGTGTCGTCATCTCACGCTCCACCGACGAGTTGAGCTTGGCGGAAGTCCGAGCGAACGAACGGTGGCTTCCTGCGTCCGACGACCGATGAGGCTTCTCGTAAGAGTGATTTTTGACCTTTGCCATCGAACTTCCTCTCAACTTAAGAGAGTTCCTGCACTGTCTTGTCAGCAGTTTCAGTTGACCGCCTCAGCACGTTTGAGCGTTCGAGACCTTGACTGTGGCGCGAACCATGTTGTTCGGATCTGACGAGCCAAGAGACTGTGGAGGATGCCCATCGTCGCAAGCTCCAAGACGGCGCGCGTAGCCGCCCATGACGCCTGCACTTTGGCAGGGGCTTCTGCGAGCACGCGGCCTGCACCGAAGATGCTGATCATCTCGTGCGGAATCGTCGTATCCTTCATGAAACCTCGATGAGGTTCTTTCTTCGCGTCCCTCGATGCCTCTTTCGTATTGCCTGGCACTTCGCTCGCCTTGCCGAGGCCTGCGCCAACTCCTGCCCCTTCTTGTTGCCCACGACTACGAGGGCGCTGGAGAAAATCCAGCGTCGCCCCTGACGACTTTGGCATTACCGGTTGGATGTAAACGACCTTCTCCTCAAATTCAGGAGTTCGTTGTTTCTCTGTCCCGTCCCCGTCATGGTTCCTGTCCATTCTAGCCATTCATTTCCACTCCTCCTGCGTTTGTGAATTTGAGGTTTGCCCCGCGTGTCATTTCGCGAGCGCGCGACGTATCTCGGTAGATGTAGCCCGCGGTCAAAGACAACCTCGGTGATGCCCTCGCGCGCGTTTTGGCGAATAAAGCGGCGCTGACAGCCTGCGGCTTTCGATGTTGCTGCCGTAGTTCGGAGTAGTCTTTGTCTTGAATCGCCGAGACGAGCGTCACGCCCTTTCTGTCGTCGATCAATTTGCGCGGATGTTCGCGAGAGGTTTACACGTTGAGGACGCCTGCCGTGCCCGAAACGTGGTTACGGACGCGTGGGTGCTTCTGCCTTTGCCTTGTTCTTGTCTGCCTCTTGATCAGCACCATATCATCTTTCCTTGCCGCCTTTATTTTCGCCTTGCCGCTCCTACCGACCTGCGGCGGATGCTCGCCTCGTACTTTGATGCCCTCGTCTCTTGTACGGTTCAGGCGGCGATAGCTGTGATCTTTGCAGCGATGGCGCTGATAGCCTTGTCGATGCCCGAACGATACGCTCGTCGCGGCCAGCGCGTTGTTGCGGTCGCCTGTGGGGCGGGCTTCGACAATGACGGGATGAGAAACCCATGAAAGGTTCAGATTTCGCCCTGTTTCGCGGCACGGCAGCCGACGCCGTTGATTTCGAGCGTCTCTTTGAATCGTCACGCTGACCACCATGTTGTTGATGAGCGTGCGTAGCCGTGCAGGGAGCGGTGCTCCTGTCGTCCGACGGCGCGACTGCAGTGACATTGCCCGACCGCGATCTGTCCGACAGCTCGCGGAAAAGTCGCCCTTCGAATCTTTATCGTCACCTTGTTGACTTCTCGACTTGACGAATACGCCAGCGGAATCTCAACTGGTGCTCTGCCAATTCTCGACATCTTTTTCTACCCCTCCACGTTTACATTAGACATAGGCGACGACTTCACGCTACGTCGCCTTTGCGGCTTCCTTTGTCGCCTGCGATCCCTTCGACGAGATGATGGCGATGCTGAGTCTGCCGAGGACGCGCGGGTAGCTCATCGTGCTTCACACAAGCGCGAAGACCGCTCGAGATACGCTTGATGCCCGTAATGACCTTCGCGCGGCCGTACGAGGAAAACCGTCAGCATGCCCTGCTTCGAGTCTCGCCGTGAAGGTGTAATCGCCAGTGATGCCCTCTTCCTTCAAGACCTCGGCGATCGCCTTCTTGATCTTGGAGGCGCGGAATCTCCACCTTTGGAGTGGTAGACGGAGTTCGCATTGCGAACGCGCGTCAGCACATCTACGGGTAATAGGACGTCATTTACCATGGAACCGATATCCTCCCTTTCATGCGTCTGGTGGTTTACCAGCTGGCTTTTCTGTCACGCCGGAGATGGCGCCGTTGCAGCTCTGCTCGCGGAAGCAGATGGCGCATGTCGAACTTCCTCAGGGAAGCTATGCGGACGGCCGCAGATCTTGCGGTAGAAGCGCGTTGCTGGCGCAGATCTGACCTCGCTGGCAATCCACTTTTCGATCATCGATTTCTTAGCCTGATTCGTACCTCTTCTTCATGCTCCTTGAAGGCATGCCCGACAGGCGAGAGCCCGCGCCTCTTCGTCTTTTCTGCTGCTCGTCGACGATGACGATGCCCGCGCCGCGCAGCTTGGTCAATCCTATCGCACTCGATCTCGGGGAAGATGGGCTGCTCCCCGAGGCCGACCGCATTAACTGCCGCGGCCGTCGGTGTTGCAAAGGCTCACGCCGCGAAGTCGCGATCGCGCAGGCGACGTTGATGAACTTGTCGAGAACTGGTACATGTGTCAGCGTGAAGGTGACCAAAGATCGGCATGCTCTTCGATTTCAAAGTGGCGAGCGACTCTTCGCGCGCGCTGGCGGGCTTCGTCCCGCAATGATCGTCAGATCGTTCACCGCGGCTGAGAGTTTGGATTGCTGACGATTCGCCGACGCTTCATGTTGATGAGATGACCCTTCGATCTTCGGAAGCTGCATGGATGTTCTTGTAACCGAACTTCTTCGTGAGCTCAGGCACAATAACTTCGTTTGTACTCTTCTGTAATCATCCAAACCGTGCCTCCTTCCTCGATTATTTCGTCCGTCGATGACTGCCGCACTCTTGCAGGCGCGGAACCATCTTGCTGCGTTGACTTCCTTCTTCACCCGTGCGCGCGTCGCTTCTGCAGGCCGGGCATACGAGCATGACCCTTGCAGGCGTTCAGAGGCCTTCGATGATGCCGTTCCCTGTGGGTACTTCTGCTCCGGCTTTGCATGCAAGGCTTCACCTGTTCACGCCCTCACCGACGACCTGTCTTTCTCGCGAGCCTGACGATCTTTGCCCTTTGTCTTTTAATCCTGTTTCTGGTGAGGATGACGACCGTGTCGCCTTTACGTGCAGTTTCACCAGATAAAATAGGCGCCTTATCAAAGAACCGGTTAAGGAACGATCTTCATGGAAATCCTCTCCGCAGCTCCTCGCCACGTGGGGCTGGCAACATGGGTTCCTCTCGATGCCTTGTCTTTGGCGAGGCACGGCGGCGTTCTCGTCAGCGGATGAAAGAGCCGTCCGACGACGGATGCCTTGATGCTTCGGACGACGTACGCCTGACGACATCGTTCTCTTGACCGTGCTGTCGGGGCTGCCGCCCTCGGTCGGCAGCCACCGACAACATCACCGATGTTGGCATACTTTTGCGGCACGTCAAGCCGCCGAGCACGCGGATGCACATGATCTCTTTTGCGCCCGTATTGTCGCCAACATTCAGTAGCTGCTGAATCACCGTGGCGAACCTCCTTCGAGATAGTGCGAAATTATTTCGCCCTTCCGGGATGATTTTCACGACTCCAGCGCTTTCAAAGCTGAGAGCGGCTGGTCTCCATCAGAGCTTTCAGCACTGTGGTCGCTGACATACCGTTGTTCTCGTCGCGGCTCAAATCACCGTCTTCGATTACCTTCTTATAGAGTTTGTGCTGTTCAACGTAATGACACCCATGACGACGACGGTCTTGTCCATCTTGTCAAGCATTATCTTGCTGACTGTCTTGCGTTCATTCTCCTCGCTCATCAAAGAGCCTCCTCTGCATATCAATCAATCTTCGCCAAGCAAACGTCCTGATTCGGCTCGTTTGCCTGTCTTGATGCGCGATCGACTCTTGAATTTCACGCCACTGATCTCCAGTCAGTCGGTAGAGCGTGCTGAAACGGAGTGTTAAACAGCTCCTGTTTTGAGCGAAGGAAAGTCACCAAGCCCCCGGCATTCAAGTCGCGTATCCTATTGTCCCCATTTACTCACCGCCTCTGCTGCTTTAAAGACCTCATGTGACGAATTTCTGCGTGACCGCAGCCAGGGCCTGCAAGCGCATGCTTACAAACTTCCTTCGACACGCTGTTCATCTCGGCGGTACCGTGCGACCTAAGCCTGACGTGACGCACACTCAGGTACCAGGCGAGCCCTTGCCGCCCATGCGCGTTCATGGGCTCGCCGCACCGCCGTCGGGGAAAAATCTGATTCAGACCTTGCCGCCGCTTTCTGATGTAGCGCGTCGCGCGGCGCGCCCTCGATCTGGCGGTTCGTGATCCATGCCGCTCCAACGCCGCGCGTCGAACTCGCTGTGCTGACCGTGCTGGGCGGCATGAGCTCTGGCCCTTCATGCGTCCGCGGAACCGTTTGCGTGGTTTGACCGGCGGCCAACATTAAGTTTCGCCTTCAGCGGCAGCCTTCTTGCGACTTTTCTTTTCCTGGAAGGATTTCGCCCCTCGAAGGACCAGTAATCTTGACGCTGATGCGTCCAGACACGTCGCGCTCATGCCGGTAGTCGACGTCGGCGCGCAGTGCAGCAGCGCTCGCGGCAAGCTCCTCCGCTTCGCATTTCGCGCTGCCCGCTATCGGAAACCTTGACCTGATGTCTTTGGCGCCGAGGCGCATCAGCATGACCGATCAGTTTCCGGTGCGGCGGAAGGCGATGTGGCGCTCTGGTTGCTGCGCGATGTTCTCAAAGGCGACGGCGCCAGTCGAGGTCGGGCGACGAATCTCGGAGATGTTGATGACGTCTTTTCCTGTTCTGCTCGGCGGGGCCTTCCTTTTGATCTGCTCGATGCCCGAACCACCGCGGCTTCATGACGCCGGCCGCGCTGTGCGAATCGCAGCCTGTGTAAGGTTCTTCCGAGCGCTCCGTTCCGATCTTCAGAGCTGCAGCTGAGGCTGTCTTCAAATACTTGCGGATCTTGATATCTTCATGGTGTTGTCCGCAAAGTCCTGTCTGCGTACCATTTTGCATCCCAACTTTATGATGCCAGATGCGGATGCTGTTCGGATTTACTTTTCTGGATCTAAACCTTTTCCTCCTCCTACCTTTTCTTCCATTTATGGCTAAAGATGGACGTGTGCTTCAAAATTTTGAACGCCCGCTCAATACGCGAACGCGGGTGGATGCGCTTGCGGCCGGGGCCTCGATCGACATAAGCCGTCTTACGGGGAGTCATCGACATTCATGTCGGTTGTTCTGCATTGGAAACGGCGGATTTCACCTTCTGCAGGACGCCTGCACCACTTCGGCGTGAATCAAGATTGCGGGAAAGTTTGGCGATGTTCTACACGATGTTGAGATCCATGACGATGCAATTTCTGCGCGGCGTGCAATCCGTACATACTTGGCTGTAGTTTTCGCTTCAAAGGTGGGAAATGCCTCCTTTCGTTTCCGTATTCAGCGAAGTCTTGCGTTTCGCTGCATGTGGCCCTTTGAACGTGCGTGCCGGAGCGAACCGAGCTTGTGTCCGACCACATTTCCGTCACATATACAGGAACGTGCTTGCGCGTCGTGCACGGCGTGATCGTGTGACCATGAACCGCAGATCGTGAGCTCGACCACGTCTTCACGACCTTCTGTCGTTCGCCGCATTGAGCGTCATTAATTTTCTTCACGACTTTCGTACGAAAGGCCCCTTCTGACTGATCTCGACAAAATATATCCCTCTCTGCCCAGGGCAGCCGATGCTGTCTCTGATCCACGAATTACTTGCGGCCACGCACGATGAGCTTGTCCGATCTTCTCTTTTGGTTGGCGCGTCTGGCGCCTCATCGCGCACTTGCCCCACTTGTGACTGATGCTGCGCCGACCGGCTGGTGCTCGCCGCCGCCATGTGGATGGTCGTTCGTTCATCACACGCCAGATTCTCCGGACGCTTTGCTTTGCCGCGGTTGCGCCCGCCTGCTGATCGTGATGTTCTCATGCTCGAGGCGGTTGACCGCCGATTGTCGCGCGGCAGTTGATGTGTACCTGCGAAGTTTCGCCCGAGGGAAGACGAGCTGCGTAGTCGTCTCTTCGCCATGAGCTGCGCTATACGCCAGCTTCTCGCGAGTTGCGTTCTTGGCTATCTCTTCAGCTCGATGTTGTAATCGCCATGACGTTCTTGATGGGCGCCGCCGACCTTGATGTCAGCCTCTGCGCCCGGATCAATTCTTGTCGCCAACCTTTGAGGCCGTTAAGGCGAGGATGCGCTTCGCCGTCCGCGAAGTTCAGGAGAGATGATGCGAGCGCTGCGGTTCGATCGGCCTCGACTGAGCTGCGACGCGGGCGGGGATGCCGTCCTTCAGTGCTTGGTCACATGCAGCGGCGCTTTTGTGACCGCCGCCTGGCGAGGAACCGTCAGGTTCTCTCATGGTGTCCGCTGTGGCCTTTGGAGGCTCTCGACGAGGGACCTCCGCTTGTCCGTCGATTTCGCCGAAACACGCGATCACAAGTGAAACCTGTATTTGCGGGGTCATAGTTTGAATCTCTTTGATTTACCTTTTTGACCTCGTTTGATTTGCATGCTCGAAGAACTGGATTGTCCGCCGTGAGCAGAGCTTCACAATCGCCTTCTTGTACGTCCTCACTTGCCGACGAAGCACCGCGCTTCACCTGCTGCCGCTGACGTTGACCGTGTTCACGTTTGCGACCTTCACGTCGAAGACCTCAGCGACCCGCCTTATGCGTCTCGATCTTGTTCGCCTTCTCGCGACGAGACGAACGTCATGCTTGCCTTCCTCCATGAGCTGGTGCTTTTGCTCCGTGACTCAGCGGCGCGAATGAGGATAGCCGCGTGCGTCCATTATGCGACACGCCTCGCGATTTTTCTGCTGCGTGTCTTCGTGATGTAGTAGCTTTCGTGCAGTTCAGGATGTCGTAGACGTTAGAGGCCATCGATCAGCTGAGTCGCCTGATGAGGATGCTGCGTGAGAAAGCTCGACGTTTTCGCCTCTCATGGAGGCGATGATGAGCGCTTCGCATCGATGCGAAATCGCCGAGCATGTTGACGACGCTCTTCGTCTTCGGGGCATCGAACTGAAGGTCGTCGAGGACGATGAGACCACCGCCTCGCCACCTTTGTCCGAGAGCGCTGCCCGGATCGCGAGGCGAGCGCTGGCCTAGCCTGCGTGACAGGCAGGCGCTGAGCGCGGCTGCGGGCCGGGCAAGTGCCGCCGCCGACCCACAGCGAAAGGGAGCGCGTCGAGCCGCTTCTCGCACGACCCGTGCCCTTCTGTCTCCACGGCTTCCTGCGCCGCCCTCACGAGGCCGCGCGTCTTCGTCGCGCGCCGTGCCGAGACGGCGCGATGCGAGCGCGTGACGGCGGCCCGATGACGAGGCCGGGCATTCATCTCCACGCCGAAGACGCTGTCATTCAATTCGATATCGCCCAGCCTGTCTGGTTTGCGCAGTATTATAAACTGCTACTTTTGGCATAGTTGGCAATCCTCCTGTGAGATTATTTCCTGCGCTTTTCTATTTGTCCGGCGTTTTCGACCCGCGACCGTGACGCGAACGACAGAGACCCTTCTTCGGGCGCGGATTGCGCTCCTTGATGAGGATGGAGGTTGCGCTCCGCGTCCACGGACGACGGACAGTACGCAGTGACACCGTGACCGCGCGACCCATCCGCGGAGCTTCTTGCGCTTCGGTGACGCGGCCGCGTGACCGCTGATCATCGCGCCCGTCGAGCCGGGTTCGCGGTGCGACAGGCCGACGACCCAGGGCCGGCGCCGCGGGGTTAGCGAGCGCTTTGATCGCGCTCGGCGAAGCCTGCGTTCTTCGAGGTGCCCGTCACATCGGCGAGGTCGCCGGCAGCAAATATGTCAACGCCGATGGTGTCGCGACGCCATATTCCGCAGCAGTCGGCAGTGACGCATCCTTCGCGGATGAAGGCACAGGCGCGACTCGCCCTGGCGAAGTGATCTCAGAGGCTGGTCAGACCCTCTTCTCTGCCCGAACTCTCGCCGAAGCCGATCTGGACGGCGTTGTGCGTCAGTTCACGGTCTCTGTTCGCGGTGATACAACGTCGTTGCCTCGACTCGGACGACCGTGACAGGGACGACAGTGTCCTCTTCCGCAAAGACTCATGCGTCATGCCAAGTTTTCTTCCCAAAAATAGCTTTCGACATAAATTCCACCTCCCATGCAGCTTGATCCGATGTCCACCCGGCCGCAGATCGAGGCGCACAGCGCGTTCCACCGTCTTGCGGGCAGGATCGAGGATGCGCACGAGGCGCTTGTGCGTGCGCATCTCGAGCTCGCTCGCGCTGAATCGCCTTGTTAACGTGCAAGTGAGCGCAGGATCGTGCAGATAGTTCTGCCTCCGTGGGGGAGCGGAATCGGACCCGCACGAGCGCCCGTTCGGCGGTATCGACAATCTTAACCGCGTCTGCGTCGAGCGCTGCTGCGATCGCAGGGCCCTCAAACTGAATAATACGGATTTTCATGCTGTTTCGACAATGTCCTCCCTTGTCGTCCTCGGACTCCATAGCCCAAACGTCTCCGCGCAGCGGTTCCCTGGCCCGCCGACACCATCTGCGCGTCATCAGCATGGGAGCAGCTAAGGAAGCGCTGAACCTGGTCGTGGTGATCTGAAATGAGCATCATCACCTGAGAGCCTTTTATAGCGGCTGCGAGACCGCAACCGTCCACAAAAGCACCTTTATGGAAATTAGCAGGTCTTAACCTTCGATCTCTCCGCACGCGGCCGGGCGCCAACCGGTGCAATGCCCTCAGCGAATAACGAAGCGCAGACCCGCTTCTCAATGGCGTCGGCGTCGCACGCGCGGCACCCATCTCGACGTTATCGCCGGGCATGACCATCTCCGTGCCCTCGGGCGAAAGCGGACAACACCGTGGCGTCCGTCGCGGAGAGATAGAACTGCGGACGTAGGTCGCGAAGCACGGCGACCAGACGGCCGCCCTCTTCCTTCTTGAGGACGTCGACCTGAGCCTTGGAGAGCACCATTGGTCGCGCGCGATCGAGCGCTTCGCGAAGAACCTTGACCACGGACGATGTCCTTGCGATCGGCGCGCGCAGGAGGAAGCGCCGATGTTGTCGCCGGCGACAGCGCGTATCGCCACTCTGACATTCCCCGATGCTCAGTGACAACTGATCGACCGTCTTTATCTTCGAGACCGACGGATCTCCGACCGTATCGTTGAGCTTCAGCTCACCGCGCTCCGACGCGGCCCGTTGCGACCGTGCCGCGGCCCGTAGATCGATCGAGCGTCCTCTCCTTGGCATGAGGTGCTTCTCCGTATCGCGCGTTTGGCGTCGGATGTGCATCGTAGCAGCATCCATGAGCTCAGCATCTTCTTCTCGTCGCCGCGTCGTGAGCGCGAGAGCAGAACCTGCAGCCGGCGGGATATCATCACCGAACTCGTAAGCCGTGAGGAGGTCGCGGGACTTCCATCGACAGGCTCAAAGGCTCCAGGATCGTCAACACCGGTCGGCGCGCGCGAGGAGCGAGATCGCGGAGCGCACCGACACGGCGACCAAGAGACTGTGCTCGCGCGTCTGCGGCATCAGACGTCGGCAGCGCTGCGACGAGGACTCGCGCCGTCGATCTGAGCAACGCCCGGTGATCACGCTCCCGAGCGTAGTCGGCGTGGCCTGAGCACTCAACGTGCGCGTGTAGTGACGCTACTCCGTCTCGTACTCAACGTGCGCCGTGTTGATCGTGATGCCGCGCGCTCTCTCCTCGAGCCTTGTCGATGTCCGCGTAGTCCTCGAACTGCGCCATGCTTTCTTAGACAGGACCTTCGTGATAGCTGCCGTCAGCGTCGTCTTGCCGTGATCGACGTGGGCCGATCGTACCGATGTTGACATGCGGCTTTGTTCTCTCAAACTTCTGCTTTTGCCATGTTTGTTTTCCTCCTCGTTACTCGCCCTTGTTCTTGGCGATGATAGCCTCGGCTGTTCTTGGGAACTTCATCATAGAAACTTCCATGGAGTGGGTTCCTCGACCTGCGTCTTGGAGCGCAGATCCGTCGAATATCCGAACATCTCGGACAGCGGAACGAACGCATTGATGAATTCGGGCGCGTTTCTCGCTTCCATGCGCTTCGATGCGACCGCGGCGCAGTTGATGTCGCCCATGACATCGCCCATATGCTCTTCGGCACGATGACCTCGACCTTCACGCCAGAGCTCGGGCGAGCCGGATTCGCCTTCTCAGCACCGTTTCTGAACGCCATCGAGGCGGCAATCTGCAGACGCCATTTTCCGAAGGTCGACTTCGTAGTACGAGCCGTCGTAGACCGTGACCTGGCGCTCGACCATCGGATAGCCGCGATGACGCCGTTGTCCATAGCCTCGCACGCCGTTCTCGATGGGGTTGATGAACTCCTTCGGAATAGCGCCGCCGATCGATCTTGTTCTCGAATGTAAAGCCTTCGCCTGCTCCCTGCGGCGTGAGCTCAAAGCCAGCAATGACCGTACTGACCGCGACCGCCCGACTGGCGAACGAACTTGCCTTCTGCCTTCGCAGGCTTTCGGATTGTCTCGCGGTACGCAACCTGCGGATTGCCGACGTGCCGGTCGACGCCCGAACTCACGCAGCATGCGGTCGACGATAATTTCAACGTAAAGCTCGCCCATGCGGGGATAATCGTCTGACCCGTCTCCTGATCCGTGCGCACACGGAACGTCGGATCTTCTTCGCCAGTTTTCTGCAGGGCGATGCCCATCTTCCTGATCATTCTTCGTCTTCGGCTCGACCGCGACCGAGATGACGGATCGGGGAACTCCATCGACTCAAGAATGATCGCACCAAATCGTCGCACAGCGTGTCGCCCGTCGTCGTATCCTTGAGACCGACGGCAGCGGCGATATCGCCGCTGTAGACCGGCATCGAGCTCCAGCACGGTAGGTTCGCGTGCATCTGCAGAATGCGGCCGATACGCTCATCGCCGCTTCGTCGAGTTGAAGACATAGAGCCGGAAGAAAGCGTGCCCGAGTAGACGCGGGAACGCGAGCTTTCCGACGTAAGGATCGGCCATGATCTTGAACGCGACGCCGCAAGGGGCCGTCGTCCGTCGAATCGCATGATCCTCTTCTCCCGTAGTCAGGGGTTGATGCCCTTGATCGCGGGGATGTCGATCGGCGCAGGCATGAAGTCGACGATTGCGTCGGCATCGGCTGCACGCCGCGGTTGCGGTACGAAGAGCCGCACGTCACCGGCGTCATCTTGCGGGCGATCGTCGCCCTTGCGGAGGCCTTCACGGATCTCATCTTCCGAGATTTCCTCGCCGCCGGTGCTTCTCCATGCGTCGTCATCCTCTTCGGCGACGGCTTTCGAGGGCTTGTCGCGGTACTCGTCGGCGAGCTCCTTCATATCATCGGGAATCGCCACCTCGTCGGCGACCTTTCGAGGTCGTCCTCGATGATGGCTTCCATCTTGATGAGATCGACGATGCGAGAACGTATCCTCCGAACCGATCGGCAGTTTGGATTGCCACGGTTCGCCTGCGGGCAGCTCCTGCATCATCTTGATGACGTTGAAGAAGTCCGCGCCCGTGATGTCCATCTTGTTGACATAAAGCCATGCGCGAACATTGTACTTCTCCGCTGGCGCCAGACCGTCTCTGTCAAGGGGCTCGGCGCCGCCTCTGGCCGTCAGGACGGCGACAGCGCCGTCCGGGCTGCCCGCAGCGAGCGCTCCCACCTCGACCGTGAAGTCAACGTGACCGGGCGTATCAATGATGTTGATACGATGATTCTTTCCAATGGCAGGTCGTCGCAGCCGACGTAATCGTAATGCCGCGCTCCTGCTCCTGTGCCATCAGTCCATCGCGGCGCCATCGTGAACCTCGCCGATCTTGTGGGTGATGCCCGTGTAAAGAGGATACGCTCTGTCGTTGTCTTTCCGGCATCGATGTGAGCCATGATGCCGATATTGCGAGTTTTTCCAGAGAAAACTCTCTTGCCACTATTATCGCTCCTTAACTGGTTGAGATACTGCTTGGGATTACCAACGATAATGAGCGACGCTCGCCAATCCTCAACCATCTTATGCGTATCTTCTTTTTCTTGATCGCTGCGCCCGTATTGTCGCTGCGTCATCGAGCTCGCAAAGCCTCTCATCCCATGGTCTTCTCGCCGCGCAGCCTGCGTAGTTCACAAAGCCAGCGAATACCGAGCGCGTCATGCGGCGGTCGGACGAACATCGGGACCGCACCTGATGGTTCGCACCGCCGACGCGGCGTGCGCACCTCGAGAACGGCATGACATTCTTCAGAGCCGTCTCGAAAGACTTCCAGAGATCCCGTGCCGTCTTGGCGCGGATCGTCTCAAACGCATCGTAAACGACGCGTTCGGCAACGCTTCTTCTTGCCCGAGAGCATCGCCTTTGTTGATAAACTTTGTAACCGTCTTGGACTTGTATGCGGATCCGACACGTCACGTCTGGGTGCGGCACCTGGCATGCTTACTCGAGCTATAATCTTCTGAGCGTCTCACTTCTTCTTCGCGCGCTTCGCCGTACTTCGACCTCGCCTGACCGCGATCCTGAACACCGCCGTTCATCCGGCGAACCACGGATGATGGTGGCGAACACCGAGCAGATCCCTTGACGCTGCCGCCGCGGATCAAGACAACACTATGCTCCTGCAGATATGTGGCCAATACCGGGAATATGCCGTCACCTCGATGCTGTTCGTCAAAAGCGAACACGGGCGCACTGCGAGAGCCGAGTTCGGCTTCTTCGAGGTCGTCGTAAACCCTCGTGCGAGCGCGCCGCGCTTCTGCAGGCAATTCTTCAGTGCGGTGCATTCGATTTCTCCTGCATGCTCTTGCGGCTCTTGCAGAACCAGCTGATTGATTGCCCGAGGCATTGATGCACCTTCCTTCATATTGAGAATGATTATTTATAATTACTCCGCCGCAGCTCTTTGAGCCTGCTCGCCTGCTGGGCAGGCGAAGCATTTACCGACCTGAGGCGTCGCTCTCGAGGAACCACTGATAAATTCAGCCACCATCTTCACACCATCTCACTGTCCTCGTCGTCGACAATCCTCGACGTAACTGCAGCTACGCCCGCGGTTTGTCTCCCGATAGATACAGAGCATCTGTGCAAATCTGGGGACTTTATTTTTATCATCGTTTCCTTCAGCGCAGCTGCACTGCAGCGGCGCTGCGACCTCGATGGAGCAAAGCCTTTCAGCTCCTGCATCGTGACATGCGACGACTTGACGCCGATCTCGCTCGCGAGATCGAGCAACTTCATCACGCGTTCATCCGCATCGTCCGCCACGAGACGTCCACGGCTCTTCTGCACGGCCTTCGTGACCTGCTTGACCCCGATGACCCGCTCCGCGTCCTCAGCGATTCAACGTCATGCAGCTTCCCTCCCCAACGACGATTCCTGCTCAGTGTCAGCACCTATATATTGGCAAAGGGAAAAACTATGTCGACACACTTTATTTTATCGGCATTTTTGTACCGCCGCCCTCGTGTGCATAAATGAAAATGATGAGCCAATCTCGAAAAGAAAGTCGGTTCATCATTTACCGATACGCGACCTAGTCTCGCGCGAAACCTTGTCCTGTAAGTCTGCCGGCGCCGGAGAGTTGGCGGGTGGGCAGAAGAAGCGGAGTGCATGCTGCCCTTCTTCATCAAGAGCCCGTGACATCGAGCTGAACCTGCCCGAGAACGCGAGCATGCCGCGATCGCCGCCGCCAGTAGACGCGGCGCGAGCTGCCGTGCCATTCTGCCGAAGCGCCTTCGCCGCCGCCTCGCGGATCCATGCACGATCCATCTCCACGGGCATGGCGCTTGCGCACTTGTCGGCAAGTGACGAGAAGATGAAGACGGGATCAGGCGTCGGATAGTCCTTGTCGTCGCGGCGAAGGCGACGGGCGAGAGGGCTCAGGCGAATCTCGCGATGCGCGCCTGCACCAAGCGCCGCGCCGACAAGCTCCATCTCATCGACGAGCCTGAATCCTCTGTGCCGTCCGCCTGACTTCTCGACATGAAGCGACAGAGGCCCGCCTGCAGGACATCGCCCGCACGGACATGGGCGCTGCCTGCAATCACGTCCTCGAAGCGCCGTGACACGCCAGCTCAGGTCTCGCCCTTGGCGACTGCACGATAACCCGCCCTCCCTCGTTTCCCCTGCCGCTGCTTGAGGCAGACACAGTGAACGGCTTCACCGTGAGCGCTTCACGAACATACGCCGAAAAGCTTCGACGAATACTCCTCCCATGATCTTTGAAGAACAGCCCATGCGCCAACGTCCGTGAAAAACCGGCGACGCGGGCGGTATCTTCCGCCCGCAGCCGATGAGACGACAGCGCCGATCGATTTGCCTCATCCCTCCTGCGCGCATCTTTTCAAAAGTCCCATTCCATCAGCACCTCATTCGTATCGAGGTCGAGGATCGCAATCTTTTCATCGGTCATCAAGGCGATGGTCGCCCTGCCGTCCTCGCGCTTCGACAGAGACGGCGAACCGGGATTGACGAACACGGTCGCGCCGCGCTTTTCGAGGACGTTCGTGTGGATGTGCCCCGTGATGAAGACGTCGGCGCACATCGTGCGTGCCGCCTCGTCCTTGGCTGCGTCGCTCTCGATGAGATGACCGTGCGTTGCGACGATGCGCTTGCCGCCCGCAAAAGCGCGTAGGCGTAGGGCGCTTGGATCGGCGTCTTCAAAGACGAGCTGGTCGACCTCGGAGTCGCAGCTGCCGCGGCGAGATGAGGACGGGCGGCACGCTCTCGTTGATCTTGTCGGCGAGCCCGGCGGGGTGTAATCTTCGAGCATCGGGTTGCGCGGGCCGTGATAGAGCACGTCGCCCGCGTGGATGATGAGGTCGGCGTCAGTAGAAATGCTTCTCATAGGCAAGCTGCCAGCGCTTCTCGCAGCCGTGCGTGTCGCTGATGATGCCGTTCATGACCTCGCCCCCTCAGCCGATCTTCTTCAGCAGGCTTGCGAGCTCCATCGCCGCCGAGGCGCAGTCCGCGCCCTTGTTGCCCGCCTTCGTGCCCGCACGCTCGATCGCCTGCTCGATGTTCTCCGTCGTCAGAACGCCGAAGAGCGTCGGCACGCCCGTCGAAAGCCCGACGCGGACGCCTTTCGACACCTCGCTGCAGACGAGAGTCATAATGCGTCGTCGCGCCGCGAATGACTGCACCGAGAGCAAATCACTGCATCGTATTTGCCACTCTCGGCCATCTTCTTCGGCAACAATCGAATCTCGAACGCGCCCGGCACCTGCGGCGTCCGATGTCATCTTCGTTCGTCTCATGACGATGCAGCGCATCGAGTGCGCGCCCAAAGAGCTTACTCGTGATGAACTCATTGAAACGCGCCGCCACGATGCCGATATGAAGTCCCTTGCCTGTAATGAAACCCTTCGATCGTCTTTGCCATGATTATCTCTCGCTTTACTCTGCATCATCGTTACAAAACGATTATGCATAGCCGTATGCATTATAGTACCTAATTTATGCAAAACGCCTGCCAGTCCTCGATCAGGGCCTCATCCGCAACATGCAATGCGAGCAAGACTTCTCGGGCAAATTCCAACGGTGCAGAACCATTGGCTGTAACCGTATTCTTGTCACAAACCGCCTGCTTTGGGCTGAAAATGCGCGCACCTTTATGACTGCATGAATCGTCCCACTGCAGCTCAGACAAACTGTTTCGTAGTAGCTCACAGCATCCAAAGCACCCGCCGCAGCTAAAAATCCTACTGCATCACAAATACCGCCTAACAATCTGCCATTTTGCGAACAATGCGTTGACCAGAGGAAACAGTTTCCGTGCGCGTTCTTCACGCCACCGCATTCCTCAATCAAAAGCAATGCCGCATAATCGTCCGGCACAGTATCTATCGTATAGTCGGTATCGTCGGAAGTCCACCGATGGAGCGCACACTTTGTGTCGAGCGAAACCGTCTTGATTTCAAATTTTCCTGACCAAGCAGGTGAATCCCCGACTGATATATACGCAGCTTCCCAATCAGCATATTCTTCAAGAAGCACCAATAGAATTGTTTCATTATTTTCTCCCATGATTCAAACCACGAAGTCATTATCATTTCGCCAGATCTTCGTCGTTCAAAAGGTGTCCCATCTTGACTTTCTTGACGCTCAAGTAGCGCTTGTCGAACTTGTTCGCCTTGACGACGAGCGGCACGCGTTCGACGATTTCGGATTGTAGTCCTCAAGTCCCGCGCGTTTGGCGGGATTGTTCGTCATGAGCGGATGCTCGTGAGGCCAGAGATCAGAAAGGATCTGTGCGCCGATGCCGTGAGTCGCGAGATCGGGCGCGAAGCCCAGCTCGACGTTCGCCCTCGACCCGTGTCTCGCCCCTTGTCCTGCAGTTCGTAAGCGCGCATCTTGTTTGCGAGGCCGATGCCGCGCCCTCACGGCGCATGTAGAGCACGACGCTCTCGCCTTCCTTCTCGATATATTTTTCAGGGCAGTGGCGAGCTGGTCGCCGCAGTCACAGCGCAGCGAGCCGAGGCGCGTCGCCCGTCGGGCATTCGAGGTGGACGCGCACGAGCACATTCTTTCTTGCCCGCGACATCGCCGCGGCGACGGCGATGTGGCACTGCTGCCGTCGAGCGTGCTCTCGCGCCTTGATGCGGAAGTGACCGTAGCGGCTCGGAGAAAGTCGAGCGTCGGCAATCTGCTTTGACGAAGCTCTCCGTGCGCTTGCGGTACTCGATGAGCGACTTGACCGTGATGATGTTGAGTCCGTGCTTTTTCGCAAATTCTTTCCAGCTCAGGCGTGCGCATCATGTGCCCATCGTCCGCCATGATCTCGCAGCAAAGCCCCGCAGAATAGAAGCCCGCCAAGCGCGCGAGATCCGTCGTCGCCTCCGTATGGCCCCGTGCGGCGCAGCACGCCGCCCTCGACGGAGCGCAGAGGGAAACACATGGCCGGGACGGCGGAAGGACGATGGCTTCGCTTTCGGATCGAGCAGGAGCTTGATCGTCTGGCAGCGCTCAAACGCTGAAATGCCCGTTTCCGTATGATAGGCGTCGATGGAAACCGTGAACGCCGTTTCGTGATTGTCCGTGTTGTTCGCGACCATCTGCCCGATATTCAGCTCGTCGAGCGCTTGCCGTCGATCGGCGTGCAGATCGAGTCCCTTCGCTGCTTCGCCGCGAAATTGATGTCCTCAGGCTTGACCGTCGCTGCCGCGATGATGAGATCGCCCTCGTTCTCGCGATCTTCATCGTCGACGACGACGACCATCCTGCCGTACCTGATATCCTCGATCGCCTGCTCCACCGTTGCAAAATCTGACATATTGCTGCATCTCCCTTATCTCTGGGAAAGCACGGACTATCCGGCACTCCCTTTAAAATCCTGCTGACGCAGGAAATCCTCAGATTAGTCCACCGCGCTCTTCGGCGCGGTCGCTCTCCGGCCGCTCCCGGAAAAAGTTTCTCCACGCGTACTGCCGAGGATGTCGGTCTCGATATTCAACCGGCTGCCCATGCGCTTTTCGCGCAGATTCGTGATCTCACGCGTATGCGGAATCGGCTGACCATAAAGTCCGCCGCACCCGCGCGCGACCGTGAAGACTGATGCCGTCGAGCGCGACCGATCCTTTCTCCACAACATAGCGCAGGGCGTCATCGCGCACGCACCGTCAAGAGGATGGCGTTGCCCTCCTCCTGCATGGCGGCGATCGTGCCCACGCCGTCGATATGACCGCTGACGATGTGACCGCCAAGGCGGCTCGAAGCGTCAGGCGCGCTCCAAGTTTACGCGGCTGCCGCGCTTCAGCTCTGCAAGCGACGTGCGTCGGACCGTCTCGGGCATGACATCCGCCGTGAAGTGCGCCGCATCAGTGCGTGACCGTCAGGCGGATGCCGTTGACCGCGATGCTGTCGCCGAGTGCGACATCTTCGAGCACCTTTCTTTCAGCGCGTGCGGCGATCTCACCGCCCGCAAGGCGCTCCAGTGCGCCGACCTCTTCAATATTCCTGTAAACAAAGGCTACCTCGCCTCCTTCGCCACACTAGCCCGTGAGGAGGATGTCTGCTGCGACCTGCTCCGCCGTCAGTCTTGTCAGAACTGCGGCATCGGCAAGCTCGGCGAATCCCGCCCCCTCGACAGGCGTCAGAGCCGCCTTGCCGCCCACGATCTTCGGCGCGATGAAGGCTACGATCTTGTCTACCAGCCCGCCGCCAGAGGCGAGAAGTTCAGCGTGCCGCCGCCTCGACAAAGACCGAGGTCAGGTCGCGCGCCGCAAGCAGGCGCCAAGCGCCGCGGATCGACGCGCTCGCCCTCGCCCGCACTGCACGACCTCGACGCCCGCCGCTTCCAAAGCCGCACAGCGCTCCTCGGGCGCGGCGCATGTCACGGCGACGAGTGTCTTCGCCGCACCGTCCTGTGACGACCTTCGCCGCAAGCGGCGTGCGCGCGCGGCTGTCGACGATGACGCGCACGATTCCCTGCCCGTGCCGTCCGCCAACCGCGTCGTCAGCGATGGATCGTCGGCGAGCACCGTGCCGATGCCGACGACGATGGCGTCCGCCACGTCGCGCATCTCATGCACGCGCCGCCGCGCCGCTCGCCCGTGATCCACTGCGATTTCCCCGCCGCCGTCGCGATCTTGCCGTCGAGCGTCATCGCCGTCTTGAGCGTGACAAACGGCGGTTTCTCTGTCACCCATTTGAGATACGCTTCGTTGAGCCGCCGCGCCTCTTCAGCGAGCACGCCGACCGTAACCTCGAGCGCCCGCCGCTTCGAGCAGTCGCTTGCCCGCTTGCCTGCGACGAGCGGATTCGGGTCGAGCATCGCGGTGACGACACGCTGACGCCTGCCTTGATCAGCGCCCGGCGCACGGTCCCGTGCGCCCGTGGTGCGAGCATAGCTCCAGCGTCACGCAGGCAGCCGCACCGTGCGCGAGATCGCCCGCCATGGCGAGCGCAGTGCACCTCGGCGTGCGGCGTGCCACGCGTGCGATGCCAGCCCGCACGGCGATGCGCGCCCTCGCGCACGATGACGGCACCGACAAGCGGTTCGGCGCGGTGCGGCCACGCGCATTCGCAGCGAGCAGGAGCTTCTCTCGCATGAAGTCCCTCGATCCCTGCCATCTCCCGCCCCTTCCTGTTCTTTGCACAAAAAGACCGCAAAAGAACACTCTTTTTCACAGTCTCCGTAACGCAGCTGACGTCTTTTCCCATCCAGACTATACTGTCGGCTGGAATCACACCGAATCTGCTAAAAGGCTCGCAGGCTATACTGCGCGGTGGGGACTTACACCCCGCCCAAAGACTGCTCTTCTGCTGAAAGAATACCATAAGACTAGGATATTTGTCAGTTCATAGGCTGAGACGCGCGGACATCCTATGCATGTATATATGCGCACAAAAAGAAGGAGGCTGCAGCCTCCCCCAAAAAGATACATTGCCTGCGAGCCCCTGATGTAGCAAGACCCACCCAGTACGAGCTGTAAGCAGATCAATCGCCACGCCACGGCTCGACGATGCGTTGATGAAGTTGCCGTCACCGAGATAGATGCCGACGCACGATGCACCATAAGTGTGCGTCGTGAAGAACACGAGATCGCGAGGATCAGCTCGTCGGTCGAAACGGGAGTACCCACCTCGAACTGCTCATCCGCCATGCGCGGCAGATGAGCACCGGCGTTGGCGAACACTACCGCGCATAGCCCGAGCAGTCAAAACCGCTCGGCGTCCAGTAGCCGCCGAATACATACGGCACTCGAGATACCGCATCGAATCCGAGATGATGCGGCGCGAAATATAGTTCGAGCCGCGGCTCACTCCGCGCATACCGCTTGCCGAGAAGCGCCGAGTACGTCGCCGAGACCAACGAGGCCGTCCGCCTCAAGGCCGTGCGCACTCTGGAAAGCCTTGACCGCCTCTGCCGTTGCGGGGCCGAAATCGCCGTCCGCCGCCACGTCATATCCAGGCTGGCCAACCGTCCCTGAATCTCCGCTACATCGCTTCCACGGTCTCCGATCCGAAAGCCGAAGCCCCCGCAACAGACACCCACATCAAAACCATGGTCAGCACGAAAATACGCATTACTCTACTCAAATGAGACACTCCCTCTCTGATTTCGCCTACAGGGTTAGCTGCGGGTTAGGAAGAGAACACCCTTTTGATGCGGCGGAAAGCGGTCTTCTTCCGCACGTCCTGCTGCCGCCTCATCATTCACCCAAAACTTGGTTCCCCGCTCCTGAGCTGGATTCGGCTTTACTCGCTGATGCGTATTGGCTCTTCGTTGTTTTGCTCGCTGGGCGTCCTATAAGCCGGAGTTCGTGCTGCCTTACGGCAGTGACAATCATTATCTGGGCCGTCCGTTGCGGACGGCTCAAGCGGCCGCTACCGGAGGTCGGCGGGCCGCCTCATCCCTTCCCTATTCCGGTCTTGCTTCGCGTGGGGTTTGCCCTAGCCAGCCAGTCACTGACTGCTGGTGCGCTCCACGCACCTTCCACCCTGCCAGCACGGCTATGCCGTGCGGCGGTCTAAGTCTCTATGGCACTTTCCCTAGAGGTTGCCCCGCTGAGACGTTATCCAGCACGCTGCCCTCTGAAGCCGGACTTTCCTCAGGCGAAAACGCCCGCGATTGCCCGGATGCTCCAGCAGACTCACGACGTGACCATTATACCAGTTGCCCAAAGTTTGTCAAACGATTCGAGGCACATGCGAAACAATTATTATAAAGAGAACGTTAATTCTATATCTCGCATCTATCGTACATATAGTTATAGGTTCTGAAAAGAAATCACTAGATTTTTCGTTTTCAGCAACAACTTCACGCCATCGCCAAGTTCCTTCTCCAACCGTTTCAGCCAAGACGGGCAACGATCAGCTGCTCCGTCGCAAAGTGCCCGGCATCAAGAACATGAATCCCAAGACCTGTGGCGCGTCTCAGCATCGTGATACAGACGTCGCCCGTCACATAGACGTCAGCGCTCTTGGCTGCCGCCCCTGCCGACGAACTCCGCACCGCTGCCGCCGCAGAGGGCGACACGGGAAATCCTGCGATTGCCTGCACGCACGATGCGCATAGACGAAAGCCCCACTTTCTCCTTGACGCATGCAGCAAAAATCATCCAGAGAATTCCGCATCAAAGAGAGCCGATGCGCCCAGACCCGGCTCGCCGTCCGCCGCGCTCGGCAAGCGGCACAACGCCCTTCAATTCAGCTTTTCAGCGAGCACATCGTTGGCGCCGCCCGCCGCACTGTCGAGGTTCGTGTGCGCAGCAAAAGACGGCGACGTCCGCCTTGATCAGACGCGCGATCTTGCGCCCAATCACATCATCTGTGCGCACCGCCTTTAAGCCGCGAAAAATAAGAGGATGGTGCGCGACGATCAGATCGCAGCCATCCTCGATTGCATGTTCCACTGTTTCCTCGCGCGCACATCGAGCGCGACGAGGATCTTCCTCACTTCATCGTGCGGCGAGCCGACGAGGAGGCCGGGTTGTCCACTCCTCTGCCAAGCGGCGCGGCGCGATGCGCTCCATCGCCTACGCAGCGTCCTGCAACTTTACCATATAAAGCTTTTCTCCTCAATGCGGCGGCCTTTTTCTCCCGAGCGCGCGATACGCCGCCCCTTCCCTACGCGCGCGCTCTTTGTCCATGCCTTCTCTCGCACGGCGCGCACGAAAAGCAGCTGCTCGATATGTTCTTTCAAGAGCGGCGGCTTCTTCTGCCAAAAGGCAGAGACCTATCTCCAAGAAGATCGGCTCAGGCCTTCCTTTTTCCCTCGCCCTTGCCAGAAGGATCTCATAGAGCCTGCCGCCCGCCCGCACAAGGCTTTCCTCCGCGATGTACCAGCCGTTGTCATAGAGCGGTGCGAAGCTCCGCCGCATCGCTCTGCGGCTGCAGGACAAGTGTTTCCACCGCCCGCAGCACGGCAGCGCCGTCCCGTGAGGATGCGCGAGATCAGCGAGCCTCCCATGCCCGCGACGGCGACACTGTCGACCTCGCGGGCGCAAGCGCCACAAGGCCGTCACCGGGCGCACCTCGACCATCTGCGCCAGCCCCTGCCGCCTGCACGGCTCGCCGCCGCCTCGTGCAGGCCCCTCGTTCACGTCGACGGCGATCGCGTGTACAATCTTTCCCGCAGCGGCGAGGGCAAGCGGCAGCTTGCATGATCGGTGCCGATGTCGGCAAGACGCGCACCCAAAAGGCACGAAGGCGGCGACGGCCGCGGGCATGCTCATCGAGTTCCGGCACCGTCACCGCCCCTTTTCATCTTTTTCAGCATCCAATCAATCGAGAAAGTCCTTCAGCTTGCGGCTGCGACTCGGATGACGCAGCTTTCAGAAAGACCTTCGCCTCGATCTGACGGATGCGCTCGCGCGTCACGCCGAAGTTCTGTCCGACCTCTTCAAGCGTGCGCGCCCTGCCGTCGTCGAGACCGAAACGCAGGCGCAGGACGCGCTCCTCGCGTTCCGTCAAGGTGTCGAGGACTTCTCGAGCTGTTCTTTGAGGAGCATGAAGGATGCGGCCTCGCCGGCGCGGGCGCGTCCTGATCCTCGATGAAGTCGCCGAGTGAGAGTCCTCTTCCTCGCCGATCGGCGTTTCAGAAAACTGGCTCCTGCGCAATCTTCGCAATCTCGCGCACGCGCTCCACGCTGATTTCCATCGCCTCGGCGATTTCTTCGAGCGACGGCTCCCGGCCAGCTGCTGCAGGAGCTGACGCGAAACGCGAATGAGCTTGTTGATCGTCTCGACCATGTGCACGGGGATGCGGATCGTACGCGCCTGATCGGCGATGGCGCGCGTGATCGCCTGCCAGAATCCACCACGTCGCATAGGTACTGAACTTGTATCCTTGTTGTAGTCGAACTTCTCGACCGCCTTGATGAGGCCAGATTGCCCTCCTGTATGAGATCGAGGAACAGCATGCCCTGCCGACATAGCGCTTGGCAATGCTCACGACGAGACGAAGATTCGCCTCTGCCAATTTCCTTCTGCGCTTCCTCATCGCCCGCTTCCATGCGCTTGGCAGGGCGATTTCCTCATCTGCGGAAAGGAGGCACGCGGCCGATCTCCTTCAGATACGTGCGCATCGGGATCGTCGATGCTGATTCCCTCGGGAATGCTGGAGATCGATATCCACCTCTTCCTCAGCCTTGTCCTCGTCCATCTCCGCTTGTGCACGGTTCCAGAATCATCTACAATTTCGATGCCCTTATTGCTGAACGTCTCGTAAAGGTCGTCGATTTCATCCGGCGTGAGTTCCTGCTCCTGCAATGCTGTCATCAACTCGCCGTAGGTCAGCACGCCGCCGTTGCCCGCCGCTTTTTGTGAGAAGGCTCGCACGATGGCAGAGCTCTGCGTCGGCTTCTTGTCCACGTCGAGACCGCCTTGTTCGCTTTTCTCAGCCATGGAATCGCGCCTCCTTTCTGCTGCTCATTTCGTCATGTCGGGCAGGGGCGCCCGCTTGGGAAAAATGCCCTGTTGTTTTGCTCATAGCCCTTCCATTTCGTTCTTTATTCGCTGAATCTGCGCTAATTCCTGCAAGAACCGCGCATCATTTTCCTTTTCCATCGATCGGCGCGCCGCGTATGCTCTTCAAAGAGGCTGCGCAAGATACGTCCTGCGCAAGCGCCGCATGCGAGTCATCGTAAAGCCTCCAGCGCGTCCATCATCCCCCGTGTCACTCGGCAAGCGATCGACTGATCTCCGTCGCGACCGCCTCGAAAAGCTCCGCCTGCGCACGCGTCCGTCGGCCCTCTCGCCCGCAAGATGAAGTCCATAGAGCCACGCGAGCGCCTTCGCCTGTTCCTCTGTCGAAAAAGCCTCGAACGGCACGAGGGAGGCAATATGCTCCGTGACAGCGGATCGTGCCACGCTGTCCGAGCACGATCCGCCCTGCACGCTGCAGAATATCGTCCGCCTGAAGGCGCGCCGCGTCGTCTCTCGCACGGCAGCGAGCGGCGCAGAAGATCGCCGCCGCGCCAAGCTCAGCGCGTATGAGCCCTTCGTCGAGCGTCAGTTCACGCGCCGTGCGCACGATATAACCATCAAGTTCCGCAGGGCTTTTCACCTCGGCGAGCACGGGCAGAAGCGCCGCGAGTGTATCGAGCCTGCCCTGCAGGCTCTCCTTGTCCGCCGTCTCCAATACGCGCACCATGCGGTACTCGATGAAGGAAGCGCCGCCTCAACGAAGTTTTTCGGAAAGCCGCCTCGCCATGTTTTCGGATGTATTCGTCGGGATCTTTGCCGTCGGCACGCGCAGCACCTGACCGTCGCCCCGCCGCGCGCGCGACGGAAAGCGCGCGAAGCGTCGCCTCCTGTCCCGCCGCATCGCTGTCATAGCAGAAGCGCAATTCCGGCGCATAGCGCAGCAGAAGCTTCGCCTGCTCTGCAGTAAAAGCTGTGCCGAGGGAGGCGACGACGTTCTCTATACCCGCAGCCGCGACGGAAATCGCATCCATATAGCCCTCTACGACGATGGCGAATCCCGCGCGCGCGATAGCGCGATGCGCGCGATCGAGACCGAAGAGCAGACGTCGCTTGTTGAAGATCAGCGTCTCGGGCGAATTCAGGTATTTCGGCTCGCCGTCTCCCCGAGATGCGTCCGCCGAACGCCACCACGCGCCCTCGCGCGTCGCGGATCGGGATGATCACGCGGTGCAGCGGTCGTAATGACCCGCACCTTCTGCCGCTTCGCCGCCAAGCCGCCTCTCTTCAAGGAGCGCAGCAGACACGCCGCGCTTCTCGAAGGCGACGGCGAGCTTGTCCCACGCGGGCGGCGCATAGCCGATGCCGAAAGCTTCGATGACGCTCTCGCCGATGCCGCGCCCCGCGAGATAAGCCTTCGCCGCCTCGCCGTAATGCGTCTTGGTCGAGACAGTTGTGAAAAAGGTCTGCGCCATCTCATCACGCGCGAGTTCCTCCGCCTTCTTGTCACGCGCGATTTCCGCTCGCTTCTCTCTCTCTCGGGCAAAGGAATATTGAGCTTTTCCGCCTGCGGTTTGATTGCCTCGAAATAGGGGATGTTCTCGATAAGCGAGAGAACTTGAATACGTTTCCTCCGACGTGACAGCCGAAACAATAAAAATCCCTGCTCGGGAACCACCGAAAAGACGGTGTGTTCTCGTGGTGAAAACGAGCAGCAGCCCCAATAACGATTTCCTTTTTCTTTAACGCGACATAGGAGGAAACGACGGCAACGATGTCGGAATCTGCGCGTACGCGCTCGACAAAGCGTCCATCGCCTCATTCCTCATGCTTTTTCACCTTCGCTGCTCCCTCCTCCTCGATTTTTCTGTGATTTTTCTACCGTCTTGAAACGAACGAATCATGCGGAACATCCATTCAAATTCCACTAAATTTATATTCCCTACTAAATTGAAAATATCCTCTTTTTCCGTGCGCCAATTTGCCGAACGCAGCGGCAGTGGCACAAACGCAAAAATCCCGCAAAGTTCCGACAAAATCACGCATCGCCCGGCACGAAAAACCAACGGGCGGCATGAAGATGCGTGCAAACGTATGCACGGCATAGTTGTCGCTGAGACCTGCCACAGTCGACGACGGTCTGCTGTCTGCCCCAGCGCGTTTCATAGCGGCGAAACTCCTCAGGGCAGTTCCTCGAAATTCTCCATGTGGTGCGCGTAGCTCGCGCACCTGAACACTGCCTGCTTCCTCTCACGCGCCAGCCGCTCGAATGGTGATATGCTCAAACATGAAGGCGCGAAACGCGTCCATGACCTCCTGCGCACGGCAGGTGAAAGCGTGATATCTCCCTGCTTTGCCGAATGCACGATGAGGCCGGAGACCATGCCCGTGATCATCTCGATGTCGATGCCCAAGTCTCGCATAGGGCGAGCGTCGGCAGATCGCCGCCCTCACGATACTCCGCACGCAGACTGTCGTCGTAGTCGTGGCAAAGGTAGGCAATGCGGTCAGCAATGCGCACGATACGCCCTTCGAGTGTCTTCGGCAAGTGCTTTCCCGTGTGATTGACGATGCCGTCCTTGACCTCGAAGGTCAAATTAAGACCCGCGCCATCGCGCTCCAAATACTCGACGACGCGCAGACTCCTGCTCGTTGTGCGCGAAGTGTCCGATGATCTCCGCCATCGCTGCCTCGCCCGCATGTCCGGAAAGGCGTATGCCCGACGTCGTGACCGAGCGCAATCGCCTCCGTCAAATCTTCGTTGAGGCAAAGTCCTCGCGCGATCGTGCGGGCGATCTGCGACACTTCCAAACTGTGCGTCATGCGCGTACGGTAGTGATCGCCCGAGACGATGTAAACCTGCGTCTTGCGCTTCAGACGCCGGAACGCCTTCGAGTGCAGGATGCGGTCGCGGTCGCGCTGAAAGTCCGTGCGGAAAGGGCACGGGGCAATCGGCGCTCGCCGCCGGCTCTCCCTGCTCTTCGCCGCAAAAGGGGAAAGCATCTCATACTCAACGCCTCACGTTTTTCCCGTATCGTCATCTGTCCGCCTCCTTCCTGCTTGTCTTCCATTATATGATGGAATAATACGGCAAGAACACCGCTTTATCCTGCCAAAACCTATCCTTTAAGGAAAATTCGCTGGAAAACCTGCCCTCATGCTGCATGATAGAAAAAGAATCCATGGAAACACTTTTTCCCGCCAATGAAAGGAAGCGTCTTTATGACCTGTTTCTCGGTTCTCATGATGCGTTCTGCTCACCCTGGGCGTAACGGCTCTTGCCACCGAACTTCTCCTCTGATTCCTACCGTCTCGACTTCTCCTCGGACGCTGCGTCTTCGACGGCAACATCCGCATCGTTGCCAACGGCTGCACCTTCGTGCCGACCATGCCGAGGTCGACCTTGCGACGCAGCCTCGAGTACCTGAAAACGGCGCTTTCGATGCCCAGGCGGCGTCAACTCTGATTTCGAGGGTCTGGTGCGAGGGGCAATGTCAGCGTCTCACAGGACGGCGAAACTCACAGGCGACAAGGCTCATGTCATCGGCAAGACGCACGAGGCTGTCGTCGAAAGGCAACGTCTTCCTGAGCGCCCCCAAGGTCACGATTCAGTCGGACAGCGGCTCTTCAACTGGGACACTCAGGGTCGCACAGTTCGACGACAACGTGATTCGCCAAGGCAAAGCGCGAGATCAGGCGGAGCACGCCTTCTACGACGCTCGCCAGAGACGAGCTGCTCTAAGCTGCAGTCACGACCTTCTTCACACCGCACCGTCGAAACGAACACGAGATTTCACAAACTGAAGCCCACCCATTCCTCTTACTCACACGGGGACTGGGCGGGCTTTTTGGCGTCTGCCCAACGACTCGTTGAACAGTGACTCGGCAATATCGTTACGTTTTTCCCTCTGCCTGTGTGGATTCGGGGAAGAACTGCACCTGTACACGGCGCTGCGCCTTAGTGGAAATCCATTCGGTCAAACGAGCACGCAACGCTTCGTCCATATTGGCCTTCAAGTATATAAAAGCAATCGGCATTTCACTCAGAGAATCCGATGGATCTGCAGTCGCAGCAGGGCCGCGCACACTCCCAACGGCGATGCGGGAGATTTCCGGGAACACGATACGTGCCTCACGATTCCAGTCCAATATATAAGTGCCCTGCTTTTCACTTCTCCTCTCGAGCAGATTTGAGTGCGGTCACTGTCTGTTGTTCCTGTACGGAAGGAATGGCTCTTTTTCAACCTCGCTGAGTCTCTGATCGATCATCGCCTCCATCTTTTCCCGCTCTTCCACCGTTTCTGCAGAAAAAACCTCCAGACGGAAAGGTTTGAGATATGCCTTTTCATGCAGTTTCTCCGTCAATACTGTTAAATCATCCTCCGATATTCCGGCAATCGTAAATACCGTCAATATTTTCTCCTCACTATCCAAGGTATAGGAGATCGCCAGATGAGGCGGCACTTTGAAATTCTCCTCGATATAAATCTTCGCCTGCTCGCTCTCCAGATTTTTCCTGCACGCTCCGATACGCAAAAGAAACAGCTGGGCAATGTGACAAAGTATAGGCAAATGTCAGCAGGTAGCGTTTCTGTCTTGAAAAATTCCACGGAGTCCCGCTCGATCTTGGATGGAATGTCAATGATTTTCAGGACACTGAATGCGGTCAAACAGATAAAGAAACTATTGATGAAGAAAGATATAACGCACCTACGGTATGCAGTCACACCCGTAGCAATGCCATATCCTGCAGGTACAGAGAGGAGGCATGAGCCGTCGCAATCGCAACGCCGGGGATGACATTTCCACCTTCTTTACGTGTTATACCGATGATGCCTGCCAGTCCACCGAAAACAGCGATCAAAACATCCCAGATGGTCGAGTGATGTCCGTGCAAAGCAGTTCCGACGAAGAGTGCAGCTATGGGCAGGAAAAATAAAGTGCCGATGTGGCAACCGAAATGAGCACTCAGGGCCAACAGACTGCCTGCACTAGAGCGGATATATGTGCTGTCATACCGGGCAAGGCCATAGCCGATACGCAAAATCGACCCCATCAGCGGAGAGATCAGCATCGCGCCGATGATGACCGCCGTGCTGTCCATGTTGGGTCCGATGGGCGATAAAGATGGCCAACATCAGTACAGAGATTCGTCCCCGAAATCGCACGCCGGCGTTGATCCGATCTGTAATTTCCCGTATCGACGCGATGTCGCCATGCAAATCAAAAATCTTTCAGCTTATTCCAAACCGAAACAAACTGTCTCCTTCGTCTAGGGCATCCGGGATACTTTCATTATATAGAAGCATACGCTTGTTTCATGAATATTTTCGAGGCCCTTCACCATCATATCGAACCTCCCAGCTCAAAAACCGTCAGCCCGGTAGAAGTCGTACAATCTAACTTTTTCCAGCAGGAAAGCATGTGTATAGAAAGAAATATACTATAAGAGACACAGGACCCGCATGCAAAAGGAGTTGCCGTCAAAGCAGCTCCTTTTGCATCGCGAGTCCTGTGGTAGTCAAAGGCCTCTTAATGTTCCTTCATCCAAGCGTTCAAGCAAATTCCAGATACTTCCTCGCCCGCTACCGTACTTCTCACGACGTAGTCGAGATCCTGTCGCCCCCTGCCGCTGAGATTGACGAGGATCGAGCCCGTATCCATCTCCTTGGCGCGGCGCATGGCGTAGGCGACCGCGACGAGCTTTCGAGCGCGGGGATGATTCCCTCGTAGCGCGAAAGTTTGAAGAAGGCCGATTGCCTCCTCGTCCGTCGCCGTATCGTACTGACGCGCCCAATCTCGCGCAAAAAGGCGTGCTCGGGGCCGACGGATGGGTGAGTCGAGTCCGCTTGCTACCGAATACACACGGGAGCGGCTCGCCCGCCGCGTCCTCAGGCATGATGCTGTCAAAGCCGTGCATGGCGCCCTCTTCGCCGCCACGACATGGACGCTGCATGATCGCCGAGCTTCTCGCCAGCCCCAGAGGCTCGGCGCCGACGATCTCCACAGGATCGTCGAGGAGCACGAACATGCCGATGGCATTGCTGCCGCCGCCCACGCACGCCGTCACAACATCAGGCAGGAATCCCATCATATCCTTGAACTGCTCGCGCGCCTCGATGCCTACGACCGATCACAAATCGCGCACCATCATGGGGAACGGATGCGGCCCTGACAGCAGGCCGATGCAGTAAATCGTCTCCTTGTAGTTCGCCAGATAATCCTCAAAGCCGCATCGACAGCTTCGCTTGAGCGTCTTCGCCACGCAGAGACGGCACGACCTTCGCGCCGAGACACCTTCATGCGCCGCCACATTCGGCGCCTGCTTCGTGATGTCGACCTCGCCCATGTAAATCGTGCGTCAAGCCCAAAAGAGGCTGCCGCCGTCGCGAGCGCCACGCCGTGCTGTCCGCGCCCGTCTCGGCAATGATGCGCTGCCTTGCCCGCGAACTTCGCCGAAGCCCCTCGCCCATGCAATGATTGAGCTTGTGCGCACCCGAGTGGTTCAAATCCTCACGCTTCAAATAGATCTGGCAATTGCCGATCTTGCGCGAAAGGCGCTCGCAGTGGTAGACGGGCGTCGGCCGCCCTTGAAACTCGCGGCGTATGCGACGCAGCTCGTTGATGAACTGCGAGGAATGGCAAAATCGTCAGATACGCCTCGTTGATTTCTGAAAAGCAGGCACGAGTTCTTCCGGCAGGTAAGCGCCGCCGAATTGCCGAAAACGCCCCTCCTTGTTCGGATATTCCTTGAGATAACGCTTGAAATCCATACATCTTCCTCACTTTACTTGATTCAATTTCTCGGCGAGCGCCGCTGCGGAGTCGTCGCCTCTAAGGCAGGTCATGACCGGCTGTGCGCCGAGCATGACGACGTTTCCGTCCGCATAGGCACTCTCCTTGCTGTGCCCGTCGTGGTATGCCGCCGCTAGGGTTGCCCTGCACGAAGTAGGCGCGCTCGGCGCTCGACATATTGTCGGTCTCAGCGGGAACGACAGGTGTTTGCCCTTGACACAAAACGCGCCGTCATCACTTGACGCCATACGTCCGCCGCTGTACTCCTTGACGCTCTGCATGTACTTGTCACGGCGCTCTCCTTGTTCGTCGGATGATCGGACGGATCGAACATCTCGCTGACGAAATTCTGCCGATTCTCGCCCATCTGCTCTCATGAAGCGCTGCCAGACGGCTGCAGCACGGGATTGTACCCGCGTCCGTGATGCTGCCAGAGTGCAAGTCCGTCCGCTTCCCATTCGTGCGCACGACCGATCGACACGCGTTGATCTGCGTGACAACCGTATTGAGCACGACGTTTCTAAGTCTGACGCATTCTGTCATATCGGCGAGAACCTGCGCACCGATCGCCACGTCGATCTTCTTGCGCCAGCCATCCGCCACATGGTTCTTCATGCCATGCCCCATCTCATGCCCCAGAACGACGGCAATCTCATCCTCATTTTGCAGATAATAGAAAAAGCCCGCGGTTGATCGACATCACATGTCCAAGAGAGCAAAAAGGCATTGAAGGTATCGTCCTGATTGATGAACCAAAGGAACGGCTTGTCACGGACGGAAGGATCGCTCTTGGCGATGCCCGCCGAAACGCGTTCGATCGCACGGCTGCAAACTCCCTCCCACGGGAATACTCTTCCACGCTAAGCTCTTCTTGGTACGAGGCGAAAGCGCCTGCCGCCCCTCCTCCGTCTGGTCGAGTTCCCATGATTTGATTCTCCGCCTCGGCCTTTGCCTCGAAAGCCGCCTATGACCGTGCCGACGAGGTCGCCCCAGCCCGCATCCGCCACAGGAGCAGGCTGCAGGGGCGAAAGCTTCCTCCAAAGCGAGCATACCCGCTGCGAGTCCGCAGCCACACGTTTCTTCCAAGTATTCATTTCATCATCTCCCTTGCTTTCATCAAGAAGCGGCTACGCATAAACCCATAAACAATAGTTTACTCTATACATTTTTCGACGATATTCGATGAAAATCCTTTTTCGGCACAAGACCTGCGGCCATCTTTTTACAAAGATTGCGCCGCAAGTCTCTATTTTTCACGAACATACCTTCGTCTCTGCGAGGGTCTCCGATTCCTATCGCTTGTTGTGCGCCGTCAGCAGCCGGAAGCGAATCGATGAACCGCACAGGAAACGCCGAAGGTCAGCCGCGCTCTCGGCAGGAATGACGGCGCTGCTGCCGCATTCCTACACGCTAGAAATACGGACGCACCGTCGACCTGCGCGATGAAATCATGACTGCCGCACGGGCAGATGACATCGCCAGCAGCGACGAACTCATGCACACGGTTGACCGCCTCCGGAAAGAAGCTGCTGCTTGCCGATGAAATTTGCGCCGTCAGCGGGATGAATCCTGTCAAACTCCGCCTGATTGAACGCCAGAAGCTCCCTCGATGCGGCGGCGCTTTCCGATGTAGCCCAGTTCGAAGCGATCTTGACTGCAATAGACCTTCTCAAGATCCATGCGCCTGATCTGCGCGAGACTGCAGGCAATCACATGCTCCTTGCCGCAGGCGACGCACGGCACATGGATTTCAAAGCAGCCCTTGTCCCCACGCACCAGCAGCGCCTGCTCGTGCCCGCAGCCTGCACAGCGAAGAGAAGCGCTCACGCCGAGAAAATACGGCACATCGTGCGCATGAATCTTTTGCCGCCAGCGCTGACAATAAAACGCCACAGAACAAACGACCCCACCAACGAGCATAGCGGCTCCTCACCCTCCTCACGAATTTCTCTCAGAAAATGTCAAATCTTTTTGTTCGCTGAAACACTTCGTCGCTGAAAGAAAAATCCTTCCTAGAAAAGGCGCGCATCCCTTCATTAAAATTAACGTACGCTTTTTCTATCTTTTTCAACAACCATCCAGTGATAAGCATACAAAAGCACCGCCCGACCGGACGGTGCTGCTCCTGACTTTATGGTGACGCGTGCAGATTTCGAACCCGTGAAGCCGCCGTGAAAGGCGGTGTCTTAACCACTTGACCAACGCGCCGAGAATGGCTCCTCGAGCAGGGATCGAACCTGCGACAACCTGATTAACAGTCAGGCGCTCTACCTACTGAGCTATCGAGGAATCATGCGGTGCTCATGCACCAGCAAGGGATATTATACACGATTATGAAAGGGGGCGCAAGCATTATTTTTGTAACTTCCCACTTTTTCCGGGCATGCGCACAAGACCCTCGTCACTTCATATGCTCCTCCTCATACCTCGCGATGGTTTCGCGCCGCTCAGCATACTTGCCCCAGAGCTCATAGGAGAGCCACGTCTTTGCAATCTCCCAGGCCATATGGTTCGCTATGACGCGCTGCCCCATGCAGAGGATGTTAGCGTCATTGTGCGTACGCGTCATGCGAGCCGTAAACAGGTCGTGCACGACGACGGCACGCGCTCCCTTGACCTTGTTCGCCATGATGCACATCGCCGCGCCCGTGCCGCAGACGAGGATGCCGAGCTTGTCTTCGCCCTTTTGCTACCTCCTCCGCCACCTGTTTGCGCATAGGGCTGCGTGTTGCAGGACTCCTCATCATATGTGCCCACATCCTCGACGCTGCAGCAGCCTCCTTCAACTGCTGCAGCAGGAACTGCTTCATGGGATAGCCCGCATGATCTGCACCTATGACGATCGTGTTTCTTCATCGAAAGTACCTCTCCCTTTTGTGTTGCCACCCTCTTCTATTCATTCGCAATCATTTCCAAATTCCCTGCCACGAAATTAAACTATTGCATTTTCTTTCCTTTCATGCTAATATACTACAGTATGATTTTTCAAGGAGGTGAACCATTTGCCGAACATCAAAGCATCCATCCGCAGTGTCAAGCAGGATGAGAAGCGCCGCGCCAAGAACGCTGCGGAGAAGTCCCGCGTCTGCACTGGCTTCCCGCCACGTACTCGACGCTGTCGAGGCAGGAAACGCTGATGAAGCGAAATCCTTCCTGAAGGCCGCCTGCAAGACGATCGACCGGGCTGCAGCGAACCATGTGTTCCACAAGAACTGCGCCGCCCGCAAAGAAGTCGCGCCTTGCCCGCAAGGTCAACGCCATGGCGTAAGCTGCGTCAAACGACACGATAGATCCCATCTCCATAAGCAATGCGTTTCCGCATTGCTTATGGAGATGGGATCTCTATGCCCTGAAACATTGGTAGACGCTGCCCCATCTCCGCCCGTCAATCTACAGCCGCCTGAAAGACCGCCCTCGACGCAGCGCTTGCACTCTTCATAGCTTTCTCGCCGGGCTTCGCCTCATAGAAGCTTCACACCATCTACGAACATCGATGGCACATAGTAATACTCTGGCAAAACGCCAGCGCCTTCTCCCCTCACGAGTTTCCTCGATCCATTCGACGGGAACCTCCTCGTAGGCCGAATACTCCTTTTCCAATTCATCCATCGCCCGCGCCGCATTTGCGGCAATACGGGCAACCTTCCATATAGAGCACCGTAATCTTCTTCAATCGAATGACCGCCTCCCTTAAAGAGTCTTTTCCTTCCGACAAAAATTCACGACGAAGCACGCCGTCTCTTCTATATTATATCCATTTTCTTCTACATTTGCAAAAAGAATCAGCGTCAGAAAATTCCATCAAAAATACTCAAGGAACAGATTCATCGACAAATTTACAGTTGCAACGGAAAATGGCTCCTTCGTTCTCCTCATCGCGCGAAGACACGACTGGTATCTTGCAACAGACAAAGAAGATGAAGGCCGCATCACCAACGACATCGGCACGGACTATCTCTCAGGCAAGTTCTGCACGTCGTTCAACCCGGGACGACTGATGCGACGGGATTCCAAAGCCCTACGCCCGCTGCAGCTGATGAAATGCTCACCTACTATGAAAAGGAATGCACCCCTTCGATTCCAGGCGGGTTTCAGCTTCCTCGTCCTCGGCATCGCCGGTCGTGCTCGCAGGCGGAGTCTTCTACCTCGTGCGCAGCAGCATCATCGGCTCGATGAGCAACGTCATGGCGCAACCGAGGCCGGCGCCTACCGAACCATGAATGGCTTCATCTGACAGAAAATCGCGATACCTTCCTCTACATGAACGTCACTCGCAAGGAAAAACCAAAGAAGTAGAACATTCCTCCAACACGACGAACCACGGCGGCGGCGAAATACTGACTGACCTGTTGCATACATCGAATTTTTCGACGCATGCAGCAGGCTCTTCATGTTATGGATATTTTTCAAGATTGTTTTTGATTCATCGACTGTTTGCCAACCATTGCGACTATGTTTCATAGTCGGCAAAACGATTGGCGGAAATTCGGCTGCGTCGTTAACAGAGAAACATAACTGCGAAGATAGAAACATGATTGCAACATGTTTTGAGCAAAAAGCGATCTCCTGCTCCCTTCCATAAAGAAAGTCGCTGAGCTGTTGCTTCGACAAAATATTTTTCTTCATCAGCAATTCTCAGCGTTAACTCAACAAGGTAATCGCCATCCCCATATCGTCCATTTGATATTTTTCGGACTGACCTTTAAGCGTTATGTCTTCCGGGCAACGTCAACGGAGCATTCAAATTTTCCCTTCGTGATGGCAAATCGCTTTTACGACCTCAACGGACTTTTCATGTTCTTGTGATCTTCATCGGTCGATCTCCTAGCAAGCCATAGCAGATATTTCATTATCGGCATAGTCAGAGGCTTCGGCGGGATCTGTATACTTGCCACGAAGAAAAAGGGAACATCCGATGATTTCCATATCTGCAAGAGGAGCGATATTCCTGCACGGCATCTTCAATCATCGGCTGCCCATATTCACTCGACATTTTAACGCCTATATTTCTTGCAAAGCGAAGAAATCAAATCCTTATCAAACATTAAAATTCCTCCTTTGCAATGTGACGTATTACATCTTTCTTTGATACGCAAATTTGCTTTTTCATGATATCTGGGTTAAATCAACCAACCTCTTGTGCAGACCCTATTTCTTCGGGCGGAATACGCGCCGTATATCCTGCATATTCCTTCGAAAACATAGCAATAATAACGGAAATATTATGAACCATCTTATAGTAATCAAAAGAAAAGCTGCTCTGAATTCATCTTGCGAAAAGACAGGATATTCCCCTTCCCATTCGAACAATTTTGCTTTGCAAAATCTCTGCTCTCTTTGTAAAATTTATCGACTTGACCTTATCCGTCAAGTCTAAGACATCTTCATCGGTTTGCGGCTAATTTGAGCGCAATAAACCAGAGACACAGCAGGCAGGATTCCTTCTGAGCGGTGATTTTTGCCCCACCACAAAAGCTTTCTCTTTGTCATCAAAGAAATAGGCATGCTTGTCCCAGCCAATGATCCTTCCGATGGAATGTCGCCTCGGATCAAGCCCCTTCTCTTTTTATTGAACGCTCATGCTTTGGAGATAGTTCCGCGATGAGGCTGTCAATTCCATTTTGTCAACAGTCCTATTTCAACATCGTATTTTTTGTATCGTAATTATAACATGTGTTACTAAGCGTTGCAATAAAGATTCATCGAAAGCAATATTTCCTCTGCACTTGCAATTTTCGTCCAATATTCCTTGCATCAAAACGAAAAATGGATACCTTCCCGCACCGACAGCCGTGTCAATGCGCTTCTGCGACTCCTGCGAAAGGCTCTGCCCCAGAAACGCGCCCCTGCGTGCTCGATTTCGAAAACGCCGCCGAGAGGAAAAATCGCTCTTGTAAACGCCGAAGGTGCGTGTAGTCCCCATGTCGCGAGACTCTCAAAGGTCGAGAAAAATTCTCCGATGCGCTCGCCGGAAGTGCGGGCGGCTCAACTCAGCGTTCGAGACCGTGAACGCAGGCCTTCGCTCACCAAATCGTGGCAGCGGTACGCCTGCGGACTCTCGAACAACGTCTTCAAATGAACGATGAGCTTTCGAAGATTCTTCGCCTTGCGCGCTCAGGATCGCCGTTCAGAAGCGTAGATGCCCTGCGGGTCAGTGCGAATAATAATGCGGTATCGTCACGAGTATCTTCATCGCACGTCCTCCTAGCTGCACAGGATAAATCGAAATATGCGATCTCCGGCGGGCAGCCCAGGCGGTACGGGAACCAGCTGCCGTTGCCCGAGTGAACGTAGCCCGTCGTCTTTTCCTTCTCGACGATGCCGCGCGTGTACTTGAACACGGGAAAGAGCGGCAGGCCGAAGATGCCGAACTGCGAGCCGTGCGTGTGCCCCGTGAGCACGAGACGTGCGCCGTACTCAGCGCCATCATCGATGAACTCGGGATGATGCGCGAGCAGCACGGTCACGGCATCTGCCGGAATCGCTTCGAGCGCCGCTTTCGCGTACATCGCCTTCTCGCGCTGGAATGCCTCGGCGTCGAGCCTCTTCCTGTACTCCGACATCGGATAGTCGACGCCTGCGAAGTAGAGTGGCTGCGCTCCCTGCCTCACGCACTGCGCCTCATTTTTCAAAAAGTGAATCTTCGACGTCGCCAGCGCTTCTTCTACGAGCGCAATGCCGCGTATATGCTCGTGATTGCCGTGGCAGTACCATACACCGTCAGGAAAGGCGGCGGCAAAGCCGTCGATCAGGCGCACGGCTTCTGCCGTCCACTCAGGATGGTCGAAGATGTCGCCCGTCAGCAAGAGTGCGTCGGGAGCAGCGTCGGCGACCCTGCTGCAAAAACTCTTCAGCCGCTCAAGCGAGAAGAACATGCCGAGATGCACGTCGCTGAGCTGGGCGACCGTGATAGCTCGCGAGTGCCCGGCGCCGCAACGGGGATGTCGTAGCGACGCTCAACTGTCGCATTCCGCTCGTAGGGATTGCCGTAGAGCGCCGCACCGAGCGCCGCCGCAGGATACGCGCCCGCCGCCTTCAAGACCCTGCGCCGCCCGCATCCTCGGAACGGCGAGCGTCCTGCGATAGAAGGCACGAAGGACGACGGCTGCCAACACGAAGAGAAACAAGAGACATCAAAGAGAGGAAGAAGACAGAAGCCAGAGAAATCGTCGCACCGTCCGAAAAAGAAATCCCTGCGAGCGGATTGCGCCGCAGAAGAAGGATACCGCCGCGATGGTGAACACGGCGCCGACCAGCACGCGGCAAATAAAGCAGTGCACGCCGGCGAGAAGATAGCGCAGCGCCCAAAGCGCCGCCACGGTGAACACTGCAAGAACGGTGACAAAATGATGAGAAAGGAGACCAAAGCTGCACCTCCGAAAGTCAAACAGATGATATCGCAGACATTAGTAGCACAAACGGACGGAGCATATCTCATGTACCCTTTCTCTGAATGAATCTCCGTTCTCCTCATGATGATAAAAAGAAAACATATTTTTCAAGAAAGGAGATGCTGCCATGAACGCCGACCCCAAGAGTCTCGAACTCGCGACGCGCGAGAAGATCGACCGCGATAGCGAGGCTCATTCCTCCGACCCGACGCAGATCGTCGGCATCCTGCTCGACGTGCAGGACCTCTTCGAGCGCCACTATGTGCCGAGCCTGCCGCCTACTACGTGGCGGAGAAACTGCCGCTGAAGATCTCTTTGATCTACGACTGTCTCAACATTCTACGCAAGCCTGTCGCCGCTGTGCCGCGCGCCGATACCCCATCAAGTGTGCGACTCTGTCGTCTGTCGCATCAACGAGAACGAAACGCTTTTCTCTGCGCTCAAGAACACTCCCTCGGTATCGGCGTCGGCGAAGTCACCTACGACGGACGCTTCACGCTCTCGAAAAAGACGCCGTGCTTCGGCGCTTGTGACATCGCGCCCGCCGTGCGCGTCAGCGGCGAGAGTCTACGGGCATCTTGACAGCCGCGAGAAGATCGAGGAACTTTGCACACGCTGCAGTAAGCGGCCTGCACATCTTCACCGAACCTGCGCTGCAAAGCGCTCCACCCTGCAGCCCGCATATTCTCTCTGTGAGGCGCACAAAGACCGCGAAACAAAACGACATCCACACGAAAGGAGACTATATGAGCAAGGGTTTTCTTTCGCGACAAAAGAACTTCCACCGCTACGATCCCATGTCCATCGAATCTTACGGCGATTAGCGGCTTCAACGCGCCCTCAAAAAGCCGTGACAATGGATGGCGGACATCGCCCTTCTCTCCGAAGCCCAGAATCAAGGCGCGGCGGCGCCGCCTACCCCATGGGACGCAAGTGGTCGCTGAGCGCGCGCCGTCAAGGCGAGCACAAGGTCATCATCTGCAACGCCGACGAGGGCGGAGCCGTGCACCTTCAAGGATCGCGAACTGATCACTGACACGACCCTTCAACCTCATTGAGGCCATGACGATCGGCGCCCAGAGCATCCGCGCACAGGACGGCTACATCTACCTGCGCGAAGAATACGCGCACCTTCGCCTCGCGCCTCACGAACGCCATTGAAGCAGGCGGAGCGCTGTCAGAGCTTCCTCGGCAAGAACATCCTCGGCAAGGAAGGGCTTCGACTTTCACATCCACCTCCGCTCAGGCGCGGGCGCTTACGTCTGCGGCGAGGCGCACGCTCTCATCCGCTCCATCGAGGGCAAAGGCGGGCCGGCCGCGCATGAAGCCGCCCTTCATCAAGCAAGGCGGTCTCTTCCGTCACTGCCGACGTGCGTCAACAACGTCGAGCCTTTCCATCGTGCCGCATCTCCTCCTCGACGACACGAAGGAATACATCAGCTACGGCTCGGGCGAATCCCTCGGCTGCGAAGCTCGTCTCCGTCGGCAGCAACGTCAGCCGTCCTGCCGTCTTTGAGATCGCTTCGGTACGACCGTGCGCGAAATCATCTATGACCTTGCGGGCGGCATCCGGGGCGGCCGCCGCATCCGCCTCATCCAGTTCGGCGGCGCGTCGGGCAAGATCGCCGACAGAATCCATCCTCGGCGTCCCCACACCTACGACGACCTCCGGGCGGCGGGCGTGACCTAGGCTCAGGCGCGATCCTCGTCGTCGACAGGCGCACGAGCGTCCTCGACTTTTCTGCGCATGACGCAGGCGTTCTTCTGCACGAGCTGCGGCCAGTGTACGCCGTGCCGCGAGGGCGTCCTCACATCAAGCTCATCTTGGGAAAAGTTCGCGCAGGAACGGCGACGGAAAGGATCTCGAAAACATGAAGATGATCGCGCGCATCATGCGCCATGTCCGCCCTCTGCGGCCTCGGCGAAAGCGCCGAAAACGCCCTTTCGCCGCCTTCAAGCTCTTCCCTGAAAACATTCCGGATCGGAGGCGCACACTGATGGCAGAAGAGAGACTCGCACATCGACGATCAACAACATCCCCGTCGAAGTTTCCAAGGGCACGAAGATCGATCGGCGCCCGCGCGCAAGGTGCATCAACATCCCGCATCTCTGCTACGATCAGCGCGTCAAAGCTCGCTGCCGCATCTGCTCCATCGAGGTCACGGGCAGCCGCCGCCTCATGGCAGCGTGCGCGACCGAAAGGTCTGGAAGACATGGAAGTCGCCTACGGACACGCAGATCGTGCGCGACGCGGAATCGCCATCCTGCAGCTCATCCTCGCCAACCACAGCCGGGACTGCCTGAACTGTCCGCGCAACCACCGCTATGACTGCAGGAGCTTTGCAGCCGCTTCAACATCGGCCATACGGGACTGCCATCGTCGTCGACAGCAAAGAGGACGCGGCGAACAACCCGAGCATCGCTCGCGACCCGACGAAGTGCATCAGATGCGGCCGCTGCATCCGTGCCTGCAAGGACGTGCAGGGCATCAAGCCTGAATTTCGCTGGACGAAGCGACAAGATCCCCGTCACGACCGCCGCCGACAGCCCTCTCGAAGCGACCGACTGCATCCTCTGCGTGCCAGTGCAGCCTCGTCTGTCCGGCAGGAGCGATCACGGAAAAAGACGATACGCAGCGCGTCCTCGACGCCCTGCAGGATCCCGAAGAAGCACGTCATCGATGCGGGTCGCGCCCGCCGTGCGCGTCTCCTGGGCGACAATTCCATCTGCCGCCCGGCGCCATGTCGTCACGGGGCAGATGGTCGCCGCCTTGAAGCGCCTCGGCTTCGACCGCGTCTTCGACACGAACTCGGCGCCGACCTCACGATCATGGAAGAAGGGCATGATTATCGCATCGCTCAGAACACGGCGGCACGCTTCCCATGATGACCTCGTGCAGCCCCGGCTGGGTCAACTACGTCGAAAAACACTACAGCGACCTCTTGCCCCACCTCTCGACAGCGAAGTCGCCCATGCAGATCTTCGGCGCTGTCGCCAAGACCTATCCGAAGCAGTCGGGCATCCCCGTCGAAGCATCGTGACCGTCTCGTCATGCCGTGCACGCAAGAAGTTCAAACCGCGCGTCCCGAGATGGGCAGGGACGGCCATCGGGACGTCAGACATCGTCATCGACGCGCGACTTGCCAAACTCATCACTACGTCGGCATCACAGCTGCCACGATCTGCCCGAAGAGGACTTCGACAGCCCCCTCGGCACATGCTCGGGCGCGGGCGCGATCTTCGGCACGACAGGCGGCGTCATGGAAGCCGCGCTGCGCACAGTCTACGAAAAGGCGACGGGCAAGACGCTCCTCCATCGACTTTCTCGCCGTGCGCGCATGGACAGCATCAAGGAAGCGACCGTCGACGCTCTCGCGAGCGCAAGGTGCGCGTCGCCATCCGCACTGCACTCAAGCTACCAAAGGCATCATGGGATGAACTCAAGGGCGGCCAAAGCCCCTACGATTTCATCGAAGTCGCGGCCTGCCCGGCGGCTGCCAAGGCGGCGGCGGACAACTCGCTCAATACAACGAACGCGCGTCGTGCCGACGCATATGAAAGCTCTCTAGAGATCGACAAGAATCTCCGTAGGAAAAATCGCATGCAAAATCCGAAGTTGTGCGCATCTACAGAATTCCTCAGCGCACCTTGGAAGGCAGCGCACTGCGCACACCCATTTTACAGGGCGAGCTCTGCGACTTCACGGGCGCGGGAAAATAACGAAGACAGCGGCAGATCTTCTGCCAAGAATACGATGAGGGGCGCTTGCGCACTGTAAAACAATATCATATTTCCTTGCTGTTGAATAAGATTTAAAAACTGGAAAAATGAGACCTATGATTTCATCTTGCACGCCAACAACTGAATATGATATACTATGGGTGGCAGGAACGAAAGAACAACTTCCATATCGTAGCCGCGAAAAAGCCCCCGAGGTAGCGCTGAGGGGGCTTATTCTAGTCCCAGAATGCAGGCAGGGCTTAGTGCCTAGGGCTCGTTGCCATCATCTCTCTTGTCGAACCATTTGCTGATATGGTTAGCGATTACACCAGCCAAGACAGAGGTAGGAGCGAAAAAGAACCATCTCTTCTGCCATATACACTCTCCTTCCATGCCGGTCTGAGTGGCAACTGAACAGAAGTATAGCATACCCATATAAAAATAAAGCACACAAACGATTCCTAAACAAAGAGGTTAACAAAAACTATGCAATCATCCCTTGATCAAGTATTCAAAGATCCATTTTACAAGATCACCTACAAAATGCACCCGATGCTTGACGGTCGGCGAGACTCCTCATGGAGAACGGCGCCGACTCCGACCGAACGACGCTACATCATGCGCACGGCGGCCTACATGGGCATCCGCCGAAAACGTCAGCTGCCACATCATGATGCGTCGCTTCTCCTCAACGTCAAAAACGAGGCGCACCTACACGGAACTCTACGAAAATGCCGCAAGCACAACGTGAGCATGACCGTCCTCGCCGCCGTCAGCCGCATCATTTGGCGCGCCATGCGCGACAACTGATCGCTCGAACGCTTTGAAAAAGGAACTGGATACCCTCGAAAAGCCGCAAGAATCCCTACTCGAACTTTGCGACCGCCATCGGCTCCAAGCTTCGCCTGCGGCGGCTCCTGCCTGCTCTTCGGCGGCGACTTCATCGCCTTTTTCGTCACGGCGGTCTGCGCCTTCTTCGGCTTCTACGCACGTCCTCTGCAACAAGCGCGGCTTCAACAACTATGCGGGCATCGCCATCGCCGCCTTCGTCGCGACGCCTCCTTGGCGACGCTCTCGCAGAGCGTCGTCCACTCCGCGACGCCCATGCACCCCATCGTTGCCTGCGCCCTCTTCATTGTACCCGGCGTGCCCGTCAGTCAATGCGGCGGACGACATGCTCAACAACTTCATCATGGCGGGCATCCACGAGCCTTTCCGCACCGTGCTCATCATCGGCTCGATGGCGTTCGGCACGGCGATCGCACTGCACCTCGGACGCATCACCGAATTCACGACCGATCAGCCTCGGTCCGGAGACATCTACATCTACCATCCGATTGCCGCAGCGATCTCGGCGGGGCGGCTTCTCCGCTGCTCTTCAATGTGCCGAAGCGCGTCCTCTGGGCTGTATCCGTCGGCGCGCCGTCGTCGTCGCTCCAGAAACATCTCCATGTTCGACTTCGGTCTCAGCCAGGCGACAGGAACAGCTCATCGGCGGCGGCGTCGTCGGCATCGCCGCCTCTCCGCCATCCATCGCTTCCATGTGCCCGAACGTCGTCCTCACGGCGCCGTCCGCCATCCTCTCGTGCCCGGCATCCTGCTCTACCGCCTGCTCTTCACGCTCCTCAACATCGGCAGCGTCAGTACCGAAGTCTCTTAGGTGCACTCAGAGCGGCATCGAGGCGGCTACCATCATCATCAGCATCGCCGTCGGCGTCGCCATCACCGAACATCTTCTGGTCACGTCAGATCCGCAAGAACAAGATCGCACAGGAAAAGAAACTGCTCGCGTCGGATTTGTCGATCAAAGAGGACTGACCGCTTCGCAGATTGCCCGCTGGGCGGTCTATGAAGAATCGTCTAATGTTCAAACTATTATCATGAAAAATACAGCTGGGCATAGCAGCTTTTTGCACCACCCTTGCGCAGGAAAGGATCTCCATGGCGAAACGAAAGAACATGTTCTCACACCCCTTCTCCGGATCATCTACAAGATGCATCGTGATCCTCGTCGCACGCACGATGATGGAAAACGGCGCCGGTTCGACCGCACCTCGCGGTAGTATCATGCGCACGGCGGCATACGCTGGGCATCCCTGCGGAAAACGTCAGCTGCCACATCGCCTGCACGACCATCATGCTCAACATCAGGACGAGGAGCGCACCTATACGCTTGCTTCAGCAAGTGCCGCACGCACCGCGTGAACATGCTCGATCCTCTCCGCCGTCAGCCGCATGATCTGGCGCGCTATGCGCAGCGATCTGGTCGCGAACGCTTCGAGGCGCGAGATGGAAAAAGCTCGATGAGCGAAAAAGCACCTGCCCACAGCGGCCTCTTGACGGCGCTCGGTGCAAGCTTTGCGTGTGCCGGTTCATGCGCTCTCTTTGGTTGCGACCTCGCCGCTTTCTTCATCACGGCGCTCTCCGCTTTCATTGGATTCTATGCGCGGCGCTTCTGCAACGAGCACGGCTTCAATGTCTACGCGCGGCATCGCCATCGCCGCCTTTGCTGCGACACTCTGCCGCCGTGTTGCTGCAAGACCTCGATCTGTCTGCGACACCCTGCTGCCGATCGTCGCCTGCACGCTCTTCATTGTGCCCGGCGTGCCTCTGATCACACGGCGAACGACCTTCGCAGACCGCTTCATCACCTCGGGCATGACGCGGGCGTTCGACACGCTCCTCATCGTCTGCAGCACGGCATTCGGCATGGCGATCGCCCTGCGCCTTGGACACGTCAGTTCATTCACGACCGTGAGCCTCAGTCCCGGCGAGATCTACCTCTACCACCCGCTCGCCGCGCTGCCATCGCAGCCGGCGCTTCTCCTGATCTTCAGCGTGCCGCGCCCGGCTGCTATGGGTCGTCTCCACAGGCGCATCATCACGATCCTCCTCAGAAACATCTGTACGTTCGAGCAGCATGAGCCAAGCGGCGGCTTCTCCTCGCCTCCGCCTTCGTCGGCGTTCCTCGCGCTCTTTGCCATCCACTGGTTTTCACGCCGAACATCGTGCTGACGATTCCTTCCGCCATTCGCTTTCGATTCGGCGTTCTCCTCTACCCTTCTTCTTCACCTCTTAAAGCATCAACGAGGTCAGCCTCGCTCCTGCTCGCCGCCACATAGAAACGGCGTCGAGCCGCGACCATCATCGCCGACATCGCCATCGGCGTCGCCATGCCAAACATCTTCTGGTCGCGCCAGATCCAGCGCAACGGGCTCGCTGGAAAAAGAAGCTGCTCGCAGTCGAGATTCGTCGATCAAGAGGATTGAAGACCATAAGGAGGCTCGATCCGTGCAGGGCAGACAACGTCGATCCATCAGCGAGGCATCGATGCTGAAACCAAAAAGCCACTGCGGACTACGGTGGCTGCTTGCTATCCTTCTGCTGGAATTCAGCGGGTATGGCGCTTCTCGAAGAGACCCTTCTCGCTGAGGGAGCTTGACCATCGTCTCACCGATGCGAGCGGGCCGTATCGGCGACGAGGGATGCCCGCAGCGTTCAGAGCCGCGACAATCGTCCGGCCGTGCCCTTGCCGCCCGAGATGATCGCGCCCGGCGCACGACCAGCCACGCTTGCCGGGCGCCTGACGGCCTGCGATGAAGGCGAAGCAGCTTGTCCTTCATGTTCTCCTGAATCCACTTTCGCAGCGTCCTCTTCCGCCGTGCCGCCGATCTCACCGATCATCAGAACAGCGTAGGTGTCCGGATCATCCTTGAAAAAGCTGCAGGGCGTCGATGATCCGTTCCCGCCAGGCGGGATCGCCGCCGTGCCGACCGTCGTCGTCTGGCCGATACCCGCGTTCGTGAGCTGGAAGGCAGCCTCGCCCGTCCAGGTGCGGGCGCGAGATGAGCGCCGACTGCCGGGCTTGCTGACCGTGGCGAGATGCCGAGCTTCGACTGCCCGGATGTCCGAAGACCGGGCGGATTCGGACCGACAAGACGCGTCTTCCCTTGCCTTCGTAGCAACGGCGCACCTTACCATGTGTCGAGGACAGGGATAGCTCCGTGATGCAGACGACGAGATCGAGATGCGGCGTCAACCGCCTCCATGATGCTGTCCGCCGCAAAACGAGGGGGAACATAGACGACCGAAACCGTCGCGCCCGCTAGCCTTCACAGCATCCGCAACCGTGTTGAACACAGGGCGCCCTCAGACCTTCTGACCCACCTTGCCCGGCGCTACGCCTCGCGACAATCTTCGCGCCATAGTCGAGCATCTGCTTCGTGTGGAACGTCGCGCTTTTGCTTACGTGATGCCCTGCACGATAACTGTATCGCTTTATCAATCAAAAGCTATGTGTTTGACCTCCCCTTTCGATTTAAGCCTTCGCCTCAGCAGCAGGTTTGACAATCTGCTCGGGCGCCGCCCTCCATCGTGGGTGCAGGGAAGACGTTAGAAATCGGCGTATTCGGGATCTGCGGCGCTTCTTCGACCTTCGTGCCCTCAAGGCGGACAACGACCGCAGAGGATTTGCCGTCCTTGGAGATGATCTTCGCAGCCTCGATGATACCGTTCGCGATATTTGTCGCAGCGATTGATACCGCCGAAAGGTGTTGACAAAGATGCCTTCCTTTTGGCCGCCTTCGAGCATGATGTTGAACGCCGCGATCTTCTCAGGCTCAGGTCGCCAGCCGACATCGAGGGAAGTTGGCGGGCTCGCCGCCGTAATGCTTGATGATATCGACCGTGCCAGCCATGGCGAGACGCGCCGTTGACGTGCGACATCACCGCCGAGGTTGACGTAGTTGAGGGCGGCAGCCACAGCTTCGCGCTCCTTCGGATCCTCTTCCGTCTCATCAGCGCAGTTCGACGATGTCGGGATAGCGGAGCAATGACGCTGTCGTCAAAGTTCAGCTTCGCATCGAGGGCAGATCACATCATCCTCAGCCGTGACGACGAGCGGATTGATTTTCAACCTGCCGAGCAGTCCGCGCCGATGAACGCGGCATAAAGCTTCTCCATCAAGGCGGCCGCCGCTTGCGAATCGCAGGAGCGGGATGTTGATGGCATACGCCATGCGCGTCTTTGCGAACGGATGCAAGTCCGATGGCTGGATCGATATGCTCGCCCGGTGATCTTCTCCAGGGTCTCGGCGGCGACCTTCTCGATCGTCAGCGCCACCCTCTTCAGAACCCATCGCGAGCGATCCTCGCCGTGGCGCGATCAACGACAAAAGCTCGGGTAGTATTCGCTTTTTGATGTTCGAGCCTTCTTCAATCAGGGCGACCGACCTTCTTGCCCTCAGGACCCGTCTGATGCGTGACGGAGCACGCAAGCAGCTCCCTTCGCGTAGCCTTCGACCTCTTCAACGGACTTGGCGATCTTGCGCCGCCGCCTTGCCGCGGCCACCCGCGTGGATCTGCGCTGACGACCGTGACAGCGGCGCCGAAACTTCTTCGCGTTCTCGACCGCCTCTTCCACGCTGAACGCCGGCGGGCCGTTCGGCACAGTGACGCCGAATTCCGCAGGACTTGCCGGACTGACTCCATGAATATTCATAGCCATGCCTCCCTGTTGATGGTTCTCGGGACGAGGATATTACTGTCCTCTGATTTCATCCGCAACAACTATATTGTATAATGCTCGTTTGTCTAGTGATTTCTTAGAAATATTATCATGAGCAGAACTTATCATATCCTGGATTTATCGAAAGAAAATTTTCTCGCGCTCGAGACATTTCTCTCCACGTACCAGCGACACGCCCCGACGCTGTATGAGTACATCCATTCCCAACGGCGGGATGCGGCTCAGACCACGCCTGCTTCAAAAGATCGGTCAGATGGATCATGCCGACCGGCGCCCCCTTCTCGTCGATGACGGGCAGCACCGTCACGGGGCGCGGCTCGGTGCTTCTCCGCGACGGAGAGCGCCGCCGTCGCCAGTTCATCGGCATGGATCGTCAACGGCTCGTAAACGCTGATCTCGTGCACCGGCTCGTCAAGGAAAGCATAGTCTTTCGCCAAGGCAGTGCGGATGATGCCGTCCGTCAGAAGCCCGATGAACTTGCCCCGCTGCATCCGTGACAGAGACGGCGCCGAGCGCTTCTCCGTCGTGACAAAAGAGCGCATCCTTCGCCGTCTTCTCCCCGATACGTGACAGGGTTTCCTCGCCCGTGTGCATGACGTCCTGCACCTTGAGGAAGTCGCCTGACCGAGTGCGCCGCCCGGATGGAAGAGCGCGAAATCCTGCTTCTTGAAATTTCTTTTCGGACATCGCGGCGACGGCGATGGCGTCGCCCCATGGCAGCGTCGCCGTCGTGCTCGTCGTCGGCGCAAGTCCAAAGGGCGAGCCTCCGGCTCATGCCCGATGTCGATGACGTAATCGAGTACTCGGCGAGCTGCGAAGAACGGTTGCCTGTCATGGCGATGATGGTCGCACCGATACGATGGATGACGGACGGATCTTCGACCTGCCACCTCGCCGCTGTTGAAATCGCTATAAGACATCACTTGTCCGTCCACCATGCCGAGGTCGCCGTGAAACGCCTCCGCCGGTGCGATGAAAGAACGAGGCGTGCCCGTGCTCGCAAGCGTCGCGGCAATCTTGCGCCGACATGCCGGATTTTTCCCATGCCCGTGGCGACGGTGCGAGCCGTGCGGCCGAGTACGCACTCGACCGCACAGCAGAACTCTCATCACATTCTCCGTCTAGCTTCTTCCCTGCCGCTACTTCCAGCGCCAGCGTTTCCTTTGCCTTTTCCCGTATCATCTCGCTTCATTCGCCGCTCTCCTTTTTGCTGTGACTGCAAACTGCTTTACGAAACCGTCTCCTATTACTACACTGTGCGAAGAGTTCTGGGTGGGGCACGACTGCCGAATCTTGATCGGGACGATTCAGCAGCTTCAGATTCATATTCTTCCTTGTCATTCCATATGTTTTATCCTCATCTGCCGCACGGGCGAAGGAAACTTCATTCATGCCACCGCAGCACCGTCAGTGCGCGGAAGAGGAACAAGAAGAGCGCAGCGGCAGCATACCGACGGGATATGTAACGCATCCGTCGAAGGCCGAAGCCTTCCTTCACGCCTGCAGGATGTACGTCACCGTGACGGCGACATGAAGGTCGCAGGGATCATGCCGATGATGTAGTAGATTTTGCCCGCGGAACGTACGATAGAGTGAACAGATCCGTCCACAGGACGACGATCTGCGAGCGTCTGGTTTCGTCCATGATAGCGCCAAATGATCGAGTCCATCTGGTGTGAGGACAGCGCCGATGCCAAAGTCGGCAAGGCAAGCGCGCAGACGCTGTTTCGTCGACGCCTGATCAAGGCCGAGCCGGTCAGCGATCGTCAGGGCGCGCCGAGCGGAACGCCGTATCGCCCGAAGTGATCGGGCGAGCGACGACGTCAAGCAGCGCGAGTCGCCCGACAGGACCGAGGAAGCCGACGCAGATATCGTAGACAGCGCCGCCGGGACTGCGAAGCAAGCACAGCGCCGAGACCACCCGTCGCTCTCGTGAAGGTCACGCCCGCTGCCGCCCAGACGAGCGATGAAAGCACTCGAAAACCATCGCGCCGTAAAAGACGGGACGCGCGAGACGCTCATCCTTCAGGCAACGCGCCATCATGGGTGACTGCGTGGCGTGGAACCCGAGAAACTGCGCCGCAGGCGCAACCGTGATGATACATCAGCGGCCAGATCGGCATATCCTTCGGATGCAGATTCGCCAAGACCATCTCCGGCATGGCCTGACCGCCGACGCCCGCAAGCATCGCCCCGCGATGCCGAACGCCATGACGATGGGACAGACACCGAAAATCGGATAGAAACGCGCGATCAACGTGTCAATCGGCAGAAGTGTCGCAAAAGTAATATAGCCAAGATGATGATGGGCCAGATGCTTGGTCGCGCCAATGAAGCCGAGCGACAGCAACTTGCCGTCGATGAGCATAGCTGGGCCCCGTCGCGAAAACCGTGCCGACGAGAACGAAGCACGACCGAAAATGCGCATGATGAAGGCATCGTCTTACCCATGTGATTGCCGACGACCTCCGGATGCTCTTGCCATCTTCACGCAGAAAATCATACCCGACATATAGTCGTGCACGCAACAATGCAGCCGAAA